>Ga0210044_10002697_pt1 | contig 26052 bp, 22 predicted proteins | sample CryGey13umfilter_2_FD_183959 | JGI IMG/M metagenome (GOLD analysis project Ga0210044, IMG submission 183959) | Groundwater microbial communities from aquifer in Utah, USA - Crystal Geyser 4/9/14 3 um filter (SPAdes) (version 2) | ecosystem: Environmental > Aquatic > Deep subsurface >... | reverse complement strand
CCGCGCACAGAGGAGCACGGCCACGCTCGCAGCAAGTGCGAGTAGCAATCCGTGAAGTCCCATCATGGAAGGTGCCGATGTCGCGAACGCGGGAAGCACAAAGGTGACGTAAGCAGCTCATGCGAGGCGTGTCAATGGGGAAAAAGTGATAGGTGTGACCACGTTCAGTCGAAGCTTGGCGCTAGTTGATATTGTGAACTGGCTCCAGGAAAACCCAGGCACTTCTCCGGCTGCAACGGAGGCGATGAGCGTGGTGATCTGGGGTGATCTGGTGCGTCGTCTGCCATATCTCGGTCGAGGAGGAGGCCGCGGACTCCGCGACTCAGAGGCTGACGCGGGCGACGAGCGTGCCGGACCACCCGTGGCGGGCGGGCCAATAGTCGAGGTCCACGGTCACGCCGACCGCGGGCAGCTGAGCGCCGATGCGCAGGCGGAAGGCCGCGTCCGCGCGCCCGTCACCGAACTGCCGCGCGACCACACCCACACCCGCCGCGGCGCCCGGGAGGAGCAGGAGCAGCGGCGTCGCGGCCTCGACGACCACGGACTCGAAGAGCGAGGCGAAGTCGCTCTCCACGTTGGCCGAGACGAAGAGATAGCGCGCGATGCCCCACTCGTAGCCGAGCCGGAGCAGGAAACGGGGGTTCCCGTCCAGATCGGCGAAGTGCGCCCCCAGACCGAGCAGAGGGCCTCCGACCTGCAGCAGCGCGGGCTCGTGCCAGGGCAGGTCGAGTCCGACGTCGAGGTCGAGGCGGGCGCCGTCGACGGAACCGTCGCCCGGGATCAACGTCCCGTCGACGCGCACGCGCACGAAATCGGGCGCTCGCAGCGCGACCTGGACCGCGCCCTGCACGCGGACGGCGTCGCCTTCGATCAGGCGTCCGTCCAGGGAGCTGGCCTCGAGCGGGCCCTGCAGGCCGCCGCCGAAGAGGACGTGGCGCAAGCGCATGGGCGGCACGATGAAGTTCATTCCCGTGCGGCGTTCGCGCGCCTGCAGCACACGTGTGGTCGAGAGTTCCACGCGCGCTCTCTCTCCCGCTGCGAGTATGCGCGCTTGGACGAGCGGGCTGCCGTCGACCGACACGGAGTCGCCTGGGACAACCTGGACCGGACGCGACTCGTAGCGATTCACCAGGTCATGGCTCAGTCGTGCGTCACTCAGCTCGAGCGCGTCGACGGCGAGCAGGTCGAAGCGCGCGACCACTCGGCAGCTCGTGGCGGGGAGGTTCGCGCTGACGTCGTCGCACGCGATCTCGAGCTGCACGTCGCTCGCGACGCCGGGCCCCGTGACGCCGAGCGCCGCGAGGGGCGGCGGCAAGGCCAGGGCGGGAGACGCGCTCGCGGCGACCGTCGAGGTCCACGCGCCGAGCAGCGAGAGCGCGAGACCGAGCGCGAGCGTGAACCGGACGAAGCTCATACCCGGCAACGCGGCGCTCGATCCCGGCTTACACACGCGAGCGCCCGCTGAGCCGTGCCGTGCAGGCCACACTGTGGTGCGCAAGGCCCGCGCGACGCCGCATTCGGGTCGGTATCGCCTCCGCAGGCCTCGCAGCGCGTGGCATGGGACGTGCTTTCTCGCTGGTCATGACCCGAACGCAGACTCTCACGCACGCGGCCCTATTCATGATCGGCCTCGGTCTCGCAGCTTCGCCCGGACGCGTGCGAGCGCAGTCCTCCGAATTCGGATCGGAGCAGCTCACGCCACCCACGAACCCCGACGACGAGTGGAGCGACGAATGGGACGACGACACCGAGCTACCGCGCCTCACCCTCGCGCCCACGCGGACTGCGGTCGCGCCCCCGAGCCTCGACCTCTACGCCACGGATCACGTCATGCGACGCGGGCGACGCTTCCGTCGCGCCGGCGCCGTGGTCGGTGGGCTCGCCGCACTGTTCGTGGTCGGCGGCGCCGTGGGCGTGGCCAGCTACACCGAGACCTCCTGCTCCAGCAGCAGGGACTTGTGCATCGATCTCGGCCCCATCGGCGGCTACCTCACCATGGCCGTCGGCGGCGTCATGCTTGTGAACGCGCTGGCGCTCTGGATCGTCGGCGTGGTCGTCGAACGCCACCACCTGCGCGCGCTGCGCGCCTCCGTGGATCGCCACGGCGCCAACGTCGGACTCGACCTCAGCTTCTGAGCGCGGCCGATCACGTCGCCTCGTTCGCTACACGCGATGGATGCGCGCGCTGGGGCCGAGGCGGTCGCCGTTGAAGCAGCCGAGGGCTTCGTCCATGTCGGCTTCGCGGTAGAACTCTTGCCAGCAGCGCAAGAAGCCCTGCTCGAGCTGCGCCACGCTCATCTGCTTGGGCTGATGCACGACGTGGGCGCAGTTGTAGCGCGCCCAGTTCTCGTGCAGCAGGCGCCCTTCCCGCGTGAGGTCGGCCCACATGGGCGTGCCGGGGAATGGCGTGGCGATGAAGAACTCGGCGGTGACGATGCCCGCGTCTTCGCAGAAGCGCAGGATGCGATCGAAGACGCCTGGATCGTCCTCGTCGAAGCCGAGCCCGAAGGCGGCGTAGAAGCGGATGCCGTGCTCCTCCGTGCGCCGCACGATCTCGATCGCCTCGCGCGTCATCCGCGGGTCGCCGTCGTACACGCCGCGCGAGATGGGATCGAAGCCGAAGGTGACGTAGTTGCACTGCGCGCCGCCGGCGCGGAGCGTGTCGAGGAAGGCGGGCCGCGAGTTGAACACCAGCGCCGAGGTCAGGAAGATCTTGGGTTTCACGGCGGCGAGCTTCTCGAACAGCTCGGTGGTGTAGCGCGCCACGTTGCGCGCCTTGAACATCAAGGTGTCCTCCGTGAGGTAGAGGTCGCGTCCCTTCAAGGAGGCGACGTCCTCGACCACCTCGTCGATGTCGCGCAGGCGCAGATCCGGGCCGTGCATGCCGGGCATGTTGCAGTAGGGGCAGGCGCGCGGGCAGCCGCGAGCGACCTGCACCAGGCCCGCGCCCCAGTCGTAGTTCTTGGTGTCGGAGAAGAGGCTGCGCATGGGCTTGGCCCAGCGCTCGGGCGGCGTCAGCGCGGCTTGGTAGCGAGGCTTCAAGCAGCCGTGGCGCGCGTCTTCCAGCATCTGGGGCCACGCGCCCTCGGCCTCACCGATGCAGATCGAGTCGGCGTGTCGCGCCGAGTCGTCGGGGTTGAGCGTGGTGTGCATGCCGCCCATCACCACCGTCACGCCGCGCGCGCGGAAGCGGTCCGCGACCTCGAAGGCGCTCGAGGCCTGGGGCGTGAAGAAGCTCAGCGCGACGAGATCGACGTCCTCGTCGTAGTCGATGGGCGTGACGTTTTCGTCCGTGGCCGCCCACTCGATGTCGTCGGGCATCATCGACGCGAGCATGGGGACGCCCAGGGCGGGCGGCATCTTGAACTCCCACAGGCCGGCGATGGAGGGCACATCGGCCAGCTCGGGGTAGGCCTCGAGGAAGCGCTCGAAGCGCGGGTAGATCAATCGAACCTTCATGTTCACTCCGGAATTCGCGCCATGCGCGTCTGATAGGTTCGTCGCGAGGCGCGCGCGATCTCGCGCGAATCCCCCACCGCCCCGGCGTCGACCCGGCCGAGCCACTCGAAGAGGTAGCGAGGACGCGCGGGCAGCTCCCAGAGCCGCTGTCCCTTCGCCAGGAAGGGTCCATCCAGGTCGAGGAAGACCTGCACCACGGGCACGGACGCGCGCACAGCGGCCTCGATGCCGCCGCGATGAAAACGCCTGAGTCCGCGCCAGGGAGAACGCGTGCCTTCCGGGAAGACCACCACCGGCACACCCTCGCGTAGCTTCTGTTCGATACGCTCGACCACGGGCGTCGCGCTCTCCGTGCTCGTGTCGTCCAGGCCCACGTCGATCCCCGGACCCGGGATGTGATCGCCGAGGCGCAGCAGCGGACCCAGGAGCGGGAAGCGATACCACTCGGCCTTCACCAGGCAGACGGCCTCGGGGCAGGCCGCGAGCAGCAGCGCCACGTCGAGCAGGCCGGGGTGATTCGCGATCAACAGGTAGGCGCCTCCGGGGTGGTCGGCCGGACGCGGGGGCAAGCGATAGTCGACCAGACGCAGCGCCCTGAGCATGGCCATGAAGCGCTCGAAGCCGTGGTTCATCGCGGAGCGGTAGCGACGCTGGGCGTGGGGCGATGGACGGCCGAAGAGCAGACGCGGCGCGGCGAAGAGACAGATGAGGCCGCCGACGAGAAAGAAGGACGCGAAGATGGCGTAGCTCATCAGCACGCGCGGAAGCTGGAGCAGGCGGTGCGGCCTGCCATGGCGGCGAGTGCGCTCCCGCGAGCGAGCAGAACCGAACTCGGAGACGGCCACTGTCGCTCGTGGAGGGGTGCTCGCGCGAATGGGGCGGGGACAAGCCACGCGCATAGATGAAACAGGCCCGCGCTCTCGGTCTTGATCGGGATCAAGGAGCGAGGGCGCGATTCACGCGAGGACACGGTCGTGCGCATCGCCTTCGTCGCCGCCAATCGGGAGGTCCTCCCGGATCCCGTCATCCCTCTGGGCCTGCTCTCGGTGCTCGAGGCCTGTCCGTCGACCCACGAGCGGCTCTTCCTCGACCTCTGCTTCGAGCCCGAACCGGAGCGCGCGCTGCGCGACTTCGTGCGGGAACAGAAGCCCGAGCTGGTCGCGCTCTCGCTCCGGAATCTTCAGTCGGCGGACTACAGCGACGCCCACAGCAACGTGCAGGCCTACGCGCGCCTGGTCGCGGCCGTGCGCGAGGTCAGCGAGGCCCCCGTCGTGCTCGGAGGCGGTGGCTACAGCCTGATGCCCGAAGCGCTGCTCGAGCGGCTCGGGGCCGACTTCGGCGTCGCGGGAGAAGGGGAGGTCGTCTTTCCCGCGTTGGTCGAGGCGCTGACCACGGGAGGGGACACGGCCGAGGTCGCCGGACTCTACCGTCGCGTCGAGGGGCGCGCTCACGCCCCGCGCACGATGCCCCCCTTCGTGGACCTGGCGACGCTGAAGTTCGTCTCGCGCCGACGCGTGGACCGCAGGCATTACGCGGCGAGCGGCATCGAGTCCGTGCAGACGAAGCGCGGCTGCCCTCTGCACTGCAGCTACTGCACCTACCCCACCATCGAGGGACATCAGAGCCGCCTGCGTCCGCCGTCCCACGTCGCCGACGAGCTTCAGCACATCCGCCTCGAGGCACCCGAGGTGGACCACTTCTTCGTGGTCGATTCGGTCTTCAATCTGCCCCGTCGCCACGCCCTCGCGGTCTCCGACGCGATCGCCGAGCGTGGCATCGACCTGCCGTGGACCTGCTACGCGAACCCCCTGGGCTTCGACGGCGAGCTGGCCGAGCACATGGTCGCCGCGGGCTGTGTGGGCATCGAGGTCGGCTCCGACTCGGGCAGCGACACCGTGCTCGCGAAGCTGGGCAAGAGCTTCGACGCCGCGGCCATCCGCGAAGCCCATCGCGTGGCCGAGAGCGCCGGGCTGCTCGACTGCCACACCTTCCTGCTGGGCACACCCGGGGAGACCCTGGACGAGGTGAAGCGCAGCCTCGATTTCATCGTCGACCTGGCGCCGTCGGCGGCGATCTTGATGGTCTGGAACGACGACGCGGAGGCGCTGGTCCCGCCCTCCGCTAGCCCCCGTACGGAGCTGAGGCAGAGCATCCTGGATCTGTTGAGCGCGCAGGCCGCGAGCCAGGGACGTTGGGTCGTGCCGCCCCTGGGCAAGCGCTTCGACGCCCGCCGCTTCAGCCTGCTGCGCCGACGAGGCCTGAGCGGACCCCTCTGGCAACACCTCGGCTAGCGCCCGGATGCGCCGACCCGCCGCGGGTCAATCGCTGTCGGGACGCGCCTCGAGCAGCCCGAGCAGCTTGTTGGCGCGCTTGTTCGCCGGCTCCATCACCAGCACCTGCTCGAGCGCCTGGCGCATGCCCACGACGTTGCGGCGCTCGAAGAGCACGCTCGCGAGCTGGAACAGACACTCCTTGGCCAGGTGCGGGTTCTCGGTCTCGAGGTGGAATTGGGCGACCCGCTTGAGCAGGAGCAGATCCTGGGGGTATTCGCGCAGCAAGGCGTCGAGGCGCTGGCCGACCTCGTCGTGATGGCCGTAACGCAAGAGCACGGCCATGTCGGAGAGCTGCCGGTCGAGCTCACCCGCGGGCATCTGCCCATCCTCGACACGCTCCGGCACGGGCGGCTCGGGCGGCCGGATGGAGCCCACGTCGGGCACGACCAGCGCGGCCTCGACCCGCTGGGTGCGCTCCCCTGGACCTGCGAGCAGCGAAGGCTCCGGCGTTCGACGCTTGGCGGCCGGGGGCCCGGAGAGCGGCTTCTTGATCGTGAGCAGCAACGGCGAGGAGCTGTCGGCGGCGTCGGCCATCACCGGCACGTGGCGCGCGGTGCGGTCGGCGTCGGTGCTCGTCAGCGAGTCGGCGCGCACCGTGCGGGACATCTTGCCCACCTGGTTGGCGTTGCGGACGAAGTCGAGGAAGACGCGCTCGACGTCCAGCGCGGCCACCCGGCCCGTGAGTCCTGTTCGCGCCATGACGGCGCATCATCGCCGACGGGGCTCAGGGGTGCAAATCGTGCCAAGTGTCTCCACTTGGGGACACACCAGACTTCACTTGCAGACGCATCCAGACCCCTGTTCAACGTGATCATCTCCATCGCGCTGGGCGTCGTCGGCGGATTGATCCATGTGCCGATCATCGGGAGCCTGTACTCCCTCGCCGTGCTCGTGCCCGGCATCGCCGTGGGCGTGCGACGCATGCACGACGTGGACAAGAGCGGCTGGTTCTTGCTGATCCCGCTGTACAACCTGATCCTGGCGATCACGGCCGGCACTGCGGGACCGAACGCCTTTGGCGCCGATCCCCAGTCGGATCCCCAGCTCGCGGCCTGAAGCGGACGAGCGCCTCCTTGGGGAGGCATCTTCGCGAGCGGACGCGTAGGCATGGGCCTTCGCGGCCGCTCGCGGCGTTTCAGGGACCCGACGTCGCCAGCGCGTCCGTCTCGCGGCGCGACAACGCGGCCGTCCCAGAACCCTGCCGCCCTAGAACGCAGAGATCAGCGCAGCTGGTCTTCCGCCCAGTCCAGCACCTCGCGCGACTCCTCGAACTTGTCGTTCGGGAAGACCAGCGAGTCGATGCGGCTGACGACGGCTTCGCCCGCGCCCACCGCGACCAGATTGCGGATTCGCTCGATCAGCGAAGCGAGCGCCTCGACGCGCATGCGCGGCAAGATCAGCGCGAAGCGGCGGCGATAGAGGAAGAGCATGTCCGTGCGCCGGAGTCCGTCCGTGACGGCGTCGAGCACGCTCTGATAGGCGTGCGTGTCGAGGTTGGGCGCCAAGCTGACGACGGCGCACGCGAAGGTGTCGCCGTAGCGGTCCGCGAGGCCGCATTGCTCACGTAAGCGCTTACGGAAGTGACGACCCTCGAGGATGCGCGCGCGCTCCTGGGGCAGGCCACGAGCCGCTACCTCGAGGATGTCGCGCAGGTCCTCGACGCTGAAACGCGTACCGGGCGAGATGTTGCGAGCGGCCTCCGTGAGCCGCTGGGCGAAGCGCTGGGCGAGTCCCGGATCGGAGCAGAGCCTGGCCAAGTCTCCTTCGCGGATGGCCTCTTCGTCATCCTCGCGGAAGATCCGCTTCGCCGTCTCCGTGACCGTCGTCATGCTGTGCGCTGTCCCTAGACAGCTATAGCACACAACGGGTGAGAACGCTCACCTGTCCGCGATTGGGGGTGGCGGGACGCGAAGTTCGAGCGGTCCCGAGCCGCCGCCGAGGCCCGGCGCGGCGCGCAGCGCGTCGAGCAACCAGCGGTGCGCGTTGTCGGCGGCCCGCCGCGGCGACTCTCCCAGCGCCAGGCGCGCAGCGATGGCCGAGGCGTACGCGCAGCCCGTGCCGTGGCTGTGGCGCGTGGAGACGCGCTCCCCACGCAGCTCCATCACGCCGTCCGCGTCGAGCCAAAGGTCCGTCGGGGCGCCGTCGAGGTGCCCGCCCTTCACCAGCACCGCGCCTGGCCCGAGCTGACGCAGCTGCGCCGCCGCCTGCGCCATCGACGCGAGGTCATGCACCTCGAGGCCCGTGAGCCGCTTGGCCTCCGCGAGGTTGGGCGTCACCAGGGTCGCACGCGGAAAGAGCGCGTCCCGCAGGGCTTCGAGGCCGGCGTCGTCGAGCAGCACGGCGCCGCTGCTGCTGCACGCCACCGGATCGACCACGATGGGGCCGCGAAAGTCCGCCAGCGCATCGGCGACCGCCCGCACCACGGCGGCGTCGCCCAGAGCCCCCGTCTTCACGGCAGCGATGGGCAGGTCTTCGAAGAGCGCCGCGAGCTGATCACGCACCAGCTCGGCGTCCAGGACATGCACGCGCGAGACCCCGCGGCTGCTCTGCACCGTGAGCAGGGAGACCACACCCACGCCGCGCGCGCCATGGGTGCGAAACGTCTCGAGATCCGCCAGCAAGCCCGCGCCCGCCGAGGGATCGACACCGGCCACGCTGAGCACGATGGTCTCCATGGGCGCAGCATCGAGGCCGACCCGAAGCGACGCAAGGCGAAGCGGGCCGCGTGTGTGATTTCCGACGGCCCCACCAAGCGCCGTGCGCTAGCTTGGGGCGATGGGCAGCGCGGCCACTGACTCGCTCTTCTTGGGCATCGACGTGGGCTCGACCACGGCGAAGGCGGTCGTGGTCGACGCCAGCGGCGCGCTGTTGGCGCATGGCATTCGCCGCCACCGCGGCCAGCTCCATGAGGCGGTGGCGGAGCTGCTCGACGAGCTCGGCGGGCTCGGGGAGTTTCGCGCGCGGGGCGTCACGGGCTCCGTCGGCGTGAGCCTGGCCCAGGAGCTCGGCGCGACCCCCGTGCACGAACTCGAGGCCGCCGTGGCCGTCGTGCGACGTCGGCATCCGGGCATGGGCTCCGTAGTGGAGCTGGGAGGACAGGACGCCAAGCTGGTCTTCCTGGCCGAGGATCCGGCCAGCGACGACATGCAGATGAACGACCGCTGCGCCGCCGGTACGGGCGCGACGCTGGATCGCGTCATCGGTCGCCTCGGACTGACGAGCGACTGGCTCGCCTCGCTCACGCTCACGGGAGCGCTCGAGGTGGCGGCGAAGTGCGGCGTCTTCGCCGAGACCGACGTGGTGAATCTTCTGGAGCGGGGCGCGAGTCGCGAGCACGCCGTGAGCGCCCTCGCGCGGGCCATCGTGCTGCAGAACCTGGCCGTACTCGCGCGGGGTCGCGTGCCGCGGCCACCCGTGCTCTTGCTGGGCGGCCCCCACGCCCATCTGCCGGTGCTGGCCCGGGCCTGGCGCGAGGCGCTGATGGAATTGTGGCGACGCCGGGACATCGAGCCGGGTCCCGTGAGCGTGCCGCCGGATGCGCAGCTCTACCCCGCGATCGGCGCCGCGCTGAACGCCGCGCAGGGGCGAAAGGCCCACGCGCTGACGCTGGGTGTCTTGCCGCGACGGGAGCCGCTCGAAGGCCTGCTCGATTCGGTCGAGGCGAGCCAACAGCTCGAGACGCTCCGCGACGCGCTGCGCCCGGGGGGTGGTCTGGCTTCCGCCTCGGGCCCGCTCCACCTCGGCATCGATGCGGGCTCGACGACGGTGAAGGCCGCGCTCGTGGACGAGTCGGGGGCGCTCGTGACCAGCGCCTACGGAGTCTCGTCGGGCGATCCCTGGCAGGACACGCGCGCGCGCCTCGGGGAGCTTCAGACGTGGGCGCGCGCCGAGGGCGTGACGCTCTCGATCGCGTCGGCGGGAGTGACGGGCTACGGCGCCCACTTCATCGAGCAAGCCCTGGGTGCGGACGCGGCTCCGGTCGAGACCGTGGCTCACCTGCTCTCCGCCTTGGCCGTCGATCCGGAGGTCGACGTCGTGGTCGACGTCGGCGGCACCGACGTGAAGGTGCTCGAGGTGCAGACGGGCTACGTGCGCGACTTCCACATCTCGAACCAATGCTCGGCGGGGCTCGGCTCCTTCCTCGCTGCGTCGGCGCAGGATCTGGGGATCCCGATGGAGGACTTCGGCGAGCGCGCCCTCGCCGCGTCGCGCGCCGCGCGCTTCGGCGTGGGCTGCGCCGTCTTCATGGACACGGATCGCGTCACCTTCCGGCGCGACGGCTTCGACAGCGACGAGATCCTGGCCGGGCTCGCGTGGTCGATCCCGCGCAACATCTGGCAGTTCGTGATGCCGACGCCGCTCGCGCAGCTCGGCCGACGCTTCCTGCTGACCGGTGGTGCGCATCGCAACCTCGCGGTCGCCTTGGCCCAGTCACGCTACCTGTCGGCGCGCGGCAAGCAGGTTCTGCTTCATCCCCATCCGGAGCTCGCGGGCGCGATCGGCGCCGCCCTCGCCGGGGCGCGCGAGCGTCGCGGTCGCGCCACGCGTTTCCGCGGCCTCGCGCATGTCGCCCAAGCCAAGATGCGCAGCCGGCGCGGTCCCGAGACGCGCTGTGAGCGCTGCGAGCTCTCCTGTCAGCGAACCTTCCTCGATCTCGAGGGCGCGCCCCAGACCCTGGTCGTCGGTCATACCTGCGAGCGCGGCGCCTCGGTGGAGGGAGCGCCCACGCGCAGTCGCGCCCACGCCGCCGATCTCGTCTCGCTCGAAGCGCGCCTGCTCTTCCGCCGCCTGCTCCCGAACCCCGAAGACACGCCGATCTTGCGCGACTGTCCCACGATCGGCGTCCCGCGCGTGATGGCGCTCTATCGCTCGGCGCCGCTCCTTCTTCACTACTTGCGAGCCCTCGGCGTCCCTGAGGAGAAGCTTCTCCTCAGTCCGCCCACTTCGCCCGAACTCTTTCATGGAGGTCAGCGCTTCGGCGCCAACGATCCCTGCTTCCCGGCCAAGCTCGTACTCTCCCACGTGGACTGGTTGCTGAAGCGTCCAGAGGTCTCGACGCTCTTCATGCCCAGCATCAGCCACGCCACCATCGCCGTGCGTGGCAGCGCGGACACCGCGTCCTGCCCCGTGGTCGCGGCCACGCCCTACACGACGGCGGCCGCGCTGCGCTGCGAGACCGGCGAGCTGCCCGGAGGCGTGCGTCGGATCGCGCCGACCCTCGGCCTGCTCGACGCCGAGGGGCTCGAGGCCGAACTCTTCGCGGCCTTCGGTGCGCTCTTGGGCGTGACGCGCGCGCAGAACCGACGGGCCGTCGATCACGGCCGCGCCGCCCAGGCGCGCTTTCACGCCGAGCTCCGGCGCCAGGGCAGCCGCGTGATCGCGCGCGCTCAGCGCGACGGAGTGGCCGTAGCCGTGATGTTGATGCGGCCCTACCACGCCGATCCGGGCGTCTGTCATGGCGTGCCCACGGCGCTGGCCGCGCGCGGCGTGCCCGTGATCGGGATCCCCGCGCTTCCCCTGGGCGACGAGGCGGAGCTCTCGCTCGAAGGCGAAGAGGCGCGGACGACCAACTCGGGTTGCGCGGAGAAGCTCTGGGCCGCGCGACGCGTCGCCAAAACAAAGGGACTCGTCGCCGTGGAGCTGGGCAGCTTCCGCTGCGGCCAGGACGCATCGATCCTGGGCGCCCTCTCGGACATCCTCGGTGGCGCCGACAAGCCCACGCTCCGGCTCCACGATCTGGACGAGGACAGGCCCGTGGCCAGCCTCGACGTGCGCCTGGACACCTTCGTCGACGCCCTGCGCGGCTACGAGAGGCGAGCGCTCGGAGGCGAGGACGAGCTCCCCCTGGCGCCACAGGCGATGGCCCAGCCATGAGCGCCGACGACCTCTGGGTAGGCGGTCTCGGTTGGCCCTACGACGACCTGCTGGCCGCAAGCCTGCGCGGCCGCGGTCATCAGGCCTCCGCCCTCGGCCCGCTCGATCACGACGCCTTCGAGCGCGGCACAGCCGCCCTGCCCCGCGGTCAGTGCGCGCCCGCGCTCTTCACCACGGGCGCCCTGCTGCGACGCGCCTCCGCGCCGGACGCCGGTGACGGCGGGCGCTACCTGCGCCTGCATAGCTGCGGCCCTTGCCGCTACGCGCTCTTCGGCCTGGGCTACGAACGCGCCCTGCGCGTGGCGGGACACACGGACGTGCGCCTGCTCGATCTCGATCCGTCGCCGCGCGCGCTCTTGGCGATGTGGGGCGAAGACGGCAGTCGGCTCGGCGTCGACGCGCTGCTGGTGGGCGACGCGCTGGCCGAGGGGCTACGCCGACTCAGGCCTCGCGTGCGCGACATCGAGGCGCTGGAGGCGCGCGCGCAGGTGGTCTGCGCCGGGCTCGTCGCGGCGCTCGAGGCGGGGCACGATGGCTGCGATGCGCTGAGAGTCCGAGCGGACTGGGCCGCGGATCTGGCGCGACTCCCGGACGCGCCGAGGCCGAGGGTGGTGCTCGTGGGCGAGCCCTTCTCGCTGCACGTGGATGGCCCGGCGCAATTGAATCTGCCCCAGGTGCTGGCGGCGGCCGGTGCGGAAATACGCGTCCCCCCCGTGGCCCTCTGGCTTGCCTATCAGCTGTGGATCGAGCGGCAGCCGGCCTTTGGACAGTCGCAGCCCGTAGCCGCGGCGCGGGTCGCGGAGGTGGCGTCGCTCGAGGCCGCGCTGCGCTCGCGCTTCGACGAGATGATGGCGGCCTTCGGCGTCGCCGATCATTTCCTGCCGGACGTGGACCATCTGGCCGAGCTCGCGGCGCCGCATCTGCCGGGGAGCTGGCGCGCAGGCTACGGCCACGTCGAGGTCGGGCTGGCGCTCGCCGCAGCGGAGGACGGCCACGCGCACCTCGTGGTCTCGATCAAATCCTTCGGCTGCCTGCCCTCGAGCTCGGTGGCGGACGCCATCCTGCCCGCGGCCCTCTTGGGCAAGTTGGCCTTCCTCTCGCTGGAGGTCGCGGGCGATGGCGAAGCCGCTCGCGAGAGTCGACTCGCCCTGCGCTTGGACGCGGCGCGACGCCTGGCCGAAGACCAGGCCAGCCGCGCGCTGCCTTAGTGTCCGAAGCGAAATAAACTGATCGCCTTCCTGCGTCGAGGCGCCCCGCTCGCAAGGCGCGAGGAGCGAGCATACCGGGGGTATGTGAGCGACGAGCAACGCAGCGAGCGGGGATGGATCGGCGCAGGAAGGCCAGTTTATTTCGCGCCGGACACTTAGAGTCCCCGAGCGCTCAGCGCCGACGACGCCAGAGCAGGCCGAGCCCGAGCACCAGCGTCAGACCGAGCGCGAGCGGAGCGCGCCCGTTCTCGGAGCCGGCCACGCGACAACCGCAACCCTTGTCCGAGGGCGGGGCGACGACCGGCAGATGCCGGACGCAGACCACGTAAGCGGGGCTGTCGACGCTGACGCCATCCTGGACGCCGAGGTTGAAGCTGACGGCCTGCGCCAAGCTCCCGATGCCGTAGGTGGGCGTGCTGCTCCAGTAGGTGTCCCCGCGTAGATCCGCGAAGACGGGGCGGGTGCGAACCGGCGTGGTGGCGCCGTAGTCCAACAAGCTGCGGAGCTCGTTGGCGCTCGGGACGTGGAAGCCCGACTTGCTGTCGACCTCGAGGCGGGCGCAGTACTGCAAGCCCTGAGACCAGGTCATGCGCGTGGTCGAGGGGTGGGCCTGCCACTCGAGCCCGCTCTGCTCGTCGACCAAGGTGCCGCCGCTGGCGACCAGTGATCCGCCCTGGGCAAGCCCCGAGCCGGCCAGCGCGCCGCGCACACAGCGCGCCCGCAAGGCGTGGGTGGCCAGGGCGGGCACGACCTCACCCGCGTCGAAGCGTACGGTCCAGCCCTGGGTGCTGCCCGAGATGACGGGCGTGGCGCTCCAGTAGCTGTCGGAGGCGGCGCCCACGAAGAGCGGATCGATCGCGGGATCGAATTGGCCGCTGTCGATCAAGGTCGCCAGCTCGACCACCGTGGGCAAGCGATAGCTGCCGGCGGCGGCGTCCGCGGTGGAGAAGGCCGCGCAATGGGCGACGGCGTCGGCCTGCGTGTACTCGGTCTCGTCCTCGGTCGCGACCCACGAGAGGCCCGTCGACGCGGACACCAACTCGGAGCCCACGGCCTCGAAGGAGACATCGTTGGGAGCGAAGTCACCGTCCTGCAGCGGGTGCGCGTCACGGCGGCAGCTCAGGTCCTGGCGCTCGTCGTCGGCGCAGCTCGACATGCCCGTGCGCAGCGCCGCGGGATGCGGGGAAGGCGGCTCGGGCGCGGCGGGCGGAGGACCGGCGTCGGCCGGGCCCGCGTCGACGCCGGCGTCGGGCACGCCGCCGTCACTCTCGAGCTCGGGCAAGCGCGTGGGCGAGAAGACCTCGGCCCAGGGCATGCACGTCGTGGGGTTGCAGCCGCCCGCGACGAGCACGTCGTTGGAAGGCAGCGCCACGGCGGTGTGATACGCGCGGTCGAGGACCATGTGCTCGAGCTCGATGAAGCGCGCCTGGCTGGGCACGTAGACGACGGCCGAGGGCAGGGACGTCGTGGGTCCGGCGGCTCCACCGGCGAACATCACCTCGCCCGTCGGCAGCAGGCTCGCCGTGTGGTTGTGGCGCGGTCCCGGCATGGACGGCCCCGCGGCGACGACGCCCGTGGCCGGATCCCAGATCTCGGTGGTGGCCAGGGTGCGCATGCACTCGGCGTCCGCGCAGCCACCGGCGAGGATGACCTTGCCGTCGGCCAAGAGCGTGGCCGTGTGTCCCGCGCGAGGCGTGTCGAGGGTGCCGGCGGCCGCGAAGGCCCCTGCGCTCGGATCGTAGATCTCGACGTCGGCCACCATGGTCGCGCAGGCAGGATCGGCGCAGCCGCCGGCCACGAGCACGCGACCGTCCGGCAGCGCCGTCGCCGTGGCGAAGCCGCGGGCGTGGGCGAGAGGCGGTCCGGCGAGCATGGTCTGATCGCTCGACTGATAGAAGTCCACGGTGGTGGTGCAGCCGCTCGCGTCACAGCCGCCGATGGCGAGGGCGTCGCCGCCCGACAGCAGCACGCCGGTCACGTGACCGCGAGGGCGCGACAGCGGGGGCAGCGTGGTGAAGGTCGCGCTGGCGGCGTCGTAGCGTTCGGCCACGTCGGTGACGTCGCCGCACTGCGAGCTCGAGCAGCCGCCCATCAACAGAGCGTTGCCCAAACCGAGATCGACCTGGGCGAAGTCGAAGCGAGCGGCGGAGAGGGGCGGACCCGCGCGCCAGGTACCCGTGCCGTGATCCCAGATCTCGGTGTCGGCCAGGACCGTGCCGCAGACCGGACGCGCGAAGCTGGAGGGGCAGCCCGCCAGGGCGCAGCCACCCGCGACCACCGCGTCGCCGCTGGGCAGGAGCCAGGCGGAGTTCGCCCAATGGCCCACGGTCATGGTGCCGGTGGTGGTCCAGTCCGGATCCACCAACACCGGCGCCGGCAGCCCGCGCAGATCGATCTCGAGGATCAGCGCGTCGCCGTCCACGCGGATCGTTCCGCGCCGGGTCGTTCCGTCCGCCGCACGGGCGTAGGGCGCGCCCACGCGAAGGCGCGCGGCGCCGTTGTTGTCGATGACCTCCACCGTCGTCCGCGTCTGGCGCAGCTCGGCGATGGCCGGACCACGCTCGATGTCCACGTGACGCACGAGCTTCTCGGGAGGGGCCTCGAAGTAGATGTATTCGTCCTGATGGGTGGGCGTGAACTTGTAGAGCAGATCGCCGCCCGCCAGAGCGTGGCGATAGACGATCACGCCGTCGACGACCTCCGCCGGGACGTCCTCCACGGCGGGCTCGGTGGCGTGCACCCAGACATCCTGCTCGCCGGCGATGCCGATCAGGTGAGCGCCCCCGGCCCGGGCCGGCGCGATGGCACGGAGGGTCTGACCGGCGCCGTCACTGCGACGCACGAGGTCGGAGGTCAGGGTCTCGAAGCGCGGCGAGCGGTCGCCAGTTGCGGAGAGATCGAACTGAAGGTCGCGGACCATCCCGAACCACTTGCGGGCAGACGAGAAGTGATCGCCGATCTGGGTCAGCCGGGTGACGGGCGCCGGAGGCTCGAGCAGCGCGCCCGTGGCGGGCGAGGGGGCAGGAGCGGGAGCCGCGCATCCAGCCAGGATCACCAGACAGAGGGCGGTGCGAGCGAGGTCGATGTAACGCATGTTGCGGTGATATGTCGGGTGTGGTCGAGATCGGTTGACTTGGCGCAAACGAGGGTGTTCTGGGGGCATCGAGCGCGTGACGTTTCACACGGCCGGGGGCCTGGATCGAGGCTCGATCCGGTGCCCGCATGCTTCCAGGGTCATTTCGGCCGGGTCATTTCGGCCGGCCAGGGCTCTGACGGGCTCTGACGGGGCGCGACGTTGACGTGGCCAACGGCAAGCGACACCGTCTCCAGGTGGGCGACACGGAGACGAAGCCAGCCGCTGCGCTCGCGCGCCGCCGAGACCATGCGCTGGCGCTCGAGCCCGACGCGCTCGTGCTACCCCGACGCTTGCGCCTGCCCTGGCAGGAGATCCTCGGCGTGGTCGAGCTCGGGGAAGGCCGGCGCGAGCGCCTCTACGTGTTGGCGCGTCGCGCGCCGCCCGCCTCCCCTTGGTTCGAGATCCATCCCCGCATGCTGCGCGCCTCGGGCATCACGACGACGCTCGGCGAGTTGGCGGCCTCGATCCGCGGACGCCTCGGCCACGTCGGGTATCGCGAGGGGGCGGGCAGCCACGAGAAGCTCTCGGCGCAGGAGCTGCTCCAGAGCGTGATCGAGGGGACGCGCCTACCCGGAGCGCTCGAGATCGTGCGAGGTCGCGGGCCACGGCGACTGCTGACGCGGCTGGCCGAGGGTGTGGCGGCGGCGGGGGCGGGAGCGGTCGGCGGTGCCATCCTCGGCGCCTTCGTCGGGGCGCCGCTGGCCCACCTGCTGCACCTGCCGAGGGTGCTCGGGCTGAGCATGATGGCCATTGGCGCCGCTCTGGGGCTCGCGCTCACCCTGCCGTCGGTCAGCTGGATCGCGCGCGTCCGGGGTCACCGCGCGCGCGTGCTGGTGCTGACGCCCGATGGCTGCGTCGTTGGTCTGCCCGATGGTCCCCGCGCCTTCGCCTGGTCGTCGGTAGGCAACTTCGAGATCGCAAAGGTCGCGAGCCATGGACATCGGCTGCGCGATGGGCTGCGCATCGTCGACGCCGAAGGGTTGGTCCTGGGCGAGATCGATCGCGCCTGGTTCGCCGGTCGTCTGGAGTTGGTGGTGGCCGTGGCCAATGCCTATCGCGCCCGCGTGCGCTGAGCTCGCGCGCCCTGGCGAGTGTCAGCGAACGCGCGTGCCGCCGAGCCTGCGCTCCAGCCAGGCGAGGCCAGCGTTGAGCGCGAAGCCGAGCCCACCCACCAACAGCATGGCGGCGTAGAAGGCGGGCGTGTCGAAAGACATCTCGGCGTCCTTGGCGTAGGCGCCGAGGGCCAAGCCCGAGCGAGGTGCGAAGACCATCTCGGTGACGATGGCGATGACGAGGCTGAGCGAGAGCGCGAGGCGCGACGCGAGCAGCACGCTCGGCGACAACTCCATGGCCACGGCGAAGCCGCGCGCCGAACGCGACGCGCCGAAGACCTCGAGCAGCTCGAAGGAGGTCCCGCCCAGGCGACGCCGCGCGCGCGCCAAGGTCAACGCCACGACCGGAGCGCAGCCGAAGGCGATGGTGCCCACGTAGGCGGCGTCGGCGTAGTTGAAGTAGACCAAGAAGAGCGGGAACACCATGATCGGTGGGATGGCGCGCGCCAGCTCGAGGGTGGGCGCGCTCGCGCGTTCGAGGCTCGGCCCGCGCCCTGCGAGCAGGCCGATGGCCACGCCGAGGCCCATGCCCCAAGCCCAACCGCTCAACGCCCGACCCAAGGTGCCGAGGGCGTGGGGCAGCACCCGCCCGCTCGCGTGGGGATCGAGCTCGCGCCCGAGCACGGCCAACACCTCGAGTGGATCGGCGAGGAGCGTGCGACCCACGAGCCCGGAGCGCGCAAGCGCGAACCAGAAGAGGAGCAGCGCGAGACCGCCCCAGGCGGCGGCGTGGCGCGACAAGACACCGGGACGGGGCGGAGTCGGCTCAGCCATGGCTGGACTCGGCGAGCAGCCGCTCGACGATGGTGAAGAAGGTATCCGTCGACTCGGACGCGCGCGGACCGGATCGGAAGTGATTGTCGAGCATGCGAGCCCGATGCGTGTTCGCGTCTCCCTCCGCCGTGGTGAACGGCCGCTCCTCGATCACGAGCACCCGATGCGCGAGCGTCACCAGGCTCTCCAGATCGTGGAGCACGAGGACGGCGCCCATGCCTCCGTCGGAGACGCGCTTGCGCAACGCGGAGCGCAGCTGCCGCGCGACACTGACGTCCAGCGCCGAGAAGCATTCGTCGCCCAGGAGCAGCGTCGGTGACGGCGCCAGCGCCCGCAGCATCGCGGCCTGTTGCAGCATGCCGTCGCTGGCACGACCAGGGCGCATGCGCAGATCGAGGCTGAGCCCGAGCTCCTCTCGTACCTGATCCACGCGCGCGAGCTGCGCGCGCCAGGGCGCGTCACCCGCGGGTCGCGTGAGCGCGATGTTCGTGCGCAGGCTGGCCCAGGCGAAGAAGGAGGCGCGCACGCCCTGGGGAATCCATGTCACGCGGCCAGGCAGGCTCGGCTCGAGCAGGACCTCCCCGACGCGCTCGTGATGCACGCCCAGGAGCAGCCGGAGCAGCGTCGACTTGCCACAGCCGTTGGGCCCGAAGACACCCAGGATCTCGCCCGGACGCAGCTCGAAGGAGACGTTCTCCATCACGGGCAGAGGATGGCTCGACCCTGGATGCCAAGCGCCGAGCTCGACGCAGCGAAGCAGGGGGAGCGCGGCAGCCCCTCGAGGCGCCTCCCGCGGCGCGGGCTCCGAATCGTCTCCCGTCGTCACGGAGCGAGCACGAGGCCGTGGAGGTCGAGAGCCTCCGAGACGATCCCGCGACGCAATGCGTCCTCGGCCTGGGCCTGAAACTCCGACTCGGAGAGGTGCGCGCTCGTCAGGTAGTGCGCGTCGGGGTAGCGGGAGACTTGATCGCGAAAGCGCTCGGGCAGGTAGGGAGCCATCGCCTCTCGCGCCTGCGCGGGATGCTCGTCGACGAAAGCGACCGCCTCGTCGAGCGCCTCGCGCAAATGGGCGAGCGTCTCGGGGTGCGCGTCTCCCCAGTCCTTGCGCACGTTGAAGCTGCCGAAGAGGAAGGGCGAGCCCATCACGCGCGGCACGTCGGCGCCCGTCGTGAAGCGCTCCGCCACGCCCGCCGTCAGCGCCGCCGTGGCCGCTGGATCGTTGGTGAAGAGCGCGTCGACGCCGCCCGTGCGCAAGGCCTCGGCCTGCAGCAGCGGCGCGATGGGCTGCACGACCACGCTGTCCTGAGGCACGTGGTGCGCCTCGAGGATGGCGCTCAACCAAACGCGATAGGCCACCGTGGGCAGGATGCCGACGCGTCGACCGCGCAGATCCTCGACGCCGCGAATCGTGGGCGCGCTGCCCTCGGGCGCCTTCGCGCGCAGCAAGTAGCTTATGGGGTGGGCGTCGTCCTCCACCATCGCCGTCAGGAAGTAGAGCTTCGTGCCACTGCGCAGCATGCCGTTGAAGGTGATGGGCAACGCCGTGTAGCCCGCGACGTCGACGCGCCCTTCCACCAGCGCCTGCATCAGGGGCTGGGCCGTGTCGTACATCTCGAGCTGGGCGTGGATGCCGTGGCGCGCGAAGATGCCCCGCTCCTGAGCCACGAAGACCGGCAGGCTGATGCGAAGGCGGCTGTAGCCGATGCGCAGCGTCTCGGCGGCCGGGGCGGGCGCCGCAGCGGAGGGTAAGGAGGGTGCGGCCGCGGGAGGCGCGTCCTGGCAAGCGCCGACGAGCAGCAACAGCGCAGCCAGGAGCCGAAGGGATCGAAGGTCGTGAGTGAGCATCGGTTGAGTCGACTCCAGCGCGGACGCGGTCCACCCGCATATCGCCACAGGGCGCGCTTTGGCAAACCCGGGCACCTGCTCCTGCCCGGGCTTCATGCCTCACGGCATCCGAGGGACCTGCTCGAGAGGCGTTCTCGATCAGGACAGTTGTACGCCCCCGGGACAGCGCTTCGAGCCAATTTGCGAGAGTTCGCGCTGCCGTCGGGCGGGAACGATGCTTGCTCTACGGATGAGACCGGAGGTTCCCGCATGCACAGCTTGAACAAGATTTCGGTACCCGCAGCGCTGTGTCTCTTGCTCGCCGCGTGCGGAGGAGGAGGAGGAGGGACGGCCCCCGTACCCGACGGTGGCGGGCTCGACGCCACGACCGGCGACGGCTCCATGGCCGACGGCTCCATGGCCGACGGCTCCGCGACCGACTCCGGGCCCCTGAACTGCGCGCCCTTGGCCGAGTGCGGGGGCAGCTGCGTGGACATCACCACCGACGGCACCAACTGCGGTCGCTGCGGAAACGCCTGCGCCACCGGACAGACATGCACCGACGGCGTCTGCGCGTGCGGCACCGGGCTCGTCACGTGCGGCGCCGACTGCGTGGATCCGTCGACCGACGCCGCCAACTGTGGCAGCTGCGGAAGCGCCTGCGGCACCGGCGCGAGTTGCATCTCGGGTGCCTGCGCTTGCGCCGGCAGCCGCGTGATGTGCGGCGCTGACTGCGCGGACCTCGCCACGGACGCCGCCAACTGCGGCGGCTGCGGAAACGCCTGCAACCCGGGCGCGACCTGCACGAGCGGGCTCTGTGGTTGTCCCTCGGGCACCACGGACTGCGGTGGCGGGTGCACGACGGGGCTCAGCGCCGATGCGCTGAACTGCGGCAGCTGCGGAAACACCTGCGCCACCGGCGCGAGCTGCACGGCCGGGGTGTGCACCTGCCCCGCGGGTCAGATCGACTGCGCTGGCACCTGCGTCGATGTCTCGTCGGACGTCGCCCACTGCGGCAGCTGCGGAAACGACTGCGCCATCGGCGCGAGCTGCACGAGCGGCGTCTGCAACTGCCCTGCCGGCGAGTCGGCCTGCGGCGGCGCCTGCACCAACACCGCCACCGACACGGCGCACTGCGGCAGCTGCGGAAACTCCTGCGCCACGGGCGCGAGCTGCCTCAGCGGCGTGTGCAACTGCCCCGCGGGACAGATCGCCTGCGGCGGCGCCTGCGTCGATGTCTCGTCGGACGTCGCCCACTGCGGTGGCTGCGGCACGACCTGCAACCCCGGCGCGACCTGCGTGAGCGGCGCGTGCGGCTGTCCCTCGGGCACCACGGACTGCGGCGGCGGCTGCACGACGGGGCTCGCGAGTGACCCGCTGAACTGCGGCGCCTGCGGCAACACCTGCGCCACGGGCGCTACCTGCGCCGCGGGCACCTGCCAGTGCCCCGCGGGCCAGATCGACTGCGGCGGCGCCTGCGTGGACGTGGCCACGGATCTCGGCAACTGCGGTGGCTGTGGCATCGCCTGCGCCTCGGGCGCGACTTGCACGAGTGGCGCCTGCGCCTGTCCCGGCAGCCTGCTCGCCTGCGGCGGCACCTGCACGGACGTGGCCACGGACACACGCAACTGCGGTGGCTGCGGCATGCGCTGTCCCGCGGGGGCGAGCTGTACGAGCGGCGTTTGCGCCTGCCCGGGCAGCCTGCTGGCTTGCGGCGGCACCTGCACCGACGTGTCCACGGACACACGCAACTGCGGCGGCTGTCGCAACCGCTGCAACGCCGGCGAGGTCTGCACTTCGGGCGTCTGCTCCTGTACGCCGCCGCTGGTGACTGGCTTTGGAGGCGGCTGCGTGGATCCCACTCGTGATCCCAACAACTGCGGCGCCGTCGGCAACCGCTGCGCCTCCACGGAGTATTGCTCCGCCGGCGCCTGCACCTGCCGACCGGGCCTCACGGACGTGGGCGGCACCTGTGTCGACCTGACGACCGATCCCGCGAACTGCGGCGCCATCGGCAACGCTTGCGCGGTCGGCAGCGTATGTCTGGCCGGCACCTGCACGGCGGGCGGATGCCCAGGCTCCTTGCGCGACTGCTTCGGCGCCTGCGTCAGCCGCAGCTCGGATCCGCTGAACTGCGGAGGCTGCGGCAACGTCTGCCGCCGCGATGAGGTGTGCGTGGCCGGCAACTGCCGGCAGTTCGTGGCCGGCACGGGCTGCACCACCTGTCCCTGCATGAGCCCCGCCTGCGTGGGTGACTTCACCCAATGCTGCTCCTATCCGGGCACAAGCGATGTGGTCTGCGTCGACTCGGGCAGCTGCCCCTGACCCCAAGCGACGCTCGAACGATGCTACCCCCCCGCCCAGGACCCCGCGTCCTGGGTGGGGGATTAGCGGGTATGGCGAACGCCCAAGGTATGGTCGATGACGGACGTGGTGCGCAGGACTTGTCCTGCACCCACTGCGACTGATGCGTCGACGCGCTCACGAAGGGACCCGACCCGCCGCAAGCGCCCGTCGTCGCTGGTGCAGAACGAACGCGGGGTCCGGCCCGAGATGGACCGACTTGCTGCTGTGTTGTGCAGCCTCCGTCAGCGCCGTCCGCACGCGTCGATGGCCGGCTCTCGTGATGCCGCCGCGTCGCACTACGCCGCTCGTGTGCTCGCTCGCCGTCAGCCCCAGATAGCCCATCAGCATCTTGGCCGTGTCGAAGCGCTCGAAGGAGAACAGCTCCGCCAAGATCGTCATCGCCGTCACGAGTTCGATGCCGCGGAAGCAGCGCAGCAGGCCGACCCGCGTGGCGTCGCGCTCGCGCTCGACCCAGGTCCTGCACGCACGCGCTGCGCTGCCGCCTCGGTGCTAACCCACGGTTCCTGGTTCCTGACGAACATCAGGGTGGCCGCCCTCACCGGGCGCCACAAACGTTGCGACAGGAGCCAGTCGTTCCATCCTGTCTACCGCGAGATGCGGTCGTTACGCGCCGAGGGTGTGCCGGGCGATCACGATGCGCTGCACTTCGCTCGTGCCCTCGTAGATGCGCGTCACGCGCACGTCGCGCATGTGGCGCTCGAGGGGCATGGCCGCGCTCTCGGCTTCGGCGCCGACCAGCGAGAGGGCCATCTGAGTCACGCGGAAGGCGCCCTCCGTCGCGTGCAGCTTGGCCATCGAGGCCTCGCGGCTGAAGGGCTGGTGACGCTCCTTCAACAGAGCCGCGCGCAGCACCAGCAGGCGCCCGGTGTCGAGTTGTGCGCGCATGTCCGCCAGCAGGAACTGCGCGTCCTGTTCGGCCGCTCGCTCCGGATGTGCCTTCAGATAGGCCAGCGCCGCGTCGTGCGCCGCCTGGCCGATGCCGAGGGCCTGGGACGCGATGCCGATGCGGCCGCCGTCGAGGGCCATCATGGCGATGGGGAAGCCGCCGCCCACTTCACCCAGCAGAGCGTCGCCGGGCAGGCGCATGTCGGAGAAGGCGAGCGCGCAGGTGTGGGACGCGCGCAGGCCCATCTTGTCTTCGTGCTTGTCGATCTCGAGGCCGGGCGTGCCCTCGGGGACGAGGAAGCAGCTCAAGCCCTTGGGGCCCTCGCCTCCCGTGCGCGCCCAGACCACGAGCACGGCCGAGCTGTCGCCGTGGCTGATCCACTGCTTGGTGCCGTCGAGGATCCAGTCGTCGCCATCGCGCACCGCGCGCGTGCGCATGCCGCCCGGATCGCTGCCCGCGTCGACCTCGCTCAGAGCGAAGGCGCCGTGACGACCACCCGCGAGCAGCGGACAGAAGCGCCGACGCTGAGCGTCGTCACCGAAGCGCGCGATCACCTCGCCCACCATGTTCGTGACAGCCATGGTCACGGCCGTGGCCGCGCAGCCGCGCGCGATCTCCATCATGCTGAGCGCATAGGCGACGACACCGCTGGCCGAGCCCCCGAGCTCCTCGGGCGCGTTCATGGCCATGAACCCGCACTCGGCGAGCTTCTGATAGATCGCCTGCGGCACCCGCTCGTCGCGTTCGAACTCGGCTGCGCGTGGCGCGAGTTCATGATCCGCGAAGGCGCGCGCCGCGGATCGCGTGGCCTCCTGTGCAGGCGCGAGGGAGAGATCCATTCAGTGAATCTCGAAGTGGACCTTGGCGGGGTAGCTGCCCGGATCGGGCATGCTCCAGCCGCGCACGGCCTGGGCCACGCAGTCGAGGGAGTCGATCGCTTCGGCGTCATCGGTCGCCGCGCCAGCGGCCTCTACCGTGCCGCCGGGCATGACGTAGGCGGTCACACGGTAGGCCGCGCGGCTGCCCGCAGGACGACAGCTCGAGAGCAGGCCGGACCCACCCGTGCTGAGCGCGTCGCTCACGCGAGCCTCGTCCCAGTTCAACGGCGGGCGCACGTCGTCGGCCGTGTCGAGGGAGAGCGGATAGGTGAACTCCGCTTCGCCGCCGTGGGGCGCATGGAAGTGAATGCCCGAGGCCACGTGCAAGAGGCAGCGCTCGGTCTCGCGATCGCCGACCGTGGACTCCGAGGGAAAGACCCAGCGCACGCTGCCGTCCGCGTGGACGCGGAAGGACATCACGAAGCTGCCGCCGAGCACGTCGAGGCTGCCGTAGCGATCCTGGAAGCAACGCAGGAAGCGGCCCATGCGAGGCTCGATGCCGCGCTCGACCGTGTCGGCGCTGATCGTGCCCATCAAGCCCTCGATCTGGACGGCCTCGTGTTGGGGCCGAGCCTCCTCGTCACCGCTGGTGGGCTCGCCCTGGCCGGCGCCACCCGTCGCGGGCGCGTCGGAGTGGCATCCGAAGGCCACGCTCGAGAGCGCGAGCAAGAGGAAGGTGGTGGGGACGTTCGAACGAAGCTGCATCGGTTTCAACCCTTCAACGCGTTGGCGGCGATCACGATGCGCATGATCTCGCTCGTGCCTTCGTAGATCTCGGTGATGCGTGCGTCGCGGTAGTGGCGCTCGAGGTCGTACTCCTGCGAGTAGCCGTAGCCGCCAAAGATCTGCATCGCCTGATGGGCGACCCGCGTGGCCGTCTCGGACGCGAAGAGCTTGGCCATGGCGGACTCCTCCGAGTGGCGCAGGCCCTTCTCGGTCAGCGCGCGATCCTTCATCGAGGCGGCGCGCCACACGAGCAAGCGCGCGGCGTCGAGCTCCATCGCCATGTCCGCGATCTTGAATTGAATGGCCTGGAGCTTCGCGATGGGCTTGCCGAAGGCCTTGCGCTCCTTCGAGTAGTCGATGGCCTTCTCGAGCGCGGCGCGCGCGATGCCGAGCGCCTGCGACGCGATGCCGATGCGACCGCCGTCGAGCGTGGCCATGGCAATCTTGAAGCCCTGACCGACCTCGCCCAGACGCTGGCTGTCGGGGATGCGGCAGTCCTCGAAGAAGATGGTCGAGGAGTGGGCGGCGTGGATGCCCATCTTCTCGTCGGGCGCCTCGGAGCGATAGCCGGGCGTGCCCGTCTCCACGATGAAGGCCGTCGTGCCGCGCGCGCCCTGAGACCTGTCCGTGCAGGTGAAGACGATCATCACGTCGGCGTGGGGGCCGTTGGTGATCCAGTTCTTGCTGCCGTTGATCACCCACTCGTCGCCGTCTTTGGTGGCCACCGTGAGCATGTTCGAGGCGTCGGATCCGCTGCTCGGCTCCGTCAACCCGAAGCAGCCGAGCTTCTCGCCCGCCGCCAGCGGCTTCAGGTACGTGGCCTTCTGCTCGTCCGAACCGAACTTCAAGAGCGGGTCGCAGACCAGCGAGTTGTTGACGCTCATGATGACGCCGGTGGAGGCGCAGGCCGCGCTGATCTCCTCCATGGCCAGCGCGTAGCAGACGTTGGTCATGCCAGCGCCGCCGAGCTCGTCGGGCACCGCCACGCCCATCAGACCCAGCTCGCCCATGCGAGCGATCAGCTCCTTGGGCCAGCGCGCTTCACGGTCCAGCTCACGCGCCACGGGAGCCACTTCGCGCTGGGCGAAGTCCCGGGCCATCTGCTGAACCATCTGCTCTTCTTCGTTGAGTTCGAATTCCATAGGGGCGGCAGATTGGCGCCATTCACGGACGGGGTCAACGAGGGTCCGCACACTCGGCAAGGCGACGGACAAAGTCCGGGAGGGTCTGGCGGGATCGCGGGGCGGCTGGCACCGCGGACGTCGGCGAGACGTCACCAGGCCCGCGCGACAAGCATGCCGAAGGGCGGAATTCCGCGGGCTTTTGTTCCGGCGTCTCCTCGAACAGACTGTCGTCGTCGGACCCATCACGTACAAATCGCTGGTGGCCAACCCGTCCGCGAAGCGCACGAAGCCGCTTCCGCCGGAAGGCCATCCCTCGCGGGCCCCGTCCCTCGCGCCAGGCGCGGCAATCCC
>Ga0210044_10002696_pt1 | contig 26078 bp, 27 predicted proteins | sample CryGey13umfilter_2_FD_183959 | JGI IMG/M metagenome (GOLD analysis project Ga0210044, IMG submission 183959) | Groundwater microbial communities from aquifer in Utah, USA - Crystal Geyser 4/9/14 3 um filter (SPAdes) (version 2) | ecosystem: Environmental > Aquatic > Deep subsurface >... | reverse complement strand
GCGGAGGTGTTCATCGCAGGCGCGAAGTTCGCCGAGACGCGCAAGCCCTTCGCGGTGCGCGCGCCCGAGCTCGACAGGGTGCAATACGGCTCCGACGAGACCAAGACGCACCGCAAGATCAAGCACATTCTGGGCGCCCATCACCACGACCGGGTGGGCCGCCTGCTGGTCAGCGAGCTGTTCACCGTCGGCGCGGGCGGCTGGTCGGGCTTTCCCAGCCACAAGCACGACACCGACCGCCGGGTGGCCGGGGAGATGGAGGAGACGCGGCACGACGAATGCTATAACTTCCGCTTCCGGCCCGACTATGGCTCGGGGATGCAGATGCTGCAGCGCATCGATAATGAACCGGGCGACGCCTATCACATCGTCAACGGCTCAACGGTGCTGATCGACAAGGGCTATCACCCCTGCTGCGTGCTGCCGGGCTATGAGATGTATTATTTCACCATCCTGGGCGGCCTCAGCCAGCGCAGCCTGCGGCAGTTCTTCCAGCCCACCCACGCCGCGCAGCTGCACACCATCCCCGGCATCATGGACATGGTGGCGAAGTTCAAATGACGCTGGCGACTCTGGCGGCGGTGCTGCGCCCCGCGCTGGCGGGCGGCTACGCCGTGCCGGGCCTCGTGTGCCTGGGGTGGGAGGACATGCGCGCCTATGCGATGGCCGCGCAGGCCGAGCGCGCGCCGGTGATCCTGCAGGCGGGCCCCTCGTGCCGCGCGCATACGCCGCTGGCGGTGCTGGGCGCGATGATGCGCGCGCTCGCGGCAAGCGTCGATACGCCGGTGGTCGCGCATCTGGACCATGGCTACTCCGTGCAGGAATGCCGCGAGGCGCTCGACGCCGGGTTCACGTCGGTGATGTATGACGGCTAGCGCAAGCCGCTGGCGCAGGATATCGACGAGACGGCGGCGGTCGCGGCGCTGGCGCACGCCGCAGGCGCAGGTTGCGAGGGCGAGATCGGCTTTGTCGGCTACGCGGGCGGCGCGGCGTCGGACGGGACCGACCCGCAGGAAGCGGCGATCTTCGCGCGCGACAGCTGCGTGGATGCGATGGCGGTCTCGGTCGGCAACGTGCATCTGCAGACCAGCCATGGCGCGGGTCTCGACATGGCGCGGCTGCGCGCGATCGCGGCGGTGACGGCTCTGCCGCTGGTGATCCACGGCGGCTCCGGCGTGCCGCCAGAGCAGCGCGCGGCGCTGGCGGCGACCTCGGTCTGCAAGATCAACATCGGCACCGAGTTGCGGATGGCGTTCGGCGCCGCGCTGCGGCGCGCGCTGGCCTGCGACCGGGAGGTTTTCGACCGGGTGGCGATCCTGAGCCGGACGCATGACCCCGTGTTCGACGCGGCGCGCGCGGTCATCCGGGGCCTTGGCGCGTCAGGGAGGGCGTGAGCGATGCTGAGAATCGGCCTGCTGGGCTGCGGACGGATCGGACAGGTCCACGCGCGCAGCGTCGCGGCGATGGCGGACGCGCGGATCGTCGCGGTCGCCGACGCCCTGCCCGACGCGGCGGCGGCGCTGGCGTCGGCCACCGGGGCCGAGGCGCGCCCGGCGGCGGCGATCCTGGCCGCCGACGACGTGGACGCGGTGATCATCGGCACGCCCACCGACACCCATTTCGACCTGATCCGGGGCGCGGCGGCTGGCGGCAAGGCGATCTTCTGCGAAAAGCCGGTCGATATGTCGGTCGCCACCATCCGCGCCTGCATCGACATCGTCGGGGCGGCGGGCGTGGCGTTCATGACCGGCTTCAACCGCCGTTTCGACCCCAACTTCGCCGCGCTGCGCCAGCGGATCGCGGCGGGCGAGATCGGCGCGCTGGAGATGCTGACGATCACCTCGCGCGATCCGGCGCCGCCGCCGCTCAGCTATATCGCGCGCTCCGGCGGCCTGTTTCGCGACATGATGATCCATGATTTCGACATGGCGCGGTTCCTGATGGGCGAGGAGTTCGCGCGCCTGCACGCCGTGGGATCGGCGCTGGTCGATCCGGCCATCGGCGCCGCTGGCGATGTCGATACGGCGGCGGTGATCCTGACCACGGCCTCGGGGCGCATCTGCCAGATCTCGAATTCGCGCCGCGCCGCCTATGGTTATGACCAGCGAATCGAGGCGCATGGCGCAAAGGGCATGCTGCGCGCCGAGAACCAGCTTGAGACCACGCTGGAGCTGGCGACCGGCGCAGGCTTCACCCGCGCGCCCGCGCAACATTTCTTCCTTGAGCGGTATGCGGCGGCCTATCTGGCGGAGATGCGCGCGTTCGTGGCGGCGGTTTCATCGGGCGCCGCGCCGGAGCCGGGGATCGCGGACGGCCTGCGGGCGCAGATGCTCGCCGACGCGGCGACGCGCTCCCGAGAGACCGGTCAGCCGGTCGCGCTTTCGCCGTGATCCGCGCCCGACGCGACATTTTCGCTGCTGAACAGATCGCCTTTCGGCGGCGCCGAGGCGCCTGAAGAATGCTCTGGATCGGCCGTCCGGAACTTATTAGAACCGCGTCATGCAGATATTTCACGCCGCATTGCTCAGCCTCATCGCCAGCGCCGCAGCAGGAGCCGCCGCCGCGCAGCAGGCGCCCGCCTATTATGCCGCGCCCGCCCATCCGCTTGCGGTGCGCGCAGCGCCGGGCGGCGAGACCATCGGCGCGCTGGCGCCGGGCGCGGCGCCGCTTGAGACGATTGCGCGCGACGCCAGCGGCGCCTGGGCGCGGATCGGCTTTGGCGAGGGCGACGGCTGGGTGGCGGTGGACGCGCTGACCCCGGTGGAAATCGACCGCGCGCCTTACGCCGATGCGCCGCTCGGGCTGGTCTGCGCGGGCGTTGAGCCGTTCTGGGCGCTGCGCTTCACCGCCGACGGCGTGGCGCTGGAGCAGATGGGCGAGAGCGCGACGCCGCTGACCCCCGTGGCGGCGGCGACGGCGCAAGGCGCGGCGCGCTGGCCGCTGGCGCTGCGGCTCGACACGCTGATCGCGGTGCTGCGGCCGCAGGCGTGCTCGGACGGCATGTCAGACCGCACCGACGCCTGGACGCTCGACCTGATCGCGCCGGGCGAGGATGCGCTGGCGCTGCGCTCGGGGTGCTGCCGCCTGCCCGCCGCGCAATGACGCGCGCACGATGAAGCTTTCTCGGTGACAGCCGCCCTGCGCGCGTCGCAGCCGCTGGCCGCCGCGGCCTGGGTGGCGGGGGCCATCGCCTCGTTCGCGCTGATGGCGGTGGCGGGGCGGGAGCTGTCGGCCGAACTCGACACCTTCGAGATCATGTTCTACCGCTCCGCCGTCGGTTTTCCGCTGGTGCTGGCGGCGCTGCTGCGTTTCGAGGGCTGGCGCGGCGCGCGCACCGCGCGGCCCGGCCTGCACGCGGTGCGCAACGTGGCGCATTTCGCCGGACAGAACCTGTGGTTCTACGGCGTCGCCACCATCCCGCTGGCGCAGCTTGTGGCGCTGGAGTTCACCAATCCGCTGTGGGTGGCGCTGCTGGCGCCGCTGCTGCTGGGCGAGCGGCTGACGGCGGTCAAGCTGGCGGCGGCCGCCCTGGGCTTTCTGGGCGTGCTGGTGATCGCGCAGCCCGGCGTCGCGCCGCTGGAATGGGGCCACGCGGCGGGGCTGACGGCGGCGCTGGGCTTTGCGCTGACCAACATCCTCACGCGCAAGCTGTCGGCGCGCGACAGCACGCTGTGCGTGGTGTTCTGGATGACGACGAGCCAGATGGCGATGGGGTTGCTCACGGCGGCGCCGGGCGGGATCGCCCTGCCCTCCGCCACGCTGGGCCCCTGGGTGCTGCTGATCGGGCTGCTGGGCCTGAGCGCGCATTATTGCCTGACGCGGGCGCTCTCGCTGGCCGACGTCTCGGTGGTGGCGCCGATGGAGTTCGCGCGCCTGCCGGTGATCGCGCTGATCGGCATGGCGCTCTACGCCGAGCCGCTGACGGCGGCGCTGTTTGTCGGCGCCGCGCTGATTCTGGGCGGCAACGCGCTCAACATCTTCGCGGTTCGCAAGGCGGCGCGCAGGCGCGGCGTCTGATCCTCTTTGCCTGCGCGGCGCCTGCGTGATAGGGGCTCTCGCGGACGTTGCGCCATTTTTTCAGGAGAACACCCGCGATGAACCTCGACGCCATTCCCGCCGGCAAGAACCCGCCCTCCGACATCAACGTCGTGATCGAGATCACCGGCGGCGCCGGCGGCGGCGCCCCGGTCAAGTACGAGATCGACAAGGCGAGCGGCGCGGTGTTCGTGGACCGCATCGTCAACACGCCGATGTTCTATCCGTGCAACTATGGCTTCGTGCCGAATTCGCTGCACGACGACGGCGACCCGACCGACGTGCTGGTGATCTGCGACTTTCCGCTGGCGCCGGGCGTGGTGATCCGCTGCCGCCCCGTCGGCGTGCTCAAGATGGAGGACGACGGCGGCATGGACGACAAGATCATCGCCGTGCCGGTGGAAAAGGTCGATCCCTTCCAGGCCAACATCCAGGATCTGGGCGACATCGTCCAGAAGACCCGCGACCGCATCAAGCATTTCTTCGAGCACTACAAGGATCTCGAAGAGGGCAAGTGGGTCAAGGTGATCGGCTGGGGCGACAAGGCCGAGGCCGAGGCGATCCTGGTGAAGTCGATCGCCGCCGTGAAGAAATAATCTGTCGCGGCGCCGGGCGAAGGCCCGGCGCCGGTCGATCAGGGCTTGAGATAGGCCCATCCCTCCATCTGCCGCTCGGTGAGATGCACCACGCCAGACGGAACTTCCGACGCCTCGTCGAGCAGAGTGATCGCGTGACCCTCCTGCGCCTCCATGGTCACGCGGGTGTTGGCGCAGGCGGCGTAGGTGATCTCCGGGCGTTCGACCGAAAGCTGCATCAGCCGGTCGGCGACGGGGCTGCTGCCCTCGCGGAACATGTGCAGTCCGGGGCCGTTGGCGACCACCTCGATCTGCACCTCGCGGCCGTTTTCCTGATAATACTTGACCAGATTGACCGCGTTGTTGAGCGCGAGGTTCATCTTCGCCGCGTCATTATCGTCCACATGCAGCGCGATTCGCACCGGCTCCGCCGCCGAGACGGCTAAGCCTCCGGCGAGACCGAAGGCGAGCGCGACGGCGAACAGCAGTTTTTTCAGCATGACGTTTCCTCCTGTTTTATTCGTATTCTTGAATGAAGCGCGATCCCTCGGGCGGAAACAAGCGGCAAACTTCGCGCATCGCCCAAAAATTCGTGATCACGCGGCGGCCGCCGCGCCATCCGCCCCGTGATCGCCGCTTGTCCGCGCGCCGCCCGCCGCCTATAGGCGTGCGCCATGCGCCGCTCCCTGATCTATCCCGACCCTGACGCCTATCTGCGCGCGCCCCGCAAGGCGGTGGCGCTGATCGGCATGTCGGGCGTGGGCAAGACCTCCGCCGCCAAACTGCTGCGCGGCTCGGGCGACTGGTTTCATTACTCGGTCGATTACCGCATCGGCACCCGCTATATGGGTGAGCGGATCGTGGACAACTTCAAACGCGAGGCGATGAAGGCGCCACTGCTGCGCGCGCTGCTGATGACCGACTCGATCTACATCGCCTCCAACATCACCTTCGAGAACCTCGCGCCGCTCAGCACCTATCTCGGCAAGCCCGGCGACCCCGCGAAGGGCGGCCTGCCGTTCGAGGAATACGTCCGCCGCCAGCGCCAGCACCGCGAGGCGGAGATCGCCGCCCTGCTGGACGCGCCGGAGTTCATCCAGAAGGCGCGCGCGATCTATGGCTACAGCCATTTCCTCGCCGACACCGGCGGCTCGATCTGCGAAGTGGCCGATCCGCACGACCCCACCGACCCGGTGCTGGTGGAGCTGAGCGACGCCATGCTGCTGGTGCGCATCCGCGAGACCGACGCCATGGCCGATGAGCTGGCGCGCCGCTTCGCCGCCAACCCCAAACCGATGTATTACGACGAGGCGTTTCTGCGCGCGATCTGGGCGGAATATCTCGCCGCGACCGGCCAGAGCGCCGATGCAGTCGATCCCGACGCTTTTGGCGCCTGGGGCTTTCGCCGCCTGATCGCGCGCCGCCGCCCGCTTTATGGGGCCATCGCCGACAACTGGGGCGTGACGGTGGAGGCAGACGCGGTGGCCGGGCTGCGCTCGGCGGCGGATTTCGACGCGATGATATCGCGCGCGCTTGCGGCTTGATCCGCAGCGCGGCTTGCGCAAAGTATCGCCTCCGCCGACAGGATGCCGCCGATGCCGATCAAGATCCCCGAAAACCTGCCCGCCATCGACGTGCTGCGCGCCGAAGGGGTGATGGTGATGTCCGACGCCACGGCGGCGCGGCAGGACATCCGGCCCCTCCAGATCGCGCTGCTGAACCTGATGCCCAACAAGGTGCGCACCGAGACGCAGTTCGCCCGGCTGATCGGCGCCACGCCGCTCCAGATCGAGCTGACGCTGATCCGCATGACCGGCCACACCTCGAAGAACACGCCCGCCGAACATCTGGAGGCGTTCTACACCAGTTTCGCCGAGGCCCGCGCCCGGCGCTTTGACGGCCTCATCATCACCGGCGCGCCGATCGAGAAACTGCCGTTCGAGGCGGTGGACTACTGGGCCGAATTGCAGACCGTGTTCGACTGGACCCAGACCAACGTGCAGCGCACCTTCGCGATCTGCTGGGGCGCGCAGGCGATGCTGCACCATTTCCACGGCACGCCCAAGCACGCCTTGCCCGCAAAAGCGTTCGGCTGTTTCCGCCACCGCAACCGCGCGCCCGCCTCACCCTATCTGCGCGGCGTCTCCGACGATTTCATCGTGCCGGTCAGCCGCTGGACCGAAGTGCGCGAGGCCGAGCTGCCGCCTGGGCTCAAGGTGCTGATGTCCTCGCCCGAGACCGGCCCCTGTCTGGTCGAGGACGCAGCGCACCGCGCGCTCTACATGTTCAACCACATCGAATACGACACGTCCTCGCTGGCGGAGGAATACCAGCGCGACGTGGCGATGGGCGCGCCGATCGCCCTGCCCGCCCATTATTTCCCCGGCGACGACCCGACGCGCGCGCCGGAGAACCGCTGGCGCAGCCACGCGCACCTGCTGTTCGGCAACTGGATCAACGAGCTTTACCAGACCACGCCGTTCGGCTGGACCGCGTGACAGCGCGCGCCTACCGTTGGGCGACGACACGGGCGATGGGGGCGAGGCATGACCGAGGATAAGGACCTGGCCGCCGCCATCGAGGCGTTCTACGCCGAAAACGCGCCCGAGGCGGTGCGCGCGGCGGTGAAGAAGGCCGACGGCGACCCGGCGCTGTCGGCCTCCTACCCATACCGCGCCGAGATGAAGGGCAAGGAATACGACGCCGACGCCGCGCGGCTCCAGATCGAGATGGTCAAGCTTCAGGCCTGGGTGAAGCGCAGCGGCGCGCGGGTGGCGGTGGTGTGCGAGGGGCGCGACGCGGCGGGCAAGGGCGGCGCGATCCGGCGTTTCACCGAGAACCTCAACCCGCGCGGCGCCCGGATCGTGGCGCTGTCCAAGCCTTCCGACGCCGAGCGCGGCCAATGGTATTTCCAGCGCTACGCGCCGCACCTGCCCTCGCCGGGCGAGATCGCGTTCTTCGACCGCTCCTGGTATAACCGCGGCGTGGTCGAGCATGTGTTCGGCTTCTGCACGGCTGAGGAGCGCGAGCGCTTTTTCGCGCAGGCGCCCGCCTTCGAGCGTATGCTGGTCGAAGACGGGGTGATCCTGTTCAAGCTGTGGCTGACCATCGGCCGCGCCGAGCAGATGCGCCGCTTTCTCGACCGCGCGCGCGACCCGCTGCGCCACTGGAAGCTGTCGCCGATCGACGTGGCGGCGCTGGACAAGTGGACCGCCTACACCGCCGCGATCGAGGAGACGCTGGCGCGCTCGCACAGCGACGCCGCGCCATGGACCGTGATCCGCGCCGACGACAAGCGCCGCGCGCGGCTGGAGGCGCTGCGGGTGGTGCTGACCGGGGTGGACTATGCCGACAAGGACCGCGCGGCGGTGGGCGCGCCCGATCCGAAGCTGTCCGGCCCGCCCGACCGCATTCCCCTGGCGGAGGCTTGAGCATGACGCCTGCGGCCCCCATTTGCGCGTCATGACATACGCGCCCGGCTTGCCCGACCCGATCCACGACGCCCAGTTCTATGCCGGCGTGTCCGCACGGCGGCTGGTGGCGTTCCTCATCGACTTCACGGTGATCGCCGTGCTGGCGGTGCTGACGACGCTGGCGTTCGGCGTGGCGACGCTGGGGATCGGCTTTGCGCTGGCGGCGCCGATCGGCGCGGTGGTGGGGTTTCTCTACCGCTATCTGACCATCGCGCGCGCCTCGGCGACGCCGGGAATGGCGCTGGTCGGCGTCGAGCTGCGCCGCCGCGACGGCGAGCGGTTCGACGCCTGGGAGGCCGCGATCCACACCGCGCTGTTCACGGTGATGTTCGTGACCGTGCTGCCGCAGATCGTCAGCGTGGCGATGATGGCGTTCGGGCGCGACGGGCGGGGGCTTCATGACGCAGCGCTCGGCTCGGCGCTGATCAATCGTCCCGCGTGACGGCGGCGCATTGGACCGCTAGAGTTTCGCGAATCGATGCAATCGCGAGCAGGCCATGAGCCAGCACCACAACACGATCACCGCGCAGTTTTTCCTGACGGCGACGCAGCCGTGCCCCTATCTGCCGGGGCGCGAGGAACGCAAGGTGTTCACCACCCTGCGCGGCCGCGAGGCGAACGCGACCAACGACGAATTGTCGCTGCGCGGCTTTCGCCGCAGCCAGAGCGTCGCCTATCGCCCCTCCTGCCCCACCTGCGCCTCGTGCCTCTCGACGCGGATCCCGGTGGACAGCTTCACGCCGACGCGCACCCAGCGCCGCATCCAGCGCCGCAACGCCGACCTGTCGCGCCGCGCCTGCGCCCCCTGGGCGACCGAGGAGCAATACGCGCTGTTTCGCGCCTATCTCGACGCGCGCCACGGCGACGGCGGCATGGCGGAGATGGACGCCGGCGAATTCGCCGCGATGATCGAGGAGACCCCGGTGCGCTCGCGCGTCGTGGAGTATCACGATGTCAACGCCCCGCGCGGCCGGTCGCTGCGCGCGGCGTGCCTGACCGACGTGACCAGCGACGGCGTGTCGATGGTCTACAGTTTCTATGATCCCGAGATGCAGACCCGCTCGCTGGGCGCGCACATGATCCTTGACCATGTCGAGATCGCGCGCGAGGCGGGGCTGCCATACGTCTATCTCGGCTACTGGGTGCCCGGCTCGCCGAAGATGGGTTACAAGGCGATGTTCCGCCCGTTCGAGGTATATCTGCACGGGCGCTGGGTGCTGATGCTGGACGCCGCCCAGGCCGAGGCCGCCGCCCCGCGCGGACCGGCGCCGTTCGATCCGTTATAAGCGACGCTGTGCTAAAACATTGATCGGACGCCGGGTTGTTCGTAGCGTCCGCAGGGTGATTCGGCGCAAAGCCGGGGACAGAAACCAATCGGGAGGGTTTTCGTGGATCGTCGTTCCTTCATCAAGGCGGCAGGCGTCGGCGCCGCCGCATCCAGCCTGGCGGCGCCGGCCGTTCTGGCGCAGGACAAGCAGGTGGTGCGCATGGTCACCACCTGGCCGCGCAACTTCCCCGGTCTCGGCACCGGCGCCCAGCGCGTCGCCGACCGCATCACCGCCACCTCCGGCGGCCGCATCGAGGTCAAGCTGTTCGCCGCCGGTGAACTGGTGCCCGCCTTCGAGAGCTTTGACGCCGTGGCGACCGGCGCCGCCGAGATGTATCACGGCGCCGATTACTACTGGCAGGGCAAGCACAAGGGCTACAACTTCTTCACCGCCGTGCCGATGGGCTTTACGGCGTGGGAACTCAACGCCTGGGTCCACTTCGGCGGCGGGCAGGAGTTGTGGGACGAGATGGGCCGCAACTTCGGCGTCAAGGGGCTGCTGGCGGGCAACACCGGCGTCCAGTTCGGCGGCTGGTTCCGCAACCCGATCATGTCGCTCGACGACATGAAGGGCCTGAAGATGCGCATGCCCGGCCTTGGCGGCGAAGTGCTGCGCACGGTGGGCGCAAGCGCGGTGGCGCTGCCCGGCGGCGAGATCTTCCCCGCGCTGCAGGCGGGCACCATCGACGCGACCGAATGGGTCGGCCCCTACAACGACATGGCGTTCGGCTTCCAGAACATCCTGAAGAACTACATGTATCCCGGCTTCCACGAGCCGGGTTCGGGCCTCGCCGTCGGCATCAACCAGGGCTGGTGGGACAAGCTCGACGCCGCCGACCAGGCGCTGATCGAGGCCTGCTGCACCGCCGAGAACGACATCATGATGGCGGAATACAACGCCCGCAACGGCGAGTCGCTCGACAAGCTGATCAACGAGCACGGCGTGAACCTGATCAAGTTCCCCGACGACGTGTTCGGCGCGCTGGCCAAGGCGTCGGAGGAGGTCGTGGCCTCGGTCGGCGACGGCGACGAGATCGGAAAGAAAATATTCGAGAGCTACTTCGCCTTCCGCAAGTCGGTGGCGCCGATCACGCGGATCTCCGAGGAAGCCTACACCGCCGCGCGGTTCAAGGCGCTCGACATCTGAGCCGACGCCTTGGCCAGATGTTCCGGGGCCGCTGCGGGCACGCCGCCCGCAGCGGCCCGTTCCGTCTCTGATCGCGGCCGCTCGCCGCAAGGTTGAACCGCCGACGCGGCGCAGATCGCCCGGCAACCGGAGGACCAGACGTGCAAGCCCTCTACAAGGCCATCGACGGGCTGAACGACCGCATCGGCCGGTTCGTCGCCTGGTTCACCGTGCTGATGGTGCTGATCCAGTTCGCGCTGGTGGTGGCGCGCTACATCTTCTCGGCGGCGGATTTTCTTTTCCTGTCAACGCTTTGGTGGCAGGAGGCGGTGGTCTATCTGCACGGGTCGCTGATCATGGCGGCGGCGGGCTATACGTTCCTGCACAACGGCCATGTCCGGGTGGACATCTTCTACCGCGTCGCCAGCCAGCGCAGCCAGGACTGGACCGACCTGATCGGCTCGGCGGTGTTCCTGCTGCCGGTCTGCTATCTGATCGCATGGTCGGCGTGGCCGAACGTGATGCTTTCGTGGAAGAATTTTGAGGGATCGACCGAAACCTCCGGTATCCCCTTCAAGTATCTGCTGAAAAGCACGGTGCTGTTGCTGGCCGTGCTGCTGGCGTTGCAGGCGGTCTCGACGATGATCAAGGCGGCGCTGCGGCTGATGGACGAGGACGTGGACGACCCGTTCCGCACCGAAGAAACGCTGGACTGAGGGGCGCGCCATGATCCAGATGCTGATCGACCACCTTGAGCTGGTCATGTTCGCCGTCGCCGTCGCGCTGCTGCTGCGCGGCTACCCGGTCGCCTTCACGCTGGCGGGCGTGGGGCTGCTGTTCGCCTTCATCGGCGCGTATTTCCAGCAGGGCTATTTCGCCAGCGGCGACGTGAACTTCCTGCGCCCGTTCTACAGCCGCATCTTCGGCCTGATGGACGAGACCAACGAGGTGCTGGTGGCGGTGCCGCTGTTCATCTTCATGGGGGTGATGCTGGAGCGCAGCCAGGTGGCGGGCGAACTGCTGCAAACCATGGGGCGGCTGTTCGGCTCGCTGCCGGGGGGGCTGGGCCTGTCGGTGACCTTCGTGGGCATGTTGCTGGCGGCCTCCACCGGCATCGTCGGCGCGACCGTGGTGACCATGGGGATGATCTCGCTGCCCTCGATGCTGAAATACAAGTATGACAAGGGCCTGGCCTGCGGCTCGATCGCGGCGGCCGGCACGCTGGGCCAGATCATCCCGCCGTCGATCGTGCTGGTGATCCTCGGCGACACGATCTCCAACGAATACATCAAGGCCCGCCGCGCGGTGGGCGACTGGGCGCCGGACCCGGTGTCGGTGGGCGATCTGTTCGTCGGCGCGCTGTTGCCGGGGCTGATGCTGGTGGGCCTCTACATGGGCTATCAGATCCTGCTTGCGATCTTTCGCCCGCAGCTGTCGCCGGCGATGGACGTGACCGAGAAGGTCACGGCGGCGGAGGTGATGCGGGTGCTGTTCCCGCCGATCCTGCTGATCTTCGCGGTGCTGGGCTCGATCCTCTACGGCATCGCCACGCCCACCGAGGCGGCGGCGGTGGGCGCGGTGGGCGCGATCCTGCTGGCGGGCGGGCGCGCCGAGGAAGGCTCGCCCTGGCCGCAGTATCTGGCGCTGTTCGGCCTGATCGCGACCTTCGTGCTGACGCGGTTCTTCGACCTGCGGCTGACGCGCACGGTGATCGAGCCGAACGACCTGATCGGCATCTGGCTGACGGCGGCGATGCTGGGGCTGTTCACGCTGGGGCTGGCGGCGTGCCTGCTGCGGGTGTGGCGCAGCGGCATTCTCGCCAACGTGATGCAATCGACCACCAAGGTCACCGCCATGGTGTTCGTGATCCTGATCGGCGCCCAGCTGTTCAACCTCACCTTCCGCGGCCTTGGCGGCGAGGAGACGGTGCACGAGATCCTCTCCGCCGTGCCGGGCGGCGCGTTCGGCGCCATGTTCACCGTGATGCTGGTGATGTTCGTGCTGGGGTTCTTCCTCGATTTTCTCGAAATCGTGTTCGTGATCGTGCCGATCATGTCGCCGACGCTGTTCATGCTGGGGCTGGACCCGATCTGGGTGGCGATCATGATGGCGGTGAACCTGCAGACCAGCTTCCTGACGCCGCCGTTCGGCTTTGCGCTGTTCTACCTGCGCGGCGTGGCGCCGCCCGAGATCTCGACCATGGACATCTATCGCGGCGTGGTCCCGTTCGTGATCATCCAGCTCCTTGCGCTGGTGCTGCTGGCGCTGTTTCCGGCGCTGGCGACGTGGCTGCCGGGCGTGGTGTTCGGATGAGGCGCGCCGCCGCCGCGCCGCCCGTCTAGGGGGCCGCCATGGCAAGCGGCGGCGCGGCTGGCTGGCGCGATGAGCTGCGCGCGCTGCTGCGGCTCGGCGGGCCGCTGGTGGCGGCCCAGCTCGCCACCATCGCCCTGACCGCGACCGACGTGGTGATGACCGGCTGGCTGGGCCCGGCGCCGCTGGCGGCGGGGTCGCTGGCCTCGGCGCTGATCTTCCCGTTCGTGATGTTCAACACCGGCGTCGTGCTGGCGGTTGGGCCGATGGTGGCCCAAGCCCTGGGCGGGTTGCGGCGGCGCGACGTGCGGCGCAGCGTGCGGCAGGGCCTGTGGGTGGCGCTGGCGCTGGCGGCGCTGACCATTCCGCTGCTGCTGCAGGCCGAGCGGCTGCTGATCGCCCTGGGGCAGGAACCGGCGCTCGCCGCGCTGGCGCAGGACTATGTGTCCGCCGCCGCATGGCATATCGCGCCGGCGATGTGTTTTGTCGCGCTGCGCAGCTTTCTGGCGGCGCATGGCGAGACCCGGATCGTGATGCTGGTGACGCTGGCGGGCGTCGCGGTGAACGCGCTGGGCAACTACGCGCTGATGTTCGGCCATTTCGGCCTGCCCCGGCTGGAGCTGTTCGGCGCCGGGATCAGCACCACGCTCACCCATCTGGCGATGCTGGGCCTGCTCGGGTGGCGCACGGCGCGCCGCTATCGCCGCTATGCGCTGCTGGCGCGGTTCTGGCGCGCCGACTGGCCGCGCTTCGCCGCGATCCTGCGCATGGGCGCGCCGATCGGGCTGATGCTGGCGGCGGAGACCGGGCTGTTCTCCGCCGTCGCGCTGCTGGTGGGCTGGCTGGGGCCGGACGCGCTGGCCGCGCACGCCATCGCGCTGCAACTGGCGGCGATCGCGTTCATGGTCCCCTTGGGCCTGAGCCACGCCACCACCGCGCGCGTCGGGCTGGCGTTGGGCGCTGGCGACCCGGCGCGGATGCGGCGCGCGGCGTGGGTGTCGCTGGCGGCGACCACGGTGTTCATGAGCACGACTGCGGTGTTGTTCTGGCTGGCGCCGCGCGCGCTGATCGGGTTGTTTCTCGATCCGTCAAATCCGGCGGCGGCGGCGCCTTTCGCGCTGGCGGTCGGCTATCTGGGGGTGGCGGCGCTGTTCCAGCTGGCCGACGGCGCGCAGGTCAGCGCCGCCTCGGCGCTGCGCGGCATGGGCGACACGGCGGCGCCGATGGCGGCGGCGATCGCGGGCTACTGGCTGATCGGCTTTCCCGCCGCCTGGGCGCTCGGCTTTCCTGCGGGGCTGGAGGGCCTCGGCGTGTGGCTCGGCCTTGCGCTGGGGCTTGCCGCCTCGGCGGTGATGCTGATCGCGCGGCTGGCGGTCACGCTGGCGCGGGCGGAGGCTGCGCCCCCGCCCGCCTGATCCGTGCGGCCTTTTGGGTCGCGTCAGCCGCGCGCGGCGCCCACCGCGCGCCACGCCAGCGGGAACAGCGTCGCCGCCAGCGCCGTCTTCAGCACCGCGCCCGGCAGGAACGGCCACAGCCCCCAGTCGAGGATCGGCTTGTCCCAGCCGTAGAGCACGCCCAGCCACAGCACGCCCGGCGCCAGGATGATCGCGTTGCCGACCGTCATCGAGAGCACCGTCTTGCCGAACGAGCGGTCCCAGCCGCGCGCCGCCATCGCGCCCATGAACGCCGCCGCCAGCACGAAGCCCAGCAGATAGCCCGCCGTGCCGCCCATCATGTAGGACAGGCCATAGGCTTCGGCCGACGAGTTGGTGAACACGTCGAGACCCACGGCGCCAACCACGAGGTAGGCCATTATCGTCGCCACGCCCAGCCGCGCGCCATAAGCGGCGCCGACCGACAGCACCACGAAGGTCTGCATGGTGATCGGCACCGGCCACATGGGAACCTTGATCTTGGCCGCCACCGCCATCGCCGCGACGCCCAGCGCCACCAGCGCCGCGCGCTTCACCCACAACGCCGCGCCGCTGGCCGGAGCCACCGTTTCGCTGAGCACTCTCGACATTCGCGCCATCCCTCGCAAGGTGTTTCTCACGCGCACGTTATGCGCCCGGCGCGCGCCCGACAAGCGCCCCGTCGGCGGGCGCGGCGCGCAGGTAAAGCGCCGTGGAGGCGTAGTTCTTGCGCGGCCCGGTGACGCGCCAATGGGCGTGCCAGCTTTCGGTCGCGAAGCTGTAGCGCACGGCGTAATGATCCTGCCCGCACTGGTGGCTGTCTTCGCATTGCGTCTGGCGCCAGTCGAAGCGGTGGAACGGCGCGCCGTCCTCATACAGCACCGCGACGCCGCTTTCGCCCTCCAGCCGCCACAGATAGACGCGCGCGGCGGTCATCTTCGCCTGACCAAGCGTCAGCAGCCCCTGTTCGGCGTAGCGCAGCCCCTCGCCGTCGGGCGTGATGCGCGCCAGCCCGCGGAACCGGCCCGCAGGACCGCCGCCCATGTCCTCGATGTCGCGCGCGACGCTCCAGACGCCCGCGAACCGCTGATGCGTTGTCAGAACCATGCGGCGGTGCTACCCCGCCCGGCATCCGCCCGCAATGTCCCCCGGAGACGCGCCCCATGGTTCCCCGCTATTCCCGCCCGCAGATGGTCGCAATCTGGTCGCCGGAGACCAAATACCGCATCTGGTTCGAGATCGAGGCCCATGCGGCGGACGCGCAGGCGGCGCTGGGCGTGATCCCCAAGTCGGCCGCCGAAGCGACCTGGCGGGCGAAGGACGCAACCTTCGACGTGGCGCGCATCGACGCCATCGAGGCGGAGGTGAAGCACGACGTGATCGCCTTCCTGACGCATCTCTCCGAGCATGTCGGCGAGGAGGCGCGCTTCGTGCATCAGGGCATGACCTCGTCGGACGTTCTCGACACCTGCTTCAACGTGCAACTGACCCGCGCCGCCGACATCCTGATGGCCGATCTCGACGCGCTGCTGGCGGCGCTGAAGCGGCGCGCCTTCGAGCATCGCGACACGGTGTGCATCGGACGCAGCCACGGCATCCACGCCGAGCCGACCACCTTCGGCCTCAAGCTGGCGCAGGCCTATGCGGAATTCAGCCGCTGCCGCGCCCGGCTGGTCGCGGCGCGCGCCGAGGTGGCGACCTGCGCCATTTCCGGCGCCGTCGGCACCTTCGCCAACATCGACCCGTCGGTGGAGGCGCATGTCGCCGAGAAGATGGGGCTGACGCCCGAGCCGATCTCGACGCAGGTGATCCCGCGCGACCGCCACGCGATGTTCTTCGCCACGCTGGCGGTGATCGCCTCCAGCATCGAGCGGCTGGCCATCGAGGTCCGCCATCTGCAGCGCACCGAGGTTCTGGAGGCGGAGGAGTATTTCTCGCCCGGCCAGAAAGGCTCCAGCGCCATGCCGCACAAGCGCAACCCGGTGCTGAGCGAGAACCTCACCGGGCTGGCGCGGCTGGTGCGCAGCTACGCCGCGCCGGCGATGGAGAACGTGGCGCTGTGGCATGAGCGCGACATCAGCCATTCCTCGGTGGAGCGCGCCATCGGCCCCGACGCCACCATCACGCTCGACTTCGCCCTGGCGCGGCTCACCGGGCTGATCGACAAGCTGGTGGTCTATCCCGAGACAATGCTGCGCAACATGAACAAGTTTCGCGGCCTGATCCACTCGCAGCGGGTGATGCTGGCGCTCACGCAAAAGGGCGTCAGCCGCGAGGCCGCCTACGCGATGGTGCAGCGCAACGCGATGAAAGTCTGGGAGCACGGCGCCGACTTCGAGACCGAACTGAAGGCGGACCCGGAAGTGACGGCGGCGATGAGCGCAGGCGAAATCGCCAGCCACTTCGACCTCGCCCACCACACCCGCCATGTGGATACGATCTTCGCCCGCGTGTTCGGCGCCTGATCAGCGGGCGAGCTTGCCGCGTATCGCGCGGGCGACCAGCCATGAGACCGGCGCGGCGGCGACCGCGCCGAGGATCGCGGCCGCTGAAATCCCCTGCCCGTTGGCCAGCGCGGGAATCACGAGCGTGACGGCGACCAGCACGCCCATCAGCGTCGGTGCGACGATGATATACAGCAAAACGGCGATCTTGAGCATCGCAAGGCCCTCCCCATGAAATAGCGCAGGCAGAATCGCGCCGATGCGCCGGTCGCGCCTTGATCCTGCGCAAACGGCGCACCGGATGCGCGCCAACGCTGGACAATCCGCCGCCGCGCGCCCGATAAGCGACGCGCCGCGCCTGAGCGGCGCAGCAGGGGCGCGGGCGATGGGATCAGCGGCTGAGCATGACGCGCCCGGCGCGCAGGCGCCCTCCGGCGCGACGTCCCGGCTTGCGGCGCGGCTGGCGCGGCGCCCCCGGCTGGCGCTGATCCTGGTCTTTCTGGCGGCGCTGGCGATCTTTTTGCCCGGTCAGGCGACCTTGCCGCCGACCGACCGCGACGAGGCCCGCTTTGCGCAGGCCAGCCGCCAGATGCTTGAGACCGGCGATTTCCTCGACATCCGGTTTCAGGACAGCGCGCGCTACAACAAGCCTGTCGGCGCCTATTGGCTTCAGGCCGCCGCCGCATGGGCGGCGGGCGGCGCCGATGCGCCGATATGGGCCTATCGGGCGCCCTCGCTGCTGGCGGCGGCGCTGGCGGTGGCGCTGACCGCCTGGGCGGCGCGGCCGCTGACCGGCGGCGCGCCCGGCCTGCTGGCCGCAGGGCTGATGGCGACCTGCGTGATTCTGGCGGCGGAGGCGCGGCTGGCCAAGACCGACGCGCCGCTGCTGGCGGCGACGCTGCTGGCGATGGGCGCGCTCGCGCGCGTGCTGCTGGTCGAGGGCGGGCGACGCTGGTCGCTTGTGTTCTGGGCGGCGGTTGGCGCCGGGGCGTTGATCAAGGGGCCGATCATCCTGGCGCCGGTGGCGGGCGCGTTGCTCGGCGTCATGCTGGCGCGGCGCTCGGTGGCGCCGCTGGCCGCGATCCGCCCGTTGCAGGGGCTGGCGGTGGTGGCGGCGATCGCGGCGCCGTGGCTGGTCGCGATCACGCTGAAATCCGACGGCGCCTTCTGGTCGCAGTCGGTGGGGCGCGACCTGCTGGGCAAGCTGGCGGGCGGCATGGAATCGCACGGCGGCCCGCCCGGCTGGCACCTGATCGCCGCAATCGGCGTGTTCTGGCCCTGGGCGGCGCTGGTCCCGTTCGCGGCGCCCTGGGCATGGCGGCGGCGGCGCGAGCCTGCGGTGGCCTTCCTGCTGGGCTGGGCGGCGCTGACATGGGTCATTTTCGAGGCGACGCCGACCAAGCTGCCGCATTACACCCTGCCCGCCTGGCCCGCGCTGGCGATGCTGCTGGCCGCCGCGCTGCTGGCGCCGGGCGCGCTGCCGCAACCGGGCGCATGGGCGCGCCGCGCGGCGGTGGCGCTGTGGGCGCCGCCCGCGCTGGCGCTGACGCTGGCCGCCGTCGTTGGGCCGTGGGTTATCATGGGCGCGCCCGCGCCGGGCGCCGCGCTCATCGGGCTGGTCGGCGGCGGCGCCGCCGTGCTGGCGGGCCGGGCGCTGTGGCGCTGGCGGTTGCACGCCTTTGCGCCGCTGGCGGCGGCGGCCTCGGCGCTGAGCGTCGCGGCGGTGCTGCACTTCGCCCTGCCCGCGCTGACGCTGGCGTTTCCGGCGCCGCAGATGGCCAGGCTGGCCGCCGCGCACCGCTGCGGCGACACAGGCCCCGTCGCCGTGACCACCTATCGCGAGCCGAGCGTGGTGTTCGCGCTTGGGACCGACACGCTGATGACCGACGGCGCGGGCGCGGCGGCGGCGCTGGCCGAGGGGCGCGCGGCGCTGGCCTGGGTCGGCGACCCCGAGCGCGCCGCCTTCGACGCCGCAGCGGGCGGGATGATCGCCCTTGAGACACTGGCGGCGTTCAACTACTCCAACGGCAAGCGGGTCACCCTGACCCTGTTCAAGCTCAAGCGTGAGGGCGCAGCCTGTGTGGCGTGACGCAAACCCCGGCGCCGTCAGGCTGGCGGTCATCCTGTCGGCGATGGTCGCGGCCTTCGCCTTTCTCGACGAGCCGCTCTACCAGTTTTTTCGCGACACCGGCCCGCAGGGCATGGACGACGCGCGCATCCTGTGGCGCGAGATCACCCTGCTGGGCGACAGCACATGGATGCTGGCCTCCTGCGCGCTGGTCGCGGGATTCGCGGTCTGGACCGGGCGCGCCAGCCCCTCCCAGCGGCTGCGCCGGGGCGCGGCGCGGCTGCGCGATCAGGCGGCGTTCGTGGGGGTGAGCGTCGGCGGCGTCGGCCTGCTGGCGATCCTGCTCAAGTTCTCGATCGGGCGCGCCCGCCCCAAGCTGCACGAGACGCTGGGGCAATTCCACTTCGATGCTTTCGCGCTGAATTTCAAGATCAACAGCCTGCCCTCCGGTCACGCGGCGACGCTGTTCGCGCTGGCGGCGGCGCTGGCGCTGCTGGCGCCGCGCTGGCGCCCGGTGTTCTACACCGTGGCGGCGTGGGCGGCGTTCAGCCGGGTGCCGACCGGGCAGCATTACCTCTCCGACGTGATCGCGGGTTCCGCGCTGGGCTATTACGGCGCGCGGTGGCTGGCGGCGCGGGCGGCGGCGCGGGGATGGGTGTTCACGCCCGCGCTCGCCCCGCTCGACCCCGCCGACGCCAGGGCTGCGGCGCGCGCCGGGGCGCGGGCGGCGTTCTGCGGCCTGAGGCGGCTATGGGCCGGGGCGCGCCGATAGGCCGGGCGCCGGTCGCAGCAAGATCAGAACTTCAGATCAGCACGTCGGTCAGCGCAAAGCGCGTCACGTCCACCAGCCCCTTGTCGGAGATGCGCAGCGCCGGGATCACCGCCAGCGCCAGCAGCGAGTGCTGCATGTAGGCGTTGTTGAGCGTGCAGCCGCAGGCGCGCATGGCCGCCATCACCGCGTCGGCCTTCGCCGCCACCACCTCGGCGCGTTCGTCCGACATCAGCCCCGCGATCGGCATCTCGACCAGCGCCAGCTCGCGGCCCTGCGACCACACCGTGACGCCGCCGCCGACCTCGGCCAGCCGGTTCGCCGCAAGCGCCATGTCGGCCTCGTCCGTGCCCACGACGATCATGTGATGACAGTCATGCGCCACGGTCGAGGCCACGGCGCAGGGGCGGTCATAGCCGAAGCCCTCGACAAAGGCGTTGACCACCCCGCCGGTGGCGCGGTGCCGCTCGACCAGCGCGATGCGCGCCACGCCGCCGCTGAGGCCCACGGCGCCGTCCGAAACCGGCAGATCGCGCTCCAGCGCGCGGGTCGGCGCCTGGTTCTCGATAACGCCGATCACCCGCGCCCGCACGCCGTTGGCGCCGCTTGGGCCCGCCACGCGGAAATCCTGCGGCTTCAGCGCGCGGCCCAGCTTCACCGTGCCGCGCGCGAAGGCGGGATAAGCGTAGGGCGGCAGCTCCGCCGTCAGCGCGCCGCCCTCGGCCGCCACCACGCCCTGCGCGATCACCGTCTCGACCGGCAGATCGACAAGGCTGGAGGTCAATATCACGTCCGCGCGCCGCCCCGGCGTGATGCTTCCCAGCTCGCGCTCCATGCCGAAATGGCTGGCGGCGTTCAGCGTCGCCATCTGGATCGCGGTTATCGGCCGCAATCCTTGCGCGATGGCGTGGCGCACGACGCGGTTCATGTGGCCGTCGCGGGTCAGCGTGCCTGCGTGGCTGTCGTCGGTGCACAGCACGAAGTTGCGCGGGTCCAGCCCCTGCTCGGTGACCGCCTTCACCTGCTCGGCGACATCGTGCCAGGCGGAGCCCAGCCGCAGCATGGCGCGCATCCCCTGCCGCACCCGCGCGGCCGCGTCCTGCGCCCGCGTGCCCTCGTGGTCGTCGGCGGGGCCGCCCGCGACATAGGCGTGAAAGGCGCGGCCAAGGTCGGGGCTGGCGTAGTGGCCGCCCACGGTCTTGTCCGCGCGGATCGTGGCGGCGATCTCGCCCAGCATGGTGGCGTCGCCCGCCGCCACGCCGGGAAAGTTCATCACCTCGCCCAGGCCGCAGATATTGGGCCAGCCCATCATTTCTGCGATCTCGTCGGGGCCGAACACGGCGCCGCCGGTCTCCAGCCCCGGCGCCGAGGGGATGCAGGACGGCGCCTGCACGAACACCCCCACCGGCATCGCCATCGCCTCGTCGTGCATCAGCCGCACGCCGGGCAGGCCCAGCACGTTGGCGATCTCGTGCGGATCGACGAACATCGTGGTCGTGCCGTGCGGAATCACGGCGCGGCAGAATTCGGTGACCGTCACCATGCCGCTCTCGACGTGCATGTGCGCGTCGATCAGGCCGGGAACCATATAGCGCCCATCCGCCTCGATCACCGTGGTCTGCGGCCCGATGCAATGCCCGGCGTCGGGGCCGCAATACGCGAAGCGCCCGGCGGCGATGGCCAGATCGGTCGCCGGGATCACCTCTGCGGAATGGACGTTCACCCAGCGCCCGCCCCGGATCAGCATGTCTGCGGGTTCGCGCCCGGCGGCGACCGCGACCAGCCGCGCGAGGGATTGGGAGCGGGGAGCAAGCGCCATGGCGGAGGGCCTTTCGCGACGGGGGCTAGAGTTCGGGCGGCAGCACGTCGGGCGCGACGCTGAGAATCCGCATCCGCACAGGATCGACCTCGATCATCCACGTGCCCGCCGAGGCCCAGACCGAGCCGCCGCGCGCGTGCGGCAGGCGGCGGTCCACGCCCGGCGGCGCGGCGGTCACCGGAAAGTCGTCGGGCAGACGGGCGCCGACCACCAGCACCGCGATCTGCTCCTCGCTCAGCGGCTGCGGGTCGGAGAGCTGCGGCGGCAGGCCGTTGCTGCGCGCCTCCGCCCGCAGCACAAGGGTCAGCGTGCGGCGCAGCGCCTCGTCCACGCCGGGGCGGCGCCCGATGTCCATGCCGGAGCGCCCCGTCACCGGCCCAAGCTGCGCCAGCGCGGCGGCGGGGACCAGCGCCAGCATCAGCGCGACGATGCGGCGGCGCCTCATCCGTCCGTCCCCGGCTGGCCGGTCTCCCGACGCAGCGCCTCCAGCAGTCCGGCGCTGTCGAATCCGTCGGCGGGCAGGCCGCGCGCGCGCTGCCAGGCGCGGATCGCGGCGCGGGTGTCGGGGCCGACCACGCCATCGGCGCCTCTGGTGTCAAAGCCCAGTCGCGTCAGTCTTTGCTGCATGTCCTCTTTCTCGCTGCGCGACAGCGCCCGCTCGCCGCGCGGCCACCCGGCCCGGATCGGCCCTGCCCCGGCGATGCGGTCGGCCAGATGCCCCACCGCCAGCGCATAGGATGTCGCGTTGTTGTAGCGCTTGATCACGAAGAAGTTGGGATAGACGATGAACGCGGGGCCTTGCGCGCCCGCAGGCAGGATCAGGGCCGCGTCGCCGTGGTCGGCCAGCGGCGCGCCGTCGATGCCGCTCACGCCCAGCGCCCGCCAGTCGGCGACCGGGCGGCGGCGCTCGTCGGCCATGGCGTAGTCGAAGCCCGGCGGCAGCGCAGCCTCCACACCCCAGGGCGCGCCCTTGGTCCAGCCGAAGCGCGCCAGATAGTTGGCGGTCGAGGCCAGCGCGTCGAGCGCGTCGGCGCTCCACAGGTCGCGCCTGCCGTCGCCGGTGAAATCCACCGCGTAAGCGATGAAGCTGGTCGGGATGAACTGGGTGTGGCCCATGGCGCCCGCCCAGCTTCCCACCATGCGGTCGGGCGTCACGTCGCCCGCGTCGAGGATGCGCAGCGCGGCCAGAAGCTGCTCCTCGCCAAAGGCGCGGCGGCGGCCCTCGTAGGCCAGCGTCGCCAGCGCCTCGATCACCGGGATGTCGCCATAGTTGGCGCCAAACGCGCTTTCGATGCCCCAGATCGCCAGAAACACCGACGCCTCGACCCCGTAGCGCGCCGCGATCCGCGCCAGCGCGTCGGCCTTTTGCGCCGCCTGAAGCCGCCCGTTGGCGACGCGCGTCTCCGACACCGCGCTGTCGAGATAGTCCCAGATCGGGCGGGCGAATTCGGGCTGGAAGCTGTCGAGCTCCAGCACCCGCGCGTTCGGCGCCACGCCGTCGAACGCCGCGTTGAAGGTCGCGCCCGACACGCCCGCCGCCAGCGCCCGCGCGCGAAACCCCTCGCGCCAGGCGGTGAAGCTCTCGCCGGGCTGGGCGGCGGCGGGCGCGGCGCGCGCGGTGGGCGCGGGCGCGGTCGCGACCGGCTCGGAGACGGCGCAGGCCGCCGTCAGCGCCACGCCCATCGCGGCGGCGGTTCGCAGGATCATCGGGGCTTCGCTCCGCAAGGAATGTCTTGAGCGCAACCTAGCGCGCTCCGGCCCTTTTCCGAAAGGGGGCCAGATCCAAAAGGGGATCAGCCGCGCCAGCGCCGCCGCGCGACCGGCGCGCCGAGGCCCAGCGCGGCGATGCGCGCCTCGACCTGCGCCAGCGGCTCGATCACCACCGACATCGCGTGCGCGGTCGCGTGCAGCAGGCGCGTCGGGCTGAGCATGATTGCGACATGGCCGTTCCAGAAGATCAGATCGCCGCGCTTCTCGCGCCCCGGCGCCACGTCGCGCCCCGGCGCCTGCGCCTGCATGTCGCTGTCGCGCGGGCAATCATGCCCCGCCGCCTGCCGCGCGATCTGGACCAGCCCCGAACAGTCGATCCCGCCCGCCGTGCGCCCGCCCCACAGATAGGGCGCGCCGAGAAACCGCGCCGCCGTCGCCACCCAGTCAGTCTCAACGCTGTCGGCGGGCGCCAGATGCTGCGCGCAGGCGTAGCCGCCCAGATCGAGCGCAAGGAACGCCTCGCCCTCGGGTCGCGCCGCCAGCAGCGCGCCGAACGGCGCGGCGGCGATCGGGCGGGTCTTGATGCTGGGCTCGGGATAGATCAGCGCCTGAAGCGCGCTGACGCGGTGCGTCGGCGCTTTGGTCTCCGGCGCGAAACAGGCGTCGGGCGCATAGCCGACATAGCCGTCGCGCGCCGCCTGCCCCCATACCCAGCCGCCCGCGCTGTCATAGACCGCGAAGCGCTCGCCCAGCAGCAGTTGCGTGCTCAGCGGCGCGTCGGCGTCGGGCGCGGCGCTGAGCGGGGCTGCGGCGGCGTCCACCACCCGCCAGCGCGGCTCGGCGTAGCGCGCCGCCTGCACCGCGCCCTCAAGGTGCGCCGCCGCCACGTCCGGGCGCGCGGGCGTCAGGCGCGGATCAGGCGCGCCCTCAGCCATGCCGCGCCTCCAGCGCCGCGAACACCGCGCGCGCGCCCTGGCACGCGGCGCCCTTGGGCCGGCCGGGCTTTGCGGCGGGGGTCCAGGCGAAGATGTCCATGTGCGCCCATGGGATTGCGGGATCGACGAAGCGGCGCAGGAACAGCGCGGCGGTCACCGAACCGGCCATGCCGGGGAACGGCGCGTTGTCGAGATCGGCGATGGGCGATTTCAGTTCGTCGTCGTAGGCGTCCCACAGCGGCATCCGCCACAGCGGATCGCGCGCCCGCGCCGCCGCCGCCAGCAGTTCCCCCGCCAGCGCGTCATCGTCGGTATAAAGCGGCGGCAGGTCCGGCCCCAGCGCCACCCGCGCCGCGCCGGTCAGCGTGGCGAAGTCGATCAGCAGGCCGGGCTGCGCCTCGCAGGCCAGCGTCAGCGCGTCGGCCAGCACCAGCCGCCCCTCGGCGTCGGTGTTGCCGACCTCCACCGTCAGGCCCTTGCGGCTGTTCACGATGTCGCCGGGGCGAAAGGCGTCCGCCGCGACCACGTTCTCCACCGCCGGGATGATCACCCGCAATTGCAGCTTCAGCTTGCGCGCCATGATCATCGACGCCAGCCCCAGCGCGGTGGCGGCGCCGCCCATGTCCTTTTTCATCAGCCGCATCCCGGCGGAAGGTTTCAGGTCCAGCCCGCCGGTGTCAAAGCACACGCCCTTGCCGACCAGCGTGACCAGCGGCGCGCCTTCCGCGCCCCAGCGCAGCGCGATCAGACGCGGCGCCTGCGTCGCGGCGCGGCCCACGGCGTGGATCAGCGGCAGGTTTTGCGCGAGAAGATCGTCGCCCGCGATCACCGAGACCGCGGCGCCGTGCGCCCCGGCAAGATCGCGCGCGGCCTGCTCCAGCGCGTCGGGCCCCATGTCGCAGGCGGGCGTGTTGATCAGATCGCGGGTCAGGAACACCCCCGCCGCGATCGCCTCCAGCCGCGCCGCGTCCACGCCCTCGGGCGCGACCAGCAGCGGCGCGGGCGCAGGCTCGGCCTTGCGATAGCGCTCGAAACGATAGCCGCCCAAAAGCCAGCCCAGCGCCGCCTCCTCCGCCGCCTCGGGCGGCAGCGCGGTCTCAAGCCGCCACGTCGCGGCGGGCAGTTTCGCGGCTGCGCCCGCCAGATGAAACCGCCCCTTGCGCCGCGCGGCGGCGTCGCCCCAGCCGACCAGCGCGCCCGCCAGCGCGCCGTCGGGCCCGGGCAGCAGCGCCACCTCGCCCAGCCGGGCGGCGAAGCCGCAGGCGTCGAGCCAGGTCTGCGCGCGCGCGTCGAGCGCGGCGCGGGCGGCGGCGAGATCGGCGGTCTCGATCAGCTGAAGCGGGATCGCGGCGGCGGCGTCGCGGGACAGACGGGCGTGCATCGGCGGCCTCATGCGCAAGGGTCGCGCGACCCTAGCCGCCTCCGCCCGGCGCCGAAAGGCCCCCAAGCGCGCGGGGCGCCAAAACGTCCGCAGGCGCGCGGGGCGCCAAAACGTCCGCAGGCGCGCGGGGCGCCAAAACGTCCGCAGGCGCGCGGGGCGCCAAAACGTCCGCAGGCGCGCGGGGCGCCAAAACGTCCGCAGGCGCGCGGGGCGCCGAAAGGTTCAGGCGCGCAGGGCGCAAAGCCGCCCTCCGCCCGTCACGCCGACGGCAGCGCCTCAAGCGACAGCGCCGACAGCGCCGCCAGCGCGTCCGCCGCGTCGCGAACGGCTTCCGGCGCGCCACCGGCCTCGCACAGCGCCTCCAGCGCCAGCGCCGCCGCGCCCAGCCGCGCAAGGCCCACCTGCCCGGCCATGCCGCCGACCTCATGCGCCAGCCGCCCCAGCGCGCGGGACGGCCCCTCGCCCGCCAGCGGCGCCATCTGCGCCACCCGCTCGCCGATCACCGCGCGGGTGCGGTCGAGCAACACGCCGATTCGCGCGCCGAACGCCGCGCGCAGCCCGTCGAGGGCCGCGGCGTCGAACACCGGCGCGTCGGCTGCGGGCGCCGCCCGCTGCATCCCTGTCATCTCTCCCCGTCTCCACGGCTGCGACGCCATGACCGTGGCGAACCGGGGTTAAGAAAGCGTGACGCCGC
>Ga0210044_10002695_pt1 | contig 26082 bp, 24 predicted proteins | sample CryGey13umfilter_2_FD_183959 | JGI IMG/M metagenome (GOLD analysis project Ga0210044, IMG submission 183959) | Groundwater microbial communities from aquifer in Utah, USA - Crystal Geyser 4/9/14 3 um filter (SPAdes) (version 2) | ecosystem: Environmental > Aquatic > Deep subsurface >... | reverse complement strand
GCACACGATGCCCACGTCGACGCAGGCGAGGTGTCCGGTGCAGGACAAGTCCTGCACCCCACGATCGACCGTCGACGTAGGCGAAGTGCACTTCTCGCCGTGGGGGGTCAGCGCTTGCGCGACCCCGGACACGATGCACACGTCGATGCAGGAGAGGTGCACTTCTCGCCGTGGGGGGTCAGCGCTTGCGCGACCCCGGACACGATGCACACGTCGATGCAGGAGAGGTGTCCGGTGCAGGACAAGTCCTGCACCCCACGATCGACCGTCGACGTAGGCGAAGTGCACTTCTCGCCGTGGGGGGGCAGCGCTTGCGCGACCCCGCCGACGTCTGGAACATCGACCCCCGCCACTCGCCCGCTTCTTGGACTATCGGCCCCAGCCTGCTATTTTCGTCCGATGCGAATCACTTCTCTTCTTGGTTTGTGCGCTGCCTTGGCGGCGTGCGGTGGTGGGTCCAGCAGCACGACGGACTCGGGTCCCGATACCGGCACGGTCGACGCGTCCTCCGGCGACACGGGGACGACCGACGCGGGCGGCGACGCCACAACGTCGGATGCCGCCATGACGGACGGCGCAATCGCGGACGGCTCGACGTCGGACGGTGCCACGTCGGACGGCTCGACGTCGGACGGCGCGATCGCCGATGGCGCCACGTCGGACGCGGCCGCTGACGCAAGCGTGGCCGCGTGTGCCGGCACCGAGTGCGTGGGCTTCCCGGCCTCGCTCGATCGCGGCTGCACCCTGGGCGCCGGTGGGGCGGACGTGAACTGCGCCGCCGAGATGCACCAGCTCGACTGCTGCGGGAACATGCGCGCCATGGGCGTGAATCACGGCATCGTGGGCACGACCTTCTGCCCGGCGGAGGCGACCTGCCGCGCCACCTACACGACCCCCGCGCCCTGCACTCCCGGGCCGATCACGGTCGACACGGGTGACACCACGGCCAACCCGGAGCGCATCCACGTGCGCTGCAACATCGCGGGCGGCGCCACCGTGGGCACCTGCGAGACGTATTTGGGGCCGGCGACGGGCGGCGTCGGAACCTGCGGCTGATCCGTGGGCCCAGCCACGGGCGATCCGCGGCTTTCGTCCTCCGCCCCTCGGTCGCGGTACCGGCGTACCACTCGGTCGGGGCGTCCGGGCGCGCTCGCGGTTCGATCCCGTCTGAACCCACAGAGTCTTCGCTAGGACCGGGGGCGTGGAGTGATGGACTCACCCTTCTCCCCGTAGCGGCCGAGGCTTGCCCGGTCCGCGCGCTGTCCGCACTGGCGACGTCCGCGCGTCGCACCACACGCGGTCCGGGGACGCGGTCACTGTCGCGGCCGGAGCAGCCGGCCACGGCCCGCGCGCTACCGATCCCAGAACGTGCAGGCGTCGGCGTCGGCGCCCGTGGACTCGTGGGCGCCCACGTCGAGCACCATGTGGCGGTCGTTGGTCACGTCCCACATCGGCCAGCTCGGCGCGCCCGCGTAGTTCGGGTCGCTGTCGGCGGCGAAGCTCGTCCAGTAGCCGCGCATCAGCTCGTGCAGCGTCAGGTCGTCGCCTCGCAATTGGCGTTGCCCAATGGCCGACGGATGGCCGAAGACGTACTGGATCTCGGCCGAGTGGAAGGCGCCCATGTCGCGCGTGAAGCCGAGCTGGAAGCCCGCGTGCGTGTACTCGAAGTGGTAGACGCGCACGTCGGTCTGCGTCGCCAAGAGGCGCGCCGCGCGGCGTGAGGGACAGGCGAGGGTCGAGTCACCGAGGGCCGCGGCCAGAGCGGCGCCTGGATCGGCGTAGTCGGCGAGCGGGTACTGCGCTTCGATTTCGGCCGCGGCGATGCCGAATTGGGTCGCGAGGTTCGCGATGCCGTCGTGGTAGGCGGCCTCGTCCGCCACGGTGCCGCCCTGCTCGGCCAGGGCCACGAAGAGCGTCCCTTCATTGGCGTTCCAACCCACGATCACCGGCACGTGGGACACCTGACCGGCGTCGACGCGCGCGCGGAACTGATCGGGCACGGCGCTGCCGTCGAGGTTGGGCCACCAGCGCCGGTTGAAGTCGATGCCGCCGCCCGCCGGGCTCGCCGCGTCCTGCACCTCGGTGGCCGTCTTGGCGCGCATGCAGGCGAGGGCGTCCGCACCGTCGCAGCCGAGGGTGGTCGCGAGGTCTGCGCCCGTCGCTTCGGCTTCGCCCTGGCTCGGGATCACGCTGTCGCACAGCCCGCTCTCCACGATGGCGCGCGAGAAGAGCCCGTCGCTGCCGGGCGACACCAGGTGCATGCACACGCTCATGCCACCGGCCGACTCACCGAAGAGCGTCACGTTGTTCGGGTCGCCGCCGAAGGCCGCGATGTTGTCGTGCACCCAGCGCAGCGCCAGCTGCTGATCCAAGAAGCCCTGGTCGCCCGAGTGTCCCGCGCCCTCGGTGCTGAGCTCCGGATGCGCCAGGAAGCCGAAGGGTCCGAGGCGATAGTTCATGCTCACGACGACCACGCCCGTCTCCGCCGCGAGCAGGTCGCCGCGTGTGCCGCCGTCGGTCTGCACGCCCTCGCCGAAGATGAAGGCGCCGCCATGGATCCACACCATCACCGGCGCCGCGGAAGGCGCGGGCGCGGGCGTGTTCACGTTCACGAACAGGCAATCCTCTTCGCCCAGGCTGAAGCCGAAGGCGCGCTGCACGCAGGCGGGCCCCTTCTCCGTGGCGTCGACGGTTCCGTCATAAGGCGCGTGCGCGACCGGCGGCGCGAAGCGCAGATCGCCGACCGGAGGCTCCGCGTAGGGGATGCCCAGGAACTCCAGGTATCCGGCCTGCGCCACGCCACGCACCGGGCCGAGGGTGGTCATCACCACGGGCGGCGGCGGCGTCGCGGCGTCGCCTGCGTCTGCTGGCGTGGAGCCATCACTCGGGCCCGCGTCGGTCGGTCCCGCATCCGTCGCGCTGGAGTCGTCTCCGCATGCGCCGAGCGCAGCGGTGAGGAGGAGGAAGGTCAGTGCCTGCTTCATGGCCGCAGCCTATCGCCACGGGCGCCCGCGTGGCAGCCCCCGTCACCCCTGGGTGTCTGCCTTTTCTTCTTCTGTTGTCGCATCCTTCGCGGATGGCGAACTCGGACGACATCTCCCGCATCTTGCGATCTCCCGCATCTTGCGCCTCTGGTTCGGACGCATCCCTGGCTCGCGCTTCGGTCTGCGTGACGCGCTCGTATTGCCGCCGCGACTGCCCCATTGGGGCGGTCATTGGGCGGAGCGTGTGCTCGACGTGGACGGCACGATTCGACGCGAGTTAGGCGACCTCATCCATCGCGGCGGACGCGGCGAACTCGACGACTGGTGCGAGAGCGCCCAGGGAGCGCCTCGCGCTCGTGCTCTTGCTCGATCAGATGCCGCGCAACGCCTTCCGCGACACACCCGAATCCTTTGCCTACGACGATCACGTGAAGCCGCTGGTCGAAGAGGCGATCGAGCTCGGTCAGGACCAGGAGGTCCATCCGCTCGCGCGTGGCTTCTTCTACCTGCCGCTGATGCATCACGAGGATCTCGCCACCGCGATCGCTGCCTCGGCCGCTACCTCAGCGCCTTCAGCCAGGCCTCGAACGTCGAGCGCGTCGTGCTCGGCGTCGACATGCTCTCGGGCCTCCGACACCGCGAGATCCGGCGTCGCTTCGGGCGCTATCCGCATCGCAACGAGCTCCTCGGGCGCACGTCGACGCCCGAGGAGCTGCGTTTCCTCCAGGGCGCGGTCACGCATTTCTGAAGCGCACGCACCGTGGTTCGATCATCCGCATGTCCGGATGTTCGCCGGGCTGCTATGCACATCCCATGCGCTACGCCCTCGTGTTCATCGCCGTGCTGTCCATTGCTTGTGGAGGTTCGAAGAACGCCGCGGATGGCGGTCCCGACGCCCACGTCGATGGCGCGGTGGACTGCTCCCTGGTAGGCATCGGCGCCCCCGCGCGCTGCGAGCTCGGCTGCCTCGCGGCCTGCGGATGCGGCAGCTGCGGTGAAGGGGAGATCTGGGACTTCGGCGGCCAGCACCGCCTCTGCGTGGGCGGCTGCCTCGCGCTGGTGCCCGATGGCGGGATCGACGCGGGCACCGACGCCGCCACGGACGCCGCCACGGACACGGGCACCGACGCCGCCATGGACGCCGCCACGGACGCCGCCACGGACACGGGCACCGACGCCGCCATGGACGCCGCCACGGACGCCGCCACGGACGCCGCCACGGACGCCAGCACGGACGCCGGCGGCGTGACCCACGGAGGCGACACCTGCGGCGTGGCCTTCGACGTCACCGCCGGCGCGACGCTGGTCGGCGAGAGCACCTTCGACGCCGTCGACAACTACAGCCCGCCCATCGGCATGGGCTGCCCCTCCGGCGGCGCCGCGTCGGGTCGCGATCGCGTCTACGTCGTCGCGCCCAGCACGAGCACGACCTATCGGGTCACCGTCACGCCGGCCGCCGACTTCGACCCCATGCTCTACCTCTTCACCGTCTGCGACTTCTCTTCGGGCTGCATCGACGGAACCGTGCTCAACGGCGTCGGCGTCCCCGAGTCGCTGACCTTCACCGCCACGGCGGGCAGCATCTACATCGTCGTCGACGGCGAACTCGCCAGCCGCGGCAGCTACGATCTGAGCGTCGAGATCCTGTAGCGCCCGTCGGTCCCCCCTTCGCCTCTATTCGTCCCCAGCGAGGAAGCGCGCGGCTCGCCCGCTGCGTAGCGTGCGGCTCGCCTCCCGGATGTCCTCGGCGGGAAACCGTGCGTGCGTGGCAAGCGTCTCAGCGTGGAGCTCCTCCTGGAGCTGCTCGCGAGCGGTGCCGGCCGGGAGGAGACTCTGGAAGCCTACCCGCAGTCGACCGACGAAGCGCTGACCGCTGCCTTCAGCTACGCCGCGAAGGCACTGAAGAACGAGATCGTCTGGGACGTGAAGATCTCTGCGTGAATCCCCTCGATTTTCCTCTTCTCACGGACGAGAACATTCACCCGCAGGTGGTGCAGGCCCTCGCTGCGATCGGCAAGGACGTCGTCTCCGTGTTGGAGCAGGGACTCGGCGGCCACGCCGACCATGAGCTCTTGCGCAGGGCTCGAGAGCTTGGACGCGTGGTCCTGACCCACGATAGCGATTTCGGGGCACTCGCGATTCGTGACGAGTGCGAGCTCGCTGAGACGTCGGGGAGCTCTTGGTCCAGCCGGGACTCTCACAGCGCCAGGCTGCCCGAGGCGTGACGCATGTTTCGGGCGTCCCGCAGACGGTGATGGCCCGTGAGGACGTTCTCTTGAATCCGCCAGCCCGCCCGTCAGCGCCTGTCGGCCCAGACCTGCGCGCCTCCGAGTGTGGGCATCGCCATGGGCTGAGCATGATCGGATCAATCAGCCGCGGCACGTACGATTTGGCACCGAAATCCCGCTATCCGCGGGCTCGGGTCATGGATTCGTCACGAAACCGTGATCGGGCGGCTATCGGGTCGACCGGGCCGCGCGCGTCGGGCAGAATCTCCCGATGCCCGCGCTGGCGAACGAGACCCGCAGCTTGGCCCTGGAGCTCCACCGCGTCGTGCGCGACATGGACCCGGCGCGACTCCGGGAGCGGCACATGACCGCCATGCGGGACCGCCTGGACGGTCTCGAGGCGAAGCTGCGCGCACACCTCGAGGCGCGACGCGATCACCGCCCCGCCGTGCGCGAGCACCTGCACGTCATCGCGGAGCAGCTCGCGGAGCGCGTGGCGCACGAGGGCCCGCAGGCACAGGCGATTGGGACGCTGAGGACTCGGCTCGAGCCCGCCTACGAAGCTCTGGCCCTGACGCTCAAGCGCGAGGCCATTCACGTGCCGAGCCTGCGGCCAACCAACTACGCCCGGAACGTGCTGCACGTCTTCATGGCCTGCTTCGCCTTCAGCGTGCTCGTGCTCGCCTGGCAGTGGCGCTTCTATGTGGTCGTGCCCTTCTTCATCTCCGCCGTGGGCATGGAGGTCAGCCGCCGCTTCAGCGACCGCGCCAACGGCCTGTTGATGAAGCTCTTCGGCCCCGTGGCGCATCCGCACGAGGCGCACCGCGTGAACTCGGCCTCCTGGTACACGCTGGCCCTGCTGGGCCTGGCCATCGCCGGCCAGATGGAGGCCGCCGCCGTGGGCGTGATCGTGCTCGGGCTCGGCGATCCCATGGCCGCCCTGGTCGGCCGGCGCTTCGGCACGCACGCCTTGGTGCACGGGCGCTCCCTCGAGGGCACGCTCGCCTTTATCGTCGCCGGCGGACTCGCCGCAGCCGGCGCTCTCCACCTCGCCTGGCCCACCATGAGCCTCGGTCTGGTCGCGGCCATGGCCGGCGCGGGTGTCGGCGCTGGCGCCCTGGTCGAACTCTACAGCGTCAAGGTCGACGACAACCTGACGATCCCGTGGGCCGCCGCCGGCGCCAGCGCCCTCGTCGCCATGTTCCTGACCTGAAGCTGCGTGGGCAAAACGGGGACGGACCTCGTCATGCCGTCATGCGTCGCAACGACGGCATGACGAGGTCCGTCCCCAAATCCCCATGTCGACTCGTGGGTTCAGACGGGGTCGATGAGCGAGCGCCCCCGCACGCCCCGACCGAGCGGTACACGGGTCCCGCCACCGAGGGGCGCAGGAGGAAAGCGGCTCAGCGGCCCCGGCTGGGCCGACGAGTCAGAACGCGCTCCGGAAGAGCAGGTCGGGCAGGGGGGTCAGCGACGAGAAGTTCTTGTCGAAGTGATCCCAATGATGATGGAAGTGCTTCTTCGCCAGCGCGTTGAAGGGCTTCAACAGCGGGTTCGGGAAGAGCAGGCCCGAGTGCACCATGATGTTCATGGTGGAGTAGACGAAGAAGGCCGCCGCCAGCGCATAGATGTGCACGGGGCCGATGACCAAGGTGGCGATCACGAGCAGCGCCAGACCGACGAAGGTCTCGATCGGGCTGAGGTAGAGGCTCTCGAGCGCCGACGGATAACGCGCCCGATGATGCACGCCGTGGACATAGCGCATGAGCTTCTTGTTGTGCATCAGCCGATGCGCGCCGTAGTAGATGAAGTCGTACACGACCAGCACGCCCACGGCCTGCAATGCGATAAGCCACACCGGCGTCTCCACGGTCGTCATCAGCCGATCCGCGAGCAGGTAGAGCGTCCCGAAGGTGACCCCGACGCTGAAGACGAGGTTGAAACCCATCACCAGGATCTGGGTCTTCTTCGCCACCTTCATCGGGCGCTCGTCCATGATGCGGTACTTGCCCAAAGCCTTGGAGTGAAAGGCCCAGACGAAGAAGCCCATGATGAGCCCGTCGATGGCGAAGGTCGCGAGCAGCAATGGCAGGTAGGCTGTCATGATCGGCAGCACTTATAGACGCTGCTCCCCCGAGCGTCGAAGCGGGCGCGGTGGAACGTGTTTTACGGGGGGTCGGCCGCAGGCAGCGTAGGGCGAGCCGTAGAGCGACCCGCCACGGGGCAAGGCCGGGCGCTTGCGCCGGGGGGGAAGGGATCGCAAGAGCGTGCGTATCAGGGAGCGGGGTCGCCACGGGTTTCGTCCGTTGCGCTCGTTACGACTTGGGAGAACACCACATGTCTTGTCGAAATCATCTCTTCATCCTCGCGCTCGCGACGCTGCTCGGCGCCTGCGCCAACGGCAACACGAACCCTCCGCCCGTGGACGCGGGTCCCGACACCTCGAGCCCCGACTCGGGTCACGACGCGGGGCCGGACGCCGGCTGCGTGGATGAAGACGGCGACGGATATGGCGCTGGCTGCGCCCTGGGCGCGGACTGCGACGACGGCGACAACACCGTGCATCCCGGCGCGACCGAGATCTGCAACGGCGTCGACGACGACTGCAACGACTCCGTCGACGACGCCCTGGTGGCGCCCGCATGCGACCTGACCCAGGGCGTGTGCGCCGGGGCCACGGCGAGCTGCGCTGGAGTGGACGGCTGGCTGGCCTGTGGCGCGTCCGAGTACGGCGCCGACTACCAGGAGACCGAGACCACCTGCGACACATTGGACAACGACTGTGATGGCTCGACCGACGAGGCGGATTGCCCGTGCGCGGCCGGCGACACGCAGGCCTGCGGCCTCGACGTCGGCGCTTGCATGCCCGGCACACAGACCTGCGGCGCGGACGGCACCTTCGGCGCCTGCACGGGCGGCGTCACCCCCATGGGTGAGAGCTGCAACGGCGTCGACGACAACTGCGACGGCACGGTCGACGAGCCTGCCGGTCTGACGGCCCCCGACTGCCCCCTGCAGCTGGGCGTCTGCGTGGGCGCCAAGCGCACCTGCGCCGGTGACATGGGCTGGGGCGCGTGCGCGGGCACGGCCAGCTACGGCGCCGACTACGAAGCCGTCGAGACCAGCTGCGACGGCCTGGACAACGACTGCGATGGCATCGTCGACGAGACCTGCGTCTGCGTCGAGGGCGACACCCAGCCCTGCGGCACGGACGCCGGCATCTGCATGGCCGGTCTCCAGACCTGCAGCGGCGGCGCGTGGGGCGCCTGCGTGGGCGAGACGCCCGCCGGCGTCGAGAGCTGCAACGGCCTCGACGACGACTGCGACGGCGCCGTGGACGATGGACTCGTGGCTCCCGCCTGCGCCTCGAGCGTCGGCGTCTGCGCCGGCTCCACCCAGCCCTGCGACGGTGCCCTCGGCTTCAAGGCTTGCACCGCGCCTGACTACGGCCCGAGCTATCAGGCGACCGAGACCACGTGCGATGGCCTCGACAACGACTGCGACGGAACCATCGACGAGGGCTGCGCCTGCATCGACGGTCACACGCAACCCTGCGGCTCGGCCATCGGCACCTGCGTGCGCGGCACCCAGACCTGCGCCGCGGGCGCCTGGGGCGCCTGCACGGGCGCGATCGGTCCCGGCACGGAGGCCTGCAACGGGCTCGACGACGACTGCAACGGCACGACCGACGACAACCTCACGGCGCCCGCCTGTGGTCTCACGGACGGCGTCTGCACCGGCGCGAGCAAGCGCTGCGGTGGAGCCGCGGGCTGGCTCGCCTGTGGCGCCGCCGAGTACGGCCCCAACTATCGCGCGGTCGAAGACGGCAGCGTCGACGAGCTACTGTGCGATGGCCTGGACAACGACTGCGACACCGCGGTCGACGAGAACTGCACCTCCGGCCCGTTCTACACGCAGCCCCAAGACCTCGTGCAGCCCTGGCTCTACGGCGAGCATCTGGTCTTCCTGGCCAACCCCGACGGCAACTGGGATGTCTTCTTCATCGATCTCCGCACCGGTGATCTGAGGCGCCTGACGACCACCCCGGCGGACGAGGACAGCCCCGAGGTCCACGGTGATCTCGTGGTCTACCTGCGCGGCACGGGCGCCGCGGCGCGCGCCTACCTCTACGACCTCGACACGGACTCGGAGACGGCCCTGACGACCTCGACCACGACCGACGTGCGCGTCAATCAGGGCTGGGTCACCTACGCCGACACGCGCGCCGGCAACTCGAACGTCTACCTCTACGAGGTGGCCACGGCGGCGGAGACGCCCTACCTGATCAGCGCGGCGGAGGAGACCTCCCCCGATCTCCACATCCCCTACCTGACCTACACCACCGGCGCGTCCGGCACCTTCACGATCCACCTCCACGATCTGTCGACGGGCACGGACACGGCGGTCACGGCCTCGGCTTCCGGGGATCAGACACAGCCGCGCATGGACTCGACGATCTTCGGCTGGACCGACGCTCGCTTCGCCACCGCGCCCATCGACTTGCTCAGCGATTGGGACGTCTATGGCGCCAACTACTCGACGCCCACGACCGCGACGGCCATCGTCTCGGCCGCGGGCTCGCAGATCCTCGGTGACGTGAACGGTGGCGTCTTCGCCTGGAGTGACCACCGCGACGGCAACTGGGACATCGCCCTTCGTGGCATGACCGGCACGGAGTTCTTCGCCGCGCGCAACACGGCCGCGCAGATCGGACCGACGATCCACGGCGAACTGGTGATGTGGGCGGACAACCGCCTCGGCACCTTCGACCTCTACGCCTCGAGCATCGCGCGACCCGCGGCCACCTCGGGCGACGTGATGATCAACGAGGTCCTCGCGGATCCCGCGACCGGCGCCGACATCAACGGGGACGGCACCGCGAGCGCGACCCAGGACGAGTTCATCGAGCTGCGCAACGTCACCAACGTGGGCCTCGACATCTCGGGCTACACCCTCAGCGACTCGGTCAGCGTGCGTCACACCTTCCCGCCGGGCACCGTGCTCGCGACAGGCGAGGTCATCGTCGTCTTCGGTGGCGGCACGCCCACGGGCCTCTTCGGCGGCGCCATGGTGCAGACCGCCACGGCGGGCAGCCTCGGGCTCAACAACGGCGGAGACTCCGTCACCCTCGCGGACTCCACCGGCACGACCATCGACACCATGACCTACGGCGCGGAGGGCGGAAACAACCAGTCGCTCGTGCGTGTGCCCGAGACCACTGGCGCCTTCGTGCAGCACAGCACGGATGCGCTCGCGGCCGGCAGGGCGGAGAGTCCTGGGACGCTCCGCAACGGGATTGCGTTCTGACCCGCTCGCCTTGCCGCTTGGGGCCGCCGGCGTTAGTCCCCGCGCATGTTCGAATCTGATCAAGAACGTGTACTGGTCACCGTCACCGGCCCGGATACTCCCGGCATCACCGCCGCTCTGACGGGCGTGCTCGCGTCCAAGGGCGCGCGCTTGCTCGACATCGAGCAGGTGGTCGTGCAAGGGCAGCTCACGCTCTGTCTGCTGGTCGGACTCGACAGCGCCCCCGGTTCCGGCGAGCCCGTGCTCAAGGATCTGCTCTTCACGGCCAAGCGCATGGGGCTCGACCTCGACTTCGCGGTCGTGTCGCCGGACCAGAACGGGCATGCGGGCCAGAGCCGCTACGCCGTGACCGCGATCGGGGACGGGCTGGACGCGGGCGGCGTGCACGTGATCGCCGACGTGCTGGCGCGTCATGGCGCCAACATCGAGCAGATCCGCCAGCTCTCGGGCGAGCGCCTGGGCTCGCTGGAGATCATCGTGGGCCTGCCCCCGGAGCCAGGCCTCGCCAGCACTCTGCGCCGCGATCTGATCCGCGTCACGGCCGACCTCGACATCGACGTGGCGGTGCAACGCGAGCGGCTGACCCGTCGCGCCAAGCGCCTCGTGATCATGGACATGGACTCGACGCTGATCCGCATCGAGGTCATCGACGAGCTCGCGGCCATGCATGGCGTGGGCGAGCAGGTCTCGGAGATCACCCGACGCGCGATGGGCGGCGAACTCGACTTCGAGCAGAGCCTGCGTGAACGCGTCGGTCTCTTGCGCGGCCTCTCCGTCGAGAAGGTGCACGCCCTCGCGGCGGATCTTCCCATCACCGAAGGCGCGCGCGAGATGCTCCGCGTCCTGCGCAAGCTCGGCTTCAAGACGGGCGTGATCAGCGGCGGTTTCACCTTCGCCGCCTACGCGCTCAAGGACAAGCTCGGCCTCGACTACGCCTACGCCAACGAGCTGGTCGAGGCGGACGGCGTGCTCACGGGCGAGGTGAAGCAGCCCGTCGTCTCGCCGCAGCGCAAGGCCGACCTGCTCGACGCCATCGCGCAACGGGAGGGCATCGCTCTCGAGCAGACGATCGCCATCGGAGACGGCGCCAACGACCTCGCCATGCTCGAGCGCGCCGGTCTCGGCATCGCCTTCCACGCCAAGCCACGTCTGCGCGAGCAGGCCGACACGGCACTGCGCGCGGGCGGCCTCGATCGCATCCTCTACCTGCTCGGACTGCACGCGCACGACATCGCCGAGCTGCTCGCGGACTGAGCCGCGCTTCAATCCATCCCCGCGATCCACCGCAATTTCGCGGCCCGAATCGTGCTTCTCTTCGGTGCAGGCTCTATTTCGAGCCGGACGATCCACCCAGGGGGTGATCCAATGCGCCGCGTCAAAAACGATCAAGAATGGAAGAGAGAAGTCCTCGAGAATCTCGAAGACCTCTCACGCAAGGGCTGCTGCCTGCCGGGTGAGACCGACATGCTTCGCCGTGGCGACGAGCCCCTCAACATGGAGGCCTCCTTGCAGGCCATCCTCGCCAACGGAGTCCCCATGAGCTCCGAGGGTTGGGGAACCGTCATGGCGTGATGCGTCATGACGCACCGCGTTTTCGGCGCGCACGCGTGCCGGATTGTCGCATCGGTGCGAAGACGACGACGCAGTTCCGCCGTGCCCTGTACACGCCTATTCCCGCGTGCGATGCGTAAAGTCACTGGCCTAAACGCCCTGTCGGGTGGATACCTCGCCCGGGTCGGGACCTGTCCCCCGCGGCCCAGAGGTGCGTCATCGAGCTCGGAGTCCCCAAGGAGACCCACGACCGTGAACGTCGTGTAGCCATCGTCCCGGACAGCGTCGCCAAGCTCAAAGAGCTCGGCTTCCACGTACGGGTCGAGGCGGGTGCCGGAGCATCCGCCGGGTTCATCGACGCGGCCTACGAAGCCGTGGGCGCGGAGATCATGCCCGACGCAGCCGCCCTCTATGCGAGCGCGGACATGCTCGTGAAGGTGCGCGCGCCCAGCATGGACGAGGTCGGGCTCTTGAAGTCCGGCGCGACGCTGATCTCCTTGCTCTTCCCGGCTCAGAACGCGCTGCTGGTCAAAGCCCTGGCCGAGCGCGGCGCCACGGTCCTGGCGCTGGACAAGATCCCGCGCATCTCGCGCGCCCAGAAGATGGACGTGCTGAGCTCGATGGCGAACATCGCCGGCTACCGCGCCATCATCGAGGCGGCGGAGGCGCTGCCTGGCTTCTTCGGTGCGCAGGTCACCGCTGCGGGCTCGACCCCTCCGGCGAAGGTGCTGATCATCGGCGCCGGCGTGGCTGGCCTCGCCGCCATCGGAGCGGCCCGATCCCTCGGAGCCGAGGTGCGAGCCTTCGACGCGCGCCCCGTGACCAAGGAGCAGGTCGAGAGCCTCGGCGCGACCTTCCTCGAGCTGCACGTCGAGGAGAGCGGCGACGGTGGCGGCGGCTACGCCAAGGTCATGAGCAAGGAGTTCATCGAGGCGGAGATGGCCCTCTTTCGCGCCCAGGCGAAGGAGGTCAGCGTCATCGTCACGACTGCCCTTGTGCCCGGCAAGAAGGCGCCCCTGCTCGTGCCCCGCGACGTCGTCGAGGCCATGGCTCCCGGCAGCGTGGTCGTCGATCTGGCCGCGGAGCAAGGCGGCAACTGCGAACTCACCCGCGCGGACGAGGTCGTGGACCACAATGGCGTGAAGATCCTCGGCTACACGGATCTGACGAGTCGCATGGCCTCGACCTCGAGCCGCTTCTTCTCCGGCAACATCGTGCACCTGCTCGAGGACATGGTCGGCGACGACGGTTTCCACGTGGACCTGGAGGACGAAGCCGTGCGCGGCGCGCTCCAGGTGCTCGAGGGTGAGCCGCTCGAACCCCCGCCACCGCCGGCGCCACCCCCTCCGCCCAAGGCCGCGGCGCCGCGCGTCGTGCACGAGAAGGTCGAGAAGAAGCCGACGAAGAAGGGCCCCCTGGGCACCGTCCTCGGGCTGCTCTTGGCGATCGCCTTCCTGGCGCTGGGTCAGCTCGCGCCCACGGAGTTCCTGCAGCACTTCACGGTCTTCGTCCTGGCCTGCTTCGTCGGCTGGCAGGTCGTCTGGTCCGTCTCCGCCGCGCTGCACACGCCCCTGATGAGCGTCACCAACGCCATCAGCGGCATCATCGTCGTGGGCGGTCTGCTCGAAGCAGGCGTCGGCCCGGGCGCACACGGCTACGGCCTCGCTTCACTGCTCGGCGGCGCGGCCATCCTGGTCGCCAGCATCAACATCTTCGGCGGCTTCTACGTCACGCAGCGCATGCTCGCGATGTTCCGGAGGCATTGATGATCCAGGTCGGCGTTCTCACCATGGCGTACCTGGTCGCGGGTGTGCTCTTCATTCGCAGCCTCGGCGGCCTCTCCCAGCAGGAGACGGCTCGGCGCGGCAACCTCTTCGGCATGCTGGGCATGCTGCTCGCGATCGGCGCCACGCTCTTCGAAGACCGCATCCACGACGTGACCCTCGTCGGCATCGCGGTCGCGATCGGCGCTGCCATCGGCCTCTTCCTGGCGCACCGCGTGGTGATGACGGCCATGCCGCAGCTCGTGGCCATGCTCCACAGCTTCGTCGGCCTGGCCGCCGTGCTCGTCGGCATGTCGAGCTACGTCCACCCGGGGCAGGAGCTCAGCGGCGCGGCCTTGATGGTGCACGACGTGGAGATCTGGCTCGGTGTGGCCATCGGCGCCGTCACCTTCACGGGCTCGGTCATCGCCTGGGCCAAGCTGCGAGGTTCGCTCTCGGGCAAGCCGCTGCTCCTGCCCGGGCGCCATGTGCTGAACCTGGTGCTGGTGGGCGCGATCGTCGGTCTGGCCGTGCCCTTCGTGCAGGCGCCTGACGTCGCTCAGGGCATGATCCCCCTCTACATCATGGCGGGGCTCGCCGGGCTGCTCGGCATGCACCTGGTCGCCGCCATCGGTGGCGCGGACATGCCGGTGGTGGTCTCGCTCCTGAACAGCTACTCGGGTTGGGCCGCCGCGGCCTCGGGCTTCGTGCTCGGCAACGACTTGCTGATCGTGACCGGCGCCCTCGTGGGCTCCAGCGGCGCGATCCTCTCGATCATCATGTGCCGCGCGATGAATCGCTCGATCCTCAACGTGGTCTTCGGCGGCTTCGGCACCTCGTCGGGCGCCGCGTCCAGCAGCGAGCAGGTCGACGGCGAAGTGCAGGAGATCGAGGCGCCGGAGCTGGCCGACCAGCTCGCCCACGCCAAGCGGGTCGTGATCGTCCCCGGCTACGGCATGGCCGTCGCGCGCGCGCAGCATCCGGTGTACGAGCTGGCGAAGCTCCTGGGGGATCGCGGCGTCGACGTGACCTTCGCGATCCACCCGGTCGCCGGCCGTCTGCCCGGGCACATGAACGTCCTGCTCGCGGAGGCGGGCGTGCCCTACGACATCGTCCACGAGATGGACGAGGTGAATCCGAAGCTGCCCGACACGGACATCTGCCTCGTGATCGGCGCCAACGACATCGTCAATCCAGGCGCGGAGACGGACGAGTCGAGCCCGATCTACGGCATGCCCGTGATTCAGGTCTGGAACGGCGGCACGACCGTCGTGTTCAAGCGCGGCATGGCCGCGGGCTACGCCGGCGTGCAGAACCCGCTCTTCTTCGAGCCGAACACGCGCATGCTCTTCGGCGACGCCAAGGCGAGCGTGGACGCGCTGGTCGGCGCGCTGCGCGCCTGACGACTCAAGCCTGCTTCGGGGTCCGGACCGCGTTCACGCTGCGCGCCAGCCGGTCCCTGTCGCCGTCTCCACGCTTGTGCAGGATGGCCTCGAGGTCCGTCGCGAGCGCGCGCGCGTCGGCGTAGCGATTCGCGCCCTGCTTCTCGGTCGCGTGCCGGATGCAGTCGGCCAGGCCCTCGGGCAGGTCGTCCCGCAGCTCGTCGATGGCCTGGATCTTCGACGCCCCGACCTTCACGAAGAGCTCGAGCTCGTTGCCCGCCTCGAACAGGCGACGCCCCGCGAGCGCCTCCCACAGCACCACGCCCAGGCTGTAGACGTCGGAGGCGGACGAGGCCTTGTGGCCGCCGACGAGCTCCGGCGCGACGTAGGCGAGCTTGCCCTTGACCACGCCAGGGGTCGTCAGCGTGATGCGATCCATGGCCCGGGCGAGCCCGAAATCGGAGAGCTTCGGGACCCCGTAGACGTCGATCAGGATGTTGCTGGGCGTGACATCACGGTGGAAGACGGGCGCCGGTCGGCCTTCGCCATCTACCCGCTCGTGGGCGCAGTACAGAGCACGCGCGATGGCGGCGCCGACGGTGACCACGGACTGCCACGCCGTCGGCACCCTGTCGCGACGATGGGAGAAGAGCCAGCGGCCCAGGTCGAGCCCCTCGACCCACTCCATGACGATGAAGTAGCCGCCGCGCTCGTCCAGGCCGAAGTCCTGCACCTGGACGATGTTCGGGTGGCTGAGGTCGGCGACGACCCGCGCCTCCTCGACGAACATGGCCGCGAAGTCCTCGCTCTCGGACAGACTCGGCAGCATGCGCTTGATGGCCACCGTGCGCGCGAAGCCCGCGGCGCCGCGTACGCATCCGCGCCAGACGGTCGCCATGCCTCCGCCGCCCGCGGGTTGTAGCAACTCATAACGGCCACCAAGCGGGGATTGCTGCGCCACCTAGCGCACTATACTCGGAAATTCCGCGACCCGTGCAACGGCTTGCGCGGTGATCTTTCTCTCGCGAGCACGTTTCGGGGCCTCGGTCGGCCTTTCGCGGCACCCGCCTGCGTGATACCAGCCACCCAAGGGTTCGCGGCCATCTCCTCGTGCGCCGAGACTCCAGGAGCACATCCATGGCCCGACTCTTCGACCCGACCCCCGAGCACGCCGCGCTGAGGGACATGGTCCGCCGATTCGCCGACGAGCAGGTGCGCCCCCAGGCGGCGGCCCATGACCGCGCCGAGCGCTTCAACCTCGACCTCTTTCGCCAACTCGGAGACCTGGGTCTGCTGGGCGTGACGGTGGCCGAGCGCTTTGGTGGCGCAGAGCTGGACGCCGTGGCCGCGTGCATCGTGCACGAGGAGCTCTCCGCCGCCGATCCAGGGTTCGCGCTGGCCTATCTGGCCCACGCCATCCTCTTCGCCAACAACCTCGACAAGAACGGCGACGACGCCCAGCGCGCGCGCATCCTGCCCCTGGCCTGCGAGGGGAAGCTCGTCGGCGGCATGGCCATGAGCGAGCCCGACGCGGGCACGGACGTGCTCGGCATGAGTACGACCGCCAGGCGCGAGGGCGACGAGTACGTGCTCGACGGCGCCAAGATGTGGATCACCAACGGCGCCATCAGCGATGGCGAGGTCGGCGACGTCTTCCTCGTCTACGCGCGCATGGCGGGCGCGGCGCGCAACGAGCTGAGCATGTTCATCGTCGAGAAGGGCATGCCCGGCTTCGGTCTCGGCCAGAAGATCCACGACAAGCTCGGCATGCGGGCCTCGCCCACGGCGGAGTTGGTGTTCGACGGTTGCCGCGTGCCGGAGGCGAATCGCGTGGGCAGCGAAGGCTCGGCGGCGCTCCACATGATGCGCAACCTGGAGCTCGAGCGGCTGACTCTGGGCGCCATGAGCCTGGGCATCGCGCGGCGCAGCATCGAGGTGATGAACGCCTACGCGCGTGATCGAAAGAGCTTCGGCCAGAGCCTCAACCACTTCGGGCAGGTGCAGCGCCACCTGGCCGAGTCCTACGCCGAGTACATGGCGGGTCGCAGCTACGTGTACGCGACGGCGTCCGAGATCGACATCGACGTGCCAGGGCATCGCCTCGATTCGGACGGCGTGAAGCTCTACTGCTCGACCATGGCGAAGAACGTCGCCGATCGCGCGATTCAAGTGCTGGGCGGCTACGGCTACGTCGGCGAGTACGAGGTCGAGCGGTTGTGGCGCGACGCCAAGCTGCTCGAGATCGGCGGCGGCACGCTCGAAGCGCATCAGAAGAACATGACGCGCGACCTGTCACGGCTCGACAAGCTGCGCTGAGCCGCGCGAGGCCCTCGAACTAGTTCGCTTCGTCCTCGGCCGCGGGCTCGGCGTCCTCGTCGGGCACGTCGCCGTGGCTGGCCTCGATCTCGATCGCTTCGAGGTCGATGCGCGCGGCGCCCATGGTGGGAGCGGCCCCGGTCGTGTCCGTCGACGGCGTCGTGGCTGCGGCGGGCGCTGCCACCGCGGTCGGTGCGACGGCGGGCGCGGCAGGCTCGAGCAGGTTGCTGACCAGGAGAGCCGCGCCGACGGCCACGGCTGCGACGACCAAGGCCACCACGATCGGGAAGGGCCGCTTCTTCGCCGGCAACCGCGGGGGCAGCCGTGGCGGCAGGGCAGGCGGCGTCGTAGGACCTCGCTCGAGGACGTCCAGGGCGTCCATCACAGCGTCGACCTGCATCGTCCGGGCCCCCATTGGGACTTCGTCGTCGTCTGCCATCAGCTCGGAGCATACTGCGCCCGCGCGGGGAAGAGGAGTCCCACTCGTGGGTGAATGATCCGTCCCGACCTTGCTGCCCAGGCACGGCTTCGTTCACCCTCTGGTGATGCACCACGGTCGTCGCTCCTTCCGCGCATCTCGGCTGGTCTGGCCAGCCTTGCTGCTCGCCCTGGGTTGTGGGTCGTCGGCCACGACAGGGAGTGACGCTGGGTCCATGGACGCGGCGCCCGCCGACGCCGCTGACGCCTCCCTCGACGCCTCCCTCGACGCCTCCCTCGACGCCACGGAGCCGGACGCGAGCATCGTTCGCTGCGAGCCCCCCGCGGAGCTGCCGGCGACCTGCAACCTGCACGAGGAGCTGTGCGCTCGGCGCTACGACGAGGTCGCCTATGCGACGAGCCACAACGCCATGAGCAACATGGAGGAGCGCTGGCTCGCTCCCAATCAGAGCTTCACCATCACCCATCAACTCGAGCATGGCGTGCGCGCGCTGATGCTCGACACCCACTACTTCCACGACGAGCCCGTGCTCTGTCACAACATCTGCACGGCGGGCGAGAGGCCGCTGGCGGAGGGCCTGTTCGAGATCACCGAGTTCCTGCGCTGCCATCCGGCCGAGGTCGTCACGATCATCTTCGAGACCTACATCTCGCCCGAGGACACGCAGGCGGCCTTCGTGGCGTCGGGTCTCGACGCCTACGTCCACGTGCAGACCCCAGGCACGCCCTGGCCGACCTTGGCGGAGCTGATCGCGAGCGACCAACGCCTGGTCGTGTTCACGGACACGGACGGGGACGCCTGGCCCGGCTACCACGATGTCTGGGCCTGGGCCTTCGACACGCCCTATCACGCCGAGGCGCCCGACCAGCTGCACTGCGAGCTCGGCCGCGGGACCATGGGCAACGACCTCTTCATCCTGAACCACTTCCTCACGGCGCCCCTCGCCGCGCCCTCCTTGGCCGAGATGGTGAACCACGATCCCTTCCTCACGGAGCGCGCCCTCGCTTGCCGTGACTGGGCCGGGCAGATCCCCAACTTCCTCACCGTCGACTTCGAGGACATCGGCGACGTCATGCACGCCACCGACGTGTTGAACGGCTTCCCGTAGCCCGCGCGCAGCGAGGCCCAAACGCGAAACGCCCGCCGCTCCCGAAGGAGGGCGGGCGTCTCTCTTGGAGGGGCTGGGTTCAGCCCGCGGTGCCGGCGTCCGCGATGCCTGCGTCCGCCGTGCCGCCGTCCATGGTCGTGGCGGGCGCGTCGTGGATGTTCACGATGTAGTCGCCCGCGTCGGAGGCGCTGTAGCCCTCGATCACGATCAGGACGACCTGACCGGCGGTGAGCGGACCCACAGTGAGGCGCGAGCGCAGGCCGATGTCGTCGGCGTCCGCGTCGTCGTTGCAGGCGAGGAAGGCCGTGGAGTCACAAGCGTCCTGCACCTGGAGCAGCGTGTCGAAGTTGGAGCCGATGGTGTCGATCTCGTACGAGCCGTCGGCCGGAGCGGCCCACTGCACGACCATGTCGGCCGAGCCGCCGTTGCCGCAGTCCGTCTCGATGTCGTTGCCGCTGCCTACCGTGCTGCCCGTGAAGACCGCGTCACCCAGGGTGTTGATGGACGCCGTGGTGTCGGGGCAGCTGCCCGGGTCGCCGACGATGCAGGTGTTGAGCGCGTCGACGTAGGCCTGACCGGCGGTCATGTCGGGCGCAGGGCAGGCGTCCTGCGCGTCGGAGGAGGTGGTGTTGCAGGTGCCGATGGCCGCGCCGTCGCAGGCGGCGGCGTCGTAGCACGCCTTCTGAGCGACGAGGGCCGCGGCGAGGCAGTCGAAGAACGGCTGCACACCGGGGTTTGCGGCGAGCGTGTCCGCGTTGCAGGTCCGGACTGCGGCGACGGGCGTGTTGTCCGCGACGCAGGCGGCGGCGTCAGCGTAGCCCTGGTCGGCGAAGAAGCAGGCGCAGCCGCCCTCGAGGATGGCGGTCTGGGCAGCCGCGAAGTCCGCGGTCATCGTGCCGCTGTCGGGCGTGCCGGTGTCGGCGGTGCCGGTGTCGGCGGTGCTGGTGTCGGGCGTGCCGCCGTCGGCCACACCGGTGTCCGTGGGCGTGCCGCTATCCGTCGCCGGGGTGCTGTCGTCGCCGCAGCCAACCATGGCCACGCCGAGCACCAGCGCGAGGCTGAGCGAGATCTTCGTTGAAGTCATATCCATTGTCCTCCTAGGCAGGCATGTCCCGCCGAATCGCCCTGCATGAAGCCCATGCGGCGGTGAGTCAAGCTGTCCCTCCCTTTGGCGCGTCCTCGACCGTGTGGGCGTCGACGCATCCAGCGCGTTCTGGACCAGCTCCCGATAGAAGGCCATCGGGTCGGTGAACTGGCGCGCGATCTCCGAGACCAGGCCGTCGTCTTCGGGGGGCCCAGAGGCTGGCCCGAACTTCCCTCACGTTAGGGCGAACTCATCGCGCCGAGGATACCAGCGACCGCATTGCTCGCTTCGCCATTCCTTCGCAGTATCGCCCCATGAAGGCCAACCTGGATGAAGCCCGCTTCGGGCAGCTCGTCGCCGAGGGCATCCCCGCGACGCTCCCCGACGCGCCCCCGATGGATCCCGACGTCCCCCGCGCCCCAGTGCGGGCGATGCTGCTCTCGGAGGCAGAGCAGCAGCTCGCCGTCGACAACGCGCTGCGCTACTTCCCGCGCGCGCAGCACGCCGTGTTGCGCCCCGAGTTCGAGCACGAGCTCGCCGACTTCGGCCGCATCTACATGCATCGCCTGAGACCCGCCTACGCCATGCACGCGCGACCCCTCGACGCCTACCCGGCCCGGTGCAAGCAGGCCGCCGCCATCATGCTGATGACCCAGAACAACCTGGATCCGGCCGTCGCGCAGCACCCCTACGAGCTCGTCACCTACGGCGGCAACGGCACCGTCTTTCAGAACTGGGCGCAGTACCGCCTGACCATGCGCTACCTGAGCGAGATGAGCGACGACCAGACGCTCGTGCTCTACAGCGGCCACCCCGTCGGGCTCTTCCCCAGCCATGCGGATGCACCGCGTGTGGTCATCACCAACGGCATGGTGATCCCGAATCACTCGAGCCCCGAGGACTACCTGCGCATGAGCGCTCTGGGTGTGACCAGCTACGGCCAGATGACAGCCGGCAGCTTCATGTACATCGGGCCCCAGGGCATCGTGCACGGCACCACCATCACGCTGCTCAACGCCGGTCGCCTCTACCTCGGCCTCGCGGACGATCAGGGCCTCCGCGGCAAGATCTTCGTCACCAGCGGTCTCGGCGGCATGAGCGGCGCGCAGGCCAAGGCCGCCGTGATCGCGGGCGCGGTCTGCGTCGTGGCCGAGGTCAACGAAGCCGCGGCCATCAAACGCCACGAGCAAGGCTGGGTCGACGAGGTCCAGACCCACCTCGGCACCCTGGTCGCCCGCATGGAGCGCGCGCGCGATGAGAAGGAGGCCGTGTCCATCGCCTATGTGGGCAACATCGTCGACCTGTGGGAGTACCTCGCCGAAGAGGGCTTCCTGGTCCATCTCGGCAGCGATCAGACCAGCCTCCACTTGCCCTACAGCGGCGGCTACTACCCCGCGGGCCTGAGCCTCGAAGAGAGCAACGCCATGATGGCGAGCGAGCCGGAACGCTTCCACGAGGCCGTCCAGGAATCGCTGCGTCGACAGGTCGCGGCCATCAACACCCTCTGCGATCGCGGCATGCACTTCTGGGACTACGGCAACGCCTTTCTGCTCGAAGCCAGCCGCGCCGGCGCCGACGTGATGGCCGCCGACGGCGAGGCCTTCCGCTATCCCTCCTACGTCGAAGACATCATGGGACCCATCTGCTTCGACCACGGCTTCGGGCCCTTCCGCTGGGTGTGCACCAGCGGCTCCCCGGACGACCTCGACCTGACGGACCGCTTGGCCGCCGACGTGGTCGTGCGCCTGGCCGCCGACGCGCCCGACGACACGCGGCGCCAGTACCTCGACAACCTGCGCTGGATCCGCGAGGCCAACCAGAACCAGCTCGTCGTCGGCAGCCAGGCGCGCATCCTGTACAGCGACGACGAAGGTCGGCGCGCCATCGCCAAAGCCTTCAACGACGCCGTGGCGGACGGACGCCTCGCGGGTCCCGTCGTCATCGGCCGCGACCACCACGACGTCTCCGGCACCGACAGCCCCTACCGCGAGACCGCAGACATCCGTGACGGGAGCCGCTTCTGCGCCGACATGGCCGTGCAGAACGTGATCGGCGACGCCTTCCGCGGCGCCACCTGGGTCAGCCTGCACAACGGCGGCGGCGTCGGCTGGGGCGAAGTCATCAACGGCGGCTTCGGCATGCTCCTCGACGGAACCGAAGACGCCGCACGCCGACTCGACGCCATGCTCCACTGGGACGTCAACAACGGCGTCGCCCGCCGCGCCTGGGCCAAGAACGAAGGCGCCCTCGCCACCGCCAAGCGCGCCATGGCGCGCGAGCCGCGCCTCAAGCTGACCCTGCCCTACGGCGAGGGGTGAACCGGGGTGAACCCGCTTGCGCCCCTGCACCACCATCACCGGCGCGCGCGTCGGGCCCAGCGTCCACGTCGCGTCGTCGGCTCGACCCCGTACACGCAAGCGACCGCCGTGCTCGCCGTCGAGATGACAGAAGCTGCACAAGCTGACCAGGTTCTCCGGCTCATCCCCGCCGCCATGTGAGCGATACGTCACGTGATGGAGCGTCACGTCCTGCCGCTCACACACGGGGCAGCTGCATTGGTAGCGGTCTCGTCGATGGATCGTCTCCATCGGTCGCGATCGCCGAGCTCGTGCCGCCAGCTGTGGAAGAGCGCGCTTACCAGGAAGGGCACGAAGCGCCCGGGTAGCCCTGAACGCGTATGCGCGAGCTCGAGCTGTCGAAAGAAGAGCGCCAAGTCCTCGCTGAGCTTCAGCTTCGACGTCGTGCACCCGAGCTGCCGCGCCGTAGCCTCCTTTGCACCCACGGCCAGGTCCAGCCTTTGCGTCAGGTGCGCCGGCAGGGAGACGGACATCTGGACGACGGCCTCAGCATGCGAGAGCTCCGCCACGCACCTCACTGCCTCTCGCGCCGCCTCTCCCGACTTCGCGTCCTGCTCCATCGCGAACACGCGCCCCAGCTCCGCATCCGTGGGCGGCCCCGCGCTGAGCGATCGGCCTTCGAGACGCGCGAGCAGTTCGACTGCCCACACCTCTTGCCGCAGATGCTTGAACGTCCGCTGCTCCGCCCGCGCGAGCCATGCAGCCTCGGCTGCTTCGTAGTCCTGCTCGCCCGTATCCGACACGACGCGTCCGAACGTCCCGGTCACACGCGACACCAGACACGCCGCCTCAAAGCCCACGCGACCCGCGGTCAGCGCCCGCGCCAACGTCGAGTGCCCCGCGAGGGTGAGCCCTCGACCCGCGCCGAGTCGAGGTTCTGGATCTCCGGTGTGGGCGCTCGCAGGGGCACGAGGCGGGGGAACCGTCGGCGACTGGCGACGAGCATGACCGTGGTCGCGAGCCACAGCGCGATCCAGATGAGCGCGGTCGCCGTTTGGAGCGCGAACACGGGGACGCCCAGCAGCGTGAACGAGATCGCGACCCGATCGCTCCTGCGGGTTTGACCATTGGGAACGCTATCAGGGCAGCGAAGGGGGAGTCGCGGACAGCGCTCTCTCTACGGCACGACCCGTCGCGCCACCACCGGCAGCCCGCCCGCGGGCGCCATGGTGACGGCCATGTGCGGGCGCACGACGTGACCTCGAGCGACCTTGAACGTCCAGTCTTGGAGCACGCGCGCGAGGATCAGCTTCGCCTCCATCAGCGCGAACTGCTTGCCGATGCACGCGCGCTGTCCGGCGCCGAAGGGTAGGTAGGCGCATTGGGGTAGAGCCTGGTTCACGATTCCTGCAGGCGCAGATCGGATTGTGCGTCACCGGAGCAGGACCGAGCGGACGCCGCAGCGCGGAAGGCATGGCGAAGACATATCACGCGTCCGCCGATGCGACGCCTACGCCGACTCGAGCACGCAGTAGAGGTACGCCGGCAAAGGCACGAGGGAGCCCCGGCCGACGGCCATGGCCAGCGCGGGCACGTGAAACCCGAGCGAGCCTTGCTTGCCGTATTCCTGGGGCTGACGTGGCTCGACGTCAACGCCCCGCACACCGCTCGCCAGCACGCCTCCCCGCGCGCACGCTGCACTTGTGTCACGCCAGCGGTGGGCGCATGCTTCGCAGGTGCCGTGGGGTAGTGGAGCAGACGGACGATGGCCGCGGACGCGCGCCTACCTGAATCGCCTGCCGATGGGGGAGGCCTCGTATCCGCATTGCACGTCCAAGGTGTCGGTGCCGCTGCTCTTCGCCGAGCATCTCGCCCATCCGGTGGACGCGGCCGCCCTGCCCAACTGGCTCAGCGAGTTTCTCCAGCGGCCGCCGCTGGGTTCGGCCTGGTTGCCGACCGTGCACGCCAACGCCGTCGAGATGATGCTGGTGGACGAGGTGGGCGAGGACAAATTCTTCCGCCTCGCGCGGAAGGGCAATGAAGACTACCTGCGCTCCCCGCTCTACCGCGCGGCCGTACGCGTGTTCTCGCCCGCGATGCTGGTGCGCGGCGGGTCCTTGCGTTGGGGACACTTTCATCGAGGCGCACCGCTCGAGACGGAGCAGCTCACGCCCACTCGGGCCCGCCTCCGGCTCAACTACCCCGACCATCTCTTCCCTCCGATCATCGCCCGTGAGAAGGCGCTGTCGTTCCAGGTCGCGACCGAGCTCGCGGGCGCCGAGCATGTGGCGTGCGAGGTCAAAGAGTCCGACGCGAGCCACACCGTGTACGAGCTCTCCTGGCGCTAGCCGGGCGGGCGCTCGACCCGGCCGGATGCGGATCGTGCGGTGGGCGTCCACGGGTCGCTCCGTACGCGGCCCCCGCACAGCGGACCTGAATACGACGCAGACCGCGACCGTCTTGGTAGGCCTACACTCGGCTCGGCCGGAACCGGGCCAGTGGCCCAGGAAAGCATCGTGAAACAAGGGATCGCGTTCGTCATCATCGCCGGGCTCGCGCTCGGGACCCTCGCCATCAGCCCCGCGGAGGCGCAGCGCCGAGGCGACCGTCGCGAAGCGGCGGGCAACGCGACCCCGCGCGTCGAAGACCGCCAGGCCGTCCACGACGACGGCGCGGATCGGGCCGAGATCATCGACATCGTCAGGACCTGGACCGCAGCGGTGGATGGTCGCGACAGCCGCACGGAGCGCGCGGCCGACGCGCGCTTGATCGCCTGATTGAACGGCGAACGCCAAGAGGACGCCGCGGCCGACGCGCGCGCCGAGCGAGAGCGCCGGGGCAGCGAGGCCGAGCGTGACCGCTCACGCCGCGCGGCCAACCGCAGCGGCACCGCCGACGACCGCCATGACCTGCACGACGATCGCCGAGACGACCGTCGGGACGCCCCCGCCGTCACCGCCGCCGCTGCCGAGATGCGCTACGTCACTAACCCGCTCTCCGGGTTGCAGCCGACCTTCGACGCTCGCCGGGCGACGCCCGCCCAGTACGCTCAGAAGCGCCAGCTCCTGGGTCGCCTGGTCGAGATGGCCAACCGCGAGGTCCATCAGGACACGCGCGAGATCCACGAGGACATCGTCGAGCGTCACGAAGACCACCGCGAACGTCGCGCGGATCGCCGCGACCATCGCCGCCACCGCCGCTGAACTCGAAGCTCGAGTCGCCACGTCGGCACCCCGCCACGTCAACGGCCGCCACTTCCACCGCGCTCTTCTAGCAGCCTGTTGAAAAGCCTCATCCCTCGTCTCGCCGGCGGGACGAGGCCATTTCGCCGCCGGTCCCTCCTCTAAGATCCTCCGGGATTTCCTGGTCGTGCCCAACGACGATCCGACCCCGTCGCGCTCGTCGACCCTTCGGGTTCGGTTCTTCAACAGGCTGCTGGCCGGTGGATCGGGCGGCCGTCGGGCGTCGGTCTGCGTGGCGCCACACCGCGCTCAACCGCCGCCGTGGTGATGCAGCGCGGCGTCGGCGTCCTGGCAATGCGCGTGCTCTGGCAGCGCGCCCGGCGTGGGCGCGTCGAAGAGGTGCCCCAGCTTCTCGTCGATGGCCTCGAAGTCGGGCAGCTG
>Ga0210044_10002693_pt1 | contig 26116 bp, 20 predicted proteins | sample CryGey13umfilter_2_FD_183959 | JGI IMG/M metagenome (GOLD analysis project Ga0210044, IMG submission 183959) | Groundwater microbial communities from aquifer in Utah, USA - Crystal Geyser 4/9/14 3 um filter (SPAdes) (version 2) | ecosystem: Environmental > Aquatic > Deep subsurface >... | reverse complement strand
AATCCTCAGGAATTCTTCAAAAATACCGGCATGTTGTTGATTACAGAAAAAAGAAAGTCATTGGGGGTCCGGGGGACAAAGTCCCCCGGCGGGTCAGGGCAGAGCCCTGCTTCCCTGAAAGGCCACACTCATAAGCACGGACACATGTGAAGCGTTACACTAGCGATCGGGGGTTTGTTTGCAAACCGTGTCGTTGGGCCCATTTTGCGCTGTGTCATCGCGCGGCGTCTCAGAGCGCGCGGGGTTCGGCGTACCGACGACGCTCGTCCCGCAAGCTCCGTTCGAGGGCTGGAAAAATACCCCTCATCAAAGCTTGAAGCGGCTCTCTGGCTGTGGTACAGGCTCGCATTCAGCTAAGAGGTGTCCTCAACTCATCCGAGTCGTCTTCAGCCACCTCGTGACGAGCAGTCCAGATCTTGCCCCGTCCAACGAACTCTCGGGTTCAAACGGGATGTCGTGCACTTCATTGTTTCCAAGACAGCGGGGTTCTGCCTTGGATTCTACAGGGGACTGTAGATCACAGTTGGAAGACCACGATTCGGGTAACCATCCCGACAAAGGAGTCTGAGATGCTGAACAAGATCGGAATTATTGGTGGCGGCGCGATCGGTGGCGTACTCGTCCAGGAATGCGCAGTGCGGAAGTTGGCTCGCAACGTGGGCTTCGTGGATCCCGCACCGTTCGTCGACCCGAACGCTCCGGCTGACAAGCAAGCGGTCGCAAACAAGCAATCCATCGCTGGTGGCAAGGCACTCGACATCCGCGAAGGGCTCCCGATCATCAACAGCGACATCAACTTCGTGACGTCGAAGGACTACTCGGCCCTCAAGGGCGCCGAGCTCGTCATCAGCACGGCCGGCGTGCCCCGCAAGGCTCGCCCGGACGGTACGTTTCCGACGCGTGAAGAGCTCCTCAAGACGAACCTGAGCATCTCCAAGAGCGTCGCTTACGGCATCAAGGAGTACTGCCCTGACGCGATCATCATCAACGTCGCGAACCCCCTCGACGCCATCGTCTTCACCCTCGACGAGATCCTCAAGCCCTCGAAGAAGAAGATCATGGGCATGGCGGGTGCGCTCGACTCGACTCGCTATCGCTACTTCGTCGCCGAAGCGGCCAACGTCTCCGTCGACAACGTCAGCGCCATGGTGCTCGGTGGCCACGGCCCGACCATGGTTCCCATCCGCAGCTCTTGCCGTCTGGCTGGCATCCCCGTCGAGAAGTTCCTCCCCTCGGAGAAGCTCGACGCCATCGAGAAGCGCACCCGTGACGCTGGCGGCGAAGTGGTCGGTCTCCTCGGTGTTGGCTCGGCGTTCGTGTCGACCGCGTGGGCCGTCTTGGAGATGGCCGAGGCGATCATTTACGACAAGCGAAAGATCATCCCGACCTGCGTCTACCTCGACGGCCAGTACGGCGTGAACGGCCTCTTCGTCGGCGTGCCCGTCATCTTGGGCAAGAACGGCATCGAAGAGATCATCGAGCTCGACCTGACCCCCGCCGAGAAGGTTCTCTTGGCCAAGTCGGCTGAAGCCGTGCGCGAGACCTGTGAGGAAGCGCACACGATGCTGAAGAGCCTGTAGGTCGCTTGGGGTGAAAGCCCCTCTTGGCACCTGCGAGTTCAAAACGAGAACGCCCCACCCGCTCTTGGCAGGTGGGGCTTTCTCGTTTGCTGTTTGCCTGTTTGAGGCCGCGCTCCGCCGTGAAGGCGGGGACGCGTCTTTCTCTAGGCTAGAGTCCGTCTTGAAATTCAGAGTTCGGTCGCATTTTTCGCCCATCTGCGTCGCCGCAAGAGAAGTCCGACGAAGAGCAGCAGGATACCATGAGCTGGCAGCGAGCTGGAGGTGTCGGCGACGCTGCAACCACAGTCGTCTCCCTTTCCTGCGAGGTTGCCGTTGCCACCGATGTCTTCGCCGCCTTCGTTGGCGTTGCCCTCGTAGTCGTCGGAGGGGTCGAGGGGATCGGTCCCGCGGTCAACCTCAACGCCATCAGGGATGCCGCCAAGATCGGTGTCGAACTTCATCGGGTCGGTCTCGCCGGGGTCTTGCGTTCCGTTGTTGTTGAGATCCTCTCCGGACTTGCAGAGCCCTTCGAGTGTCCCCGTGCCATCGCAGAGGCCGTCGTCGTCGCTGTCGGGATCGAGGGGTAGGGTCGGGTTCGCGCCGTGCAGCTCGACGCCATCGCTGATGCCGTCGTCGTCGCTGTCGGGGTTGGTGGGGTTGGTCTCGCCGGGGTCGACCACGCCGTTGGCGTTGAGATCCTCACCACCCACACAGACGCCGGTGACGGACAGAGGACCGTCGCAGAGGCCGTCGCCGTCGCTGTCGGGGTTGTGCGGGTCGGTGCCGAGGGTGGCTTCGAGGGTGTCGTCGAGGCCGTCGTTGTCCGAGTCTCCAGCGATGTCGTCGCTGGGGTCGAGGGGATTGGTTCCGCGATTGACCTCGACGCCATCCCAGATGGTGCCGCCGTCGGTGTCGGGGTTGTTGGGGTCGGTCTCGGTGGCTTGACGCACGCCGTCGGCGTTCTTGTCTTCGCCCTTGGTGCCCCCCTGACAGGCCACTGGGTTCGCGGCGGGCCCGTCGCAGAGGCCGTCGCCATCGGTGTCTTCGAGGTTTGGATCGGTGGGGTTCTGGCCCAGGACCTCGACGCCATCGCCGATGCCGTCGCCGTCCGTGTCGGGGTTGTTGGGGTCGGTGTGGCTGACGTCGGTCTCGTAGCCATTCGAGAGGCCGTCGCCGTCGGCGTCGGGACCACAGACACTGGGCTCGCCATGGCAGGCGTAGCCGTCCTCGATCGTGCACGCCGAGTCGCAGCCATCGTTGTTGTTGAGGTTGCCGTCGTCGCATTGCTCGACGTCACTCAGGCTCCCATCGCCGCAGAGGCCGACGTTGGTCTGGACGGTCTTGTCGACCGCGGGAGCGGGTCCGCTTCCGTCGGGGTCGGCCGAGACGGTGAGGCTGACGTTTCCGGCGCCGCCGTTGATGACGATCTGGAAGGTGACGGTCGCGACCTCTCCGAACTTGATGACGCCGGCAGCGCCCGTCGTGCTCTTGATGGGGCCGCCGCCAACGAAGGGCATCTGGCCGGCGTTATCGGCGACAGCCGCGCCGTTGAGCTTGGAGGAACCCACGAGATAGGAGGTTCCAGTTGGGATCTGGGCGCTGAGCGTGGCGCCAACGGCGTCCGCGGTGCCGGTGTTGGCGACGGTCGCGGTGTAGGTGATGACGCCGCTGCCCTCCGGTCGTGCCGAGAGATTGAGCTCGAGTCTGGCGGCCCGCAACGTCTGCTGTTGACTCTCGACGGTGTTGACGATGGGCGTGGCGCCGACGCAGGTCACGTAGTCGTAGTCCCAGCTGGCCAAGGTCTTGAAGGAGGCGATGGCCGGGGAGGCTGGGATGGAGTCCACGTGGATGGTCATCGTGATGGTGGTGTAGCCGCCAAAAGGAATGCCGCCGAGGTTGACGCCCGACGTGAGGTTGGCGGTGGTGACGGCGCTTCCGTTCACGTCACCCGAGACACCGTCGATGGCGAACGCCGTCAAGCGAAGGCCGGCCGGAAGGGGATGGAAGAACTTGACGTTCTCGGCGTCGGCGTTGCCGTACAAGTTGTCGACGTAGACGATGTAGTCGACGTCATCGCCGGCGTAGACCACGTCGTGGTCGATGTCCGTAGAGAGGTCGAGGAAGAAGTCGGGGGCGTTGACGTCGATCTCGAAGGCGACGAGCGTCGGCAAATAGGAATCTCCAGCGAGCGTGCTCGTGGCGCGAATCGTTGCCGAGGTCTGAGAGTTGTCGATCTGCGAGGAGCTCGAGGAGACGGGGATGGTGGTGATGTCCCAGCCCTGCCGTCCACCAGAGACGTTCGTGCCTGTAAACGCGTTGTGGTTTGCGGTCGCGAAGGTCCCAACGATATTGAGGTCGCCGTTGTCGTCGTTGAGCTGCGAGGCAAAGAAGTTGTCTTGGGGGTTGTTCGTTCCCGAGAGGTTTTGGAAAGTGCCGACACTGTCTTCGATGAGCAGCTGGTCGCCGACGAGGTCCGCGTCGCCTTCCATAGCGCTGACAACGACACGTCCATCGACGAATCCGGTGGGCGGCGAGCAGAAGCCGGTGAAGAAGTAGTCCTCTTCGCTGTTCTCATCGACGAAGGCTCCACCAACGAAGATCGAGAGGTTGCGCGTGGTCATCGAGTTCTCCTCGTACGCCACGATCAACGTCCAGCCCGCAGCGTTGAGCGAGTTGATGAAGGTGTCTTGGGTCGCAGGCACGCCGTGAACTTCATAAGTTCCAGCTCCTCTGGCCTGGACAAAAGAGGTGACGTCCGCAGAGCGCATGTAGTAGCGGATGTCGAAGGCGGTGGGCTGCCGGGAGATGTCTTCGGTGATGGCGGTGAGAGGATCGGGGGCGACGAAGCGGGCCGTCCCGTCCTGGAAGCCGAGCTCGACGCTGCTGTCGATGAGGGCCTTCACATTCTCCGAGCCGTAGGCGAAGCTTCCGCCCCAGATGAGCTCGGCGTAGAGCACATGGGCGTCTGCCGGGAGCGCCAAGGCTCCTGTCGAGCCGTTGACGTGCCAATCCGCGGTCGTGTACGCCGGCCACGCCGCCCCGGTGGACACCGGGACATTGTCGATGGAGCCCGCTTCGGTGGAGCAGAACGTCCCGATGGAGTCTTGCAGACCGGGCCCGTTGACGTTGGTCTCCTTGCTCAAGCCCAGGGTGTTGCCTGTGACCGCGAGTCCGCCCTCGACCGTAGTCGTGTAGCGGAGAATGTTGGCGTGTGCGGTGCTTGCAGTGAGCAACAACACCATGATCGCGAATGCTGGTGAGCGAAGCGGAAGACGTTTCATCGGTAGACCTGCACCTTGAAAAGAACGTGGGAGTTCAGAGGAATCTTTCGCGGCCACTGAACGGCACCTTTCGCCGAATGAACCTTACGGATTCATGCGGGCTGTTCATGGCTCGGCGAATTAGCCCTCCGTTTACCATGATTGTTGGGTGGGTTCCATTCAATATTGACCTCGAGCGCGCGGTCTGTTCAACGTACAGAACCTGACCGCATCAGGCTCCCGTTGGCTTGCAGAATAGTTTTCCTGAACGGGTCATCATTCGCCCGAACCCTAAGGTGCTGCCGCTCACTGTGTGAAGGACAGGGAACGTTTGATCAAAATGTCATTTCCCTCGACTGCCAGAGGCAGGTATAGGAAGTGCCTTGGGGTTTGCGGGGCGCGCTCGAGCTCCCTGTCACCGCCTTGTTGCGCTTCGAAGCACTCGAGGAGACAGTTCGGCAGCCCTTCCACAACGGAGAGTGTCTTGAGACCAAACCAATTGGTCAGTTTGCTGGTGTGTGTGTCGCTCGCCGCGTGTGCGAGCGCCTGCGATGATGGGGGCAAAGAGACTCAGCCCACAGACGTCGCCGTCGACGTGACGGCAAATGACACGACGGTTGAGTTGGACACGCCCCCGGAGGTCATCGACGACGTCGCAACGACGCCAGACGTCACGACCTCCGATGTGACGACAACCGACAGCACGACTGACACCCCAGACCAGACCGAGGGCTGTACGGCGAGTGGCTACACTGCGATCGAAGAGAAGGCGACAGCAACCTGGGGCACGATCGTTCAGTATTCCGGCAACTCCGACACCATCGCTCCCCTCGATACGCTCTCGATCCAACTCTACTACGGAGCGACTCCAGAGACCTTGAGCGGACCAGGGACCGTCGAGCTGGACGCTGACCCCGCCGACCAGAACTACCAGACCTGCACGACCTGCGTCCTGATCTACGTCTCCACAAAGGTGTTCTACGCCACCGCTGGCACGCTGACGGTCACGACTATGGGGTCGACGGACGGCTCCTTGTTCAAGGGGACTTTGACCAACCTGAAGTTGGAGGAGGTCACCATCGACTCCGACTACCTCTCGACGCCCGTCGTCGATGGTGCCACCTGGTGTATCGACAGCTACCCCTTCAGCACGAAGATCAACCCAATCAAGTAGTCCCCCCGCACACGACTCGCCGCCCAAGATAGCGAGAGTCTCGCAAACCCAAAGGGTGGTGCGCCAAAACCGTGCAACCCTTCAGACAGGTCGTTTGCCGAGCGCCTGTGCCAACGCCTCGCTCAACCTCTCCATGCCGAAAGGCTTCTGGATGAAATCTGCGACGTCGGACTCCTTGAATTGGCTGTAGATCTCTTGGGCGGAGTAGCCGCTCGAGATGATCACCGGCACGGTGGTGTCGATCTTTCGCAGCGACTCCAGGCATTGGACTCCATCGGTGTTCGGCATGGTGAGATCGAGCACGATCGTAACGATGTCTCCCCTGTGCGCACGGAAGACCTCTATGGCTTCGTTGCCATCGGTCGCGGTGACGACGTCGAAGCCAAGGCGTTTGAGCAGGGTGGTGACCATTCGGAGTACGTCGGCCTCGTCGTCGACCAACAGCACAGTGCCCGCTCTTTTGACCACGGGCTCGAGGCGGCTTTGCGGCTTTGCGGCTTTTCGCTCAGGGGCTTCGCAGGCTGGCAACAAGACCCGGATGGTGGTGCCCTTCCCTTGCTCGCTGTCGATCTGGATGGCCCCTCCGTGCCCCCGAACAATCCCCAAGACTGCCGCCATACCCAGCCCACGCCCTGTGAATTTGGTCGTGAAGAAGGGCTCGAAGACTCTCTTCAGGGTCTCGGGGTTCATACCCACCCCTTCGTCTTGGACCTCCAGCAGGACGAATTCCTTCTGGCCCGACACTTCGTTGATTTGCCAACCCTCGAGCGCGTCGGCGTCGTAGTGCACCATGGAGGTCCGGACCGTGACGGGGCTGCGCTTGCTCTCTTGCGCTTCGGCAGCATTGATCACCAGGTTCATGATGATCTGGCGCATTTGTGTCGGATCCGCTTCGACTGAGGCGAGTCCTTCGAAGAGCTCGAAGCGAAGAGGGATCTTTTTGCCGACCGACATCTCGAGGAAACCCTTCATCTCTTCGATCAGAGCGCTCAGATCGACGAGATCGACGACGAATTTGCCCTTCCCAGAGTAGGCGAGCAGTTGGCTGCACAGGTCGGCCGCCCGTTTCGCTGCGGACTTGATGTCCCGCAGATTCCCGCGTGTGGAGGCGGTCTCGGTCACGTCGATCAGAGCGATCTCGGCGTTGCCGAGGATCGCCACCAAAATGTTGTTGAAGTCGTGGGCGATGCCCCCGGCGAGGACACCGAGGCTCTCGAGCTTCTGCGCCTCGAGCATGCGCTCCTGCATCACATGCCGCGCCTCCTCGTTCTGCTTGCGCTCGCGGATGTCCCGACAAGACTCGACGACCTGCTTGACGTTCCCTGCCGCGTCGAAGATCGGCGCCGCGACGACCTCGACAGGGTACTCCAAACCGTCCTCGTCGTAGTGAATGTGTTCGACGCGGGCGGGGACCTTCTCGAGAAAAACGCGATTCATTGGACACGGATGCTCGTCACCTGCGCACATCGACGTACGGGAGTGGAGGATCTCGAAGCAATATGCGGCGGACGCCCCTTGTCTGGACTTCGCCCGGGCAGCCGCGTTGGCCAACGCCAGCCTCCCGTCGCGCTCCAACACCATTAGGGGGTCTGGAGTGCAGTCGATCACACTCTGGAGGAAGGCCTCACTCTCCTCACGTTGTCGCACCGCTTGGTCCTTCTCACCGGCCCGGCGTTTGAGCGTTTGGGATGCCATGAGCACACCGAACACCCCCACGAACCAGAGCACGAGGTGTGCGGCAAGAGTCGAGATCATCAGCGGTCGCTCTTCCAACCAATAAGGAGCGAGGGGGAACGACGTTGAAATGCCGCCACGCACGTCTCCAACCTCATGGTTTCGTTCGACGTGGCAGCTCAAACACTCCGGCTCGACGAGTAGTGGAGAGAGCAGTCGGAGCGACTCTTGGCCGTCAACCTCAACCACTTCGGTGTACCGCGCCGGAACGTTCGAGATGGACTTCAGAGCCTTGCTCTCCCAATCATCCGGAACTCCTTCTTCACTGAGCGGCTCGAGGCTGACAATGCGAATGTCATGAGCCTGCGTCCCCAACTCGTGGACCTCGCGAGTGATCTGGTCGGGGCTGAGCATGGTGAGTCTCTTGCCAGACGGGGTCTCGACGTCTCTGACGGGCTCGGCGGCCAGAAGCGGGTTTGGCCGCGTTAGTTCCGAGACCAGGACGTAGACTCCACGCTGCTTGGTGATCCAACGGCGATACCCCACATCGCCGGTCACCGTTGAGATGGCGTCGCTCATCGCACGCTCGAGAACCTCGTTGCGGGTCTGCCAAAGATAGAACGTAGCAGACAGCGCCAGGAGCCCGGTCCAGACGATGAGCACGAGCCCTCGGAACTTGCTGAAGTCCCGCTGGTAGGAGCCCATTTGTGGGTCAGAACGCATAGACTTGCCGATTCGAAGTCGGTCGACGGCGTGGGATAACAGCGACAAGTACACTCGCTCAGCGGCCGACAGGGATGTCTGATGGTGAGGAGAAGAACTGCATGCCTGATGACTCTGCTCGAAACTCGAACGCCCGCACAGAGCGAGGCAACGACTGCGCAACGTTGCGCAGCGTGTCTGCGGAATGGGCGAACACCAGAGAAAAGTCCCCCCCCCCTGCTCCGCTAGGCTTCGCCGCGGCGCCGGCTCGAGCAGCGACTTGCGAAAGCTCACGGTGCGCAGGGGTGACAATCGGCGCAGCAATGGCCTGCCCGAGGGCCTCGAGCCCGGCCTCGGCGTGCCGCACCGCCTCCAGGAAACGGCCTGCGTCGCCATCACGAATCGAGTCGTAGGCTTGGACCGAGGCCGCCGTCAACGCCCCCATCAACGCCTCGCCGCGAGCCTGGTCCTTCGACCTCAGTGCCTCGTAGGACTTCAGAAAGGAACGCGTGTTGGCGGGTTCACCGAGCCAATACGCCGCCCAGTGAAGCTCGCTTGGCCAGTGCAGCGGTTCGACAGCGGGCTTCTCCCAGCCGTCGAGTCGGTAGGCGAGCAATCCACCGTAGGTTGCTGCCGCGACGTCTGCCCCGCTCCCTCGCCCGAGCTGGAAGTCACGATGGGCCTTCAATGAGAGCTCGAAGAGCGAACGGCTGTCGTCGACCTCGCCAAGTCTGTGCCGAATGATGGCCATCAAGGCCACGCAGGACGCGGCGCTCGAACCAAGGCCCAGCTTCGTGCCCACCGCGAGTCCCTGCGAACTGTGGTCATAAAAGTCGGCGCTCTCGCAGACGATCGTTTCGCCCCCGAGCTGCTCGAGACGACCCCACGCGCCTCCAGCGGCCGTCGCGAGCACAGCATGCAGGAAAGGAGACTGGCGCTCGAGCTCTTGCGGGTCCGAGAGGTCTAGGTCCAGCTCGCACCGGCTCGGCAGATCGAGGTGGTAGTGAAGAGTGCCGAAACCCTTGCCTGGCAGCGACGAGACGCGGAGGCGTCGGTCCACAGCGCTGACCAGCGCCGGCGCTCCTTCCAGAACACAGTACTCGCCCATCAGGATGAGCTTTCCCGGCGCGCTGACGTGGAGTCCTCGCATCTCGTCGGAGGTCATGGGGGGCGTCTCTCGAACCGCTGAGGGCGATCGAAGGATTCAAACAAAAGTTGGGTTATTGCCGGGTAAGGAGCCTTCGGCCCACTGGGCGACGGCGCCGCTGCCTGGCACACAGCGTATCGTCCGCTGGACGCCCGGAAGGGCTTGCAAGGCGGTCTCGACCGTTGCGGTCGATTCGGCTGGACAGAAGACTTTGACGTTTGGCCCAGCGTCGACCGTGAAGAATACTGGCCAACCGGCAGCGCGCCACCGGCGCACCTGAGCGATCAAGTCGAGCGTGACCCCACGGAAGTAGAGCACTCCCGGGTCGGCGGCCATAGCAGAGGCATGCATTTGCAGGCAGCTGCGTTCGGCGACTTGTCCCAGGGCTTTGAAATCGCGGTCACGGAGCGCCGACTTGGCGGCCTCGAGGTCAGCGGCCACTGTGTCGACCCAGGCGGCGAAATACGGGCTCGTCAGCCGTGTGTGCTCCATCCCGTCGGTCGAGCCTACGGGCTTCGGTCCAGCATCGACCACAGCGATGACGACCGACAGCGGCCAGTGGTCTTTGGGAAAGAGGGCGACGGCATGTGCATCGCTGCCGTCGCTGGCCGAGCCGGGCTTCATTTCGGCGAATCCGCCGAAGAGGCTGCGGGCCGCTGAGCCCGAACCCAAACGCGCCAGCACGCTCAGGTGCGCGACGTCGGAGTTCAACTCGAAGAGCCGATCGCAACCGACGCTCAGCGCTGCGAAGGCCGAGGCGCTCGAGGCGAGGCCAGCGGCGGTTGGAAAGTCATTGACCGAACGGATGTGGACGGGCGGACGGGGGGCCGGAGCTACGCGTTCGACCAACGCCAACACTCGCTGTCGGGCTCGGGCGTCGGCTTCGGTGCCGTCGATCTCAACGAGGTCGTCGAGTCCGACCGCTCGGAAAGCCAGCTCGGTCCTGGTCGTCAGGGGGCTCAGTGTCAGCGACAAACTCCCTGCACAGGGGAGGTTGAGCTTCTTGTCGCGTTTACCCCAGTACTTCACCAACGCGATATTGGCGTGAGCGCTGGCCACAACGTGTCGGTTTAGTTCAGGGTTCTGCACAACACTCCCTCGAATCGTGCGTTGAGGACACGCTCCAGGTGCTCGTCTCCTTGGTGCGTGAGGCAGACCACACAACCGCCACCGCCGGACCCCGTCAGTTTGGCCCCCAATGCGCCCGCGGAGCGGGCGACATCGACCGCCGCATCGAGCGCTGGGCAGGACACACCGAGCGCCCTCAGAAGAGCGTGATTGGTGTTCATGGCCTCTCCGACTCGGGCCCAATCGCCGGCGGCGACGAAAGGCAGCGTCTCCTCGACGAGCGCACCGATGCTGGCCAGGTCCTTGGCTGCTTGTGGCTCGGTTTGAACGCGCTGGCGCACGCCGTCGACCATGGTCTTGGTCGACGCTCCTGGCGCGGCCACCACCATGACGAGCCTTGCTCCGCGCTCGGGCGCGATGGCCTCGATCAGCGCCCCTTCAGGGCGTCGGCGATAGACGAAAGTGCCACCGCGGGCCGCAGCGGTGTGGTCGATGCCGCTGGGGTTGCCGTGAAATACCGCTTCCCAAGCCTGATATGCGGCGCCGAGCTCGGCTTCGCTGCGCCGCTCCCTGGTTAGGTCGTCAATGGCCCGTACGGCCGCGACGCCGATAGCGGCGCTCGAACCTAACCCGACACCGACGGGCAGGTGCACCTCGAGCTCGACAGAGAGCGACCGTCGCACCGCGAGACGTTCGAGAATCGAAGCCAGGGCTTGGCTCAGCAGGTCCTCGCCGTCGGCCTCAACGGCCAGTCCCCAGCTCGCGACCGCCAGCTCACTGCTCCTTCCGGAAGACCAACGAGCCTTGGCATGTGCCCCGTCGTCGAGCCCCACCGCGATCGCCGGATGGCCGTAGACCACCGCGTGCTCCCCCATGAGCAGGACTTTTCCACAGGAACGGCCGACACCAACGGGCTCGGCCCCTGCGCTTCTCTCTTCGGACATTTGGGGTCTCGGGTCTAGGGGGAGAATCGAAACGACGCCAGCAGGGAGTTCGCCTCGTCCAGACTTTTTTTGAGCAACAGAGGTCGGTCGTACCCAGCCTCCACGACGACGAACGCTGCGGCCCAGCGAGTGGGCTCGGCGAGGCCACAGGCCATCCCAGAGACGAGGCGAGCCTCATCGCCATCTGGGTAGATGACCAGCAGGCCAGGTTGTGTCGTGCCTGCCATCTCGCATTCGGATTTCCGCACTCTCATTTTTCCGGCGTCGGCTCCAGTTAGAGAGAGCAGGTCCAGGAGCGTCGGACTAAGGATATCCATGAGATCGAAAGGTGTATTGTCGATGCCGAATGGGTCGATCACCACAAAATACACCGTGACTCGCGGGTCTCGAGCGATGGCTACGGCCGTCGCTGTGGGCATGTTCGAGAATTCGAAGTGGGGTCCCATCTCGAGGGTCCACTTCTCTGGCAAGTCGAGCTTCGCTGTAGCCAGTTGAGTGTCTTGAGCAAAGGCCGCGACGGAACCGGAGAGGGCGACCGCGGCAACCATACAGGCCAACAGCAGACGACCAAACTTGGGAGTATTCGTCCGCAAGATTCGGCGCGCGAAGTGGGCGAGCTCAACCGCGAGCGTCCTGTGAATCTTCAAGGGGCCCCGACCTCGAGCCGCTGAGCCTCGGGGGAATCGCTCGGCGCCGGAGCTTCTTCTGTCTCGGCCGGTGGCGCCGGAGTGGACGCTTGTGCGGGTGCGCCCTTGAGGCGTTCTTGGAAGTACTGAACGACTTCGATTCTGCGTTGGCGCTCGTCCATGAGGTTCTCCTTCGCGAAGTCCTTCAGGGCGCTCTCGCTGTTCTTGATGGGCGCAACCGCGTCTTCGAACATGTTGCGCAAGCTCACCGTACGCCAAATTTTGTCTTCCTCCTTGACCTTGTTGTCGCAGGGCAAGTCATTCGCGCGGCTCTGGCAGACCATGACGAACGATTGGCCCCCGCGGGTCAGGATCATCGCGACGGTCTCTTCTTCGTCCGAGTAGTTGAATTCGTCGATGGTGGCGCCGACCTCGTGATCTTCCTCGAAGACGATGTCATCGACGTCGAAGATGAACTGGTAGAGCGCTTTGGCGCTGTCGATGTGTTCGGTCTCCAGAAGGTAGGCGCCCGTGCGCTCCCTCATGTAGCGGTGTTCGGATGGATCGAAGTAGGCCTCGATGATGCGGTCGATGCGGACCAGGGCCTTGTACTGCTCGGCGAAGAGGTCCTTGGTCCCTTGATCCAAGTACTCCCAGACCGCGTCCTCGTCCTTGGCCTCGATGGCCTCCATGAACAGACGGTAGGCGCCTTCGGGATCGGTCGGCTCCGGCCGGTCCTCTTGGCAAGAGGCCGCCAAGCTGACCAACACCGCCAAGGCGCAGAGCGTGCCCTTGCTGCGGCTCCACCACGGGCTCATGTTTCGCTCGATGCTTCCCGTCATATCCAACGACCCGACTGCAGAGGAGTTGGCGTCGTCACGGAGACAACCGACGACGCAAAGACACCGTCTCATGGTATCGAACGCACTTCGGAAGTGTCAACGAAGGGCGTCAGCACCCACGTCTTTGGGTCACTTGATCGAGATGGCGAAATCGAGGCAGACCACGACGCATTTCGCACACAGCGAGCAGTCTCCGGACCAACCCACTGGCCGAAACCCCACGACGTTCGTGTAGTTCATGCGCGTTAAAGCGCCCTCTCTGCAAATGCGAATGCAGAGCCCGCAGTCCTTGCAGTTTTCCTCGTTGATGCAGACTTTCTTCATATCACTCACGGCCAAATCGTTCATCGCCACTTCCGTCTCTCCGGCCCATCACATCGCACATCGGTCGGGTTTGCAGACACGGTAGGTCCGCCAAGCGCATCTCGCAAGCCCTTACTTTCCCTCAACTTCACCCAGCGCCTCCAATTCCAGGCTGGCCTCGGTGTTGTGGGGATCTGCGCTCAGCGCCTCGCGCAGGAACTGCAGTGCTGCCCCGTCGTTGCCGAGCGCCCGCTGAGCCTGTCCTCGACGCAACCAGTAGACCGTATCGCGCCGAGACTCGGGGACCGATGCTAGGAAACCAAGCGCTGGCCCCGCCAAAGACATCTCCATGCAAAGGGTCGCCGCCTCGACCTCATCGATGGCGCCGCTCTCGACCAGGCGGTGCACCGTCGGCGTCGCCCCACGATGCACCGTGGCGGCGATGTCGCTGGGCAGGAAGCCACAACGCAGCGAGAACACCGGCGAGAGCCGCCGACACTCCGCACCCAAGCTCTTGAGGTCGAAGCTCAATAGGTCGGGGTCCATGCTCGCCCGCGGCCAGCGTCGGTCCACGACGACCAGCACGAGCGTCCCTTGGGTCAAGAACCAAGCGGCGTCGAGCTGGGCCCGGAAAGTCTCGAGTCGCCGGCCGGCCATCAGGTTGAAGGAGCCACAGATCACGGTCAGGTCGAAGACCTCGGAGTTGCCCACCAGCTCGACCACGTCGGTTGCCCGGAATTGTTCGTCTGGGTGGCGGTCCTGTGCACCTCTCACCATCGCTGGCAGCACGTCGATCCCGAGGTAGCGCCCCTTGAACCCGCGAGCGCGAAGGAACGGCGCCAGGTCGCCGAGACCACACCCGACGTCGAGCACCGATTCGACCTGGCGCAGGTCAACTGACTCGGCGCACACTGCAAAACGCAGGCGTTGACTGGCTTGGCAGCGCCACCCTACCTGTCGAGCGGGGTCCTCGGACTGAGCGAGTTCCTGGTGGGTTCGCGCCAAAAGTTCATGCTGCTCCCTGGTGCTCATATCGACCTTGTTCCCGCTGAACGGGGGGGTGCGAGGTGGCGACGCCAACACGACGCAAACGGTGTGCTGGCGACTCTCGAACCAACACTAGCGGGGTCTGGCCGCATGGAGTAGGGTGCGGGGCGCCGTGCGGACGGTGAAAAACGACGAGGAGAAGATGGGAACTATCATTTCGCTGACCGACGTACTGAAAGACCCGAAACGAAGCCCGATCGTCATCAACGACGCCGCGCTGTTGATCGCCGAGGAGGTGCAATCGAAGAAGGGCTTCAGCGGAACCCTGGTCAAGAGCGGCTACGCGGTCGTCAAAAGGCTCAACAAGGGCCGGATGATTCACGAAGTGCTCGAAGGACTGCTCCCAGAATTCGTCGACGCCATCGAGCCCCTCCACAAGGCGTATCGCGAGGGCGACACCTCGAAAGGCTTTGACGTCACCCTCGTGGCCAAAGACGAGGCCGCGACGCAAGCCCTTTTGAGCGTCACGGACAAGCGCTCCAAAAACACCAAGCACAAGGTCATCCAAAAGACCTACGAAAAGCTGCGGCCGCGGGCCGAAGAGCACGTGAAGCTGGCCTTGCCTGGGCTCGGACGGCTCATCGACAAGCACACCAAGTCCTAATCTCAGCGCCCGAAAGCCTCGAGGGCGTCTTCCACCTCAGCGAACTCGCCGCACGGGCCCGTGGAGATGGCGATGGTCGACTCGTAGCAGGTCGCCATAGCCGCTCGCCATTCCTCCCTTTCGTCTTCCGGAGGATCGAGCGTCGGGAGCGACTGCAGCAGCTCTCGGTTGTCGTCGGTCAGCGATTGGAGCTGTTTGGCGAACGCCGAGCATTCACCTGGCTCCTTGGAGAGCTCAGAGAGCTCTGTGCAGAAGTCGGCGAGGTCTTCGTGGCTGGCCTTACAGCCCGAGAGGGCTGAGACCAGGCTCAGCGCAAAGAGGGTCGTCAGGAATCTGAAGGCGAGGGAATTCAGAGATTGCATCGCAAAGACTCGGGCTACGGGTTTCCGCGGACTCCAGCCGCGCCTTGAGCAATGGAACACCCGGCGCATACGGTCAAGGTCGCTGCGCCAAGAAGTGGGCTCTGGGGTCCGTGGCTCCCTTGTGAAGCAAGGTCAGCTGCTATAGTTTTCTCGGCGCCTGTGTATGTAGGAGAACCCATGAGAACGGCCTTCACTTTCGCCTCGAATACTGGTGCGCGCGCCTCTTTCGTGCTCGTCGCGTGGCTGGCGTTCGCGCTCGTTTCTTGCGGTCCCAATACGGCAAACCGAGACAAAGACGCGGACCTCGCCGCGACCTCTCGCGGCGGCGCTCCCATCGAAGTGGCCCTCTCCACAGACGCCACCTGGCTCTCGGCCGCCGTGGGCCCCAATGTGGTCTACGCCGTGGGCCAGCCCAACGATCCGACCATGATGTCCGTCGGCGATCGGATCCTCGTGGCCTTCGAGGCCGCCACCGGCGAGGAGCTCTGGCGCAGCGAGTTCTCGTTGCCGGGCTCCTTGGCGAACTCCTACTACGCCGATCTCAGCGTGCTCGACAGCATCATCTTGCTGCGTTTGGACTACGGCATTATGGGGCTGTCGAAAGCCGATGGGACGGTGAACTGGACCATCGACAGCCAGATGTCGCCCATCCGTTACGTAGGAGCCCAGAGCGCGGCGATCATCACCTCCGACCTGTCGAACACCATCACCAGCTATTCGATCTCCGATGGCTCCAAGGTCGAGGAGTACACCATCTCGGGCTACCTCAGCATCCAAGAGGCCTGGCTCACCAACGACGGCAAGCAGATCGTAGCGACCGCCGAGCCGTCCTCCTCCATGGGGGAGATCGCCGTGGTCGTGCTGGATCTCGAGGCCGGGGGCGCGCCGCGCGAGGTCTTCCGCAACCCTATTCGCTACGACGTCGAGATGATGACCCTAGGGCCGACCCGTTACATCGGAGCCTCCATGCCCAGCTACTCGCAGAGCGACTTCGTCGGCCAGACCCTGAAGAACTACGACAAGGTAGAGCTCAAGGCCTGGTCGACGCTGAGCGGCGAGCAAGTCTGGGACAAAGAGATCCGCATCGACCCCAACGACTACACCACCTACTACGCGCAGCGGCTCTATCTCGCCGGGCGCTACGCGCTCGTCCAAGAACCGTCCAGCGAGGGAGTGCTGCTCAAGAACGTCTTGCGGCTCAATTTTCATGATCTCAGCGCCCAGCGCCGACAATGGACCACCATCGTCCCGACTCGCAGCTACGTCGACAGCCTCTCTTACGTCGACGCCGAGACCGTCATCGTCCACACCCGCAACGACAACGAGCCCGCCGATCGCTGGTACGCCTTCGCCACTCTGACGGGCGACTTGCTCTGGGTGTCGAGAGAGGAGGGGTACTACGGCTCCATCCGGGCGATGGACAGCAACGGGAAGCTCATGGTGCGGCTCATGACGACGAACTGGGTCGACGGCAAGCTGTTGATCGACCACATCTCGAAGTAGCCGCAGAGATCTCGAAGACATGTTGAGATTCGTCGTTCTTCCTCTGGGCATTGAGTCGAGTGCTCGCAGCAGCGACCACACGCTCGGACGCCCTCTGGCCATCGAGCTCGCCCGTCGGCTGCGAGTCACCGGCGCCGTCGACGTTGAGGTCGTCGACCCCTTGCTCGACCAACAGACCGGCGCGAGCTACCTCTACACCCGTCGCTTGGCGACCGAGGTCTCCCCGGCCTTGATCGCGAAATTGGAGCTCGACGGCGTGTTCTTCGGCGAGTTTCGCAGCGACGAGCGAGAGTGCTCGCTCGACCTCTGGTTGGTCGACCTCGCCGGCCGGCTCGCCTTTCACTGGCACGACAGCGCCGAGGTCGACGAACTGCGGGCGCTGCTCAGCGCTGGATGCGCCGCCCTAGAGGCCATCACGGGCCACGAGCCTTCGGTCCGCGAAGTGGAGCGCGCCAACACCTTGGGCACGGTCTCCCTCGAAGCGCTGCGCCATTACGGCCTGGCGCTCTCCATCGCGGCGCCAGGTCTGCCTCATTTCGCTCAGCAAAAGACCTTGCTGGAGTTGGCCTTCGGCCTCGATCCCGACTATCTCGACGCGGTGATTTTCTTGGTCGAGCTGTCACTCCGAGTCGGACTCGATGCGGCCGAGGGTCCCGCTGGCAGGGCTCTAGAAGCGCTGCGCACGTACCAGTCGCTGCACGTGGACTGTGCCCTGAGTCGAGTCTTCGAGTCTGTCGTCCAACCCGACCCCCAACTGGCGGTCGAGGCGGCCACCGCGGCGTTGGCCCTGGACCCTTACAGTCTCGCCGCCCACCGCGCCAACAATTTGGCGTTGCTGGCGCTCCGACGACCGGAAGAGGCCGAGTTTGCGGCGCGCGAGGGGTTGTGGCGTTTCCCAGAGGACCGCGTTCTGCAGACCTGTTTAGCCGAGGCGCTGTTACGGCGAGGTGAGCTCGAAGAGGCCTCGACTCGACTCGCCGCCCTCTTCGCGGTCGGTGGGGACACCGCCGATCGTCTCACGCTGCAGGCCGAGCTGAAGCTCGCCCAAGGCTGCATCGAGGAGAGCCTCGAGCTGCGGCGACGTGCGCTGCAGCTCGCCGAACGACGGCGAGGCGGTTGGCCCGATGGAGCCCCTGCGCCGTTCGAAGGCAACGTCGAGCGGCCCAACCCCGAAGCCAGCCGGTGTCGGGTCGAGCTCGCTTTGCAGCTCATCGCGGCGGGGCACCTCGGTTCGGCGGCGGCGCTGCTGGTCGAGGCGAGCGCACCGACGCAAGCCCTTCGTTCGCAGCTCGCCGCTGTGCTCGCCGCGGCCTCCTTGCTCATCGGCGAGGACACGCTGGCGGAGTCGCTGATCGAGGAGCTCGCCTCTGGTTCGTTGCTCGATGGAGTCGAGACCGCGTCCACGGTTCTCCTGATGGTCACGACCGCTGACCGTATTCGGGAAGGCGCGGGGTTTGCGCAGGAGCAAGCGACGCTGAGCGAGCTGGAACGCTCCCACTGGGCGATCATGGACAGCATCGAAGCGGACTCTCTGGAGAGCGCGCTGGCTTTGTTCTCGCCCCAGCGTGAGTGGCGGGCTGCACAGCGGCGGCGACTCATTTGGACCTTCCTGCTGGCGTTCCAGCGGCGTGAGCTCGAGCGCGCCGAGCGCGTCCTGGCGGTCCTGATGGAGCTCGGCACCGCGGGGGAGGCCGCCGTTGTTCATGCTGCGCGGATCCGGTTTCTACGAGGAGATTCCGAGCGTGCACTGGAGTGGCTGACCCAAATCGTCCGTGGCGACGTCTCGTTTGCGACTCTAGAGTCGGTCGTTTTTCTGCTGTGGGAGATGGGACGTTTCGATACGGCGAGAGCGCTGCTCGAGGCTTTGCTGCTCGAAGCGGAAGACCCTTCGGAGCTCGGCGCTCGGTGGGCGCTGTTGGGTTGGGTTTGCGCGCGACAGGGTGACGATGCGCGCTTTGCCGACGCGCTCGACGTGCTGTTGAGAGGCTGCGCGCAGCCGGCTCGGTGCGCCCGGGTCGTCCGGTCCGCGCTCGAGCTCAGGCCTTCGTTGCGCGCCATGGCCGCGTCGTTGGCGGGTCGAAAGGGGACGCTCGCTGGGAGCGCGTGGAGCTTTGCCTTCCAGCTGTCCCTTTCGAGCGATGGGTTGGAGGACATCGATTTTCCGGAGAGCTTAGAGCCAGGTGTTGAGCGAGACCATGTCGAGGGTGAACACCATCTGCGGCGTGGCGATTCGAATCGCGCCGTGGAGTGTTGGCGCCGAGGGCTCGCGAAGGAGCCCAGCCATCTGGAGTCCGCCCTCTCGCTCGCCCGCACGGTTCCTGCTGTGCCAGTGTTGGAAGCGGCGAGAGTGATCGAGTTGGTGGTGGACCACCATTGGGCGAGTCTCCGCACCCCCTTGGACGTGAGGAGCTTGTTCGCGCTGCTCTTCCACGCATTTCGCGGCGTATAGGCGTCTTTTGAGGTGTTCTTCTGCGCTGTGGGGGCACTCCTCGGACCGCGTCTCGGGTTTATTAAGCATTGCGCTGTGTGTGCCGACTTTGTTCAACCTAGTCTTTGGGCTATATTGCCGCGGACGGAGATGCATTGTCAGAGCAGAATCGCACATTGGTTGTCCTGGTTGGTCATGACCATGGTGCGGCGCGGTGCTGTGGCAGTCTTTGGTGGCGCGTGTTGCCGACGGATCAAGGAGACGAGGGATTGGACGGGGAGCGGATCGTTCTTACGAAAAGCAGAACACCGCTCCAACCTGTCCCCCTCGAGGTCAACGGGACAGACCTTGCGGGCCGAACAATAGAGGGCAGAATGAGGCTTAAGTTCCTCGGCACCGGCACGGCTTGGTCAAAAGCGCCGGTGAACTACAACAACAACGTGTTGGTCGAAGCCGGAGAAGGCTCTGGGGGCTGGCTCATCGACTGTGGAACGACCGCCCCGCAGGCGCTTCACCAGTTGGGGATGTCCGTCGCCGACTTCGAAGGAGTCTTGCTCACACACCTACACGGCGACCACGTCTTTGGCTTGGAAGAGACGGGATTTTTCAACTTCTTCACGCTGAATCGACGGGTGAAGCTGTGGCTACCCGAACAACTTCTGTCCAGCCGCAGTGGGATCGAGGGAGAGGACATCTGGGAGAACTGTCTCAGGGGCCCGATGGGGACCGTTCAGATGAAGGACGGCTCACCCCAAGAAGTTGGGCTGGGCGACTATTTTGACATCACCTTCCTGAGGGCCGACGATCCCACCGAGATCGAAGGCGTGCACGTCGAGCTGTTCGAGGTCGCCCACGTTCCCAACAAACCCTCCTTCGGTTTGATCCTCGAGGGTAACGTGGGCTACACCTCGGACTGTCGCTTTAGCCAGGACCGCATCGAGTGGCTGCTCAACAGAGGAGTCGTCACGCTCTACCACGATGTGTTCTTTGGTCCGGCATTCCCCGGCCGTGTCCATACCGCCTACGTCGAGCTTGCGACGATCCCGAGAGAGATGGCAGAGCACATCGTGTTGATGCACTACAACGACGACGTCACCAACGATGAGCTGGAAGCCGCTCGACAAGCTGGTTTCCGCGTGGCTGAGCGAGCCGTCTCTTACGACTATTAGAGGTTTGGATGCTGCTTTGCTCGCGACTTGGTGACGGTGATTGGAAGGGGTCCGAGGGCTCGTGGGTTTACCACACGGTCCGAGCGTCTCTCGCTGCCCTCGGGAGAAACCCGTCCGAATCCCATGAACTCAGGAGCTCCCGATGATTGTCTGCCCTGGCTGTCAGAACGAGACAGCTGACGACGCCCTGTTCTGTGGCTTTTGCGGCAACAAACTACAGCAGGGATCGAAGAAAACTCTCTTTGGCGTCGCAGCGTTGGACCGAGAGGAGCTGAAGAAGCTGGCGCAGGCCAGTCGGCCTGCAGCTTCCGCACCTGCACCGGCGGCGCCCGTGGCGCCCGCAGTAGTGGCACCTGTGCCCGCACCCGCGGCAACGGTGGCACCCGCACCGACGGCGGCGGCCCCGAAGCCTGCAGCTTCTGCGCCTGTGCTCCCGACCTCGCAGGTTCTCAAGCCCGCAAAGAGACCCTCTGAGCCGAAGGTGAAATCGGCGGAGCTGGCGCCCATCTCTTTTGACGACTCCGATGACACGGACACGCCCCAACCTCCCGCAGAGTCTTTCGCGCAGCGGTCCAAACCACTGTCGGGTCTCTCGTTCAGGATGCCCCCGAAATCGGCTCCTGCCGTCCCCGTGGCCGCCGCAAAGGACACGTTGGACGACTTGGGCTTGGACGACTTGGGCGATGACGGTTGGGGTGAGTTGAACCTTGAAATTGGCGCCTCAGCCGGGACAGAAGAAGAGAAGGACGAGTTCGACGACGGCCTAGACGATCTCCTCATGAGCGAAGACGAGTCCGGACCGACGATCGTGGATGTCGACGCGGCCACCATGCAGATGGAGATTGTCTCGCCGAAGTCCGGCGACCGGAAGGCTCCGCCGATCCTCGGTGCGAGCAAGAAGCCGGAGCCCTCACCCACACCGAAGGCTGCGGACCTGGTCGAGCCTGCAACGAGCGGCGAGGCGGTGTTGCGCTCTCAGGCTGGTGGAGCGGTGTCATTCAGTGAGGAAGTCGCCAAAGTCATCATGGATGACTCCCCTCCAACATCCGAAGCCGCGCCCAATGTGACTCCGGAATACCCATCCCCGGTAAGCGGCGACAAGTCTGACGAGCACGCCTTTTTGGTGCTTCGCTGTCGAGGTATGGGCTCGCCCCGGTGGCTCAAAAGACCCCATTGGACACATCGAAGAGTGAGCCGGAAATCGGCAGCGAGTTCAAGAGTGCGAACCGGAAATCCGCAGGGATGCTGGTCGCCGCGCTGCTGGTCATCGGCGCGATCGTCGGAGCAATCGCCTACCTCATGATCGTCGGAGCGGGATAATAGGCGGTTAGGCGCCTCCTGAGTCGGCAAGGTTCGCCCGCGAACACGGGAACGCCCGTGCTCGATGACCGGTTGAGAGCCTAGGATGGCGCTGTTCGCGGCGCTAGGAGGGCTCTCGGCTCTCAGGCAAAGCGCGCAAGAGGTTGAGCCCGATGGTCAGAGAAACTCAGCCCGGAATGGAATTGCAGACCGGCGACGTCGCCTCTATCGATGTCGATCAAAAGCTGTGCACCAAGTGCCACGTCGGCAGTGAGCCCTCGTTCAACTTCTGTCCGTTTTGCGGCACCGACTTCTCTGGTCGGTTTACCGGTCTGCCGACCCGCGACCCCCTGATCGGCGCCGTCGTCGCCGACCGCTACCGGCTGCTCGCCAAGCTCGGGGTCGGCGGCATGGGTACGGTCTACAAGGTCGAACACGTTCGGATGGGCAAGGTCATGGCCATGAAGCTCCTTCATGGCGACCTCTCGCGCGACGAAAACATGGTCAGGCGCTTCACCCGTGAAGCCAGAGCCATCAGTCGAATGCGCGGACGACACTCCGTTCAGGTCTTCGACTTCGGTTGTGCCGACGGCCTCTTCTACATCGTGATGGAGTACCTGCAAGGGAAAGACCTCGGCGCTCTGCTCGGCGATCATTCGACCCTGACCGTGGCCCGGACCGCCAGGTTGATCCATCAGGTCGTCGAGGGGGTCTCCGAAGCTCACGAGCAGGACATCATCCACCGAGACATCAAACCCGAGAACATCTTCATCTGCGCCTCGACGCAGGATGAGGAGGAGATCGCCAAAGTCCTCGACTTCGGACTCGCAAAGCTGAAAACCCGCAGCTCTGACGAAAGCATCGTCGGGACCAAACACGGCCTCATTCTCGGAACCCCTCACTACATGAGCCCCGAACAGATCGAAGGCCATGAAGTGACCGTCGCCACTGACATCTACTCGACCGGCGCGCTGATCTTCAAGACCCTGACTGGGCGGCCACCCTACCCAGGGAACAACCCAATCCGCATCCTCAACAGCCACCTCGACGATCCCATCCCCAGGATCGGCGCAATCAAGCCAGAGCTCGCCTTCCTCGACCAGTTCTTCTTCTCGGCGCTGGCCAAACAACCGGAACAGCGTTTCAAGAGCATCCGCGCGCTCGACGCCGCCTTTCGGGACGCCATCAAAGAACGTAACCAGAGCAGCTCGAGCGAGCTCAAGCTCGAGCCGGTTGAAGAGAACAGCAGCGATCCAGGACGACTCCTCCCGAAACTCTCCAATGCGCTCATCGCCAACCTCGCCACTTCGAAGGACTTCGATCACTTCGAGTGGAGCCTGCGCTTTAGGCGCATCGGTCTTGTGCTCCTCACGTTCTCGTTGCTCGTCGGTGCTGTTTGGGCCGTCATCTGGGGCGTCGTGATGGGGAATTTCTACGACCATTCGGCCGAAGCCGAGCCCAACGATTCCCTGAAATCAGCCAACGACCTGAGGTCTGGGCGCCCGCTCCTCGCCGCCATTGGAGAGCCCCCGTCCGGCGTCCGCGCGGACCGCGATTTCTTCAGGGTTCTAGGCGTCGAGGCCGGTCAGGTGCTCAGTGTACAGGTCAGTGGCGTCCCGGGTTTGGACCTCGTGGTCGAGGTCGTCAACGCCAATGGAGAGCGTTTGCTGATCCACAGCGCCCAAGGCGATGGTTATGGCGAAACGATCCCAAACTTCCGCGTCGGTGAGGAGCCCCTCTATCTGGTCGTTCGGGAGATGTGGAAACAGGGCGAAAAGACCAAGGCCAAACCCGACGAGTGGTACTCCATCTCCATCGATTCACGAAATCCCATGCCAGGTGAGGAGCACGAACCCAACGAGAACACGCGGCTCGCCTCCTCATTCCTACGTGGCAAGGCCAACGGAATGCTGAGCCGCCCCGATGACGTCGATGTTTACCGCTTCGACCGGATGTCCGGCCTGCGCTCCATCACCGTCGATGTCACAGGTCTGCCGACGACCGACCTGACCCTCGAGCTGCAGGACTCGACCGGACGACGGCTCTCCTTCACGGACGACGCCGGACTCGAGAAGGGTGAGCGCCTGGTTGCGGCCCTGGACGTGGACCAGATCAACCAACCCATCTTCTTGTTGGTCGCCAGCGAGCGTGGGTTTTCGAGCGATTGCTCCTACACTGTTGAATTCGTCAGTCAGAAATTGGGAGACCAAGACCCCACATCGCCGCTCGTAGACCTCCCTCTCTTGGCCCCTCCGCTCGCGGAATCCCCGTCTGTGGAATAGCGCCCGGCTAAGCGAGCCTATACCTGCAGAAAAACGGACAAGAACTCGATGCCAGGGATGGCGAAGAGTCGTGTAACCCAGAGGGTTGCGCGCAGAGGACGTGTGCAACAACCCGCAGCCAGAGATGGCGATGCAGGGCTTTCGATGCTGCCAAAGGACCACAATGCGTGCATCCCCCAATCGCCCCGCTCACCGCATGGTCCTCGCTGGTGCCGCAACGGCCATCGCATGCCTAGCATTGGCATTCTTGGGTTTCGAGGCGGACGTGTCGGCGACCGAAACCCCTGAGGAGGCGCTCAGCTCGGAGTGCAAGAAGCTTCGCGAGGAGGTGATGAACCGAGACGGGTTCCTCGACCGAATCGCCGCCTACCGTGATGCAGCGAACACCTTCCAGGAACTGAGGGAAACCCTCGATTCCCTCGGCCCTATCCTGGAGGAGGCCGCGCAGCTGCGGGACCTCGAGGGCCTCGGTCTGCTGGACCTGATGGCAGACCTGGAGCCGTCGCTCGCCTTTATTCCGTCCTCGCTCGAGGTGATTTCGAAGGCGAACGAGGTCTTCAAGGAGGTCGACACTTCGAGCAAGAGCCTGATGGTGACGGCGAGCGACGTCGAGCGCTTGCTCCGTAAGGAGAGCCTCACCGTCGAAGAGATTCAAGCCATTCGCAGCGCGATTCCTGAAGGTCAGGCGGCCATTCGTCGTCTCGCGAGCCGATACCAAGCGGTTCGGCCCGGATTCGAGCAAGGGCTCGCCCAGCTCGACGAGGCACGGCTCCAGCTCGGAGCGGCACTGCAAACGGGGGGGCTCTTCGGGATCGGCGACTTTTCTGCGGAGGTCGACGCGCTCTTTGGGGAGGTCCTCGGGCAGGTGCAGGCGTTCAAAGGCGCCCTCGACGCCCTCGCCGAAAACTCTGAAGCCGACGTAGAGGCGTTGGACGCGCTGCAAAAGGGCTTGGTCATTGCGCAGGCGCATCACGCCTTCGCCATCGCACAAACGCAACGCGCCGCTGGTGACCTCGAGGAGGCGAAGAAGGCGCTCGAGTTGCTCGTCGCTGCCTACCCAGGAACCGAGTGGGCGACCCAAGCGCAAAAGCAACTCGAGGCCGGACTCTACGACAACCAGCTCAGCACCGAGCGAAGCTCAGGTGGACTGGGGCTGCTGCTCGGCGCGGTGGGCACCCTTCTGGCTGCCGCGCTCGCCTTCGTGCTCTGGAGCCGTCGTAAGGAAATGCAGAGCTGACGCCATGCCGTCGGATCGCAAAAGCCCACGCTGGCATGCCAGCGTGGGCTCTTGTCGAAGTGAGGCCGAAATTCTTCCACCAGCCCCGGTGAACGGTCTCACTGCGAGCTACGGACGCACGGGAGATCCGTTGCTCGTTACTCTGAGGCCATCGCCTCTTTCCACAGGTCACCAACGGCGGGATAGTTCGTGATCTCGCCGCGGGACAGTTTCCATGCCGTCTGAAGAATCCAAGAGATGGAACGGTCCTGTCGCTCGGCTTCGAGCTTGGTCTCGTTCAACATGTCTTCCGAAAAGTACAATGTCAGCTTCTTCTTCGCGGCCATCCTAGCCTCCATTTTCAAGAGCGTTGAAATATTCGATCATTCAGGTGGCGGACAATGTGGCGACATGTCCTACATGTGTCAGAGTGTACCCACATGTCGCTCGCAGCAAAAAACGGGGGGTACATCGCGCCTTCTGGGGTGGTTTTGACCCGGTCAGAGTCTCCCACTTTCGGCGGAACGCCGGCATCACTGGACTTGCACCTCTGTTCGTCGTGTTCGGCTTAAACGACCTTGGCCAGCGCCGCGGCCATCCGTGGAAGCCCCCGCTCGATGTCCTCGTTGGCCAACGCGAAAGAGAGCCTCAGATGCCCAGGCCCGCCGAAGACACTGCCGGGGAGCACGGCGACCCCTGCGTCTTCGAGGAGGTATTCGGCGAGGTCGACGTCGCTGTTGATGCGTGTGCCGTTGGGAGTATGACGCCCAATGAAGGCTCGGATGTCAGGGAAGACGTAGAACGCGCCCATTGGCTTGAGGCAGTCGACGCCGTCGATGGCGTTGAGGAGCTCCACCATGCGCAGGCGCCGTTTGTCGAAGACCGCAACCATATCGGCGGTGGTTTC
>Ga0210044_10002692_pt1 | contig 26117 bp, 16 predicted proteins | sample CryGey13umfilter_2_FD_183959 | JGI IMG/M metagenome (GOLD analysis project Ga0210044, IMG submission 183959) | Groundwater microbial communities from aquifer in Utah, USA - Crystal Geyser 4/9/14 3 um filter (SPAdes) (version 2) | ecosystem: Environmental > Aquatic > Deep subsurface >... | reverse complement strand
TTGAGACGCTGCCTCGCAGCTCTCATGTTTTTGTTCCATTTTTTGAGGTTGATTTTTGTTGAGCCTCCGAAAAAACACACCGCTCAAGGTCCGCTATCTTGAAAAAATGGGTTTTTCAGGGGGAACAAGCTACAAAAATTGCAAAACCAACTTTCCCCTTGCAAAGTGAACGCCCTGCAGAGCAGTCAATGATGATCGGATATTTAACCTCATCTCGCCAAGCACAGATGTAAAATCGATTTAGGAGAATTTATGGCTCAAGAAGAACAAAAATTAGACAACAAGGACCTGACTGTTTCTCAAATTGATAGGCAAAATATTTTAAATAATCCCTTTGCGCTACAAGAAGTGGAAAAAGCCACGAGAATTCAGGGGATCCCTTTTGAAGGAAAAAGTATTGTTTTAAAGGAGCAAGTTGCCAGATTCTTTGAGGTTTCTCTTAGGACAGTGGAAAGCTATCTAGAAAAATATGATCAAGAGTTGGGGCAAAATGGTTACGAGGTTTTGAAGGGTAAGAGACTGAAAACACTTAAGAAATCAATATCGACTCTTGATGATCCCGAAGCAAACTTCGGTACCATCGCTAAGTCCTCGATATTAGGTATCTTTGATTTTAGAGCCTTTTTGAATTTGGCCATGCTTTTGGTAGAAAGTGAGCGTGCAAGACTCTTGCGGAAGACCATTTTGGATATTGTTATTGATACCATAAACCAGCGAACTGGCGGATCTACAAAATACATCAATCAACGTGATGAAGATTACATAATCTCTTATTTTCAAGAAGAAAATTATCGCAAGGAATTTACCAATGCTCTGCGTGATTATGTGGATATGGGGCAATTTAAATATCCCATGTATACTGACAAAGTTTATGTAAGTATTTTTAAAGAAAACGCTCAAGAGTATCGCAAGATTTTGAAGCTACACGACAAAGAGAATGTGCGAGAAACTTTTTACTCTGAAATTCTAGATTTAGTTTCTTCCTACGAATACGGGTTTGCAAAACTATTAGAAGCTTCTTTTCAGAAGCGCGGACGCAAACTATCTTTTCAAGAAGTGGATCACATTTTTTCTGAATTTGAAAAGCAAGCTCTTTGGAAACCATTAATCGAGAAAGCTCGTATCAAGATGGCCAGTCGTGATTTGGCTTTTCGTGATGCCTTACATAAGCAACTTTCTGAATATGTAACCCCAATCAATCGTGATGAATTTGAACGTTTCTTAGGAGAAAAAGGCAAAGAACTCGCAGAGCGATTGGAAGAAGCAAAGGATGTGATGAAACGATTGAAAGAGCGGGATTAAGATGGCGATCTTGTATCTGACACTTGAGCAGGCTATTGAAACTCATCGCAAGACAATTGAAGTGAGCGGTGGTGGAACGCTCCAGCATCTCGATATGGGTAAGCTTGAAAGTATTTTGAAACACATACAAAACGATGATTATTACCCATCATTTGAAGATAAGCTGACGCATTTATTTTTCAGCGCCAATAAATTTCACTGCTTTGCAGATGGAAATAAGCGGATATCCATTGCGCTCTGTGCACAGATGTTGCTTTTGAATGGTTATCTCTATTGTGTGAGTCAATTTTTGAGAGACATGGAAAATATTAGCTATCACGTTGCGGCAGGCTCTATAGACAAAACACTTTTGCATGAGATTATTACCGCATTTATTGCTGAAGAAATGGATAACGAATCGCTAAAGCTTAAAATTTTAAATGCTCTTTTAGGACCGACGACACGGAAAAAGAAAACCACTTCATGAAACCTAAACACATCACCGCCACCCACCTCTACAACTTCAAAAAATGCGCCTATCGGCCGTTTCTTGATTTCAATGGCGATCCTGCTCTCAAAGTTGAAATTCATCCACTGGTAAAATTGCTGTGGGATTCTGGTGTGCAGTACGAAGCAAAAGTGATTGAATCGTATCAACGCGATCATGCCGATAAAACTTTTCGAGCCATCAGTCCCGAGTGCGCCGCTTCGCAAACCTTAGCCGATGAAACGTTGCGGGTGATGCAAGAAGGCATAGACATCATCTACCAAGGCGTTTTACTTGATGGCAACAAACTCGGCCGGCCAGATCTGTTGCTGAAAACACCCGGCGCTTCCGCACTTGGAAACTATCATTATTATCCGATGGACATTAAGCTCACGCGCGTTGATGGCACTTGGGATGACGGCAACGAAAAAGTTCCCATGGAGCAACTCTGGCAAGTGTATTTTTACGGCGAACTTTTGGCGGCGGTGCAAAAGAAGCGACCAGAGAAAGCGTACATTTTTAAAACCAAAGCCCGCATTCTTTCGGTTCCTCTTTATAAAGCACCTTTCAATTACCAAGAAGCTCTCAGCCAAATTGAATTTTATGTTCAGGGAAATGCAAACGGCGCTGAGCCAGCTATTAACAGTAATTGCGGGATGTGCGAGTGGAAGTCTTCTTGTGCCACGTGGGCTGATGCGCATCGTGATATTTCGCTGGTGTATTATGTGGGCCAAGCCATGAAAACTGGTTTGAAAAAGTTGGGCATCAATACCATTGAAGATTTGGCTGCAGAAAATCCTGATGAACTGATGCAAAAAGTCCAAGAATTAAAAGCTCAAGGTTTTTTTTGGAAAGCGATGCCAACAGATTTACCAATCAAGGCGATTGATCGTGCGCGCATTTACCTCAGCGGAAAGCCCGTGCTTCACCAAGCCATCACATTTCCCGATGCCGAAGTAGAAATTCATTACGATATCGAAGACGACCCCACGCAGGATTTCGTTTATCTGCACGGCGTGCTGCTCGCAAAAAAAGGAAGTGAACCAGAATACATTTCCTTCTTTGCAGAAAACCGTGATGACGAAAAATTAATTACCCAGCGGCTCTTTGATTTTTTTTCGCAGTATCCAAGCGCGCCAATTTATCACTATAGCGATTATGAAAAAACCACACTCAAGCGGCTCATCAACAAGCACCGCCTAGATGCCAATGTTTTCGAAAGATTATTCGGTAAAAACGCTACAGCCATTGACTTGTATAAAGTTGTTACTCAAAACACCGATTGGCCTCTCACCAGTTACAGTGTGAAAGCCATTTGCAAATTTCTTGGTTTTCAATGGGACGCAGAAGACGCCGGCGGGGCGGCATCCATCGTGTGGATGAATGATTACTTGGCGGGAGATTCAACGCTCAAAGAAAAAATCCTTCGCTACAACGAAGACGACTGCCGCTCCACCTATTTTCTCAAAAATGAATTAATCAAATTGTCCAAAATTTTCCTTGATAAGTGAACGTCTCCCACTGCAGGACAGAAAGAACTGCTATTACACGGAGGCGATATGAAGAGTGCTGTATTTGAAAAAGCCAGCTATACCGAATTTTTAAACAGCATCAAATCACGTATAACACAAGCTCGTATTCACGCTGCCAGCGCAGTGAATCGTGAGCTCATCAGTTTGTATTGGTCTATTGGTAAAGAGATAGTCCAAAAACAAGAGAAGCTTGGATGGGGAAAGTCGGTGGTAGAGAAGTTGTCAAAAGATCTGAGAAAAGAGTTTCCTGGAACCTCAGGATTTTCAGCTCGAAACCTTTGGGATATGCGGCGTTTTTATGAAGAATACTGTAATCATAAAAAACTGCGACAACTTGTCGCAGAAATTCCCTGGGGTCAAAACCTATTGATACTACAAAAGCTCAAAGATGATAAAGCGCGAGAATACTATTTAAAAGCAACGGCCAACTATGGCTGGAGCCGCAATGTTCTTTTAAACCAAATCAAGGCACACGCATATCAGCATGCTTTAAAGGAAGGGAAGACAAGTAATTTTAACATTGCTCTTCCAGAATATCTTGCCCAGCAAGCCGAAGAGGCGCTCAAAAGTTCCTACAATTTGGAGTTTTTAGGAATCAAAGAAGATGTGCATGAACGTCATTTAGAAAGCCAACTCATTGAAAAACTCAAAAATTTTATTTTGGAATTGGGGTATGGTTTTTGTTTTATTGGAAGCCAGTACAAACTTAAACTTGGCAAGAATGAATATTTCCTAGATCTCCTTTTCTATCATCGTTTTCTTAAATCATTAGTGGCTATAGAATTAAAAACTGGAAAGTTTAAGCCAGAGTATGCTGGCAAAATGGATTTTTACCTTAACCTTCTCAATGAACAAGAAAAAGCTGATGATGACAAACCATCTCTTGGTATTATTCTTTGTGCTGAAAGAGATCGGCTGGAAGTTGAATTTGCCTTGCGAACCAAAGTGAATCCTATTGGTGTGGCAGAGTACAAGCTCTATCATAAGCTTCCGGGAAGTTTAAAGGGAAAGCTGCCAAGTTCGAAACAGCTTATGCAGGGCTTGAAGTAGTTACTATAAAAAAACCAGTTCCCTCACCGAAAATAAACATGCGACAGGGTTGGAGGAAAATAAAGTTGCCAGTAAAAGAGGGGGAAGTATTGCAAAAAAGGCGAAGCGAGAGCTAGAAGCTAAAACAGGCAAGAAGGTCGTCACATCAGGAAATTACTTAGCACCCGCGAAAAAGGAGAAGTGAAAATGAAAAAACCGAAAAAAATTACAGGGCGCTTTCCGCTCGACTCAGACTCTTTTTGGATGGGACTGCTGGGGAAAATGCGGGTGGCCTTGGGAATCCCGCTGATTTACACTCTTCTTTTGCCTATGCTGGCATTTGATGTCTGCTTAGAAATGTACCACCGCATTTGCTTCCCTATTTTTGCTATTCCTTTGGTGAAGCGCAGAGAGTATTTTATTTTTGACCGCCATCGCTTGCCATACCTAAGCATCATTGAAAAACTCAATTGCCTCTATTGCAGCTACTTCAATAATTTAATGGCCTATGCGAGTGAAATTGGCGGCCGCACCGAGCGACACTGGTGCCCCATCAAGCAGGCTCTGAAAAGATTGGGCCAACATAAACACTATGACAAGTTTTTCGAATACGGAGATCGCGATTGCTTTGAACAAGAGAAAAAAATCAGGCGAATTTACACTGTTGAAGATGAAAAAAAAGAACCCCGCTGAGTTTGATTTCCTACCAAGCCGCATACTTCCGCGTGGAAGAGCTGATCCAGCCTGTCTCTGGCTCGAATTTGTAGGGATGTCCAAACGGGTCTAAGACCTGGCCGCCGTTTTCTACCGTCATTTGCCGAGCATAGTATTGCTGATTGTCGGTGCCTGGAAGGGTGTAGGTTTCGCTGAAGAGGTTTAAAAGCGAGGCGGGTGTTTTCTTTTCTACAATTTTGTAGGTATTTACAGCACTTCGTAAAATCATAAGCTCGTACCTGAGCTGTTCCTGTTTGTGGAGGTCCTGCTGGATAAAATAAATGCGGCCTGTAACTCCAACGATAACAAAGATGAGGAGAAACAGGAGACCACGTTCCCATTTTCGCTTTTTTGGAGCTACTTCCAGCATGTCTTTCTCCTTTTTTGAGCCGCGACAATAAAGGGCTTTTTCTGAAGAGTCAAGGTTTCAGCAAAAGGTGAAAAAGTGATGAGGCGAAAAGCGGGGAAACGCTTTTTCCCTTTACCTTTACGGGCGAGTAGTGTTAGGGAGTACTACGTTTTTTTCACGCAAAACGTTAAAAATCTCATTTTATTTCATAGACTTAAACTATATTTGGAGGCCAGAATATGAGGCTTAAATCACTTGAAATGGTAGGTTTCAAGTCCTTTGCAGATCGAACCATTATTCACTTCGAACCAGGCGTCACCGGTGTTGTCGGCCCAAATGGTTGTGGAAAGTGCGTGCATGGTGATACCAAAGTAACCCTTTCCACCGGAGAGCGCGTACCTATTAGAGCACTTGTTGATGAAGCTTTAAAAAACGCAAAAAGCATTCAAAAAATGGATGACGGTGAATATACCTTAGAAAACAGTGAGAAACTTCATGTGTTTTCACTTGATCCCAAAACCCTAAAGGTAACGACAAAACCAATTCTTTCATTTGTGCGAAGAACTTCTCCCGATACACTTCTCAAAATCAAAACTCGTGCTGGAAAAGAAATTGTAGCAACAGAATATCATCCTCTTTTTGTTCATCATCAAGGCGAAGCAAAAGCTGTTCGTGTTGATGAGTTAAAACCTGGCGTGCACATTGCCACTCCAAGATCACTCCCCGCACAGTCAACTCTGACACACTTTGCAGCCATAGCAGATTGTGGAAGCGAAGAAATGCAAGTAGTTGATGAAATGCAACTTGTGGCTTCAAAAAGAACACATCCTCTTCAGATTAAAACAGAACTCATTCCAGAGTGGGGAAGATTTTTAGGATACATTATTTCAGAAGGTCAAAACAGTTCATGGTCAGATCAGGTTCGTTTTGTAAATGCTGACGCAGCAGTTATTGAAGATTTTTCCGCTGTTTCAGAAACCCTTTTTGGAAAAAGGCCAACGGTTAAAAACTATAAAGAAGGTGCTTCCGATTGCCTTCTGTTTTCTTCCATTTTATGCGATTTGCTCGAGCGAAGTTTTGGAATAATAAGAGGCGCACATTCTTCTCAAAAGAAAATTCCAGACCTTCTTTTTACAGCTCCAGATGAAGTAGCTTGGGCATTTCTTTCTGCGCTCATCGAGGGCGATGGCTGTATTCGTATTGATCGTTCACATTCAGAAAAACCAAAAGCTTATCTAGAATATGCAAGCGCCAGCAAAACCTTGGCAGAAGATGTTGCTAGCCTCTTCCTCCGTTTTGGCATTAGATCACTTATTCGCGCAAAACAAAAAAAGGCGAGTAATGGAACTGGAGAGAAAAAGGAATATTTTTCAGTTTATGTGTATGGAAGAGAACATTTACTTTCTCTTTATGAACATCTCACGCTTGTCAGCAAAAAGGCTGCTCAATTGCGTGAAGCTTGTCTTGTTGCGAAATTTTCGACGTCTTCGCTTGACGTGCTTCCAAACACCACAGAACTTTTTGAAAACTTATGGAATCAAAATAATGTTTCTCTTGCAAAACAACATCCTTTGCGTGGCCGTATAGAATCGTATCGTTCGCATCGCTGCAACCCTTCTCGCAGCGGCATTTTAGAGGCGGTGCAGTATCTTAGAGACAATGCTTCACACTGGAGTGATGAAAGTGAGCTTGAAGCAAATAAACTTGAAGCCTTAGCTTGTTCAGATGTGTATTGGGATGAAATTACTTCGGTTGAAACCCTTCCAGGTGAAGAGTGGGTTTACGATTTATGTGTAGATGAAACGCACAACTTTGTTGCGAATAATATTGTTGTTCACAATAGTAACATCGTCGACGCCATCCGCTGGGTGATGGGTGAGCAGTCTGCAAAGCATCTTCGTGGCGGCGCTATGGAAGATGTTATTTTCAGTGGATCCGATAGCCGCAATCCCATGGGCATGTCTCAAGTGTTTCTTACTTTTGACAACTCCGATGGAAAAGCTCCTGCTGAATATGCCAGCTATACCGAAATTCAAGTGGGAAGAAGGCTCTACCGTTCTGGTGAGAGTGAATACTACATCAACAAAACACCGTGTCGTTTGCGCGATATCATCGACCTTTTCTTGGGAACGGGCATTGGAACAAAAGCTTATTCCATCGTAGAGCAGGGGATGATCGGCCAAGTGGTTTCTTCCAAGCCAGAGGAAAGACGCAGATTCATTGAAGAAGCGGCCGGTATCTCAAAATTTAAAGCACGAAAAGAAGCAGCGCTTCGAAAAATGGAAGCCACAAAAGGAAACTTAAGCCGTCTTTCTGATGTGGTGGGCGAACTTTCGCGTCAGTTAAATTCCTTAAATCGTCAGGCAAAAAAGGCTGAAAAATTTACACTTTTAAACGACGAACTCAAAACTCGAGAGCTCAACCTTGCCGCAACGCGATATCAACAAGAAAACACTCAACTTCAAGATCTCACACGCAATAACGAAAATTATAATCAGGAAGAAGTTTCATCTGCGTCAGCTCTTTCGGTGCAAGAAACTCAAATTGAAGAAAAACGACTTCAGCTTTCTGAGCTTGAAGCTGAAATTGATCAGGTGCAACAAGAGCTCTATCAACAGCGAAACATAGCCCAGCTTAACGAAGCGGGCATTAGCCACAAAACAAGAGAACGCGATCAAATTGCCAGAAGAAAAGTGGTGCTTCAACAAGAGCTGGAAGAAATGGCAGTTCGTCTCACCGAAATTTCTGAACGTCTGGAAACGCTTGGTACAGAACAGCAAGAAGCCGATAGCAAACTCACCGACCGCGAAACCGCAGTAGACGAATTTAAAAAAGAAGTCGAAGTGCTTAAGCAGAAAAGACAGGAAGTGCAGTCTACACTTGAGTCTCTGAGAAATAGCATTTTTGAGGCGTCTACAGAATTGAGGCAGTGCACGTCTTCCATCGAACACTGTGAAAAAAGAGCAAGTGACCTTCAAGAACGAATTGTGTCACATCAAGAAGAGTTGGATGGGCTAGATGCAAAACGCGAAGAGCTGGAGTTGGAAATAGAGCGCGATGCCGATGATGTGAAAAAAGCTCAAGATGAAAAACAAAAGCTTGAGGGTGCACAACAAGACTTAGCACTTTCTGCTGAACAAAAAGAACGAGAGCTTCTCAGCCAAGAAGAAAAAGTTATTGATCTTCGCTCTCGCCTTCAAGAAAAAAAATCACGACACGAATCATTAGTAGAGCTTCGCAAAAATTTTGAAGGCTACGAATCTGGTGTGCGTGCAGTGTTGCAAAAATCGCAAGACGCAAGTCTTGATGGTGTGCTGGGAACCGTTGCCGATATCATTGATACCGATCCTGAATACGAGCAAGCCGTTGGAGCGGTTTTGGGCGAAAAGCTGCAATATGTTGTGGTGAAATCTCAATCGCAAGGCGTGCAAGCACTTGATTACCTCAAGGCGGAATCTGTTGGGAGAAGTACTTTTGTGCCCGTTAGCTTAAAAGTGCAGGAAGCTTCCTCTTTTGTTTCTTCCAATGATGGTATTGTGGGGCCGCTTATTCAGCACGTGCGTTTTAGCGATGATCACAAACGCATTGGGCAATATTTATTTAGCGATGTGCTGCTTGCCGAAGACTTGCAAAAAGCGATTGGCCATTGGGAGAGCTCTGACAAACCTTATACCTATGTTACTCGTGATGGCGATGTGCTTGATGAGTCTGGCTTTATTAGTGGTGGTGCAAAAAACACTTCAACCGATATCATTTTAGCTCAGCAAAAAAAGATTGAGCGACTTGAAGCTGATTTGGCTACCTTAGATCGTGAATATACTGAAGCTAAAAATATTTACGATGCAAACAAGTCTGCACTTCAAGCAGTAAAACTAGAACTAGAAGAAAAGAAAAAACTTTTTCATGAAGCTGATCTAAAACTTGTAAAACTAGAACGCGATTTTGAAGAAGCTTCATCCGAACGTGAACGCTACGAAAACCAACGTGAACGGCTAACCCTTGATGTTGCTGTTCTTGGTGAGGAACGTTCAAAATACATTCAAGAAAAAACAGCGGCCGAAACATTGCGCCAAGAAAAAGAAAATCAAAAAGAAGAAAGTGAACTTGAGCTGCAACAAACCGAAGCTGGTTTAGGTGGCTTTTTGCAGGTGCTTCAAGAAAAAGAAGAAAAACTCATCAACCTCAAAGTAGCTTTGGGTCAAGCTCAAGAAAGAAAAAGTTCTCTTGATCGCGAAATTGAACAGCTTACTTCATTGCAGCAAGAAACCATTTCTGGAACTGAAAAAAGAAAGCAAGAACTTGAAGAAGGTGAAGAAACAAGCCAAACCTTGGCGTTAGAAATTGAACATCTTCGCGAAGAAATGGAATCTGCGCTCACGGCTATTGCCGAGCATGAGCAAACGCAAACAAGCCTTCAAGAAACATATCAAGAAAGCGCCTCTCAGGTAAAGCAGCTAGAGCTCAATTTGCGGGAGTTGCGTAAAAAACATGAAGATGCGCTAAAGGCTTCGCACGAGCTTGAAATTAGACTCACCGAACAAAAAGCTCGTATTCAGTATTTGGTAGATAGCATTCGAGAGCGTTATCGTTTGGAGCTTTCAGAAATTGTAAACGAATATGCTTCAAATGCTGAAGACTACAACGTTGAAGAAGAACATGCTGCGGTTGAAGACCTTAAAGAAAAGCTGGAAAAAATTGGTCCGGTCAACGTTGATGCGGTTGCGGAATACGATGAGGTAAATGAGCGTTACACCTTCTTGCTGCAACAAAGCGAAGATTTGGAAAATTCTTTGGAAGCCTTGTCAAAAGCCATCCAAAAAATTAATCGCACCAGCAAAAAACGATTTAAAGAAACCTTCGAAGCAGTGAACCAACAGTTTCAAGTTCTTTTCCCCAAATTATTCAGAGGGGGAAGAGCAAAGATTATGCTCACGGACGAAGAAAATGTGCTTGAATCTGGAGTGGATATTATTGCGCAGCCTCCCGGCAAAAAGTTGCAATCAGTGTCTTTGCTGTCGGGTGGAGAAAAAGCGCTCACAGCAACTGCGCTCATTTTTGCCATTTTCTTGATTAAGCCATCTCCTTTCTGTTTGCTCGATGAGGTTGATGCTCCACTTGATGATGCCAACATTGACCGCTTCAATGATATGATTCGAAGTATGATTCATCGTTCGCAGTTCATTCTCATTACGCACAACAAAAGAACGATGCAGATGGCGGACACTCTTTATGGAGTTACCATGGAGGAGCCCGGATCATCTAAATTGGTATCGGTAAAACTCAACCTTGAAGAGGGTGATTTGAAAGAAGCGCGAAAGGGAACGCAACAAGAAGAACGCGAAGTTTCTGAATCGGTCGCTTAACTACACATTCCTGTCATTGCAGGAATGACAAAACGCTGGATAGAGATATGCAAGAATTTAGTTGGTCGGTCTTATTGGGGGGGATTGCCTTCTTTTTCTATGGGCTCAAGTCGGCACGAAGCGGCTTGCAAGTGGTTGCCGGAAATCGAATGCGTCGCATTTTGCAAGGGGTGACAAACAATCGCCTGCTTGCCCTTTTTTTTGGTATCATCGTCACGATTATTTTTCAAAGTTCTGGTGCTACTTCAGTTTTGTTGATTTCCTTTGTTGAAACACAGCTCATCACCTTTATCAATGCCATTGCGGTTTTGCTGGGAGCGGACATTGGTACAACGCTCACTGTTTTTTTGCTCTCGCTGGGAAAAATCACCGAATATTCTTTGCTTGTAGTGGCGCTTGGTTTTTCTTGTCAGCTTTCTTCAAAACCGAAAGTGAAAAGCACCGGCGCTATTATACTTGGTTTTGGTTTAATTTTTTATGGCATGCATCTCATGTCTGAAGCGGCCGAACCTCTCAAACACAGTGAGTTGGCGCGAATTATTTTCACCTATCTTTCAACGCATCCTCTTGCCACCATTGTCATTGCCACTCTTTTTGCCGGCGCCATTCATTCTGCGGGAATGATTGGTATTGCCATAGCGCTTTCTTTTGCAGGTGTGATCTCACTTTCCACGGCGGTGCCCATTGTACTTGGAGCCAACATTGGGACTTGTGTTACGGCAATTTTATCTGCGGTGGGTTCAAATGAAGATGGAAAACGTGTTGCGCTTGCTCATACGGGTTCCAAGATTATTGGCGTGGCTCTTGTCTATCCTTTTATGAATGAGCTTTCCATTTTTGTGCAGCAGATTTCGTTTCGTATTACCGATTATTTTCCTTTGCTCACTCCTGGCGTTGCAGGTGAGATTGTGATTGTGCATGTTCTCTTTAATATTGCATTGGCCATTTGTTTTCTGCCGTTTACCGTTTTGCTGGGAAAACTGGTAACGCTGCTTATTCCAGATCGAAAAGATAAAGCAGAACCGTTTGGACCAAAGTACCTTGATAAGGCTTCTTTAGAAATGCCGTCTCTTGCGTTTGCGCAAGTGAAGCGGGAAATTTTGCGTATTGCGGCTTTGGTTGAAGATCAAATTAACAGATGTTTGCATATGTTTTATTACAAAAGAGACATTGAGTTTGAAATTACTCTTATCGAAACAGAAGATGACAAAATTGACATTCTCGAAAAAGAGGTGCGTTTTTATCTTGCCAAAATTGCAACCGAGCATCTCTCGGAAGAAGAGTCTGGGCGCCAACTTGCGCTGCTTGCTATTGGCCAAGACTTTGAAGAAATTGGAGATATTATTTCGCGAGAAATGGTGACGCTTGCCAGAAAAAAAGATGCGAAGGGCGTTCCTTTTTCCGAGCAGGGTTGGGTTGACTTAAGAAAAATGCAAGAACACGTTCGTGCAAATTTTGCCTTGGCCATTTCGTATCTTGCACAGCCATCACAAGAAATTAAAGCTCAAGTCTTGAGAAATGAACAACACATTGATGAAGTGGAACAGAGATTTCGCCAATCACATTTAAATCGCTTGCATCAAGGCTTGAAGGAAAGTTTTGAAACCAGCTCACTTCACTTGGATATTCTGTCCAACTTGCGAAGAATGAATCGTAAAATTACCGACATTGTGGTGAATGCAGAAAAATTAGTGGAGCGATAGGGCTTAGTGCTTGTGCCTCATTCTCTTGTTATCCTCTGGCAATTCTATGTTTTGTCCCAAATGAAGTATTCGTAGAGACGCATTGCAATGCGTCTCTACAATTATTTGCATCATTACAGGCAAAAACAAAAATTGTTAGAGGAGATCCTTCGTTACACTCAGGATGACGGCAAAGTGCGAATCCCTGACCTCCAAAACAAAAAAAACCGAAAGCCTTGTAAGACTTTCGGTTTTACATTTTCTCTAAAATTAAAACTTAAAATGCTTTTTGAAGAGTTTTTACTTTTTCAGTTTGTTTTGCCAAGCGTGCAAGCCAAGCGTCTTTTTTTCCAAGTTTCTGTTGGCATAATTTTGCGAGTGGAAGTTTTTTCGCTTTGTTCAATTCTTTTACTTGAGCATTAAGCAGGTCACGTTCTTTCTGTGCGCGCTTTTGCTGGTAGCCAATTGTTTCTGCTCGTTTTGCCAGGTACGCTTTGATGTGCTTTTTGTACGCAGCTTCGAAGGCTTTTTTGCCTTCATCTGAAGTTCTTTTGATGGCTTTTTCTTTGAGTTCGGGATGCTCAGCAAGAAATGCTTTCCATGTGTACTTCTGTTGCAATGACATAATATCTCCTTCATTTTTTCACCTAAGCCAAAGCCTAGGTATCAGCCGGGAGTTTGTCCTCCTGGATGATTTTTGGTTGAGCGCCGCTACTAAGGCAGATTTCCCGCGAGGTCAAGGGGAATTCAGGAGAAGGCTGCTTTTCTTGGCCAGTTTGGCCTTTATAAACCTTTTACAACGCCAAGTGTGGGAAAAGTTTTTCCAGAACGGGGAGGGTGACTTTCCCAGCCTTTGTTTGCAAGCCTTTGCCCAGGGCCTCGTTTTGCTCTAGGGCTTCAGAGATGCCTCTGTTGGCAAGCTCTAAAACATACGGAAAAGTTGCCTTGGTAAGCGCTTCCGTTGAGGTGCGCGGAGTGAGCGCTGGCATATTGGTAACGCAGTAGTGGATAATGCCCTCTTCCACAAAGGTGGGTTCTTCGTGCGAAGTGGGGCGCGAGGTTTCAACGCATCCGCCTTGGTCGATGGCAATGTCTACGATTACCGATCCCTCTTCCATGGCTTTCAAGTGAGAACGACATAACAAATGAGGAGCTTTATCACCGGTTACGAGCACGGCGCCGATAAGCAAATCAGCTTTTGCCGTCCACTCTGCGATGGCTTCGGCACTGGATTTGATAGCCAAAATTTTTCCTTTATACTTCTCTTCGATGTACTTGAGTTTTTCCTCTTTCACATCCAAGACAACTGTTTGTGCACCAATGCCGGCTGCAACTTCAGCTGCATTAAGGCCTGCATGTCCGCCGCCAAGTACAACCACGCATCCTTTCTTCGTGCCTGTAACACCACCAAGCAACAAACCTTTTCCACCGTGAACGCGATGAAGAAGTGTTGTGCCCACTTGAGCTCCCACGCGGCCAGCAACTTCACTCATGGGAATAAGCAACGGAAGAGAATTGTCTTTGCATTCCACGGTTTCGTAACCGATGGAAGTAACGCCGTATTTGCACAAGGCATCTGCAAGCGGGGGAACGCTGGCTAAATGTAAAAAGGTGAAAAGATTGAGGTTGTCGCGAAAGTATTGATACTCCTGCTCCAGCGGTTCTTTCACTTTTACGATAAGCTCGGCATTTTTCCACACTTCTGCTGCTGTCTCGCAAATGCTTGCACCAGCAGATTCGTAGCGGGCATTGGAAAATCCAGAAAGCTTTCCGGCATGTGTTTCGACAAAAACTTTATGACCTTTTTCAACCAAAAGGCGTGCTCCTTCTGGGGTGAGAGCCACGCGGGTTTCTTTCACTTTAATTTCTTTTGGAACGCCAATAATCATCCTTTTCTCCATTCGTCATTTTTCGCTGAGAGCTCTATGCAAATTGGCCTGGAAAGACAATAGCTTTGTGCAGCTTTGGCCAGAAGGTGAAAAAGTGATGTTTATATCTTAAATGGGACAACTTTTTCACCAAAAGTACGAAAAAAACAGGACAAGCAGAACAAAGTGTGTTTGAAGAACGCAATTTTTAGAGGAAAGGGATTATGTCTATTCGGGTTTCAGCTCATTTGGTACATCAGCTTGAGGTATTTTACCGAGAGCAAGATACCCCCAAATCCCTTCGCTTTCGCGAGATATCAAGAGATGATGGCAGCGATTTAGTTGTGCTTGAAACCACTTCCCAGGCAGCTGTTTATCTTTCTCGTTTATATCCAGCTCACCGAGTTGATGTTGGCTTCAGATATTTTTTAAGATCACTCCATCGTTTTGATCGAGAACGTTGGAGTGCGTTATCCCTCTTTGAGGCATCCCCATTATTACAAGATTTTGTAGCATCGCAGAGGGATTCAGATTTTTCGCCTGAGCAAGTTGCAAAAAATCTTATTGTCATGCGAACCAATCTTGCAAAAGATATTGCAGCGCATCTGCAAGGTCATGCCGGATTTGACGAATTCAAATATCCTTTAAGTTTGATGGCAAGAGCAGTTTGCGCAGATCCAAGTTTTTCAGGCATGAAATCTATGCTGATTTCTTTATGCGGAGCTTGGGATTTATATGATCGTTCTCGCATTTTAAGAAACAGGGGTCTATATGCGGATGAATACGTAAATAATACCCCAGGTTTTTTTGATTGGATTCTTTCCTTTCGAGAAGCTTTGGTCAAAGAACAAAATGACATCGATCCTTTTGAAAGTGCGGAAGGTGCTTATTCTCTCGGGTATGTAGTACAAGCGCTTTTTATGCATAATGCTATTGGTAAAAAGAAATATGATCTTCTCCACCGAAAAGCGTATCAACGCGACTTGTACGAGCGATCACCGAGTCTTCAAGGTATCTCAAATGCTTATCTTTCTTCTCCTCTTATGCTGATTTATGAACTTGACCGCATACGGGATGACGTGATTGAGGAAGTAAAAAGTGGAACTCGAGAACATGTTGTACATTATGCACTTTCAAGTCTTGTGTATTCCTTGATTACAGCTGGTCGTATTCCTCGAACGAACGAACAGAAGTATGTTCGTCTTGCAGGTGCGCTTGAAATGTATCGCAGATCAGAAACGCTCCAAAATATTCCAGAGGATATTCTCAATGATGATAAGGCGCTCATAAAATATCTTGTTCGTTTTCGAGATAAAATTTCGATTGAGTGCATGCTTCAACTTGGAAAAGCTACTATTGATAAGTGGTTCGTCAGAGATGTGGAATGGCTTTCGCTCGCAACACTGCTTCATGCCCTCTATGCAGGACGAAAAATTACATCTGAAAAGAGATGGCTTTCACTTGTGAATTGGTATGGCACCAAGTTGGATTATTATTTGCATCGGCGTAAAAATTTAGATCCTGACATAGCAAAAGTGAAACAAGTCTGGAGTGCTCCAGGAAAAAAATTAGGTGCCCAACATATTGTTGACAGAAAAAAATTTACTGCCACCGATGATCCTGAGAGACCATTATCGTTAGCGTATTTTCAAGCAGTTGTTTCGAATGCTGTCTGGTTGAACGCTCTCCCTGATGGCTACACGCGCACGTTATTAAGTGGCGCCGAAATGGCAGCAAGCGTGGGCATGTCGTTGGATTTGCGCAAGTTTCCCAATATCGAAGAGAGGCTGATGCGTGCTGCAGTTTATGCTGCCAATTACCCCCAAGGTGCTAGACGAGAAGCGGTACTTGCCCTGGCCCACTTGAGAGAAGAGTTGGCAGCTCAAGATGTTTCACCTCAGCTGCTTGATGGCATTGACTTGATGATCGAAGGAAATCACGACGCCATCCCTTCGCAAGTGCAGATCCCACAAGCGCTTCCCGCAAGGCAAGTTGCAGCTGCTGGTGGCGGAATACCATGCTCCATTTCGCAGATGCCGTTAAATCCGCTCCCAATGGTCTTTTCCTCGGCCTCAGTTTTTAAACTTCCTGTCGTTGGAGGGATGAGTTTCTTTCGTATCATCTAAGGCAGTCATTCCAAAAGTGGAAAAATCTAAATTATTTTAAGTCCTTATGCGTCAACTAGGCGCGTCTAGGCTTTTGCTCCTTTGGCGATTATTCACGCAACAATTTCTGGCTTCTGCCGATAAGGAAAAGTCTTCGAGCCCAGTCTTTTTGCGGCTTCGGAGCCGGTGAATATATGATGAAAAAATACAGTTTCATTTTTTGTGCTCTTCTTTTTCTCTTTTCTTGTACCCAAGGTCAGGAAAAGCGCGCTGGCAGTGGTGTGTCGCCTGATGAAGTTTCCACTCCAAATACTTCACTTAGCATTACAGATGAATCTGAACTTATCACCGGCCCACTTGCCATTTCACGCGTTGGCGATGTCTTGCTGCAAAATGATAAAATAAAAGTAGTCATTCAAAAGCCAGGAAAAGATACCGGTCTTGGAAGTTTTGGCGGAAGTATTATTGATGCGGTTCCGCTGGGAAGTAAAAGCGGTGATCACTTCGGCGAAATTTTTCCGTTGGTGAATGTGGAGTGGACGGTTAATTACTACAAGTACAAGGTTATAGAAGATGGCGACAGAAAAGTGCTTCGTGCTTTTGGTCGTATTGATGTCTATGACTACCTGGATATTGATTTTGTTGCCTCAGCGGCCGATGCCCTTGTGGGGCAAAAGCTTGGGTACGCTCATCGCTTCGATGACAGAAGTGATCCCTTCGATATTTACGATGACCTCAAAGGTTTAGATACTGAAGTGGTAACAGATTACATTCTTCCCGCTGGGAAAAAGTATGTGATCATGAAAACCACGTACAAAAATAATGGCAAGCAAGCGGTAAAACTTCCTTTGGGTGAATTTGTAAATGGCTCGGGTTCTCTTTCGGAGCTTATTCCTGGTTTGGGATATTCGCCCGACTTGACAGCGCAAATTGGTGGGCACACTCCAGCGCTTATTTATTCTGGCATGGATGGCATCGATGTTTCGTACGGATATTTTTATGATCCAGCTCCTTTCATTGATCCCAAAACAAAAGAAATGCGATCCACCGCATCGCTAAGCTATTCGGGCCTTACCGCCGTGTTGTTTGGTGAAGAATTTTTGAAAATTTTTCCTCTTGGTTCAAGTACGCCGCCAGACATTCATTTTTCTCTTTCTGCCGGCGAAGAAAAAACGCTCACACGTTATTTTGTGGTTGGTGATGGCTCGGCGGGTTCAGTGCTGGATGCTGGACTTGAAGCGCTTGGTGTAAAAACAAATCCCATTCAGGGAAAAGTAGTGGATGCAAATGGAAATGCGGTTGAGAATGCGACGGTTGCCATCAAAAATAAAGGTGGTGCAACGGTTGTTACTTATCGCAGTGATAGCAACGGAAGTTTTTCAGGTTTGCTTCCCACTGGTGAAGATGCGTTGAGCAAAAGTTTTGGAAAAGGGCAGTACACGGTTGAAGTGTATAAAGAAGGATTTCACTTAAATGGTTCAAGCAGTTCTGGCGAGTGCACACCTTCCGATCTTGATTTGAAGCTTTTTGCAAAAGTGGAATGTGTGCTTGGCGAAAGTTCAAGTATTGTTTTCAGCAATGCAATCACCGACGGCAGAAGCCCACTGGTTGCGCGTCTTACGATTGTGGGTGAAGATCCAAGCCCCAATGTGAGCAATGGAAAAGGCGTTTTCTACGACAATGATTTGTTAAGCAGGCCTTTTGGAATTGTGGACATCAAGTATATTACTGCAAAAGGAACAATAGCATTGAGTAATGAAAACAGTTTTCAGCTTGAACCTGGAACGTATCGTTTCATTTTTTCTCACGGCCCCGAATACGATATCCACGATGAACAGATAACGCTTGCAGCAGGCGAGACACATGAGTTTTCGGACATTGTTTTAAAACGTTTGATTGCAACGCCAAATTATATTTCCTCCGATTTCCATGTGCATGGTATTCACAGTCCAGACTCTGCTTTCACCGAAGAACGCCGAGTGCTTTCTGCTGCGGCTGAAGGCTTGGATATTTTGCAGTCTTCCGATCACGATTATCTTACCGATTATAACCGTGCTTATCGCGCGTTGATTGCTTCAGGTGAAGTGGCGGCAAACTCAATGCAGACTGCTGTTGGCGACGAGATCACTCCAAATCAATATGGACATCTTCACGCTTTTCCGTTGGAGCATCATGCGGAAGATGTTGCGGGTGGAGCGCTTGATTGGTCGTATTCCCCACGCGATGAAATTTCAACTTCGCCAGATTATGCCATGACGGTGGATGAAATTATTGAAGCGGTCAGAAAAGATCCTGGCGAAGAAGTGCTGCAAATAAATCACATTATGGATAGCCCCAGTGGCTTGTTGGTAGCGGCGGGGTGGGTAACAAGCCCGTTTTACCGAGAGAGTTTTTCAGTTGATCCTCTTACAACTTACGCAAACCCAGTAGAGCGACGTTTGCCTGCAGTGGGTGTAGCCAGTGCGTATCCGTTTCCCTTTTCTGGAAATGGACTTATTTCAAATAAGTTTAACGCCATTGAATTGGAAGTGGGAGGGAACATCAACAATTTGCAAAGTTTCTATAGGTCTGCGCTTCCAAGCTGGTTTAATTTACTCAATGTGGGAATGTTACTCACAGCAACAGCTGATTCAGACAGCCATAGCGAGAAGAACCCTTTGGGCTTGCCTCGCAATTATATTCTTTCTTCGGTTGATCCCAAAGATGATGGCAAGCAGTACGAAAATATTGATTTGGAAGAATACGCCTTCAACATCAACGAAGGCAGGGTGATTGTTTCTGCAGGGCCATACATTTCCATGAAGGTAATGAGCGAAGATGGAAATGAATATCACGTTGGTGATACCGCAAAGGGGAAACAAGTTGAGATTGAGATTGAAGTGCAATCTCCAAGCTGGGCCTGGTTTGATACGGTGGAAATTTATGCCAACACCGAACCAGTTCCCGTGGACGACGAAACAGGAACACCGTTTGAAGGAGTGGCCGCTGATCCTGCAGATTTTTATCAGCCGTATCGTGTGCCGCAATACAGTTATCGGCCCACGAAAAGTTTTCGCGTGATTGATCAGAGCCTCGAAAGTTGGAAAGAGGCAGATGGCGTGATTACCGCAAGTGTTCGCACTTCTTTAACCGTGACGGAAGATACTTGGTTTGTAGTGCTCGTTCGCGGAACCAAAGAAACAGAAGGCTACCGCTCTCTTTTCCCCGTTTTGCCTCAGGCCCTTCTGGATGACGAAAAAAGTGTAAATGATTTAGATCCGCTTGATCTTGAAGCCGTGTATCAACACGAAAATGTTGGAGCCTCAGCCTGGGCGCTTACCAACCCGGTTTACATCGATCTTGAGGGCGATGGCTTTGAAGCCAAGTACCAACACCTTCGTTCACCCTTTTAAGTAAATTGTATACTTTCTGTCTAATCACCTCATTTTAAAAGGAATTTTGAGCATCAACCTTTTTTCTTTCACTTTCAAAACAAATGATTGATATATAAAACAATCGGTCTATATAGCCACCGATTTCGTCAACATTTTCGTTTTTATGAAGGAGTAAGTTTTATTATGTTTCGGTTTTCTCCAGGTGTACGTCCTCCTGTTTCGCTTCATTACGTCAGTCCGGTGAGGTTTCCATCTTTTAGTAACTCAGGATTCTGGACGTGCTGCAGCGAGATCACTACGCTTAGTTCCTGCATCAAGACACAGACAGCACCTAAGCCTTCACTTCCTCCAGCTCCACAACAGCCACAAGCAGGATCGTTTTGGACAGGTTATGCAAAAGGTACGGCTGTGGCGGCGGCTGGTATTGGTGGAGTAGCTCTTGGAACATGGGAAACCACTTCAGATGCGCTTTCGCTTTTTGCGACACGACTTGGTGATCAAATGGGAGCATATCCGCTTGAATTTACAGGAACATATTTAGGAATGGCAGCCTTAGTCCTTTCGCTTGAAGTGTATCGAAGACATAAAGCAGAAACATCTCATGAAGCGTCGTTGTGGAAAAAAACACCAGACGTGGGAAAAAGCGTGATGTTCACGAGTGCCGCTTTTGCATTAGGAGAACTTGCATCTCATCTTCTTCAAGGTGAAGGTGTTCATTCTTCTCAGTTTGCGGATGTCTATGGCGATATTGTAGCAGTAGGTTTATTTATTGCGTTTGTTCAAGCGGTTGATTGTGCCTGCGAAAAAATAAAAGGCAAATATGAACAAGCTTCGCTCAGTTTTCTGCTTTCGAGTTCGTTACTGGCAATCACATGGCTTCCCCGATTCCTTTGTTTGTTTGATGATACAGCGCTTGTGGTTGCGCGACTTCAACGGGAAGGAGTTTATGCAACCCTCAGCGATTCACTCCGCCACTTTTTTTCTTCTTGAAGCGAAAGAGGCTTGAGCTTTTTGCGAAAGTCTTTACAGTTGGGCGATGACAAAAAGACATTTCTTTTGGGTTCTTAGTTTTTTTCTGCTCACTTTTTTTTCATTCTCTGCATCGGCCGCAAGTTATGATCCCAAGCTGCATTGGAAGACAGCAAGCACAGAACATTTTCATCTCAATTATCCAGAAACGGTAGAACAAAGTACGGTTCATCTTTCGGCGAAATATTTTGAAGAAGCCTACAGCTTGCACACCAAAACCTTCAACTGGAAACCTCGCGGAAAAGTAGAAGTGGTTCTCATCGATAACACCGATGAGGCCAATGGACTCACTTCCATCCTGCCGTACAACTGGATTATTTTGTATGTGGTTGCGCCGCGTGCAGAATCTACGCTTTCCAATTATAACAACTGGCTTCGCTTGCTCATTTTTCATGAGTTTGCACACACGGTTCACTTAGACGCGGTGGCGGGAATGTGGCGTCCCGTGCGCTTTATCTTGGGGCAGACAGCAGCGCCAAATGGGATGCAGCCAGTGTGGATTAAAGAAGGCTTGGCTACTTATCTTGAAAGCACGCGCACTGGAAAGGGCAGGGCAAATGCAAGCCTCACCGAAATGATGGTGCGCACGGCTGTGCTTGAACAACGTTTTCCAAAAATAAGTGAAGCCGATGGCTTTCAATGGGAATGGCCCAGCTATAATTTGGCGTACTTGTTTGGTGTAGAGTTTGTGGAGTATTTGGCAAATACTTATGGCGAAGAAAAGATTGTAGCCTTTACCGAGCGCACGCGAAGATCGCCTGTTTTTTTCATGATCAACCGGCATGCGAAAAAAGTTTTTGGCAAAACGTTTTATCAGCTTTGGAAAGATTGGGAGAAAAGTTTAGAAATAAAGTATGCTGAGTTTCTCAATCCAAATACTTCATTTACGTCAAGCTTTTCACTTCATACAAAAGAAAAAGACGAACAACAAGAAGCTCCAAGCATTTCTCCAGATGGACAGCTAATAGCTTATGCATCTACTTCTCCGCATCATGGCAATGAAATTAAAATTCTGAATCTCAAGACGAAAAAAATCACAAAGTTTGCTGTGCAACACGAAGCAACTCAAATGGCTTGGACTCCCGACAGTTCAAAAATTATTTACTCCGCACTTCAACGACATAAACGTTACAATCGTTTTTTTGATTTGTGGGAATATGATGTGAAAAGCAAAAAACACAAACGGCTTACAAGTGGTATGAGAGCAAGAGATCCTGTTGTGAGCCCTGATGGAAAAGAAATTTTATTTGTGCGAGGTGATGAACGAGGTGACAATCTTTATGTTTATACTCTTGAAACCCGTAAAGCAAAACTCTTTACAAAAGAAACATTGAATCATGTTCAGCTGTCGCGGCCAAGTTGGTCAAAGAAAAATAATCTCATTGCTGTTTCGGTCCATCGCTTGGAAGAAGGATGGAAAATGTATCTTCTCAACCCCAAAACAAAATCTTTCGCCCGCATAAGCAAGTCTGTTGCGGATGAGCGAGATGCTTCTTGGCAAGAAAATGGAGAAAAGCTTTTTTATATTTCCGATGCAAAAGGCATTTTCAATCTTTTTGTCTACGATGCTAAGCATCAAAGCATTGCTCAAGCATCGCATCTTAAAACAGGAATCTTTAGCCCAAGTTCTGCCGATGGAAAAACAGTGTATGCACAAGTGTACAATGCCGATGGCTACGAACTTCAGCAGTTGGCAGTAGAGCATTCAACGCAACGGCCTGCGTTGCAAAAAAATCTCTCGTGGACTGATTTGAAGAGCAAAAAAACTGAAACAGAAAATGAAGAAAGTGTTGTTCTAAAAGAAGGAAAATATTCTTCATTTGGAAAATCACTTTTCCTTCCTCGTTTTATTGTTCCCATTGCTTTTTATACCGGGGAAACCTTTATTGCTGGTGGATTTACGGGCGGAACGGATATTTTAAACCGGCACGCATGGCAAGCCGGTGGCACTTATCGCTTCGATGCAAAGCATCCAGGCTATTTTGCAAATTATAGTTACAATCGCTTTCGTCCCATTTTTGGTTTTGGCATTCAAGACAGTGTGGTGTATTACGGAAATGTTTTTTTTCCCAATACGGCAAGAGTAGTGCAATACTTTGAGGAGCGCCGTAATAGTTATGCCTATGTTGCCTTTCCCATTAAGAGACATTCTTTTTCAACGACTTATTTTTACGAAGATAGATTTCCACAGTCAAATCTCACTGCGGCTGAAGCTTCGTTGTTAACGACGGGAAAATTTGCGGGCCTCTCTTTTGGCTATAATTATTCAAGCCTCGGCAAAACCGCAGCTGCCATAAGTGCGGAGCAGGGCAGGAAGGTGCGTCTTTCTACTTCGGTAACCAATCACCGTTTTGGTTCCGATGCCAGCAACGAGCAAACTATCTTCAGTGGCGATTGGCGCGAGTTTGTAAAGACTTGGGGCCATCAAGTGTTGGCGTTGAGGGCTGCTGGCGGAATTACTTTTGGAGATACTATCAACCAGGGAACTTTTGGAATGGGGGGAGCTCTTGGCGAGGGTGCGTTTGGCGCCGGAGGCTCTTTGTTTTATTTGCCTCTTCGAGGGCTTCCTATTTCTGCCATTTCCAGTACACGGGCAATGTTGGGATCTGCTGAATATCGTTTCAGGCTTGCATCTCCTCAACGTTCGCTTGGCACGTGGCCTTTTTATCTCAAAAATGTGCATGCTAGTCTTTTTGCTGATTATGGAAACGGATGGAACTCCGGTGAAAAAGATGGCGCAAACTTCAAAGAATTTTTTGGAGATTTTCTCCTTGGCGTAGGTGCTGAGCTTCGGGCGGATTTTGTTGTGGGCTATGGACTTCCCGTTGTGGGGAGACTTGGTTACGGAATTATCGTTGTTAATCGCGATAGGCTCAATGGTGTAAAAGATGATCTCTTAAATACAGATGTAAAAAATGGGGTCATTATTTTGCAGTTTGGAACTTCGTTTTAGTCACTTCCTGTTTAAAGGATACTCATGAAGCGTATTGTTTCTTTTTCCCTTCTTTTTTTCTTTTTGTTTCACTTTTCAGTTGAAGCAAAAAATAAGTATCGTCGTGGCTCTTCGCAAAATGAAGACAATGTTCTTCAATCGCAATTGGAGTTGTTAAAAGAGCAGACAAAAGATTTTTCTACTGAAGATTGGAACTTTCTTCTCGCAAAAAATTTACTCCAAAAAGAAAAGTGGCTCGATTCTCTTTATCATTTAAGCAAAATTCCAGAAACTTATTTTCTCTATGACTCCGTTTTATTTATGAAAGCCGAATCTTTTCTAAGGCTGAACCAGATTGAGTTTGCGCGAGAGGCGCTGGCAACATTATTTTCTTCCCACCACAAATCTGTCTCTCTTCCCCAAGCAAAAGTGCTCTTGGCTGAAGTGCTGATTGAAGAAAAAAACTTTGAAAAAGCTCTTGTTTTGTTAAATGAACTTCTGAAAGAAGCTGTTTCCCCTCAAAGAACAAAAAAACTAACCCTCCTAAAATTTGAAGCGTTGCTTGGTGCAAAAAATAAAAATGAAATTGAACGTTGGGGAAAAGATGTCTTACTCAATCTCAAAAGTAGAGAGGAGTTCGATGCATATGCTCCAACCTTAGAAAAGATAAAAGAAAAACTGGGAACTGATCTCTTGTCGTGGTCACAGCAAGATGTGCAACAATACCTTATTGCAGAATCCTTCGAAAAAAATTCTCAGTGGCACGATGCTATTGATGTTTTGCGCCCCTTGCTTAACCGAGAGCAGCTCTCTCGAGAGGTGAGGGCAAAATCAATGTGGATCTTGGGCTTAAGCCTTGCCAGAATTCACCAGTATGATGAGGCAGTGACGCTTTTAGAAGATACGCGAAAACTACCAGAGAGCAGCCCCTTTAGAGGTAATCTTTTAAGGAGGCTTGCTCTTACCTATGCCAAAAGAGGTGAATTTGAGACATCTCTTCGTATTCGAAGAAATCTTTTGGAATCCCACCCAAGCAAAAAAAGTAAACAACAGCTAGCTCAAATTATAGCCGACACCGAATTTTATCAAGGTTCCTATCGCCAAGCCATTGCTGCCTGGAAAACAAGTCTGGAATTGGGTTTGCGAGGAAAGCAAAAAGCAGTCACCAATTGGCATTTAGCTTGGAGTTATTATCGTTTAGGAAAATATGATGAAGCTTTGGAACGTTTTTCTCAGTTAATTGAAAGCAAGGAAGCAAAAATTTATCATATGCATGACAGAGTGCGATATTGGAAAGCCAGAACGTTTGAGCAGTTGTCACAACATGATGAGGCGAGGAAAATTTACCGTGAATTGATGCGGGAATATCCAGTTGGCTATTACCGAGAAGCTGCTAGAAGACGGCTTGAAAAAAAGGAGCTGGATTTTTCAACTATTGCGCATACGAAACTCAAAAAAATAAATGAGATTCACTGGGAACCAGAGCTTCCCGATTTTAGACTTCTAGAAAAAAGCTCGCCGCATTTTTCGCGCGCTCTTTATTTACATCGTTTTCCTTTTCATGAGGAACTTATCGAAGAGCTCAAAGCCTCAAAGGAGGAAAAGGGATATTTGGAAATAAAGCTTTGGCTGGCAGCACAGCATGAAGGACATAGTTTTGCGTATCGTTTTGTTGCGCGGCATTTTAAACACTATTTTTCACGTCTTCCAGAAAATGATGCTTTTGGGCAGTTTGTTTGGAAGCAATATTATCCTGAAGTGTATCCGGATATTGTCTCTCAAGTGATTAATAATGGGGATCTCGATAAGCGACTTATTTATGCTCTTATCCGAACAGAGTCTGCCTTTCAGGAAAAAGTTGTTTCTAAAGCTGGTGCGATTGGCCTCATGCAAATAATGCCAACGACAGCAAAGCAAGTAGCCATAATGGAAAGCGAGGGAGGCGCTTTCTCATTCGAGAGTAGTCAACTGTACGAAGCAAAGCATAATATTCATCTTGGCATTGGATACTTCACGTATTTACAATCTCTTTTCCCCAATAATCCTGTGGCCTGGATTGCTTCTTATAATGCAGGCGAAGATGCAGTGGCAAGATGGCTCAAGCAAAAGAAAGATTTAACGATAGAAGAATTTATAGAAGAAATTCCTTATTACGAAACAAACTTGTATGTGAAAAAAGTGCTGACAGCTTATTGGGTGAATCAGTTGTTGCACTAAGGTGTGTGTTTAAATTTGATGAGAATTGTGGATTGTATCTTGAAGTGAAGTTGAATTTGGAAGAGAAAGAAAAGAGAGGAAGTGATGGCGTAAAGTGGATAGGTCATAAAAGACCGAGGGGATCACACCACACTTCCTCATTTTTTCAACCCGAT
>Ga0210044_10002691_pt1 | contig 26121 bp, 29 predicted proteins | sample CryGey13umfilter_2_FD_183959 | JGI IMG/M metagenome (GOLD analysis project Ga0210044, IMG submission 183959) | Groundwater microbial communities from aquifer in Utah, USA - Crystal Geyser 4/9/14 3 um filter (SPAdes) (version 2) | ecosystem: Environmental > Aquatic > Deep subsurface >... | reverse complement strand
AATCTTTATCCCAGGTTACAAATCCGTAAAGTTGTGAACCATTTGTTGTTGCCAGTTTTTCGTTTGAATCATTAAAGCTATTGACACCGTCAATTGATTCTGTTCTAAAACTTTGCGCATTTAAACCAAAAGTAATGAAAACGATAATAAGATAAAGTATTTTCTTGTACATGAATTCTCTCTTCATATTTTGTTGACCAAATTTACTCTGTTCTTAGGATAAATAAAAACGAAAAGAAGAGATTGTGTGTTATGGAGAATGGTCGCGACCACACTGTAAATCACGGTACTTTTTATTTGTTCGAATATTCCTTTTGCTCTAAGCTTGCATATTTTGATCTTGCAGGGCAGTGGCAAAGAAGAGCAGTTCAGAGATTTCTCCCCATAAAAAAAAGAATAAAACAGACCGCATGACCTATTTATTAGTAAAAACTTTCCCTTTTAATTATATTTGCAAGAAAAGTAAGATATATTAGTCACCCGAAATTACGGGAGGAAGTCTTCGAGCCCACAAAACGTACGAACGGAAAATTAAATGCAAAAGTGCTGGTACTAAATCAGAGTTATGAACCTTTAACTATTTGCAACATCAAAAAGGCATTAATACTACTTTTGCTAGGAAAAGCAGAAATTGTTTCCAAGGATAAGAAAAAATCAGTGAGAACCATTCACCGGTCTTTTCCATGGCCAAGCGTAATTCGCCTTGCAAGTTATATTTCTGTGCCTTACAAAAAAGTTGTGCTTACGAGGAAAAACATTTTAAGAAGAGATGAGTTTAAGTGCGCTTATTGCGGAAGAAGCGATATTCCATTAACGATTGATCATATTGTCCCAAAAGCAAAAGGGGGCATTGACAGCTGGGAGAACCTGGTTGCAGCATGCACCGTTTGTAATAATAAAAAAGGTGACCGCTCTCCGAACGATGCGCACATGCATTTGTTGATCAAGCCGTTCACGCCAAATCATATTCTTTTTATTAAGAATTCTGTGAGAAAGCTTGATGAGTCTTGGAAACAATACATGTATCTCAGTTGAAAGTAAAAAGTAGAAAGTTGAAAGTGGAAAGTTGAAAATTGAAAGTTAAAAGTGGAAATGAATAAAAAAAGAATTTTAAGTGGAATGCGACCCACCGGTAAATTACATATCGGACACTATGTCGGCGCGTTAGAAAATTGGATCTCTCTTCAACACGAATATGATAATTTTCATCTTATTGCTGATTATCATGTCTTGACTACAAATTTAAATTCAGATTCAATTTACCAGGACTCAATTGAGATGCTGATAGATTGGCTTGCAGCCGGACTTGATCCGAAGATAAGCCCGATGTTCCGCCAATCACAAATAAAAGAACATGCCGAACTTCATTTAATTTTTTCTATGCTTGCAACGGTGAACAGGCTCGAACGAAATCCAACAGTGAAAGATCAGATTAGAGATTTACATATTGAAAATGTTTCATACGGACATTTAGGATATCCCGTTTTACAAGCGGCAGATATTCTTTTATACAAAGGAGATTTGGTTCCCGTTGGGGAAGATCAAGTCCCGCATATTGAAATAACCAGAGAAATAGCAAGAAAATTTAATAACCAGTACGGAGAAGTATTTCCTGAGCCCGAACCAAAATTAACTGCATTTGCCCGACTTCCCGGATTAGACGGCGATGCAAAAATGAGTAAATCATTAGGTAATACGATTCTCCTTTCGGATGACGCTGAAACCATTAAAACTAAATTAAGAAAAGCCGTAACCGATCCTTTGAAGGTACGTAAAAATGATCCCGGCAGACCTGAAGTTTGCTTAGTGTTTTCATATCATAAAAAATTTAGCCCGTCTGAAATTCTTGAAATTGAAACCGGCTGTAGAAGCGGTGCTTTAGGATGCGTTGATTGTAAATTAAAGTGCACCTCAAATATTTCTTCTTTTATTGCTCCCATTTTGGAGAAGAGAAAATATTACGAAGAACACCTCGACGAAGTAAAAGATATTTTAACCGATGGCGAAAACCGTGCACAAAAAGTTGCAAAGATAACTATTCAAGAAGTTCGTGATAAAATGAAGTTAGGATAAACTTGTTTAGGATTAAATTAAGTCATTTTGAAGGTCCGCTCGATTTGCTTCTCTTTTTTATTAAGAGAGATGAGTTGAATATTTATGACATTCCCATTTCTTATATCACAAAAGAATTTCTTGCATATGTTAATCTCATAAAAATGCTTGACCTGGAAGTTGCCGGTGATTTCATTTTGATGGCTTCAACCTTGATGCACATTAAGGTTCGCTTGCTGCTTCCCAAAGAGATTGATGAAAAGGGAGAAGAGATTGATCCGCGCGATGATCTTGTGAAAGCATTATTGGAGTATAGGCGGTATAAAGAAATGTCGGAAGAGTTGGGATTCTTCGAAACTGCTCAACGGAAAATCAGTTATCGCGGTTATTATGCTCTTGATCCGAAAGAGGCGCCGCCGGAACTTGATGTGCTCTTAAAAAACATCACTGTTTTTGATCTCGCTAAAGCTTTTCGCAAAGCAATAGATAATGTTAAAAAGGAATTTGTTCACGAAATTAAAAATATTTCGATTTCGATTGATGAGCAAATTGCATTTGTTCTCTCGTTGCTAAATACTACTAATGAAATAACTTTTTTAGAACTGATCCGCGATATGCACGAACGTATTAGAATTGTTATTACCTTCGTTGCTTTGTTAGAACTGACTAAAATGGGACAGATCGGTATTAGAGAAACTTTTACTTCGAATGATTTTATAGTTTACGGAATTGCAAACAATGGATAATATTTACAACTCGGTTATTGAAGCCCTCATCTTTTCTTCTGATGAACCATTAAAAATTGATGAAATCATTAAAGCAATTAAAGGAATTGACGGAGAAGAAAGCCCCATAACCGGCGAGGATATTGAAGAAACTGTTACAAATATTAATCAACAGTTAGAAGAACAACAAAGACCATTCAGAATTATGAAAATCGCAGGAGGTTTTTCTTTTTCAACTAAACACGAATATGCAAAATATATCGGTTATTTATCTACTGAAAAAAGCAAGAGAAGATTAAGTCAATCAGCTCTTGAGACTCTTGCCATTATTGCATACAAACAGCCAATAACAAAACCGGAAATTGAAATGATCCGCGGCGTTAACGCTGATTATATTATGAATACTTTGCTTGAGAAAAGTCTTATAGCTATTAACGGAAGAGCCGAAACGGTTGGGCGACCGTTAGTATATGGTACAACAGATGAGTTTTTAAAATACTTTGGACTAAACCGGTTAACGGACCTTCCGAAACCGAGAGAAATTGATGAAATTATGCAAGACGAAGATTTCCTCGATCAAAAAAGGAAAATTATGATGAACGCGCTTGAAGAAGACGCCGAAGCAATATTAGAACAAGAATTAGAGGAAGAACATGACACACAAAATTAGACTGAATAAATATCTTAGTGATTGCGGAATTGCATCGCGAAGAAAAACAGAGGAATTTATCCTTCAGGGGAGAGTATCCGTAAACGGGAAAACTATTACTACACTTTCCTCCGTTATTGATCCCTCGAAAGATAAAGTTGCAATGGATGGAGAATTGATCAGGGCAAAGAAACTTCTCTATTTTCTTCTTCACAAACCGAAAGGTTATATTACTTCTACCAATGATGAAAAAGGAAGAAAAACAGTTGTTGAACTGATTGATACAAAAGAAAACATTTTTCCTATCGGGAGGTTAGATTTCAATACAACCGGTGTACTTTTACTTACAAACGATGGCGATTTTTCCAATTTTCTAGCGCATCCTTCAAGCAAAATCCCGCGTGAGTACGAAGCAAAAATTAACAAACCGTTGAAACTTGAAGATGAACCGAAATTTTTAAAAGGTTTTTATATTGATGGTAAAAAAGGGAAGTTTGTCTCAATAGAAATTCATAAAAAAGATCCAACAACAGTAAAAGTAGTAACCGTTGAAGGAAGAAATCACTTCGTAAAAAAAATGTTTGCGGCTGCGGGTTATTTCGTAAATGCACTCGATAGAACAAACTACGGACCGTTTTCGCATAAAAAAATACCGGTTGGAGCTTATCGTTTTATAACAGAAAATGAGATTGCAGAGGTCTATAATGAATATGCAAAAAAATAGTAAATATCTTTCCTTCGTTTTGATCTTCTCTACTTTCAGCTTTGCGCAGGAAGTAAAACTTGATACCGTACCAAAGTATTCAATAACCACTGTATCTGAATTTTCGTCACAAATTGATGATATTTTTAATGATCCGAATTTTAATAATGCCAATTGGGGTGCTTCGATTCAGTCACTTGTAACAGGCGAATATTTTTATAAAAAGAATGAAAACAAACTTTTTATGCCTGCTTCAAATCAAAAATTAGTTACTAGTGCGGTGGGATTACTTCTGCTTGGTCCAATGTACCGGTTCAAAACAGAAGTTTATTCTGATGGAGTGATTGACGGTTCCATTTTGAAAGGTGATTTGATAATCAAAGGTTTTGGTGACCCGACAATTTCCGGGCGATTTAATAATAATGATATGACGAAGATTTTACGTGATTGGGCTGATTCATTACTAGCCTTAGGCATTGACGAAATAAGAGGAAATATTTTAGGAGATGACAACGCTTTTGATGACACCGGCTTAGGTTTAGGCTGGTCCTGGGATTACGAGTCTGATTGGTACGCAGCTCCTTCAGGCGCACTTTCTTTCAATGATAATTGCATTGATATAAGTGTTAAACCCGGGCGAAAAGGAGAACAAGGAATTCTTAGCATCTCGCCTGAATCGAAGTATACGATTATTCAGAATAAGTTACGTACAGTTGGAAGAGATTCAGTTACCGACGTTAGTGTTTATCGCGAGCGAGGAACAAATATTATTTCTGTGATCGGTTCAATAAAAGAAGGTGATGATTCTCTTAAAATCTATGCTACCATTAATAATCCAACACAATACTTCGTGGTTACGCTAAAAGAAATTTTGCAGCAAAAAGGTATCTATGTCTCAGGATTCGCATCGGATGTTGATGATCTTACGCGTACTCTTGATTATGCTCGAACAAAATTGTTATTTACTCATTACTCAGTTTTTTTAAAGGATATAATTAAGGTGCTGAATAAGAACAGCCAAAATTTTTATGCCGAACAATTGCTCAAAACAATCGGTTTTGAAAAGAAAGGGTTCGGAAGCGCTGCACAGGGAATTGATGTTGTGAGATCGACATTAAATAAGATTGGTATCAATACAGATAATATGGAAATTGTTGATGGTTCTGGATTATCAAGATTAAATCTAATTTCACCAAACCAAATTACTGTTCTCTTAAATTACATGTATAAAAGTGATGTCTTTACATACTTCTATAATTCCCTTCCCGTTGGAGGTGTTGATGGGACTCTTGCAAATAGAGTCAGGAAAACGAGGGCGCAAAACAATGTTAGAGCTAAAACCGGTTACATAAATGGTGTTCGAAGTATTTCAGGGTATATTTTTACAGGAGATAAAGAACCGGTTACATTTTCGATCATCGCGAACAATTTTACGGTTCCAGTAGTGCTTGCGGAAAATTTACAAGATTTAGTTTGTATCCGCCTCGCTAATTTTAAAAGGAAATAACGGAGAAAAAATGGAGCAGCCAATTATTGAAGATATAAGTGAGCTCATTAAAAGAAGATTTGAAGAATTAACTGAATTGAAGGCAAAGGGTGTAAATGCTTTTGCTTATAATTTCGAAAGAACTGATTACTCTGCTGAAATAAAAAGTACTTATGAAGAAGGTACAGAAAAGAATGTCTCTATCGCAGGGAGAATAATGGCAATACGTAGAATGGGGAAGGCTTCATTCGCTGCCATTCAAGATGTTAAAGGAAGAATACAAATCTATCTCAAGCGGGATGAAATAGCTGAAGCTTATGACCATTTTAAACTCTACGATATCGGCGACATTATCGGTGTCAAAGGTTTTGTTTTCAAAACTAGAACCGGAGAAATCTCGGTTCATTGTAAGGAGCTTGTTCTTCTCACAAAATCACTTCGACCGATTCCTATTGCTAAAGAAGTTACGGATGAAAACGGCAATAAAACAGTGCATGATCAATTTGCAGATAAAGAATTGCGTTACCGTCAGCGGTATGTTGACCTCATCGTTAACCCTGAAGTGAAAGACGTTTTTATTCAGAGGAGTAAAATTATTTCTTTTCTCCGCGCTTTCCTCGACAAGCAAAATATCCTTGAAGTTGAAACGCCGGTGCTGCAGGGTCTATACGGCGGGGCTTCTGCACGACCATTTGTAACCCATCATAATGCATTAGACATTCCACTCTATCTTCGCATTGCAGATGAACTTTACCTCAAGCGTTTGATAGTTGGGGGTTTTGACGGCGTGTACGAAATTTCTAAAGATTTCCGGAACGAAGGGATGGACAAAACGCATAATCCCGAATTCACTATGATGGAAGTTTATGTAGCGTACAAAGATTATGAATGGATGATGAAGTTTGTCGAAGAAATGATTTCAGGGTTATGCATGCAGGTGTACGGAAAAACAGATTTTCAATTTGAAGATAAAATAATTGACTTTAAGCCGCCATGGAACCGGGTTTCAATGGTTAATTCAATTAAAGAAAAAACCGGAGTTGATGTACTTTTAGTTGATGATGCAGTCTTGAAATCAACCGCAATAAAATATGGCGTTGCATTAACCGGGAAAGAAAGCCGTGGTAAAATTATTGACGGGATATTTGAAATCTGTATTCAAGATACTTTAATTCAACCAACATTTTTAGTTGATTATCCTGTTGAAACTTCTCCTCTTGCAAAAAAGCATCGTTCCATTCCGGGGCTTGTTGAACGCTTCGAAGGTTTTGTTGCCGGAAAAGAGATATGCAATGCTTTCAGTGAACTGAACGATCCTATTGACCAAAAAGAAAGATTTGAAGATCAGGTAAAAGCACGTGATGCAGGCGATGATGAAGCGCAAACGTATGATGAGGATTTTATCCGCGCACTCGAATACGGTATGCCGCCAACAGCCGGTTTAGGGGTTGGGATTGATCGCTTAGTAATGCTGCTTACAAACCAAGTTTCTATTCGGGATGTATTATTCTTCCCGCAGATGAAACCTGAGAAATAAGAAATAAATGCTAATTCGTTTAAGAATGTTTTTCCTGATGGTATTAATTCCCTTGAGTATTAGTATCGCACAGCTAAGTGATTCACTGGCGTCTTCACTTAAAATAGAAACGCGTTCCTTTCAGCTTGAAAAACGAACTATCACACTTAATTCCATTACAAATATTCCGCAAAAAATAGATCCGCTGGCAACTGAGATCAACTACACTTTGCTTGGTGGAATTGGAGTCGGCGTATTCGGTTCTGCATACGGAATTATGGTCTATCAACAAAATGCCTGGTGGAAGGAACAACGAGTAAAATTCCGAATTCTAAATGATTGGGAGTATGCTCTTTGGATTGATAAAATCGGACATTTCTACGGAACAGCACTTATTGCTCACGGTTTTTCTGCTGCGTTGGAAGGCGCAAATGTGCAGGCGGAAGCGAATACCTGGTATTCATCAGCGCTTGCTTTATCATTCCAACTGTTTGTCGAAGTGCAAGACGGATTTGGACCGCAATGGGGTTTTAGCCCGGGTGATGCAACCTGCGATTTATTGGGAGCTTCTTATCCCGTATTGCAGTATTATTACCCATACTTAAATAACTTTAAATTTAAGTTTAGTTATTATCCGGCGGATCTTAACAAAGTAAATGAAGTAAGCGGGCAAACCCATATCATTATTGATGATTACGCAGGACAAAAGTTTTGGTTTTCCATGCAGTTGAAAAATATGCTGCCGCAAAAAGTTGCCGAATATTGGCCCGCATGTCTTTGCATTGCGGTGGGAATGGGAGTAAAAAATCTTGACGGCAGCGGCGGCGGACAACGTGATTTCTACCTGGCATTAGACTTTGATGCTGAAACGATTCCGCTCTACGGAAAATATTGGCAGTTTGTTAAAAACACTTTGAACTATTTTCATTTCCCGATGCCTGGTATCCGCTTAACCCATAATGTTGTTTTCTTTGGTCTTACTTATTAGGTGAATTTTGAAGTATAGTATAATTATCCCGACGCTCAACGAAGAGAAGCTTTTACCTCAACTTTTAGAACAGCTTACTTTGGAAATTTCCTTGAAAAAGTCGGAGTTTGAAATTATTATTTCAGATGGCGGCAGTAAAGATGCTACTCAAGAAATTGCCGGGCGTTTTAAATGTAACTTTATCAAACATGATTCACCGCTAAAAGAAAACATTTCTGCCGGCAGAAATAAGGGGGGGGAAAAGGCGCAAGGGGAGTGGCTTATTTTTCTTAATGCCGATGTACGGCTTGCAAATGTCCATAAATTTTTTCAATTTCTGGAAGCAAATGTATATTCATCTTCTTTATTAGCTGTTGGCGGACATGTAAAAGTTTTCCCGGAAGAAGAAATATTTTCTGACAGGCTTTATCATGGCTTTTATTATTATTATTTCCATTTGTTGAATTTTTTAGGTATGGGAACCGGCAGAGGAGAATGCCAGATTGTGCGAAAAGATATTTTTACACAGCTCGGCGGTTATGATGAAACTTTAGCTGCCGGAGAAGATTTTGATCTCTTTAAAAGAATAAAAAAACTTGGTAAAATTCTTCTTACCCATGAATTATTGGTTTATGAATCACCCAGAAGGTTTAGACGTTACGGTTATTTTACTGTCTCAATGATGTGGCTTAAAAATTCTACTTCCATTGTTTTGAGGAAAAAATCAATTTCAAGTGAATGGGAAGAAGTACGTTGAAAAAAGCAGTTCTAATATTATTTGTACTTCTGCAAGTCCAGCTCTACTCGCAAGTTGAGTTTGTTCCAGGCTCAAATCCGGTTTATGGATTTCTTGAGAGAATGGATGCCTTGCATCTAATAAAAAAGTACGACTCTTTTCAAAAACCGAAAACAAGAAAAGCAATAGCAGCATATCTCCTTCAAGTTAATAAAACAGAAAGAGAGCTTGATCTAATTGACAATCGGATTTTTACTGATCTCAAATCAGAATTTAATATTGAACTTTATGAGACAACCAATACCTATCAATCCCTTTTAGCCGGGGATAAGTACGAGCCGCTTTCTCAAAAAGAAAAATTCTTTTATTTCAATTCCGGTGAGAAAGGAAATTTGTTCATCAATTTAACTGCTGATGGAGATTTTATTTCACATCAGAGTAACTCTTCTGAGAACAATGCAGGATTACTAAACGCTGGAGGAATTATCCGCGGTACCCTTATGAATACTTTCGGCTTTTATATTCAAGGTTCAAATGGCTTCTCTTCGGGGAACAAAAAAGCAGCTTTACAGAAAAAAGAATTACAGTACAACTTTAAATTTAACGAATCAGTCGAACAGACTTTTTTTGATGATAATGAAGGGCATCTCTCGTTTGATTTTGATTGGCTGAATCTAAAAATTGGCAGAGACCGTTTAATGCTCGGCTATGGAGAGAATAAAGCGATTCTTTCTGACGATAGTCCAAAGTTTGATTACTTACAACTTCAGTTCAATTATGGAATATTTTCATTCTCTTCATTTCATGGAAAGTTATTGGGGCAAAGCAGTTTTGCACCTGATACAGTTACCGGAGGAACGAATGTCATCAAAGAAAAATACATTGCGTACCATCGGTTAGGTTTTAATCTTTCTGATGATTTTACTTTAGGCGCGGGAGAAATTATCATTTACGGTGATAGACCTCTAGAGTTTTCTTATCTTAATCCCTTTAATTTTTATAAATCGGTGGAACACAATAATCGAGATAGAGATAACGCGATGGTTTTCTTTGATCTTGAAAACCGCTCTATCAAAGGATTAAAACTTTTTGCAATGGTGCTGTTAGATGATATCAATTACGGAAAACTGGGAACCGGCTGGTATGGCAATCAAACGTTATGGGATCTCGGCGTTTCATCATATAATTTATACCGGATCATTCCTCTAGATTTTCATTTTGAATACACGCGGGTTGAGCCTTATGTTTTTACTCATCGTCTACAAAATAATAACTTTACAAATTTTGGTTACAGGCTTTCCTCGGTTCTTGCACCAAATAGTGAATTGTTCTTTTCAAAAATTAATTATAGATTAAATCATAGATTTAAAGTCTCTTTTTCATTCAGTTATACTATTCACGGAGCTAATTATTTGGATGCCCAGGGAAACATCACTAAGAATGTAGGAGGAGATTTCTCCTTTGGTCATCGCGTTGGTGATTCTGAAACCACAAAGTTTTTAGATGGAGTAAAACAATATTATCGAAAAACTTCCGTTGCAGTTAGTTATGAACCATATAATGAATTCAATTTGGCGTTGCAGGTTCTAATCAATAATAATTCATGGCAAAAATACTCTATCGAATCAAGCCATTCAAATTTAGCGGCAATCTTTTCATTACAAGTAAAAATTTAAAAGGTCAACAATGAACTATAAAAAATATAGAATCCCGTTAATGGTAATCATTTTAACTTCCGGTATCTTGCTTGGAACGCAAATTCAGAAAGCATTAGCCGGAGATAATCTTTTTGATAACTTAAATAAATTCAATGACGTGCTCACCCTAACGCAGAAATATTATGTAGAAGAGGTGAATACAGAAAAGCTTGTCGAATCAGCTATCAACGGAATGTTGAATGAACTTGACCCTCACTCAGTTTATATTCCTGCGAAACAAATGACGGCTGTTGAAGAAGAGTTTCGTGGTGATTTTGAAGGAGTTGGGATTGAGTTTCAAGTTGTAAATGATACGCTTACCGTAGTTTCTCCAATTACAGGTGGACCAAGCGAGCAGTTAGGAATTTTAGCCGGAGATAGAATAGTTAAAATTGATGGGAAAGATTGCATCGGAATTACTAATGATGATGTGCGTAAAAAATTGAGAGGGAAAGCCGGTTCGAAAGTTAAAGTTTTAGTTTTGCGGGTTGGAGTAAAAGAACCGATGGACTATGAAATCACGCGCGATAAAATTCCGCTTTATTCAGTTGACACCCACATCATGCTTGATAAGCAAACCGGCTATGTAAGTGTTAGCCGCTTTGCAGAAAAAACCACAGATGAGTTAGAGGCGGCGCTTGATGATCTGAAGAATTCGGGAATGAAGCAGTTAGTTCTTGATCTCAGAAATAATCCCGGCGGTTACCTAAATCAAGCATTCCAAATTGCTGATCTTTTTATTGACGGCGAAAAGAAAATTGTTTATACCCGTGGAAGAAGAAAAGAATTTGACGAAGATTTTTATGCTTCGGTTACTTCTCCGTTTGAAAAAATTCCACTGATTGTTTTAGTAAACAGAGGCAGCGCTTCGGCAAGCGAAATTGTCTCCGGGGCTGTTCAGGATTGGGATCGTGGGTTAGTGGTTGGAGAAACTACTTTTGGTAAAGGATTGGTGCAGCGCCAATTCCCGCTGAGAGACGGGAGTTCACTTCGCCTGACAATATCAGATTATTTTACCCCTTCTGGTAGATTAATTCAGCGGAAGTATAAGGACAAAGAAAAGAAAGATTATTACCTGGAGAGCATGGATAGGCAGGATGAAAATGACGGTGAAAATTTAGATCACAAAACAGAGAATGATTCCCTGCACCCGACCTACAAAACAAACAAAGGAAGAATCGTATATGGCGGCGGCGGAATTACTCCCGACTATTTCGTTAAATCTGAAAAACTAACGAACTACTCCACAGACTTAATTCGAAAAAATACGTTCTATCTTTTTGCTCTACACTATATTGATCTTTACGGCGCTTCAATAAAAAAGATTTCCGCAGATAAGCTTGAAAATTACCTTTCTTCTTTTGATCTTTCAGATACTGACATGCAGTCCTTCATCGAATTTGCGAAAGGAAAAGATGTAAAATTTGTTGAAAAAGATTACGACAGCGAAAAAGATTACATTAAAGCGAGGCTAAAAGCTACGATCGCAAGAAATTATTGGAAAAATGAAGGGTGGTATTCAACTTTAATTCCAATGGATAAACAAGTGAAGAAAGCATTATCTCTTTTTGGCAAAGCAAAAGAATTAGCAAACATTAAATAGAGATGAAATATCCAATTCTGTTTTTTGCAATTGTAAGCATAACGATTTTACAATCAGGATTTACCTATAAACCTGAGAGGATAACAATAGCAAGTTCCATCATTTCTGAAAAGGAGATGCTTGTTGGTGAAGACATTAATTATGTTGTAAGTTATTCCTTCCTTAAACTGGGTGAGGTACGCCTGAGAATAATAAATAAAAGAGAGTATCAAGGGAAAACTATTTACAACACCATTGCTCATATTGATTCTTACTCAGGCATTCCTTTTGTCAACCTCCATCAAATATATGAAAGTAAAGTAAATACAGACTTTTACTCTGAGTATTTTAAGGGGTTGAACAGAAAGGAAGAGTTTACAACTTCTACCGAATATTTTTTCGATTATAAAAATCATAAACTTCGCGTTAAGAAGGGGAAAGTATCTCCTGCAGAATTATGGACTGATTCAACTACTATCGCAGAAAAAATGTATCACGATGGACTTTCAATTTTCTACTATGCCCGTATGAATAACGGACGTAAAATGTCGGTGAAAGTCCCATGTTTTGTTACTGAAGAAAAAGTCTTTACAAAAATAAATTTTTACGATAGGATAGACAAAGTATCTATTGATGCCGTTGATCACGATATCGCTTGCACATATCTGGATGGCGACACAGACTTTATCAGTGTATTCGGCTTGACGGGCCGCTTTGAAGGGTGGTTCTCAAACGATAAAGCCGCAGTTCCTATAATGGCTAAAATGAAAGTGATCATTGGAAATGTTAATTTAGAATTAAAATCATGGAATAGACCCGGATGGAATCCGCCAAAGTACAAAGACTAATAGAAGAAAAAGTTTTCTTTCCGTATCAAAGCATGCTTCCGGAAATTGATGATTCTGTATTTATTGCTTCGGGCGTAAAAATTATCGGAAATGTGAGGATAGGAAAAAACTCAAGCGTTTGGTATAATACCGTTCTAAGAGGAGATGTAAATTTTATTCGCATCGGTGAGCTGACGAATGTTCAGGATTGCTCAATGCTGCATGTTACAAGTGAAACGTATCCTTTAATCATCGGAGATAAAGTTACTATCGGGCACAGCGTTACACTGCACGGATGCACGGTGAATAATTTATGTTTGATTGGAATGGGCGCCGTTGTTTTAGATGGTGCGGTTGTTAGTGAAGGAAGTGTGGTAGCAGCCGGAGCAGTCGTCCCTCCAAAATTTCTGGTTCCTAAGGGAGTATTGGTTGCCGGAGTTCCGTGTAAAGTTATTCGACCTTTATCGCAAAAAGAAACTGAAGAACTTGAAAAATCTGCTCTTCACTATAAGGATTATGCGAAAACATCAAGTGATTCATTAATTAAGAAGAAATGATCGTTTATGAATATTTCAAATTCAAAAATTGCTATCTTAATTCCGAAAATAATAAAGTTTAAGAAATCTCTTATTAGAGCAATTATTCTTCAGCTGGCAGAAGAATTACAATTTTCGATAGCAAGCATTCATGTTTCCTTTGTTGATAAAAAAGAAATTTTGGCGCTCAACAGTAAATACCTAAGTCATCATTTTTCAACTGATATTTTGACATTTAATTACAGCGGAAGTAATACGGATTTAGATGGTGAAATTATTATTTCTTATGAGGATGCAGTTGAAAACGCCCGAAGATTTTATACTTCTGAGAATGAGGAATACTTGCGGCTTATAATACACGGGATACTGCATCTTCTCGGTTATGATGATCAACAAAAAAATAATAAATTAAAAATGAAAAGAAAAGAAACCTCTTTAGTGAAAAAACTATCCACTATGATCTTGAATAAAATATGAGAAATCGGCTGGCTGAAGTTCTCTCAAAATTACTTGATGGACTTGCGAAAGAAAAATCTTTAGAACAAGTTGAATCGAAGTTATTGAAGAAAAATAAATATGATAAAACTATAGTAGCAACTGCATACAGTTGGATTATCGACAAGATAAATACTAATCAAATCGGGCATTTAACTGTACCTGCAGCCTCAAAAGGTATGCGTATTTTTTCTGAAGATGAAATGTACATAATCGGTATGTCTAATTACAATCGTCTTCTAAAATTATTTAACATCGGGTTACTGACAAATTCCGATCTTGATGGAGTAATGGAACAAATCTTTTTCTTCCCGGAATTTCCGTTATCGGAAGATGAAATGAATTTTCTTATATTAAATTCCATTATTGATGCAGATAAATTATCAATCCCGGGAAGTAGAAAGCTTCTCTATCTTTCAGATAAAATAAATTAAGCAATTATGAGTAAAAATCTTGTTCTCGTTGAATCTCCGGCAAAAGCTAAAACCATTAATAAATATTTAGGAAGAAACTACCATGTGGAAGCAACCGTAGGACACATTAAAAATTTACCTAAATCTAAGTTAGGTATTGATGTTGAGAATTCGTTTCAACCCCAATTTGTAACAATTCGCGGGAAGGGCGAGCTTCTAAAAAAAATTAAAAGTCTTTCGGCAAAAAGTGATAATATTTTCATTGCAACTGACCCTGACCGTGAAGGTGAAGCAATTGCTCAAGACATAGCCGATTATTTGAACGTTAAAGATGATACCAAAGTATTTCGTGTTCTCTTTAATGAAATAACAAAAACCGGCGTTCTTAAAGGAATGAAAGCCCCACGCTCGATTGATTCAACCTTAGTTGCTTCACAGCGTGCACGTAGAATTATGGATCGGTTGATTGGTTATAAAGTAAGCCCTTTTTTATGGAAGACACTTATCCAAGAATCGGGAGTAACACTTTCTGCCGGAAGAGTTCAGTCTGTAGCATTAAGGCTTGTATGCGAACGAGAAATAGAAATCAGTAAATTCAAAACAATTGAATATTGGTCAATCTGGGGTTTTTTTGAAACCACCACGAATGAAATATTTAAAGCTAAACTCTTTAGCATTGATGGGAAAGAAATTAAAGTAGCTCCCAGAGCTGAGATGAGTGAAAGGGAATTAGCTGAATTTCTAAAAAATCATATTCTTCTTAATAATGAAGCAGACACACTTAAAATATTTAATGCTGTAAATCAAAAAAATAAATTTGAGATCTCTCGAATTGTTAAAAAACATACTAAGAGAAATCCTTCCCCTCCTTTTATCACCAGTACGCTGCAGTCTGAAGCTTCAAAAGCCTTACGGTTCCGTGCTAAACAAACTATGGGCATAGCTCAGAAATTATATGAAGGTATTGATTTAGGAAAAGATGGAACGGTCGGTCTCATCACCTATATGAGAACTGATTCAACTAGAATTTCAGAGGATATATTAATTGAAACAAGAGAATTTATCCAAAAAAAATTTGGAGAAAGTTATTTGCCTGCAACTGCTAATCTATACGACAAAAAGAAAAATGCGAATGTTCAGGATGCGCACGAAGCTATTCGACCGACCTCGATGGAATTTACCCCTGAGAAGGTAAAAGAGTTTTTAGATGATAGATCATTCAAACTCTATCAATTGATTTGGAAAAGATTTATCGCTTCACAAATGAAACCGGCAGAATTAGAAACGACGGTAATTGAAATATCTGCGGATGAATTTCTCTTTAAAGCATACGGGCAGGCTCTGCTCTTTAGTGGTTTTATGCAAATGTATGTTGAGGTTAAAGAACAACCCGAGGATGCCGAAACAGACGATAAGGCTGAGGCAAAAAACGAATCAATCCCTGCTGGAATGGAAAAGGGAGATAGACTTGTTCTGGATGATTTGAAGGAAACGCAGCACTTCACAAAACCACCCCCTCGTTATACGGAAAGCAGTTTAATTAAAGAATTGGAAAGTAAAGGAATAGGCAGACCAAGTACCTACTCTTCTATTGTAAGTACGGTTGTAGATAGAAGTTATGTTTCGGTCAACGAAAGAAAATTATCGCCGACTTCTCTCGGAATTAAAGTGAACGGTATCCTGGTACAAAATTTTCCGAATATTTTTGACGTGAGTTTTACGGCTAGGATGGAGAGTGAGTTAGACCAAATTGCGCAAGGCGAAAATGAATTTGTGACTGTTCTGAATGATTTTTACAAACCGTTTTCTGAAACGCTCGCGGCGGTTGAAGATAAAATCGAGAAGATCCTGTGTGATAAATGCGGAAATGAAATGGCAATTAGATTCAGCCGTTTTGGAAAATATTTAGCGTGTACTAATTATCCAGAATGTAAAAATATTAAATCATTTAAGGAGTTTTCCCAAGATTCAAAGGAACCGGAATATACTGGCGATTCTTGTCCCAAATGCAATAATCGAACTATTTATCGAAATGGGAAATTCGGACGTTTTATTGGATGTGAAAAATATCCCGATTGCGACTATTTGAAGAATATATCAATGGGCGTTGCTTGTCCAAAATGTAAAGATGGCGAAATTGTTGAGCGAAGATCAAAAAGAAACAGAGCATTTTACGGTTGCTCAAAGTATCCTGACTGTGATTTTGTTTCATGGAATAAACCGATTGCAAAAGAGTGCCCGAATGGAGATTCGGCATATTTAGAACATAAATATTCAGCCAAAAAAGGGAATTACCTACAATGCCCGGTTTGCGGTGAAGAAATAATTGAAGTGCTCGAAGAAGAAATTGATGAAGTTGAATAAAATATTTTAATGATGAAGAATATCATTCAATCATATTTAAAAGAAATAACAACTACAACGGGTTATGCCCCTTTGACAATAAAAGCTTATAAAGAAGATTTAATACAGTTTTATCTGTTTTGTGAGTCTTTACAAAAGATTGAAATATCTTTAATAAATGAAAGAACAATTAAACTTTATTTAGTACATCTCAATGAATTGGGTTTAGAGAAATCTTCAATTTCAAGAAAACTATCTTCGATTCGAAGTTTTTTTTCTTTCGCGTTTAAGAAGGCGTTTATTAATAAAAACTTAATTGCCTATACAAAAAACCCAAAGGTGAAAAGAAAACTTCCTGAAGTAATTCAGGAAGAGCTTTACGGAACATTACTGAACAATATTCGTGCGGCACAACATAAAGATTATCTTTTGCATATTAGCGTTACCGAAGTGCTCTACGGTGCTTCACTACGAGTATCTGAAGCGAGCAATCTCTTATTAAAAGATGTTGATTTTTCATCGTCAATTATTCGTGTAGTTGGAAAAGGAAATAAAACCAGAATCGTCCCATTAGGGGAAAAATCTAAACTAATACTTCACGAATATTTATTAAGCAGACCGACAGATAAAAATCAAAAATATTTTTTCCTTAAATCTAATGGTTGTAATGTCAGTTCGAATTATATCTACCGCTTTGTAAGAAAGTATTTAAGTGAACTGACAGATCTCAAGAAGAAAAGCCCGCATATTTTTCGCCATAGCTCAGCAACGCACATGTTGAATCATGGGGCAGATTTAACGGCTATAAAAGAGATTTTAGGTCATTCCAATCTTTCTACTACGCAAATATATACTCAAGTTAGTATAGAACGATTAAAAAATGTTTATAAGCAAGCACATCCAAAATCATAAAGAAAAGGAGCTCAACATGAATATCTCTATCACTGCACGAAAATTTAAAGCTCATGAAACTTTGAAAGATTTCATTTCGGCAGAGGTTTCAAAAATTGATAGATTTTATGATAACATTTTAGATGTTGATGTTATTTTAAGCTATCAGGCAAATAAGGACACAACTAAAACAGCCGAAATAATTGTGAAAGTACCCGGGCAAGTCCTAACTGCAAGTGAAATATCAGATGATTATAAAAAATCAACGGTTCTTGCCGTTGAAAAAATTCAACGTCAGTTGGAAAAATTAAAAACAAAAAATAAATCACACTAATTTATGATTACCATTGATAAAAATGCAATTTCAAGAGTAGCATCAATTGATGTTAATTTCTTCTACGTAAATGCAAAATCGAAATTCAAACTCACTTTACACTCAGATGAATCAGGTTTCGATAGGAGAATTAAAGATCAAAACGTTCATAGACCCGGCTTAGCATTAGCCGGGTTTGTTGAACTCTTTGCATATGAACGTGTGCAAATATTTGGGAACACTGAAATAACTTATCTCAAAAATTTATCTGCTGAAAAAAGATTGAAAGCATTAAAAAAATTGTTTCAATTCCACATTCCATGTATTATTCTCACTGACGGCAACAATCCCTTTCAAGAAATGATATCTCTGGCGATAAAATTTCATGTCCCACTTTTTTCATCCCCCTTGTTAACAACAAAATTAACCTATTTAATAAGCGATTTTCTTGACGATCAATTTGCTCCCCGTGTTTCAATTCACGGTTCATTTGTTGATGTGTATGGAGTCGGTATCTTATTTATTGGAAAATCAGGAGTAGGGAAGAGCGAAGTTGCTCTGGACCTTATTGAAAGAGGTCATAGGTTAGTAGGAGATGACGTCATTATACTCACAAAAAAAGGAGAAGGAATTCTGATTGGAGCCGGGACTACTTTAGTAAAACACTTTATGGAAATTCGTGGTTTAGGTATTCTGGATATTCAGAAAATGTTTGGAGTGAGAGCCATCCGGCACCAAAAAAGGTTAGAGGTTATTTGTGAATTGGAGGTTTGGAATGAGAGTTCTACTTACACGAGAACAGGGCTCGATGAATCTATTGAAAAAATATTAGATATTGAAATACCCTATGTCAAACTGCCAATTATACCCGGCAAAAATATTACAGTAATTTCGGAAGTTATCGCGCTGCATTATCTTTTAAAGCATTATGGTTATGATGCCGCTCAAGTATTTAAGGATAGATTAGAGAAAACAATTTTGGACAAAAGTAAAGGAAATCAAGAGCGAGGGGTAAATTATTTTGAACATGACTTCGAATAAAATATTTTTCAGTATTTTTAAGAAATCGTTTGACAAAGAGGTGTTGTTTGGTTATTTTCGCATACAAATTATGAAGAAATTATACTATTTTACCAGCAAAAATCTAAGATTTATAGAAATTACTGAACTTAGAGCGAAATTAGCCCTTTTGTTTCTGGTTTCTTTCATTGCAATGTTTTTGTTCGGATTCTATTTATTCAATCAATTTTCCAAAACGACTACCCTCCCAACCGACCAGGCTTTTCAATTTAAAATTGAATCCCTCTTAAAAAATTATCAAAAAGTGAACTTGCAATTGGATAGTTTACTTAAAGTTAATAATGAACTGCGAATCGCTGCTAATCTACCCGTGATTTCCACTGAAGAGCAAGAGTTGGGTGTCGGTGGTGGTGAATTTAATATCTCGGTAGATTTTAAGAAAAGTGTAAACACAAATGGATTAAAAGAAGTAAGCGATCTAGTTGAAAAACTATTGACAAAAATTGAATTTGAGAAACACAACATCAATGATATTTCTTCTGCATTAATGCAAAATGAAGAACTATACAAAGGTATTCCAGCTATTAAACCCTGCGTCGGCGCGATTGCGACACATGGATTTGGGATACGGTTTCATCCTATCTTGGGCAAAAATCGAATGCATAATGGAATTGACATCATCACTAGTGTTGGAACTTCAGTCTATTCATCCGGTGGTGGATTAGTTGATTTTGTTGGTTTTAGAAATGGTTATGGACTTTGTGTTGAAATTGATCATGGCTTTGGTTACAGAACAATTTATGGACATCTTTCTAATGCAAAAGTTAAGCAAGGGCAGAAAATTGAGCGAGGTGCTTTAATTGCTTTAACAGGAAATTCAGGGCTTTCTACCGGTCCACATCTTCATTATGAAGTTTTACACGACGGGATAAATCTTGATCCAGATCTTTTCTTTTTTGACGATTCACAATTATTCGCTAATAATTAATACTGAGGATTTTATTTTATGATTTGGACTATCGAATTAGCTTCATTTTTAGATGATGCTCCCTGGCCAGCTACAAAAGAAGAACTAATTGATTACTGTGAAAGAATTGGAGCCCCATTAGAAGTAATTGAAAATCTTAAGGAGTTAGAGGATTCGGAAGAACCTTATGAATCCATTGAAGATATTTGGCCTGATTATCCAACTGATGAAGACTTCTTTTATAATGAAGATGAAATATAATAATTTAAAATATTTAAATTTTAAGGCACAAAATGTGCCTTTTTTTATTCCTTAAAGTATGTTATCAACAATTATTGGGCAAGATTTCGTTAAAAACTCACTTTATCTTTTATTACATAATAAAAAGCTCCCCCATGGAGTAATATTATTTGGTGACGAAGGATTGGGTAAGGATGCAGTTGCTCTAATGTTAGCAAATTTACTATCCGGTTTTTCTTCTGGAACTCCCAACTTTACTGAAAACATAAATATTAAATTCATTACAGCCTTTCCAAGAGGTAAAAATGAAACTGATTCTGACGGACCTTTTGACAAAATTCCTGCTTCGGAATTTGAAAAAATTCGTACCGAATTAAGGAAAAAAGGATTAAATCCTTATTATAAAATTGAAATTCCGAATGCTAATGATATAAAGATTAACAGTATTAGGGAAATACAAAAATATCTCTCTTTAACACCAAATTCTTCTCAGACTCGAGTTGTTATCATTTCAAATGCCGATTTGATGAACGAAACATCCCAAAATGCTTTACTTAAGAATCTAGAGGAACCTCCCGACAATACATTTTTTATCTTAACAACAAATAATATAATTAATTTACGAGAAACCATTCGCTCACGATGTCAAGAATTTCAGTTTGCCCCATTAACTGAAAACGAAATTGCAGAAATTTTGCAGGAACACTTTAATATCTCGCATGATGAAGCTCATGTCGTAAGTTCAATTGCAGAAGGATCATACTCCAAAGCATTAAAGTTGATAAAAACTGATGTCAATTATTTTCTGGAGAAAACAATATCTACTCTAAGATATGGTTTAGCTGGTAAATACTATTCTTGCTTAAAAGAACTCAATGAAATGGTTACTAAAGAAGAAAAAGATTTTCAACTTGTTATTTCTTTTATCATTTACTGGCTTTATGAATTAAATCTTTCTCGTAACAACCTAATACCTCATTATTTTAGCAACTATCGTGAGACCATCGAAAAATTCAATTCAAAATATGGACAAATTGATCTTGGGAAAATAATTAGTGATTGTGAAGCCTTGTTGAATAAAATTAAAAATACAAATGTCAACCTTAACATTTTAAAGTTTCGATTAATTATGCTCCTCTCATCGGTAATTAAAATTAAATAAAAGTAAGGATAATTATGATAAAAGAAATATCTGTAATTGGTGGTGGTACAATGGGGAACGGGATTGTAACAGTTTTTGCTCTTAATTCCTCTTCTGTTAATTTGATTGAAATGGATCAAGAAAAAGTCGATAAAGCTTTAAGCTCAATAGCGAACAATTTAAGCAGAATGGTTACAAAGGGGACAATAACTGGGAGTCAAATGCAAAAATCATTACAAAGAATAAAATCTTTCATAGGGGTCAAGAATACTCCTATTACATCTGATTTGATAATTGAAGCTATTTACGAAAATAAAGATGCTAAGATTTCAATATTTAAGGAGTTACAGAAACTGATTAAACCTGAATGTATTTTTGCTTCAAACACATCATCCATTTCTATTACTGAATTGGCAAATTCATGCAGGCCTGACAAGTTTATTGGTATGCATTTTATGAATCCAGTTCCGGTAATGAAATTAGTTGAAATTATACGTGGGTTTTCTACCAGTGATGAAACTTTTCGAATAATCAAAGATTTAGCGAATGCAGTTGGAAAAACTCCTTGTGAAGTAAATGATTATCCCGGATTCATTTCCAACCGTATATTATTACCGATGATAAATGAAGCGATTTATACTTTGATGGAAGGTGTGGCGAAAGTTGAAGACATTGATACAGTAATGAAATTAGGGATGAATCATCCCATGGGTCCACTCGCACTGGCAGACTTTATCGGTTTGGATGTTTGTTTAGCTATAATGGAAGTTCTTCACAATGGATTTAACGATTCGAAATACCGACCATGTCCATTATTGAAAAAAATGGTTGCAGCTGGTAAATTAGGAAGGAAAAGTGGTGAAGGATTTTATAAGTATTAAATTTGACGAATAACAGGATTGATCATGCACGATAATGTATCTTATGTAAACTAACAAAACCCAATGAAAAGCAAGAAATCAAAGCATATTGTTTCCTTTTCGTGGTTTGTATCATAAAATTTCCTTTCTCTTTTTATTTACGGTGAAAACTTATAAAATGTTTTCTTTATCTCCAAATAAAAAATTTAACATTTAAACATTAACAACATAACAACACAAATTACATATAGAATATCTAATCACCAGGGATTAACCCTTAATCGTGTAGGATTAAGGGTTAATCGTGTAGGATTAAGGGTAAATTTGTTTTTTTATTGATTTATTTCTTACTTTTGCATATCATTAATACAGGAATTGTTATGAGAATTACAAATTTGTTACTTGGGTTTATACTTTTCGTCAGTGCTTTTACTCCTGCACAAAACAAGTCTTTACAAGATATATTCAACCAAATAAAAATCATTTACGGAGATCCTGCTCCGTATGTCGGTTTGGAAAGTTTGTTAATGAATTCTTTGATAAGCGCTAAATCAATAGATGCTGAAATACAACGTTACATAATGAAGTATGAAGATTTAAAGCAAAGAATAGAAGATTATAACACTGAAAACAAAAGAGGTTTGGAAACCGATAATGATTTCTTGATAAACCTGGAAAGAAATTTTTCGGTAAAGGAAAGAAATATTGCAAATGCTTTAGGTTGTCGTTTTGGAACTTCAATTCCAAAGGAATTTATTGATCTTGCAATTACCAACACAAACGCAAACTGTGTATTTGAATATAACAAAATAAAGAGTTTTAATCGAAACGGTTTTTATGTTAATAAATATCCATGTGGTAGAGAATATTTTTTCACACTGTTTTTAATTGAACGGAAGGAATATAATTATAAAGATGGTGAATGGTTTAACAGCAAAGTTTTACAAAGCTTTCCAGATACCCCTTTCAAGTTCCCTCCAGAACAATAAAACTGAGCTTTTCCCCCTTTCCCCTGCTCCCTATTTAACGAACAAAAAAAAGCCGGGCAATATACCGGCTTTTTAATTATCGTGTCTTAGAAACGATTTATGAAAGGATTTTTTAATACCGTCTGCGCCGTTTTACGGTTTTCCGCTTTGTTGTTCCTTTTTTCTTCCGGAGTTTTACGGAAGCGGCTTTTATTGCTCGTTTGTATTCCCGGCTAAGTGCAGTTCTTTTTTTATCCATTGCACTCATTTTCTTTTTTACTGATTTAACCTTTCGGTCTCTTTGAAGATTTTCTAAAAAACTCATGTTAATGTTTCCTCTATGGTTGTTTGTTGAAAATTATTTTCATTAATTAAAGGGAGTTTTACATATTGAATGTATTGAGCCAAAGAATTAGCAAGATCGTTTTTCGTTTTTTCATCCATTTTGGAAAAATCTACTTTGCGCAAAACTTGAATAATTGCTCCAGGTATCTTTATCCCGACTGGATTAACGTTTGATTGAAAACTTTGTCCCTGTGGTTTTGTTCCGGTTATCATGTTTTGTAAGCTCATTAATGTTGATAAATCTATTCCGCCGCTTCCGGCTTCATTTTCTTTTTTTATTTTTTCTAATTCTTTTTCAAGTTTTAGAATTTGTTCTTTCTGAAAATCCATTTGCAGCTTATAAAACTTTTCAAGCTGAGCCGAAAATTTATTTTCATCAGGTTTGATAGAAAGGTTTTCCGCAAGTTTTCCAAGTACCGCAACAAGTGCCGGATCAGTCATGTCTTCGCTTTCTTTAATGTTGTTTTTTTCTTCGAGGCTAAAACCTCTAATTTTTCCACGATAGTTCTTTGCATCGTTTAAATATTTCATTGAATAAGTGTACGTTCCATTCCCTAACCTGTTCCCAATTTCTTGCTGAAGCTCCGTTTTTGTTTTGCCGTCAAGTTCATTACCTAACATCAAAACAACTTTTCCGTTTTTGAAAACGTGAAAGTAATCAATACTTTTAAGAACGTTATTTATCATTTAAGTATTACCACTGCTAACAAACCGAAAACAAGTAAGAACGGCAAAACATCAGGAAAAAATTTTGTTGAAATATTTGTCATAACGCTTGCAATTTTTTTTAAGTAGTTCGGATCGGTTGCATACTTCAATGAACCGGAGACTAATTTTTCAGCGAATAAGATCGGATTCCCTCTAAAGGAAAACGCTTCGCTCCAATTACGTCTTAACAAAGCTCCATAGTCAAGAAAACTTTCTCTATACGATTCATAAGCGCGAAAAGTAGCTGTAATAGTTTGAGTTTTACCGTTTATTACTTCTGTTGTTTTTACAGTATTCGTTTTCCCTTTCCAACTACTCCCGGCTTTTATTCCAAAGATATTATTTGCGTTCTTTGCTTTTCCGTAATTACTTTCTAAACATGCCTGCGCCAACGAAACCAACACAGGCACGCCGTAAATGTTCTCAACCTCAACAGCGTAAGGGTGAACTGAATCCAAAAAATTATTTTGTTCAGTTGTCATAAATCGTTTTTGTTTTCGTTTTATTAAATGAATCTTCTACTACATAACCATAAATGAAAAAACTTACATCAATATAATTTAGTTGCCCGTCGAGAACTCCATCAAAGGCAATAGTTTGAAAATTCTCAACGAATAAATTTAGATCGTTTAACGGTTCGGCAATAGGAAGATAAAACAAACATTTTAGCAAAGAACCATTTATAAAAAAGTTCATTTGAATATTTGTTTGTACTAAATCCGCATAGTTTTCGTTAAGAAGTTTATAAGCTCCAACTCCATTTTGGTAAAACATTTGTGGTATTATTTTTTCAATCACAAAGTTTTTATTTTTAACCTCATCAGGGACGGTCAATGAATGAACCATCCCATCAAAAGAACCTTGTAAAAGAATTAATCTATAATCGTTAATACGCTTTAACATTACAGTTTAAACCCTATCAATTGTAATTCCTGATTTGTTACCGCTCCGCCCGATTGATTGTCGAACGTAACTTGTAGAGAGCTGTTTTTCGGTATTATAAACACTTCGGGCAAACGATAACCGTTTAACCCGCTTCCTATCAAGCCCGAATTAAAAGAAAGGTTTGAGAGTAGTTCTCCTGTTGAATTAGCAACAGAAATAAAAACGCCGCTTGTTCCGCTTGTTCTTATATCCGTTATCTGGAAGTCCGATTCATTCGATATATTTATCGTTTGAATGGATTGAGAGCCGCTCCCGATCGAAGCGGCTTTTGCAATATTGATAAAAAATTTTTTCATCTTACATAACCTCTCTAATTAATTCACCCTTAAACATAAATATATTTGCGGTCGGTGCTTTTGTCCTGGCTCCAGCGTTAAAATATATTTGCACATTTGCATTCGACGGGAAAATAATTTGTTGATCGAGTATGTACTTTGAATGTTTGAAAGAAGTAGTGTAATTACTTGGGACCTCATAGAAAACATAACTATACAGATTAATGTCGGAAGTCTTTAATACTTCAACATTATTTACAAGTATTTTTAATTCATTTGAATAAGAAAGAATTTCGCCTTCGGCTGTGGCAATTTCCGCAGCGGTTAATGCGGCTGAGGAGCAGGCGATCTCTATTGCATTTAAAACAAAACTTTCCCTGTTGCTTAAGGGCAAAAGTTTTGAATATAGATTCTCATTGCTTTCACTGTTCAAAATGCTGTTTGAACCTGTCGCGATAGTTTTTTGATGGTACAGGGTAAAGTCATTTTTTTCTAAAACATTTGCCGCTTTCCCTTTTTCGTTATACTCAAACGCGGAAAGTTTTGAATATTTTTTCCCCCGCAAATGAATGATATAAGTTCCTGCAGTAGAAAAATAAAGTTGAATCTTAAAATTATCTGCTCCATTTACAATTATAGGGTTGATAAACCGTTTGAAATCCAAAACATAAGATTTAAACGATCCGCTTGCCGCGGAATAACTTAAGGATTTTGGGCAAAT
>Ga0210044_10002690_pt1:10000-26122 | contig 26122 bp, 25 predicted proteins | sample CryGey13umfilter_2_FD_183959 | JGI IMG/M metagenome (GOLD analysis project Ga0210044, IMG submission 183959) | Groundwater microbial communities from aquifer in Utah, USA - Crystal Geyser 4/9/14 3 um filter (SPAdes) (version 2) | ecosystem: Environmental > Aquatic > Deep subsurface... | reverse complement strand
CTGCATCAATTCGCTTGTAGTATACGGGCTCGTAGAAATGGTAGCACAAGATAGCGCTGATATCCGGTGTGATACCTGTCAACTTCTCCAACGGTGTCCGCCATTTCAAACTTTCCGTGGCGGTACAGTTCATCACCATGCACACATGCTCCAATGCCAGTAACCACGTGTCGGCCGGGGCTCCTACCAGGTTCATGAGCTTGTTCACTGATCGTTTAATCACTCCAAAACGTCGCTCGAAAGGGTTCTGATGTTGGTAGTATGCCTCCGATTGTTTGGCTTTGATGATGTACATCCGTAGTATCTCTTGAATCAGGTGACTTGTCTCCGAGGATGCTGAGTCCGTAATGAGCACATCCATAGCTCCCCGTAGTTTGATGTTATCGAGAAGGGTACTGGCAAACTCTGCGTCTGACTTCACGCCGCTTACGTCTGCTACCAGACTCTGTGTGCCGATGAACAGTTGCGCGAACTTGCATCCACATCCAATTGCCGGGGTATCACTCGCAATGGTGTCCGAGGCGACAGCTTCTGGTCTCCGTGCCACATTAAGAGCCGGGTTGGGCGAACGGTACGTTTGCTTCAAGCTAAGTCCCTGTGAGGAACGTCGTCCGTACTGCGTAGTGGCTGCCAACGTGCGAAGGAGCGTGATGAGCGAGACCCCCAGGAGGTACGGCATAAGCGACAACCAGTTCCGTTTGCTTGGGCGCATCGTCCGTTCCTGATTCGGTACCTTGACCTTATCCAAGTGTCCTAACGGATCGTCAGGTTCAGGAAGCAGGGTGTCGTGATGGCGGTTGTCGAAATCCTGCACACGAACGTCGTCTAGACCAAACTCCCCATTTTTCGTCTCATTTTCCTCCCCAGGGTTTACGCCTGGGACGGTATCTGTCTCCGTTGACACAACTTGGCCTTCTTCATCGAGATCGCTATCCGCATCGTAGGTGAACGGAGGTGTATGCTCCCCATCAATGGGGACAGAAACCGGGTCGGGGGGGAGGGATAGAAGACGTCGCGACCGTCGTGTGGCGGCGGTGTCGGCAGCAGTAATGAGGGACTGAATGCGTGTGCGCAATGAGAACGATGGTTTCGTAGGGAAGTGGGCATAGTGGACCGACAAGTGTTGGAGACGGAACACACCAATATCATCGTAGGGGAGGCCGGCGTTGACGGGTGGATCATGACGTTTGGTGTACCAGTCGGGAGGCACGACATAATCGAACTTGGTGGGATTCCATTCAGTCTCTTGGGTGAGGAAAACATGCGGGAGAGACGTCCATTCATGGTCGGTGTACGGGCGTGCATCGGCAAGATAGGCAAGTCCGTGATGAAAGGTGAGCGGGATGACGTAGCCTTCCGGAGTGGCAATGGTACCAAGACCACCAAGTGTGGGCGAGGTGTCATGGACGCGAATCTTGAAGGCTTCCATTTGGACCGAAGACAAAATAGATTTGTGGGTCGGAAGGATTGCACCGTGGCGGACAATGACGATGACAAAACCATGATTTGAACGAACGACGGTACCACCGGCGCCAAGAGGGACTGCAGTGAGTTCATGGTCATCAATACCGGTAATATCCACAGTAGCGTGCGGATAGGTTTCGATAACACGCATTTGAGTACCAAGGATAGAACCATTAGCACCGCGGTCAATAAGGCAGCGAGCGGACAGGGTAGACTTGGAGTGGATATTGTACCGTATGGTATTAATATGAACGTTGTTGGCTTTACGCGCCGTGTGTTTGCCCGGTTTTCCAAGAAGACGGTTGATAGAACCGGGTGGATGGTGCGTCGAGTTGTCATTGGGAGTATTCGCGAGTGCATGAATAATGAGGTTGTCATCGAGATGGTCCGGAGGGGAACCGGTGTCAACGTCGTCAGGGGTTGCAGATGAAACGTCGGGTGGGTTGCAATCTGTAACATGGGCCTGGCGTGGTGCAGAAGACCGATGAGTTGCTGCTGGTCGAGGTTTGGCAGCGATAATGGCGGCCTTGTCGGCGTCAGACAATTGATCCCAAATGGCACGGCCGTCAGAAGAGATTGCTTTCCAAGTCGGAAGTGGCAATGTAGCCTTAGGATTACGTGTGGCAGCATGCATTTCATAAGTGTCATTGTCGTGGATGGGATCGTCATATGATTCGTCAATGATGTCTACGGAATGAACTTTGTGACTACGTGCGTGACTGGATTGGACGCTGCGAGAGACATCGAGTGTGGCGGCGGCTCGAAGTAACAATGTAAAATACTGAAGGAAGTCATTATCAGTCATGCCGAAATTGGGTGCGTGTGTATCCAGTTGCGTCTTGACCATAACGAGCTCCGGAATAGTGGAGACAGCGTTGGCGATCAACGAGGTTTTCATAGGTGTACCAATACGTGAACCGGCATGGAGCTGGGCATCATTGTAAAGGTTGCAACGATAATCCCAGTCAACGAGCCAGTCGGTGAGAGAACCGCGGTATTTGCGCAGATCCAAGCGATCGCTGGTAAGAGAGCTCATCATGGTAGCACGGGAGAGTGTGGCACGACTTGAAGTTTGATGGTAGGTACACAGGTCTTGCCAGCATGCTTGTGCGTTGCCACCGTCACTGTAACGTCGAACAATAGATTTACCCACGGGGGTGTTAATTTTATTGAGGAATACAGCTTGAAGGAATTCACACATGATTTGAAAGGCTTCATTTTCGGTATGAGAGCGGGGCTGATAGGTAGGATCAAAAACGCGTCCGACGCCTTGTGAGCGACCGATTGTCTTGGTCTTGAGTTGGAACTCATGCCACTCGACTTCGGAGTTGAGTTCTGGAAACGCGTTGATGTCGCGTTTCTGTCCACGTTGAAGTGACGATAGGAGTACTGCATCTGGGGATGGTTTAGAATATCCTTGTCCAGGGCTGTTACCACCACCACCACCACCGCCACCACCATTGCCACCACCACCATGTCCATGTCCACCAGGATAAACGGGCGGAAAACCAGAGGAGTTAGGATACGATGGAGTAGTGTGAGGTTGGTTATAATGGGGTCCATTATTACCATTGCCGTTGCCATTGCCTGGACCGTTGCCTTGTCCGGAGTGGAAGCCTTGGTTATGTCCGGTGCCATTGCCAGAGCTTATTCCATGACCTCCTTGAGGGTTATTACCTTGTCCAGGATTGGTAGTAGATGCACCAGTGTTTCCAGTACTATGTCCTGTAGTACCGCTTTGATATCCGTTAGGATAAGTGGGCAATTGTTGGTACTGCTGAGGATACCAAGGCGGGGCGTTGGTAGTTAGTGGTGTACTACGAGGTGGTGTCGTATCAAACCGAAGTTGTCCGGGATTGGCGAGCACCATATCACCAGCAGGGAAAGAGGTATTCAACATGGTATGGTTTGGTGACACATGTGCAATGGTAGACTGATCCAGTGCATGGAACGGGGCATAATCAGGAGACTGATCTGGGAAAAATGTACCAGTACGCACATTGTGTGTATTATGGAACATCGGTGACGGTGTTTGGAGTCCAGGGAAACCGTTATGGGGTGATGTATGAATGGGTGGTACGTAGTACCCTGGATTTGCGTTAGGATGGACAGGAGGAGGATATGGAAAATATTGTCCTTGTGGGGTTTCAACAGGTGCCGTGTATGATGGTTGAGAAGCTCGTGCAGCTTGTGACCATGGTGTGGGCATCCGTCGTGGATCTGGAGGGGGGATAGTATTTGGGTCCGGAGTGGGTTTCAGAGGCGGAAGTGTGCCGGAACTTGTAGTCGCATACTTTGATTGAAATCCTTTTGGTACATATCGTGTCGTAATGAAGGGTGATGACGTATCAGTCGTGGGATTACTCGCGCGAGTAAAATTACCGTACGCCAAAGGGTCATTGCTTGAGAAATTGAAGGTTTGTGTTGACTTCTTACGATGACCGTATGGATATGCCCGTGGCATAGACAATAATCGGCCATTATTAAATCGGTCATGTGCATCCTCATAAGAAAGAAAGAAAACAATAGGTTCATCGCCATCTGTAATCGGTTGCTTACAGTAGACAAAATGTCCTCTATTGTCATCTGTCCAACTACCGATTGCCGAATATGTGTGTTCGGTATCTTCGGTTGGTAAGGCTTCGTAATCATCGTATTCCGTCACAATGTCTTGACAGTACACATTGGATACAAGGTGATAATGTGCCCAACTTATGACAGTAGGTGTGTTATCGTTCATACAATATTGCTTGCGATATTTACGATACTGCTCACTAGTACAATGAGTCTTGAGGAACGAATATGCTTGGTTAGACGGTGTCTTAACTGTAGCATGTGCACGTGCTGTTACATGTTTGAATAAATCAAAAAGTAATGCTTGCAAGGCAAAAGGGTAGTTCCACATTTTCACTGGAATGTTTTCTTGTGCGAAAGATGTCAATAGTACCTTAGCTGTTGTGGCATTCATCGTAAGAAACGGAGCTAGTGTATCAAAACCAAGCATAAGGAATGTCTTGAGGAACAATCCATGTCCGCTTGTCGGATCATCAAGCTGGTTGAGCTCAAACAATTCGACAAAGATACGCTGTAAATGAAATGATGACATAAAATGTCGAATCTGATCATAAACGGTTGTCGGTACTGTATCGATCAGTCGTGCAAGCCATACGATCGTATCAGGATCGTTGCTGAAACCAGCAACATTATTAGTTCGATTGGATAGTAACGTAATTACGTCATTCTTATCAAGGAACTTGTAATATTGTTTGAAGTCAACAGGGATCCGCCACTTAAGTGTATCTTCAAACTTACAAAACAAGACAAAGTCCTTATCTGCTTGTTGTAAAGACAACTTCAGTGACTCATTGTTGGTTGTAAAAGACGACGTATCTATGTCGAGCATAGATACTTGTGCCTTCGTAAGATCATCAACATCTTGAAGGCCTTCAGTCATTAACAATTCAGTATAAGAACAAAACAAATTAAACGATGACTCTTGTAGACAAGTTCGAATCGCTTGAACATTATTCCAAGCCTTAACCCCATCTGGATTAGATGGGTCTAAAGTATTCAGGAATGAATTAGCATCTACGAACTCTTCGAGATCTTCAGGAATCATAGTCGTGAACTGTTGAAACGTGTCACGAGCGGTTTCGATATTTTTGTCACGAACTCCTGATTGGAAACGTTTCAAAGTATCTACTCCCGAACCTTGAATGATGTTGTCAACAGTACGATTAATATCATTAATCTCGTCATTCTTCGATTCGCCACTAGACGATGGGCTCTTGCTAGGATCATCATCACTTGGCGGATAGTACGAGTCCTTCAATCCAGATTGAAATGGTTTCCATCCAAGCGGATCATCAGGAGGAGACTTGGGAGGGGACACTCCACCAGGTCTCAAAGGTTTCTGATCGCCCTTTGGCGATCCTCCTTTCTTGCTCTTTCCCATATCAAAGAATTGGGTAGCAGGAAAGAAATGAGAGTGTTGCGACTGTTAATCTAATAACGAGTTCGAAATATCGACTCGTAGGTGTAGAATAACAAAATGAACTACTGGTTGTAGATCAAGGTTGAGAATACGTATCCGTAGATCGTACTTCTCCGAGCTGTTGATAAGGGGCACGAACTCTTGTTCGTGGGTCAGCAGAGGCTGAGGTCTGACAATCCAAGTCCTAATCCAACGGGGAATAGGCAGTTAGTTTTCTGATACACGCACGCCTCCACGGGTCAAAGACGGTGTATGCTATGTTATTCTCTTTGGAAATAAACTCTTGAAACTAAATAATTGTGAGGATTCCGGGGAGAGAAATACACATTTCTCTTTCCTCGTATCCGATTATTTCTACGTGTAAATATGTATAACGTAGTACACAATGCTCATTGTATACTCCGTCTTTCTGCGCGGTCATTTTCATACATGGTTCAACAGGATTATGCGTTCTCTCCACTTGGGTTAGGGATAGAACCATACCAGAGAAGAAACTTCGTGCTAACCTTCGTTCCCTTCTTAGTCTTGCTCTGCTTCCTCTTAACCACTTGCCAGCCATCGTTGCTGTCTATCTCCTCGTTAACTTCGTCCTTCCTGACCTTAACATCAGTGCTGCCCGCGAAGTTTGCACCTTCGGTCTCACTCACCGGACAAATAGTAGCCTCCGCGGTCGCAATGTAGGCGTTCCACCAATCATCTTCATCTCTCTTGCTCGTCACATCTCTCGCAACCAAACCTAACTCCTCATCACATCCGGTAGGCTCCATCTTCTCTTCATTTCTAGGTAGGAGATAGTCTCCCCCTTCCACACATACCTCTTCCACTACTTCGGAGTAGTCTTCCACTTTGAACTCGCTCATCTCCGGAACGATTTCATCCGCAAAGTACCCTTCCACACCCATCACTCCTCCGGTAATAGGTAGCCTCAATTCCTCTGCATGCAACACAATCTCATAATCCACTTGTTCAGTTTCATGGCACACATTTGCAACTTCCTCTTCCTGGTGAGCGTCCCTGCCTCCTTCCTGATGACGGGGGGCTCCGATATCCTGTCCGCGATTACCATACGGTTGCTCTGGTCGTCTCGTATTTGGTCCGCCATGTAGTGCCCAACAATTGTCCTTGATATGACCAATCTTTCCACAGTAATGGCACTTCCTAGGCTCCCTAGGCCTCAAATTCCACTGATTCATAGGTCCCCCAGGTCCCTGAGAGTGTATCTACCTTGCCCATACTGGTTTCCTCCTCCGGTCGCTCTGATCTGCGGACACATCCTGGAAATGTGACCCCACTGGCCACACCTGAAGCACTTCTTCTTCACTTGTTGTCCACTGTTGTATGCTGCCAAAGCCTTCTCACTTTGCTCTTCTTCCTCATCTTCTTCTTCATCATCCTCCTCGTCATCTTCATCCTTCTTCGGATACATTGTCATGTACAACTTCTGCAACTCCGTGGTCAAATCCTCCACCGTCAAAGGATCCACTTCTGCTCCAACTCTTGCTTTCCACGCATATGCCTTCAGCTGATAGGGGCTTAGCTGTCCGGCAGCCTTACTCTTAGGTAGCTTTGAAATAAGGTCCTTGATGAACTTGTCTTCCGGGATCACTTCACCAAGGTTCTCCAACTTGCTCCTCATGATCTCCATTCCCAAGATAAACGTTTCCGGACTCTCCTTTTCCTTCATCCTCTTGCTGTAGTACTTCTCCTGTTCCTCCTGCAAGTCTGGTTTCTTGTCAGTCTCATACTTGGCTCTCAACTTCTCCCATGCGTTCGCGAAATGTCCACACCGGTAGTTGATCTTGTCCATAGCACTCTTCACCTTATAAAAAGCCACCTTGCCCTTCTCAGTATTCGTATCCATAGCCTGAATCAACATATTGAACGCTGCTGCATTGTCTTGTCTCATCTTCCTCTTCTTCTTCTTGGTCGCCAGGGCTCCCGCGCTATCATCTGGCCTGTCATTCAAGTCCTCCGTGTCTACAGGGATCGGGTCAGCTCCAGGGATAGTCAAGTAACTGTAACCCTTTCCACCCAGGGCTGTCATGAACTTAGTCTCCCACACATCCCAGTCCTTCTGACGTCCGGAGAACATTGGAATCTTTGCACTCTTTGTCTCTTCTTCACTCATCTTCTTAACTCTTCTTCAAACTCTTTCTTCTTCTCACTTAACTTCGGTCACTGTCTCTCAATACTCTTCAATACTCTTCAAGTGTCTTCACTCACACTTACAGCCACTTCACTTACTCTTCGTTCCACTTAAGTCAATTCACTTTACTTATCTCTTACCTCGTCTCACACGTACGTACGCGAATAGTCCCACTATAGGCTTGTTTGATCAAACAATAATTATCGTGTCGCGATAGCTCTATAGCCTGGGACTTACCTTTCTCCTTATATTTCAATACAAACGAACTCAAACACTATACCTTCCCCCTCTGTAAATATACAAAGGAACAACTTACTACTCTTTCACACTATAACTCAACTCAATACACTGTAACTCAACTCGATTCCTCTTCAAATATCAAGAGAAATATCCACTCAAACACCTTAAACTAAATCGATTGATATTGCCTTTCAAACTTTTCTTTCTAAATATTGTGAGCTTAAAACTAGACTAAAAATAAGCTCCAAATCCTCGCAATCTCCTCAAAAGTATCCGTATCTTTGCGCTTACATCACCCTCATGTTCTTCCAGTTGCTCGCATCATCGCTCGCATCATCGCCTGGTTCACCAATAGTCTTCAATCCTGCGCCTGGTCTATATTTACCACTTGACACTTGTTGTCTCGCATCACCTAGACTCCCAATATAGATAAATTGCACCTCATAGCAAAAATATTGCATCCAGCTGTCTGTCCGTCAACATCATCACGCCTGACATCATCATCTCCAATCAAAACCAGTCATGCACCGTCCGACATCATCATTTCCAGTCATACACGGTCCGACATCATCATTTTAGTCTTGTTTGCTTAAGTCCCATATAACTAGTCCCGCTAATGACTCAAATCCCTCCGACATACACTTGGTAGCACACCTCTTCATTTTCATAGTCTCACACTTGATCGTCATCTTGCAATCCTGATTTCCAATACTTCGGGTTTTCCAGTTCATAAGACTGGATTTGTAACCAAAACCTTCCAACATGAGTCAATGTCATCATTGTTATAGGTGAGGAGAGTGCCAACAGGGTTGAGAGGGCGCCCAAAGGTGGGAGAAACAGTGGCATGGTGACCATGTTGCAGAAAGTCAAAAAGAAATTTGCAAGAGGCTGTGCTGCTTTGTTGGTTGGTTTGTTGTTGTTGAAGGGCTTGCTCGGCTATTGTGCGTGAGGCATATTCCCTAGCTACGTTGTTGAATTTTGATTATCCAGGATTGGAGTTCTTGGGGAAGAATTGTTGTACGGTAGTGACGGAAGACTGTGGTGTCTGAAGATAGCAAGTGTTGGTCCTGCTGGAGCAGTCCTGAGGGGGGCCTATCTGGAACTCCCTTCTGACTTGATTTTACAGGTCTTTGAGATTGGCTTGAGCCTAAGGAGTGTCTTCAGTGGTGTGCTTGCATGTGTTCTGATGTTCCCAAATGTTCCAATTGAATGTCCAGAGTTCAACTATGAGGCCTTTGGCCCAAGATTGGCCAGTGTGGCGTTTGCCCAAGCTTTTGTAGTGTGCATCTTGAGCCAGGGCCCAGCAGTGTTTGGCAATCCATCCCAGAAGGAAGTTAAACCATCCAATGTCAAATTGCTCCAGAGTGCTTTGATGATAGATGAGCTCTGGTTGAGTGGGTTGAGGAGGATAGTCTGTTTCTGTGGATCGCCAGTGTTTGAGACCCTTGAGAATTAAGATGCGTATGCTTGGGTGGGTGTAGGCCTTTTTACTAAGCCAGGCCTCCAGGGAGAGCAGCTGTTCATTCCAGGTGTCAGTGGCCTTTACCAGAGCATCTAAGAAGGTGCCAAATGTTTTCAACGGGGGCCTCACAGAGAGGACACCTAGAATGTGGCGGTTGTCTTCTTTGGTGGAGCTTGTAGGCTGTGCCGCAGTGTCCTGAGCAGTGTTTAATGAGCCAACAAGAATCACTCAAGGCTGGCAGGGATAATTTGTTTGCTTAGCCCTGTCACCAAGGGAATGCCAGTCAATAAACTTGTCAGTTTCTGGGTTCATCCTGGTCTTCTTTGCCCAATACAGGGCCAGGTCAGGAGAGGTGAAGTCCTTGTAGAGTGTTTTGATGTGTACAATCTTGGATTGCTTTAAGTTCAAACGCGAAATACTATTACTACTACTTATACCTTAACTATTAACTTACCCTAACCACCACCACCACCACCAACAACAACAACAATAGACTATATCTATCTATATTCTTAACAGCTTAACTGAATACTCTTAAGGACAACCCCAACCAATTTGCATTGAATTGAGTGTTTACCGTGCAAAATTCCTGTAGACTCTGGTACAAGTACAAGTTCTTCAGGGCTTCGTTTTCATAGTCATCCATATCCACAGAGGTATTGAAGTGCCAACAGGAGCCACTGGAGCTGCAGGTGACAAACAGACACTGGAGCTGCACGCAACAGACACTGGTGCTGCAGGCGACAGACACTGGAGCCTCAAGCAACAGACACTGGCTGGAGCTGCAAGCGACAGACACTGGAGCCTCAAGCGACAGACACTGGAGCCACAAGTGATCAACACCAGAGCCGCACGCAACAACCATCAGAGTATCAGGACCAAGCAACAGCCATTGCAGCCCTAGGAGTGACAGCCCGTACTGAGAGCAACAGAGCCGCAAGTGACAGACACCGGTGCTGCAAACGACAGCCATTGGAGCAACAGGAGCAACAGCTACTACTGGAGCTGTGAGGAGCAACAGATACTGGAGCTGTGAGGGAGGACAGCTAGTACTGGAGCACTGTGAGCAACAGATACTGGTGCTGCAAGCAACAGATACACTGGAGCTGCAAGCAACAGATACTGGGGCTGCAAGCAACGGATATTGGAGCCTAGCTAGTTTGTTAGTAACATAGTAAATCATGAGTTACTTACGGAGTTAGTAGTACCGGAGAGCCTGAAACGGCATCCACAGCAGGAGCGACAGATCCACCTGGCATCCAGATGTACTACAAACAACAGATACAACAACAGATACTGGAGCCGCAAGCAACCAATACGACTGGTGCCTATGAGCAACAGATATTGGAGCTGCAAGTTACAGCAGATACTGGAGCCACCGGAGCAATAGACAATACTGGAGCTGTAAGCAACAGATACTGGAGCTGTGAGCAACAGATACTGGAGCTGCTAGTGACAAATACTGGAGCTGCAAGCGACAGATACTAGTGGCACCGGAGCCAACAGACCACCAATACTGGAGCCACTGGAGCAGAGATCACCCCACTGGAGCCTCTTTGTGACAGCCACCACAGCCAGCATCCTCACTGGAACGACAGCCCCTGAGCAAGAAAGCCACAGGCAACAGCCACCAGAGTTGGAGCAATAGCCAGCCGCCACCAGAGCTGCAGAAGCACAGGCTGTGCATCAGATACTGGAGCTGCGAGCAACAGATACCAGAGTTGCAAGCAACAGATTGGAACTGCAGCAAGCAACACATACTGGAGCCTAGCACATTGACAGATACTGGAGCCTACGAGCCACAGCCAGTGTCTGCCACTGGATCAAATACAGGACCACCACCAACAACTGGAGCCACAGGTGCAGCATCAATAGTCAATAGCTCGGGGGGAGCTATCCTTTGACAACTACATCTGTTGGTTTCAGTCAGTGTAAGACAAGTCACTGAAGACAACCAACCAGTCAGCTACTGATTACCAGCCACTGGATTGAGAACCAGTCTGCAGTTGATCAACAGCCCCTGGAGAGACAACCAATTTCAGTCAGCCTCTGATCAACAGCCACTGGAGTTCCACCAGTCTGCCTTTGATCAGCAGCCACTGGAGTCAAGGATCAATAACCACCAAACCAACAACCAGCATTGATAGCCACTGTTTGAGAGTCAGTCAGCCATCAATCATCTCCAGCCAGCATGGTGGTCTCTCCTTCTAACTGGCCCACAGTGCAGTGGAACAAACCCAAGTATACCTCCATCTTCCGTATCATTTGTCCAGCACACTAGTAGCCCTTTGATCCCAACAACAACTCTGACAACAAGCGTTCCCTCACCAAATGGACCTTCCAGAATGTCTATGCCAAGCTGGCTGCCATTGACCCATTCTTTGTCTGGAAAGTTTACCCTGATCCAGCCACTCCAAGTTTTCATCCTGAGCAATGGCGCCCCATCACTCTAGACCTTCCCACTGGCAGCCTCCCTGATCATCCTTGGTCTTGGGAGATTCATTCATGGAGGTTACCTCAAGTACACTGGGCAACCCACAGAAGGATTCAACTACCTCTCAGGCACAATGATCTCTCCTACCATGAACTCATCCACCAGTTCAACTCTCCAACAATAAACCTGTGGGCAAATCAAGAGAGTCTTGACCACAGAGCCCTTCTGTCCCCATGGACTATTCAGGACCCACACTATGACAAATGTATGTGGCTGGATCTTGGGTTCCACCTCCCAGCTCAACCGAGCCGCCTTAGGCGCAGCTCTTTGCCAGGATCCTATTCTTCAGGAGCAGGGCCTGGCTGTTGAGGTTACTTGGGCACCAGTAGAGGCCTTTCCAGATGAATCTTGTACGCTAGGTCATCAGCGAGTTCATGCTGCTCATATCTGCTGTGGTGAGGCTACCAGGAGTCAGGACTGTATTGCAGCACTGTTCCATGTTTTTGATGAGGACCGTCCTAGTGACAATTATGATCCCCTCTACACTCGGTTGTTTCAATGCTTCATCAACACTGGCTCCTACTATGATTACCTCCAACCTTTTGGTAGGCAGCATCACCAATGCTCCGCACTTCTGAGAAAGGTTCACCAACAGCAGGTATTCTCTCTCCAACATCTGCTCCGGCCTCTCTCCCATCTTCTTGCCCCTTCCCTTAGATTATTCACTCTTTGTAATCTTCAACACCACCTTCACAACCATACTGCTAAAGACATGACTCCTCTCTTTCTTAGCATTCTTCCTTCTACCACCAAAGGGCATCTGGACCTTCTCTACCATTGTGATCATCACTCAGAGGTTCTTCAGGCTCTGGCTGGCGGACTTAGCTCACAAAACCACCTGTGCTTCCTCCACCAGCTCCTTCCAACCACCAAGCAACCCAGTGATGGTACCTCCTGGTAGCCCTGACAACTCAGCCCACATGAGTTTGTCACCCGTACTCCAGTCCAACCTGGAGAACCAGTCCCAAGGTGCCTTCTTGCAGGACCTCATTGAAGCCCCCAAGCAAGAATTTGTTGTAGTCCTAGCATCTGTACATATTCACACCACAAAGAAGAGGACTGATACTTTCTCTGCCCCCAAGTCTTCTCACTCCTTCATTATACATATTTTTCATCTACTTCATTCTACATTCATTCTGCATTTGGTGAGCCAAGGTCAGGCACTGTCCACCTTCACAATTTTCCTGGTACCTCACTGAAACAACACAAAAATTATAGTTTGTGCTCCTACAACTGATACATTCTTCCCCACTCAACCTCTCATTCTTGGCTGCTCATGCAACAGTGTTCGTCCTGGTCCGACATTACCGGGCAGTGGATGCTGACACCCTTCAGGGTATGTCACATCACAAGTCATATATATTTCTGCATGAGTTTTGGTTAAAGGCGACTAAGCAGGCTGGGACTAAGGCCCCATGCTTTGCCAGCGCTTGGAAAGAATGCTAATGTTCTACTACGGGGTGGCCCTTTGTGGTTTCAACCAATACTCTCTTAGCCTAGTAGCTAGTTTGCTTAGTAACGTAGTAGTAAATCTTGAGTTACTTACTTACTTAGGGTGTTTTGATGATGTGAACTCTAGTAGAGAGGATTTTGCCTTTGTGAGAGACCTGGATGCAGGAAGTGGGCAGAGACTGATTGGACCTGAGTGTGCCTTGGCATCTTCTAGTAAGGTGTTGCTTCTTGGCTTTGGATTCCATTTGATCATTGAGAATAGCCCAGCAATCCATTGCTTTTCCCCTTTTCCTTCAGGTGACCTTCAACTTTATGCCAAGTAACTTCTATGGGCAGTGCTTTGAAAGGGTAAAAAATGTCCAGAAGTAGGTCATAGCATGGTTCATTGGGCGGGATGGGGAGGATGAGAATGCTGACAGCTGGTGATGACTGAAGCATTATCTAGAGAAATTGTGATGGATAGTCTGATGTTCCTAATGTGTGGATAGGCCAAAAGAAGTGCTTCAAGGATGGAAAGAATGCCGCAAATGCCCCCAGTTTGGTCCTGTAGGAGGTCTGATCATCAGGGTCTCCCGGGATCCAGTTGACAGCATCAATTCTGCCGTCTTCAGTGGATCCTTGGAGAGTGAATGCAGAGGTACTAGTGCCCAGTTGGTAAGAGCCATTACTACACCAGGCTGTGGCAGTTCCTGAGGTTAGTGTGTCCAGTAGAGTGAGGCCAGCATCTGAATGTTGAAGTTCTTCCACCATCCAGTGTCTTTCAGGAGGCAGTGCCTACAGGGCCTCATCCAGATTGATGAGACCTGGAAGGGGTGTGAAGCCGCTGGATTGGAAGGAAACCAGACTCTCAGAGTTGTCATGAGGAATAACCAAAGGAATCTCCTCAGCATCATGGCCGGCCAATGTGGTGTTCAATCCAGGGGTGGGGTGTGTGGTGGCCACATGTAGACTCACCATGTTGATGGATTGGGGCTTGGTGTGGAAGAAGGGGTAATAACTTTGGCAAAAACCCTGGCGTTTGTGGTAGACCGTTTGATATAGTGTAGACCAGTGCACATGAAGATGTACAACCTGGTCTAAAATGGGGTCGTAGCGCCATGGCCAATGGTGGGGTGTCCTTTGCCAGTGCCCAAGTGGCTGCTGGAGACGTTTGAGGATGGTATGTGATTGGAGGAGAGCCTGAGAGAGACCAAGCTGCCAGGCCTGCTTATGTTGGGCTGCTGTCAAACGGGGTGGGGTTGAGGGCCAGTTGTAAGGGTGGAGGCAGGCAGTATGAGTCTCTGGGTTCTGACAGATCCCATGCTTCTCTTTGGATACAAAGACCAGCATCTGCCGTGACGATGTCTGAGATTGGTGTGTGGTATAGCGGGCAAACATGCGGACTTGTTTCACCAGGAGAAGCTCAGCAGGTGTCAATGCAGATGGTTGTGGGGTGAGAGGACACCACCTAATAGCTGGTCATGTTTCCGAAACAGAAGCAAGTTTGGTAGGGAGTCAGAGAGGGTCATATTCCAGCCAGGGAGGGTTTGGTAGGTTGTTTTTAGAGAGCAATCCATAATTAGGATGTCCAATGTTGGAGGAATTGCCGTCAAGGGTTGAGAAGAACACCACCATGCAAGCTTGATGTTTTCCCAGAGAGCACAGAGGTAGGTACCATTGATGGATTGGGTATCTACACAATGGATAATTTCACCTAATCTTCTGAGCTCCTGAGTGTACCAAGGGTGGTGAACCAGATTGAAAGCACAGTAGTCATGACTTCCCCAGATCAGCCAGCATATAGGGAAAACCCCTGGAGATGCCTGAGGGGGAAGAACACGTTGGAGTTGAGGTAATAGCAGTAGTAGGAGGTCCCATTGTTTCTTGGTGAGGGAACAAGCCAGAAGTGGATACTCTAGTGTTTTGAGGATACCGGCTTTGAAAGCCAGCCACACATCATTCCTGTAGCAAAAGGAACAACAGGATAAGGAATGAGTGAATTGGCTGATCTTGGTTTTGAAGTGATCAATTTGACCTTTCATAGACATGGAAGGGGACCAGGCCATTCCTAGTAGGGTTCTTACCGCTGAACTACTAGTGGGTTCTTTGTGGAGGATAGGAAGAAGAGAGCCATCCTTATCAGGAAGGTAAAGGTGACCTGGTGCCTTGTCCATGGAAAAATAGGAAGGGTTGTTCCATTTGGAGATGTCATGCTTGAGATGGAACCAATGGGATTTTTCCTGACAAATGGCTCCTCCTGTAGCATGAAGACCTCCTGACCAGTGGTCAACAGAGGACAACTGGATGCGGCCGAGGAAGCCCATGTTGGAGGATGCAGGAGTGGGAGTGACAAAAAGGTTGGCATCATCAACAAACATGACAGAAACAAGGTCCTCTAGGGAGCAATTGGAGATGGCTGAGGTGAAGGAAGACTGAAGGTTTTCCTGTTTCAGCATGGTAACAATTGCTTCACTAAGAAACACATATCCCATTGGAGCCATACGGTTTCCTTGACCTGGGCCCATGAGAGGGTCCAGACCTTGTTGTTGGGACCAGTTAGGGCCCCCATATGAGGGGTCATAGGCTGTGAGGGGTCTGTGGTGAGCTTCCTGAAGTACATCAAGCAGAGATTGAATGGGCCGTAGAGGGACCCTGAGCCGCTGCAAGGACAAGGACAGCATGTTATGGGCCATGCAATTGTAGCATTGTCCGGCATCAAGACAAGGGATGGCCATGTTCTGTTGTTGGATACGGGACAGATTGTAGAGCAGAACTTTTGTCCAGAGGCCACTGGGAGCACTTCTGTGGTGACGACTTCCACTTTGCTCCTCAGGAAGGAGATGCAGCTGTTCAGCGTGGGCCATGTCTCTTCCCATTTTCTTGTTGTTGAT
>Ga0210044_10002688_pt1 | contig 26132 bp, 28 predicted proteins | sample CryGey13umfilter_2_FD_183959 | JGI IMG/M metagenome (GOLD analysis project Ga0210044, IMG submission 183959) | Groundwater microbial communities from aquifer in Utah, USA - Crystal Geyser 4/9/14 3 um filter (SPAdes) (version 2) | ecosystem: Environmental > Aquatic > Deep subsurface >... | reverse complement strand
CTTGAACTATTAGGATATTAATGATTCTTAAGTCTTTTCTCTTTTCACAGTTTGATGACTTGGTTTTTGGTTTTTCTACTAAACTGTTCTCTTTTAATGATTCTCCTTTTTTCTCAAATTTGTCTTTCGAGATTGGTGATGATAGAGAGAAAGTTGTCAGGAACCGTAATAAATTTTCTGATAATCTTAGTGTTGACGTAAAAAATATTGCTTATCAACATCAAATCCACTCTGATATTATTAATTATGTTTCTAAGCCCGAATTTATTGGTGATTCTGATGCAATGATAACAGATAAATTTAATCTTGGATTAGCCGTCGGTTCTGCTGACTGCACTACTGTTTTTATTTTTGACCCTGTTAAAAAAGTAATTGCTGCAATTCACTCAGGCTGGAAAGGAACTCAAAAAAGAATTTCGGAAAAGACAATATTGAAAATGCAAAACGATTTTCATACAAATCCGGGTGATTGTTATGCATATATCGCTCCAGCAATTACTCAGCGAAATTATGAAGTAGGAAGCGAAGTAAAAGCTTTGTTTGATGAAAAGTATATCACAAATCTGAACAGCAAGTTTTATCTGGATGTTTCAAGAGCTAATTATGATATGCTTCGAAACTGTGGAGTTAATAAATCTAAAATACAATTATCAATTCTTTGTTCTTATCAGAATAAAAATTTATTTCATTCTTACAGACGAGATAAAGATAATTCGGGAAGAGCATGGGGTATGATTATGATGGTAAGAAATGAGTGAAAAATTTAAAATAGTAATTGGATATGTAATTATATCATTGATATGGGGATCAACATGGCTTGCAATAAGGCTTGGTTTAGATTCATTGACTCCATTAATTGCAAGTGGCTTAAGATTTATTACTGCAAGTGTTTTAATTTATGTTTTCATGAAATACATGAAAGTTTCACTGCAATTAGACAGTGTTTCAATTAAAATATATTTCTTCCTCGGCATATTTTCTTATTATATTCCTTTTGGATTGGTTTATTGGGGTGAACAATACGTGCCCTCGGGATTAGCTTCTGTGATTTTTGCAATCTTTCCTTTCGTGGTAATGTTTTTTTCAAAGCTTGCTTTGAAGTCTGAAATTATTGACAGAAATAAATTTATTGGAGTTATCTCCGGCTTTATAGGAATTTATTTGATCTTTTCGGATGATTTATCCTTCGATTTTTCTAATTACTTGTGGGGAATGTTAGCAGTGTTAGGAAGTGCAACTTTACAGGCATTTTCAGCAGTGGCGATTAAAAAATACGGAAAACATTTAAATCCTATTTCGATGAATTTTCTTCCTGTAACAATCGGAGGAATTTTGCTTTTGGCTTCGGGTGTTTTATTTGAAGATTTATCCAAAATTAAAATTGACGGAAAAGCAGTTGCTTCAATTTTATATCTCGCACTATTTGGAACTCTTATTACTTTTACAATTTATTATTGGTTATTAAAAAAAATTAATATTGTAATTCTATCATTAAGTTCATTTATCACTCCGATAATAGCTGTGTTTCTCGGTTGGCTTCTTTTGAATGAAAGCTTGCAGAAAAATGATATTTATGGAAGTTTATTTGTTCTTTTAGGTTTAGTTTTTGCAAATCTTAGCGGATTAAAAAAATATTTTACTGAAACAATGAAGGTTAAACGATGGGAATAATTAGGATTAAGAATGCTGTTTTTTATGCATATCATGGGGCTCTTGAAGAAGAACAAAGTATTGGTGGAAAATATGAATGCGATGTTGAAATAGAAACTGATTTTTCGGAAGCTGTGAATAAAGATAATTTAAAGTTGACGATCAATTATTACAATGTTTACAAGTTCATATCAAGAATTGTTCAAGAAAAAAAATATTACCTGATTGAAACTCTTACTAATGTGATTGCTGATGAATTACTTCAAAATTTCAATCACATTATTTCAATAAAGGTATGTTTAAGAAAGCGAAGCGTTCCAATAGGCGGTGTGATTGATTATGTTGAAGTCGAAGTGAATAAAAAAAATGAAAAATAAAATCTATCTTGCGCTTGGTTCCAATAAATCTGACAGAATTGATTTTATTCATCAAGCGATTAACCGGTTAAAAATGGAACTTGATATTGTAATAACGAAAATCTCCTCGATCTATTATACAAAACCATTCGGGTATAGAGAACAGGAGAATTTTGTAAATCTAGTGGTTTTACTTGAGACAGAAATCGATCTTGATTCTTTCTATTTATTAACGAAAAAAATTGAAATGGAAATCGGTAGAACAAAATCAATTAAATGGGGACCGAGGGAAATTGATCTTGACATACTTTTATTCAATGATTTGATTTTGCAATCAGAACATCTAACTATTCCTCATAAAGAAATTGAAAATCGCGATTTTTTTCTTGTCCCTCTCATTGAAATTGAGCCGGATATTATTAATCCACGAAACAAAAATTTCTTTAAGGAACACTTAAATTCTTTACAAGAAAATTATATATTAGCAAAAGAAATTTTTAATACTAATCAAAAAGGTTGATTTAATTTGTCGGAAGTAAGATATATTGCTGTTGAAGGTGTAATTGGTGTTGGGAAATCTTCTTTGGCACAAAAAATAGCAAAAAAATTGGATTGCACATTGATTACAGAAGAGTTTGAATCTAATCCGTTTCTTGAAAAATTTTATGATGATTCGAAGCGGTTTGCATTTCAAACACAAATGTTTTTTTTAGTAAATAGATTTAAGCAGCAGCAAAATTTTCAACAGGATGATCTTTTCTCCAAGTATATCGTTTCTGATTATATATTCGAAAAAGATCAAATTTTTGCTTACCTGAACTTATCTAAAGAAGAATTAAACTTATATGAAAATATTTTCCCTTTACTGCAGCGTGAATTGAGAAAACCAGATTTAGTTATTTTCCTTCAATCTTCGGTAGATCGATTACTATTTAATATTAAAAAACGCGGCAGGAAAATCGAAAGAAATATCACACGAAGCTATTTGACTCAACTAAGTGAAGCATATAACGACTTCTTTTTTAAATATAGCAGTTCGCCACTTTTGATAGTAAATACTACGGATATTGATTTTGTAAATCGTCAGAAAGATTTTGATGCTCTCTGTGAGCAAATATTTCGAGAAGACCGCGGATTTATTGAATATTTCAATCCTGTAGTTGGGTAATCATGTTTTTTCGTTTAATTATTTATACTGTAATTTTTTATTTCTTTTATTCAATTATAAAAAAAATTATGATGTTCCTAAAATCAAATTCCGATAGCTCAGATATTAATACGAATTACAACCGTAATCATATTAAGAAATCCAAAAAACGTGATATTGTAGATGCCGATTTTGAAGAGATCAAAGATAAAAAACAATAAAATTATTTAATTATTTATACAGAGGACAATGAAACCAGAAGTTTATATTAGTGATCTTGCCAGTTATGTGGGACAAGTGGTAACCCTTCGGGGATGGTTGTACAACAAAAGATCAAGCGGTAAAGTCAAATTCCTTATACTTCGCGATGGTTCAGGATATTTGCAATGCGTGGTTTTTAAAGGCAATGTAAGTGAGGATAAATTTTCTTTAGCAGAAACATTTGGACAAGAAGCATCTTTCGAAGTTACAGGTAAAATAAAAGTCGAACCTCGTGCAGTTGGCGGTTATGAAATGGATGTAACTGATGTAAATTTGATTTCCAATTCAGTGGATTTCCCGATTACACCAAAAGAACATGGCATAGAATTTTTAATAGATAACCGACATTTGTGGCTGCGTTCAAAGAGACAAGTTGCAATTATGAAAATTAGACATCGAATTGTAAAAGCTATCCGTGATTTTTTTGATCAGAAAGGTTTTGTGTTATTCGATCCTCCAATTATTACTCCAAATGCCTGTGAAGGAACATCAACTTTATTTGAATTTGATTACTTTGATTTGGGTAAAGCATATTTAACCCAGTCGGGACAACTTTATGCTGAAGCCGGAGCAATGGCTTTTGGAAAAGTTTATACTTTTGGTCCAACTTTCCGTGCGGAGAAATCCAAGACAAGAAGACATCTTACTGAGTTTTGGATGGTTGAACCGGAAATGGCTTTTTATAATTTAGACGATGATATGGATTTGGCAGAAGAGTTTCTTGAATACATTGTTCAATCAGTTTTGAACGACAAGAAAGAAGAACTAATTGTTCTTGAAAGGGATTTAACTAAATTGGAATGTATCAAAAGACCATTTCCAAGAATATCCTATGATGAGGCTACGCAAATTTTAAAAGATAATGGAATTGATTTTGAATGGGGAAACGATTTGGGGGCTAATGATGAGACTGTAATTTCGAATAAATATGACAGACCTGTTATGGTTCATCGATATCCGTCTGAAGTGAAAGCTTTCTACATGAAACGTGATCCGAATAATGAAAAAGTCGCTTTAGCTGTTGATGTTCTTGCACCGGAAGGATATGGTGAAATAATTGGTGGAAGTCAGCGTGAAGATAATCTTGATTTGCTTCTCGGAAGAATTAAAGAACATAATCTTCCTCAAAGTTTTTTTGAGTGGTATTTGGATTTAAGAAGATTCGGCTCGGTTCCGCATTCAGGTTTTGGACTCGGACTCGAAAGAACCGTCACATGGATTTGTGGACTTGAACATTTAAGGGAAACAATTCCATTTCCAAGAATGATTTACAGAAATACTCCATAAAGAAACCCATGAAAAAAACATTTTTATTCGTTGGTCTTTTTATAATTAATTGCGAAAATTTATTTGCTCAGGTTAGTACGCATCAAGCATTGAATCAAGCTGCAGAACATATGTTACCTAATCCAATAATGATTTTACCATTTGTTTTATTATTGGCAATGATTGCAACCGGTCCCTTGTTTTATAAACATTTTTGGGAAAAAAATTATCCGGCAGTTTCATCTGTGCTTGGTTTAGTAACGGTTTTTTATTATTTGATTTTTCTGAATGATTATCATAGTCTGCTGCATTCATTATCAGAGTATCTTTCATTCATTGCATTGCTTTCATCTTTGTTTATCGTTTCCGGCGGGATACTTATTAAAGTTGATAAAAAATCAACACCACTATTGAACTCAATAATTCTTTTTATTGGTGCAATTGTATCAAATTTGATCGGAACAACCGGTGCATCGATGCTGCTAATCAGGCCATTTCTGAAGTTGAATCAGGAAAGGATTAAACCATATCAAATTATATTTTTTATTTTTATTGTTAGCAATGTTGGTGGTGCATTAACTCCAATCGGTGATCCTCCGTTATTTTTAGGATTCCTTCGAGGTATAGATTTTTTCTGGTTTATTCAGCATATTTGGTATATCTGGCTGCCTGCGGTTCTGTTAATTATTTCAATTTTTTATGTTTATGATTCACGAAACCAGGTCCCTGAGACTAATAAATCTTATTCAGGTAAAATTGAATTTAAAGGACTAAAGAATATTATCTATCTGTTGATTATTCTTGTTTCAGTATTCATTGATCCTGCTGTTATGAGTTGGGTACCTTCTTTAGCTCCATTTCCATTTGGACTTCGTGAAATTATTATGTTTTCAGTTGCATACATTTCATTTAATCGAGCTGATAAGAAGATTCTTCAATCGAATGAATTTGATTTTGAGCCAATTAAAGAAGTTGCATTTTTATTTATTGGGATTTTTGCCACAATGATTCCTGCTTTACAGTTGATTTCGCATGAGGCAAATGTACTCGGTGAAAAAATTAATCTTAGCGCTTTCTATTGGGCGACAGGATCTTTATCTGCAGTACTTGATAATGCTCCGACTTATCTGAATTTTTTAAGTGCAGAATTGGGAAAATTCGGATTGGATTTAAATATCAAAGTTGATGTACATACTTTTCAGACAACACATTATTTGTATTTACAGGCAATATCTGTGGCAGCAGTTTTCTTTGGTGCGATGACATATATTGGAAACGGTCCTAATTTTATGGTTAAATCTATCAGCGAAAGAGCTGGAATTAAAATGCCAAGTTTCTTTGAATATATTTATAAATATTCAATTCCTATTTTACTGCCGGTTTTCACAATAATTTGGTTAATATTTTATTTTGGGAGAGGATAAATGAGAACAATTGATCAAGCTTTGAATGAAAAACTAAATGGACTATACTTTGGCAACAGACTGATTTTGCCGTTCAATGTTGAAATTTTGAAAATTATAATTGATGATGATATTATTGTTGATTTCAGCTCAAAGAAAAAGGGAGCTCAATATAACTCACGTAAAGATTTTACGGAGATATATTTTTATGATTATAAAAACCTTCAGGATTATGTCAGTGAATATGAAAACATTAAGCTTGTTGTTGTTGATGATGTAAAAGATTTGATTGACATAAAGAACCACAAAAAAATCCTTGTCAGACTTAAAGAAAACCATATTGCAGAAGTTGAAGAAGCTCCTGAAGATATAGTATTCGTCGAATAAAATGATACCATTATTTTCATCTGAACAAATCAGAGCAGCAGATAAGTTTGCTATTAACCAATTAAAAATTCCTAGTATTGTTTTGATGGAAAATGCTGCACGAAGTATTTTGATGCACTTAAAAAACAGATTTGACCTTCATGGGAAAAATATCTGTGTCATTTGCGGAAAAGGGAATAATGGAGGAGATGGATTAGCTCTTGCAAGACATCTTCTTTTTGAAGGTGCTTCAATCACCATTTTTTTGATGAGCAATTATCAAAATCTATCTGAAGATTCAAAAGTAAATTATGATATAATTTATTCTCTCCTGCAATATTATCCAAAGAGTAAATTACTTGAGTTTAATAATAAAAAAATGCTTTCTCATATCGGGAAAACTGATATTATTATTGATGCAATTTTCGGGACTGGAATTACAGGAGAAATTGGAGAACCCTACAAAACTGTAATTTCTTATGCAAACAACTTGAAAAGCACCAGAGTTTCCATCGATATTCCTTCCGGGTTAAATTCTGATTCAGGGTACTCAAATTTTTCTTTTAAGTCTGATTTAACTATTAGTTTGGCTGAATTGAAAAAAGGACTTTTCATTAATGACGGTAAATATTATTCCGGAAAAGTTGAAAAGGGAAGTATTGGAATTGGCGATGAATTTTTTGGCAAACTTGATGTCAGCGAATATTTGGTTGAACCTGAAGACATTTTAGCAGGAATTCCAAAAAGAAAAGTAAATGATAATAAATATTCTGCGGGCAAAGTTTTAATAATTGCAGGGTCAAAACAATTTACAGGCGCTCCGGTTTTAACCGCAAAATCTGCAATTAAATCCGGAAGCGGAGCGGTAGTTCTTGCTTGTCCACAAAGTATTCAAACAATCATAAAGAAAAAAATTATTGAGCCGACAATTCTACCTTATGATGATGAAGGAAAGGGATTTTTGTGTGCGGCTTCACTTGATGTGCTGAAACCAAAAATAAAATGGGCAGATTCTATTGTAATTGGTCCAGGATTAGGACGCGACGAAGAAACATTAAAAACTGTATTAGCAATAACTCGTCTTGCCGGTAAGAAAAAAATAATAATTGATGCCGATGCTATTTATGCCTTTACAAATAAAAAATTCGAAAATTCAAATATCATTTTTACTCCTCATCAAAAGGAGTTTTCGGATTTGATTGGAATCCCGCAGGATGAACTTAAAAAAGATTTATTAACCCATGGTAAAAAATTTACAAAATCAACGAAATCTTTTTTGGTATTAAAAGGAGCACCTACTTTAACCTTTAATCCAAAAGGTGAAGTATTTATAAATACTACCGGAAATCCCGGTATGGCAAAATTCGGCGTTGGTGATGTGCTTTCCGGTATTTTGGGAAGCTTCATAAGTACTTCGACAAATATTGAGCATAGCATAATTTCTGCAGTTTATTTGCATAGTTTAGCAGCCGACCTATTAAAAATAAAAAAACATGAATTAACCTATACAGCAACAGATATAACAGAGAATCTGCATAATGCAATTAAATTCGTTACAAATTCGATTTTATAAATTTATTTATAAGCACAAGGTAAAATATTTATATATCCCGCTTGCACTTTACTGGATGATATTGTTGGCGGCAACTTCAATCCCTGCGAATTCAATGCCGAGTTTTGGGATTAGCGATAAATTTGAGCATTTTGCTGCCTACTTTGTGCTATCAGTACTTTTTAGCTTAACTTTATTTCTTCAGGAGAGAAATGAATATTTAAAGAAATATTTCAATGTTTATTCTATTTCTATATTACTCTTTTACGGAATATTTGATGAAGTTCATCAATTTTTTATACCCGGGAGGTTTTTCGACTGGTTGGATTTGCTATCAAACTTAATAGGAATAGTATCTGGTGTTTATCTTGTGAGAAAATATTTTGTATTACCACTGCTATCTGTTATTAAAACTTTGAACAAATAAATTAATAAATTTTCATATAATAGATTGACAAAGAAAAAGCCATTGATTAATTTTCGATAGTTATTTTGCTGATTAAGGAGGAATAATGGCGTTAGTAAAAAATCCAAAAGTGGATTTGAAAAAGCACTATAAAAGAATTTTTGAAACAAGTTTAATTGTTTCGTTATTAATTCTCATAGTAGCATTTAAGTATTTCCCAAAATTTGACAAACAAGATATTCGAGGAGAAGGTCCTCAGGAATTAATTTCATCTGAGGATGTAGAGCATACAAAACAGGAAGCAGCTCCACCACCGCCGCCAAAGCCTCCAATCCCAATTGAAGCACCTTCTGATGATGTTCTTGAGGATATAGAAATTTCTGAATCAGAATTAGATGAAAACGCTCAAGTTACTGCTCCACCTCCTCCGCCTGCTAAGAAGGAAGAAGTGGAAGATGCTGAACCTGTATTTTTTATTGCTGTAGAAGAAATGCCGGAACCGATTGGTGGTATAGGAGCAATTCAAGAAAAAATTGTTTATCCCGAAATCGCAAAACGTGCCGGAGTTCAGGGTAGAGTATTTGTTAAAGCATTTGTTAATGAAGGTGGCGTTGTTAATAAGGTTGAGTTAATTAGAGGAATTGGTGCAGGATGCGACGAAGCAGCTATGGATGCTGTAAAAGCTACAAGATTTAAACCCGGGAAACAAAGAGGAAAACCCGTTAAAGTTCAGGTAACCGTACCTGTTCTGTTCAAACTTCAATAAAAAAAAGGCGCTTGGCGCCTTTTTTTTTGTCATATTTTTACCAATCTAATATTTCATTTAATTAATTTTTCTATTTTTAGAATAAGACTTAAAATTATTATTGAATGCAAGATATTTACTTAAATAATGTTTCTTTTTCTTTTGATAATAAATTCTCCGATAGCAAATTCAGAATTGATGATTTTTCATTAACGATTGGTGAAAGAGAATTTTGCACCATTGTAGGATGTAACGGTTCCGGTAAAACCACTTTGTTACGTTTGATTTCCGGTTATTTATCTCCTTCAAAAGGGGAAATACTGATTAACAATAAAGACTTGAAGAATTATTCAAGAGAAGAATTATCAAAAATCATCTCATTTGTGCAGCAAATCAATCCTGTTGTTTTCCCATATTCAGTTTTTGAAATTGTTGCAATGGGAAGATCGCCGCACCTTTCAAGCAGCCATTTTGAAAACTCAAATGATGTGGATGTAATAAATAAATATTTGGAAATTTTTGAACTGACTCAACTTAAAAATAAAAATATTCAGCAAATATCGGGCGGAGAACTCCAAAGAGCGTTCATTTGCCGGGCACTAGTACAGGAACCGAAAATATTAATTATGGATGAACCGGTTTCTCATCTTGATATTAAACATCAGTTAACTTCTTATAAATTATTAAAGGACTTTAGCAAAGAATTAAATATTACAATTATTCTGGTTTCTCATGATTTAAACTTGACTTTAAGATATTCCGATAAAGTGATTTTAATGAAAGATGGCAGAATTATTAGCAATGATGTACCAGAAAAAGTTTTGACAACAGAAAACATAAAAATGGTTTTTGATGTAAATGCAAATTATTTCTTTGACAGAAATAAAAACAAATATTTACATATTAGTGAATGATGCCAAGATTAAAAATTAGATTATCTAAATTGTCATTTGCCGCACTTGGAATTACTGTACTGAATATTTTAATATTGATTTACAATAAGTTCATATTCAGCGGTATTTCTTTTGCAGCGTACAATTTTCTGTCGTTTGGCAATTTAATCAATTTGTTCTTTTTTGTATTTTTTTTAATGGGAATAATTTTCCAAAAGAAAGTAAAATCTAAAATTGAATTAGTCGTTTTATTTATTTCGATTTTTAATTTGATTCTCCTGATTATCCCGGCAGATATTTCTTTCATTTCTCAATCGGTTTCGAGTGCTTATTTGTTTGGTTCTCCAATTCATAAAGTAATAGCAGCGTCGCATTACTTATTGTTTGAATTTTTATTTTTGCTTCAAATTTCTTTTTTGTTTTTAACATTTATTCATGTTAATCATATCATTTATGTCAAAGGATTTCTTTTTTCATCTAATATTTTCCTTGCCCTTTTCGTTTTTACTTACTTGTTTATTTTGAAATCACCATTAGTCACTGAAGATAATTTAAGAGAAGAAAATAATCTTGGAGTGGTTTTGGGTGCTGCAGTTTGGAGCGATAACAATCCGAGTCCGCTTTTTCAATCACGTATAAAAAAAACATTTTTACTTTTGAAAGACAAAAAAATTAATAAAATTCTTTTGATGGGTGGAAATGCACCCGGCGAAATAAGCGAAGCAAAAGCTGCATTCAAAATGCTTGTTGACTTAGGAGTCAGCAAAGATAAAATGATATTAGAAGAAAAAACAACTACTACTTTTGAGCAAATAAAATTTCTTTTTTATAATGAATCATTCAAACAGTATAAAAATATAATAATTATTTCAGATACTTTTCACCTGACCCGGATAGGAGAAATGAGCGGTTTTATTGGATTAAATACAATTCAAATATCATCCGGACATAAATTAAAATGGGAAAAGTTATTATATTTCCGATTAAGAGAAACATTTGCTTTGTTATTTTTTTGGCTATTTGGAATTTAAAAATAAATGGAGAACATAATGAATAATTTTGAGTTACTTTCAGCAAACGGGCACGAACAATTGGTTTATTGTTTAAACGAAGAATCCGGATTAAAGGCTGTAATTGCTATTCATGACACTACTTTAGGTCCTGCTTTAGGCGGAACAAGAATGATTAACTATTCATCAGAATCTGAAGCTGTCAGTGATGCTTTGAGATTATCAAAGGCAATGACTTATAAAGCAGCCGTTGCAGGATTAAATTTTGGCGGTGGAAAAGCTGTAATTATGAAAAGTGAAAAAACTGAAAAATCTGAGTTATTATTCAGAACTTTCGGCAAATTTGTCGATGGTCTTGGCGGGAGATTTATCGCTGCTGAAGATATGGGAACTGATGTTAAAGATATGGAATTTGTAAGAATGGAAACAAAATATGTTACCGGAATCAGCAAGGCTATTGGCGGTTCGGGTGACCCAACTCCGGTTACAGCTTATGGCGTTTATATAGGAATGAAAGCCTCTGCTAATCAAAAATGGGGAAATGATTCTTTGCGTGGAAGAAAAATTGCTATTCAGGGTGCTGGACAAGTTGCAAGACATTTAAGTGAATATCTTTATAATGAAGGTGCTGAACTTTATATAACAGATATTGATAATAACAAAATAAAAAGATTGCTTGAAATGATAAAAGCAACTGTCGTATCTCCTGAAGAAATTTATGATGTGAATGCTGAAATATTTTCTCCGTGTGCAATTGGCGGAACAATTAACTTACAAACCATTCCAAGATTGAAATGTGAAATTGTTGCCGGCGGAGCTAATAATCAATTGCAAAATGAAAACACTGATGGAAAATTATTGCTTGATAAAAACATTTTATACGCTCCGGATTATGTTATTAATGCCGGCGGTTTGATTAATGTCGCTAATGAACTTGAAGGATATCGTCAGGACAGAGCAATGAAACAAGCTGAAAATATTTTTTCAATATTAAAACGTGTTTTCACAGTTTCTGCCGATAAAAATATTCCGACAAATGAAGCATCTGCTCGCATTGCTGAAGAAAGACTTCAAAGCATCAGTAAAATCAGAAATATATATTCAGGCTCATCTTATTTCTCAGGAAGATTGGGCGAATTAACAAAAAAATCGTAAATGAAAATGAAAAAAAAATCAAACAGAAGAATTGCACGCGAAAAAGTTTTACAGATAATTTATGCATACGATATGAATGAAGGTGGTTTGGAATTTTTATCCATGTCAATCCTGGCTGATCTGGAAAGCAAAGAAGACAAACAGTTTGCCAACAATATATTAAATTCAATTGTCTCGAACAGAAAAGAGATTATGGAACTGATCTCTGCTAAAATTGATAATTGGGAAATGGACCGTGTAGCCATAATAGACAAAATACTTCTTCAGTTGGGGATTGCAGAAATTTTATTTTTCCCTGACATTCCTCCAAAAGTTTCGATTAATGAAATGATTGAGATTGCGAAAGAATTCAGCACAGCAAGCAGCGGAAAATTTATTAACGGTATTCTTGATGCGATTCATATTGATTTGAAAAATTCCGGTAGGTTAAATAAAACTGGAAGGGGATTGATTGACGAGCCGATTACTCAAAAGAACAATGACGAAAAATAAACTAAAAAATCGGCTTAAGATTTTTAACTGGACACTATTTGATTTTGCTAATACTTCATATTCAATTGTAATTGTCACTTTTCTTTTTGCGGTTTACTTCAAAGAAACTATTGCACAGGGAAAACCGATTGGGGATTTCTACTGGAGTTTGGGAATTAGTTTATCGATGCTGATAACCGGGATTATTTCTCCAATTCTCGGTGCTATTTCAGATTATTCTGCAGGTAAAAAACGATTTCTGCTTTTCTTTACTTTGCTTTGCATTACGTCTTCTTCCCTTCTTTATTTTACAGCTCCGGGAATGATTTTAGTTACACTGGTTCTGTTTGTTATTGCAAATATCGGATTTGAAGCAGGATTGGTTTTTTATGATGCTTTTTTGCCTGAAATAACTGAGCAAAAAAATTACGGACGCGTTAGCGGATATGGATTTGCAATGGGATATTTAGGTTCGCTAATTATTTTGGCAATTCTGTTTCCACTTATTCAAAGGGGATTAATAAAAGAAACTTTTCCAATTTCTGCTGCATTTTTTTTGATTTTCTCTCTGCCGATATTCCTTTTTATTCATGATAAAAAAAAGAAAGCATTCGAAAGAGTAAATTATATTAAAACAGGAATTGACAGGGTTGTATTTACAATTTCGCATATAAAAAATTATAAGAATCTCGCTTACTTTCTGCTTGCATTTTTCTTTTACATTGAAGGAGTAAATACTGTAATTTATTTTTCCGGTAATTATGCCAAAACAACACTGAATTTTTCCTTTATGGAACTTGCTTTCTTTTTTATCATTGTTCAGAGCACGGCAATTTTTGGCTCTGTGATTTTTGGAATTATATCAGATTCAATCGGACAGAAAAAATCCATTATAATTTCACTTGTAATTTGGATTTTTACTATGCTCATAGCATACTTATCAAGTGCGAAAGATGGATTTATAATTGATACTTTTACGGATTTATTCAACTGTGAAAAACCGACTTTTTATAAAGGCAGTTTTTACCTTGTCGGATTAATTGCAGGTGCAGTAATGGGCGCCACTCAATCAACGAGCAGAAGTTTAATGTCAAAACTAACTCCCGATGATAAAAAAACTGAGTTCTTTGGATTTTATTCATTATTTGGAAAAAGCTCGGCGATACTTGGTCCTTTGGTGTTTGGATTAATAAGTTATCTCACTGCAAATCAGAGATATGGAATTTTATCAATAACATTTTTCTTTTTAACCGGTATGATTTTATTGTTTAGGGTAAAAGAGTAATTAACTTTTATAACCTTTGTCAAAAGCATACTTAAAAAGAAAAAAGATAATTACAGAGCTGATCAAAAGCCAAAGTAAGCCCCAGATTATCGGATGTGTGTTTGTGATTTGTGCAATAATCATTGCATCGGACTGACGTTCGGTTAATGTAACTACATCTTCTTTTATATCAATGAAAGCATAAAATGCACTGATTAATCCAAGAGATTTCAAAATATAACTGTTCATGAATTTGGGTAAATATCGCGGTGAAATAAAAAGTACAATAATAAAAATTATTGACAGAACAATCCCGGTTGAACCGGTTATAAAATTTGCCATAAACAAAAGTAATATGACTGAAATTATTGTTGTACTCCACAATGAAATTTTGTAGTTGTAACCGGAGATAAACAGAAACGAACCCCACAATAAACTTCCAAGATAGCCGGCAGAAGCAATTAAAAACTTATTCCCGTTTTCTATTAAACATTCTCCGCCTAATTGCAGATTAATATTTAATGAAACAACTCTGCCGCCTGAAATTATGGCTGCCAAACCGTGAGATATTTCATGCAATAAAACCACAAATAGTTTTATTGGATAAATAATCAAACTGTCCCAAAAGAAAAAGGCAATAAATGTAATTCCGGTTATAATTGTCAGTTCGAGATATTTTTTTTGCGTCTTATTTAATTTCAAATTATGAAAATCTATTAATGATAAAAAAGTAGTTGCAATATAAAGAATGAATAAATATTTTTGAAACGTAAAATGCGGGCGTAACTCAGTTGGTAGAGTGTCAGCTTCCCAAGCTGAATGTCGCGGGTTCGAATCCCGTCGCCCGCTCAGAGAAAAATTTTAACTGCAATATAATTCAATAAAGTTAAAATATTGTTTGCAAAAATTGTGAGTTTAGAATAAATTTGAGATGTAAAAAATAATTATTGGGAGCTTAGCTCAGCTGGTTCAGAGCATCTGCCTTACAAGCAGAGGGTCATTGGTTCGAATCCATTAGCTCCCACAAAAAAGCCTGAATTCTTATTGAAATCAGGCTTTTTTATTGATTAAATCCTTTATATAGCCAATGAATCAATAAGGCTACTTGGTGAATAATTATAAATTGCTTTAATTTCTGCTGTGGTTTGTATTTAATTAGAATTTTAGAAAAGTATTGATGGAATTTGAGAATAAAATAGTTATAAAAGGTGCAAGAGAACACAACCTCAAAAATGTTTCATTGGAGATTCCGCGAGATTCTTTGATTGTGTTTACAGGTTTATCCGGTTCAGGAAAATCATCCCTGGCGTTTGATACAATTTACGCAGAAGGGCAGAGGCGTTATATTGAATCACTTTCTGCATACGCTCGTCAGTTTTTGGGCATGCTTGAAAAGCCTGATGTTGATTTAATTGAAGGTTTAAGTCCGGCTATTTCTATTGAACAAAAATCTATAGCTCATAATCCACGTTCGACTGTAGGAACTGTAACGGAAATTTATGATTATTTAAGACTTCTTTTTGCAAAAGTTGGGAAACCATATTGTTATAATTGCGGCAGACCGGTGGAGAAACAGAATTCAGAACAGATTATTGATACAATTCTGAATAACTTTAGCGGAAAGCGAATAAATATTTTAGCTCCTGTCGTGCGCGGAAGAAAAGGACATTACCGCGAACTGTTTGAAGATATTCTCCGTGATGGATTTGTGAAAGCCCGTGTTGATAATGAAATAATTGAAGTCGTTAGCGGATTTAAGTTAGACAGATATAAAATTCATAATATTGAAATAGTCATTGACAGACTCAAAGTAGATGCAAACTCCCGATTCAGACTGAGTGAATCTGTTGATGTAGCACTGACATTTGGTGAAGGAAATTTAATTGTATCAGACGGGAATGAAGATTTTCTTTACAGCCGTAATTTTTCCTGTCATTACTGTGATATAAGTTATCAGGAGCTTGCCCCAAATTCTTTTTCATTCAATTCACCATTCGGAGCTTGTCCTGACTGCGATGGATTAGGTGAGAAAAAAGATTTTGATTTGGACTTGATAATTCCGGACTGGAATAAATCAATTAATGAAGAAGGAATAGCGGCAATCGGCAAACCTCGAAATATCTGGTTCTTCAATCAGCTCGAAGGTGTATCAAAAACACTTGGATTTACTTATGATACTAGGCTAAAAGATTTATCAAAATATCAGTTGGATATTTTACTGAAAGGAAGTAAAGAAAAGATTGAATTTACTTATAATTATGGTGGTGGAAAATCTGTAACATATAAACACAAATTTGCAGGTGTACTCAATTATCTGAAACATTATTATGAAAACACGGCATCTAATTCTGTAAGAGAATGGGCTGAATCTTTTATGTCCACTACAAAATGTTCCACATGCAATGGAATGAAATTAAGGAAAGAAAGTCTTGCCGTAAAAATCAATGACTTAAATATCAGCGAAGTGACGGAAATGTCGTTGCTTAAAGCAAAAACATTTTTTCAAAATATTAATTTCAGTGAGAGAGAAAAAATTATTGCTCAGCCGATATTGAAAGAAATCAGTGAGAGAATAAATTTTTTATTAAATGTTGGACTTGAATATTTAACATTGGGAAGAGAAGCACGGACATTATCAGGCGGTGAATCTCAGAGAATAAGGCTTGCAACACAAATCGGAACTCAGCTTTCCGGTGTTTTATATGTTTTGGATGAACCAAGCATCGGATTACATCAGTCAGATAATCTGCGGCTGATTAACTCATTAAAAAATCTCAGAGATTTGGGAAATACCATAATTGTTGTTGAACATGACAGAGAGACAATAGAAAACTCAGATTATTTAGTTGATTTAGGTCCACGAGCCGGTGAACACGGCGGAAAAATTTGTTTATCAGGTGAGTATAATAAAATCATGAAAAGCACAAATGGTTTTAGTTCTCTTACTGTTGATTATTTGAAAGATAAAAAGAAAATTGAAATCCCGAATGAATTGCGAAAAGGGAACGGGAATTCAATTAAACTTTATGGTGCAACGGGAAATAATCTTAAGCATGTAAATGTTGAATTCCCGCTGGGAAAATTTATTGCTGTCACCGGATTAAGCGGTTCCGGAAAATCATCTTTGATTAATGAAACTTTGGTTCAGATTTTATTGAAAAATTTTTTCAATTCAAAAGTGAAGCCGCTTCCATATAAGAAGATTGAAGGATTACAATACATTGACAAAGTAATTGAAATTGATCAGTCACCAATCGGAAGGACGCCTCGTTCAAATCCTGCAACATATATTGGCTTATTTACTCATATCAGGGATTTGTTTACAGAACTTCCCGAATCGAAAATCCGCGGATATAAAGCCGGGCGTTTCAGCTTTAATGTTAAAAGTGGCAGATGTGAAGTTTGTGAAGGTGCTGGTCTTCAGAAAATTGAGATGAATTTTCTGCCAAATGTTTTTGTGAAATGCGAAAACTGCGGAGGGAAAAGATACAATCATGAAACTCTTGAAATTCTTTATAAAACAAAATCAATAAACAACGTTCTTGAAATGACAGTTGAAGAAGCACTGGCTTTCTTTGAGGATTTTCCAACTATCAAAAGAAAAATTAAATCACTAAACGATGTCGGACTTGGATATATTAAGTTAGGACAGCAGGCTACAACACTCTCCGGAGGTGAAGCTCAAAGAGTAAAACTTGCTACAGAATTGAGCAAAGTAAGTACCGGAAAAACCTTCTATATTCTTGATGAACCAACGACGGGACTTCATTTTGAAGATGTGAAAGTTCTTCTTGATGTATTAAACAAACTTGTCGATAAAGGGAATACAGTTCTTGTTATTGAACATAATATGGATGTAATAAAAGTTGCTGATCACATTATTGATCTTGGTCCCGAAGGCGGAGAAAAAGGCGGGGAAATAATTGCTGCCGGAACTCCGAAAGAAATTATTAAAAATAAAAAGAGTATAACCGGACAATTTTTACAAACAGAATTTAAAAGATTGGGAGTATCACTATGAAAACAACTCTGAATGAATTCAAGGTATATCGGGCAGAAATGAATGATAAAATACTGAACTCAGGATTCAGAGATTTTAACAAATTTTTTGCTCTTGATAACAAAGCATATATCGACGGGGCACTGTCATCAAAAGTAAAAGAACTTATGGGACTTGTTGCTTCGATGGTTTTACGATGTAACGATTGTATTTTGTATCATATAGATCGCGCAGTTCAGGAAGGAGCAACAAGGCAAGAAATGTATGAGAGTTTTAATATTGCCCTGATTGTTGGCGGTTCGATTGTCATTCCTCATTTGCGATTTGCGATGGAACAATTAGATGATATTCTGAAGGATAAAAATGAGTAATAAAGTTTTTCTTTGTAAAAAAATAGTCACGAATAATCTTAGTGATGAAATACTTTCAGACCATGCGGTTGTTACTCAAGACGGATTAATTGTTGAAATTATTCCTCAGAAAGAAATTCATACTGATAGCAACTATGAAATTTACAATTACGACAATCTGATTTTAATTCCCGGGTTTGTTCAGACGCATATACATCTTTGTCAAACGCTTTTCCGTGGTCTCGCTGATGATCTTGAATTATTGGACTGGCTTCAGAAAAGAATATTCCCGTTTGAAAATGCTCATGATAAAGAATCGTTGCGAATAGCTGCAAAACTCGGGATTCACGAACTTCAGGCATCAGGTACAACTACAATTCTTGATATGGGAACACTGAACAATCAGGAAGTAGTGTTTGAAGAATTGATTCGCTCTGGTATGCGGGGTTTTTCAGGAAACTGCATGATTGATATCAATGATTTATATCCTAAATTCAAAAAAACAACGAAAGAAAATCTTGAGCTTTCATTGCAGCTTGCAAAATCTTTTCATAATTCTGCCAGCGGAAAAATTAAATACGCTTTTGCACCTCGTTTTGTTTTATCATGCACTGAAGAGTTGTTAAAGGAAACTTATTCGATGCTTAATGATTTTAACGGCTCGCTTTATCATACTCATTCCTCTGAAAACAAAAGTGAAATTGAAGCTGTGAGAAAAATGCATGGCAAAGAGAATATAGATTACTTTGATTCAATCGGAGTTTTATCTGAACGCACAATTTTAGCTCATGGAATTCATGTAAATGAAAATGAAACACAGCAGCTCAAAAAGACAAATACAAGAATATCTCACTGTCCTTCGTCAAATCTGAAACTCGCTTCAGGAATTGCAAACATTCCGAATTTCATCAATGAAGGGATTTCTGTTTCATTAGGCGCTGACGGAGCTCCGTGCAATAATAATCTGAATATGTTTACAGAAATGCGACTGGCAGCATTGATTCAGAAGCCAGTTCATGGACCAAAAGCTATGAATGCAAAAGAAGTATTTAAGCTTTCTACAATTGAAGGTGCAAAAGCATTGCGTCTTGAAAAAGAAATCGGAAGTATCGAAGCAGGGAAGCGTGCGGATTTTGTTTTTCTTGATTTGGATGAACCTTCTCAGACGTTTAATGATGATGACGAAAAAGTATTTTCTGATATCGTTTATTCTGCATCGAAGCAAAATGTAAAACATGTTTTTAATGACGGAGTTCATGTTGTTAAAGACGGGAAGTCATTGATTTATGATTCAACAGAAATTTATAATGAAGGTAAAAATCAACTGAAAAAACTTTTAGCACGGGTTTAACATGGAAATAATTTTTGCCACTCATAATAAAGGTAAACTGACTGAAGTAAAAAATATTTTTCAGGGGACTGATGTTTCAATCCTTTCTTTGGATGATTTGAATTATGCAGATGAAATTGAGGAAACCGGAAATACTTTTGAAGAGAATGCCTTAATTAAAGCGAGAGAAATATTTGAAAGGTTTAGAAAGCCGGTAATTGCTGATGATTCAGGATTAAATGTGGAACAATTAAATGGCGAACCCGGAATTTATTCTGCAAGATTTGCCGGAGATAATTGCACTTATGATGACAATAACAAAAAGTTAATTTCTGTTCTGAAAAAATATCCTGAACCTCACTTTGCCAAATTTGTTTGCTGTGCAGTTTTTTTATCAAATGAAAATCAGTTTGTTGAATATGGATTTCTCGAAGGAAAAATTATTAATTCTTCAACCGGGAAAAACGGATTTGGATATGATCCGATTTTTATACCAAATGAAAACGGCGGCATAAAAACACTGGCAGAATATACACTTGAAGAAAAGAATGTTATCAGTCACAGGAAAAGGGCTTTTGAAAAGCTGAAAAATCAAATAAAGAAATTACGAGAATGATATATTATGAATATTAATTTATTGTTTATACTAATAATGGATTGATAAATTAATTCTATTTAAAACTGCCCTAATTGAAGATTAATATTCCATCCAAAATAATTGTTTATACTATTAAGGTTGTAGTAGAAAGAAACACTCATTCCAATCCAATCAGCAAATTCTTCTCGCAATTCAATTTCTAATGGAAAACCAAAACCATTTTTGTATCGTTGATCATAAGTCGAGCTTATAAAATATGATTCAATGATATCAACTCTATATCTATAATTATTCAATGAAACTCCAAATTTGCCGATTACCGAGTAATTGAAATTATGTTTTAATAATAGCAAAAAAGGGAAAGGTAAAAGTAACCCTCTGAGTGAAAATATTTTTGACTTTCCATATTTGAATTCAATTGATTTCATTAATTCATATGGCTTTCGAAAGAGTACAAATTCATGGGCTTCCAAATAAGACAAACTGAAATTGTTATTTCCGTTTTCATAATTAAGAGAGCAGGTAAATTGAAACCCTACATCAGAATCAGAAAAATCATAAAAACCAGAACCAACCCCGAATGAACCCCAAATTGTAGGCTCATTTTTCCCTTGAGAAAACATTGAATCGTTTGTTATAAAAAAAAATATAATCAACAATAAAATTATGGCAATATTTTTATTTTTTTCCGATAACAACTTGTACAATTCCTAATGTAAGTGAATGAATTTCAATATCTTTGAATCCAGTTTTGAAGAGCAATTCAACTAAATTGATTTTTTCATCAAATTCATTTACAGATTGGGGAAGATAAGTGTACGCTTCATTATCTTTAGAAAAAACTTTTCCAATTAAAGGAAGTATCTTATTAAAGTAGAATAAGTAAATTTTCTTTACTAAAATACTTTTGGGGAGGCGGAACTCAAGAATGGTAATTTTACCGCCTGATTTTAGTACACGGGAAAATGACTTGAAACTTTCTGTAATATTATAAAAATTGCGAACGCCGAATGCAACTGTTATATTAGTAAAAGACTCAGACTTAAAAGGAAGTGATTCGGCAATTGACTGAACTATATATCCATCTGCAAGTTTTGATTTTTTTTGGAAGATTCTTAACATGTTTATTGACAAATCAATTCCAAATATTTTATTAATCCCGTATTTATTGGCTGCAATTGCAAAATCACCTGTTCCGCAGGCAACATCAAGAAGAATTGACGAAGGATCAATTTTCGTAAGTTTCAATGCTTTTTTTCTCCAGTATAAATCAATACCTGCGCTGAGAAAGTGATTCAGAAAATCATACCTGTAAGAAATCGCATCAAATATTCTTTGAACTTTTTGTTTTTTATCCATAATTATCTTTAACTTTTGATTGAAAAATACAAAAACTTGGACTTAAATTTTAATTTATATGGAAACAATAAAATATATCAATGCAATCAGAAAAAATATTTGTGAAATCTGCTGTGATTCTGACGAAGAAGGGAAATGCTCTTTATCAAAAGGCGAGATATGTGCAGTGGAAAATTATCTGCCGCAGATTATCAGATTGATTCATCAGTCAAACACAGATGACATAAATAAACAGTATGAAATTCTGCGAGATGAAATTTGTGCAAAGTGCAGAACAAGTGAAAGCAAAGACAAGTGTTATTTGCGTGAAGAGGTTAATTGCTCATTAGACCGATACTTTCCACTTATAATTGAAACAATCAGAAAAGTTGACAGCGGCAAAATCATTTAAAGTTAAATTCAAGTCTGTTTGTTGCTCTCATCCACCAGTTAAAAATAAATTTCCCAATCCATATTGTTAAAACCGCAAATACAAAACCTCCAATCAAATCAATAACATAATGATAACGCAGATACACAGTTGAAAAAATTAACAATAAGCCGTTTGGAATAAAAAAATATTTTGAACGGACATTAAATCTTACTGAAAGATACATAACAAGTAAAGTCATCTGGGTATGTCCGCTTGGAAAAACATCACGCTGAACTACATCCGCAGGATTTAATGTTCCTGTTGGAATTGACTCTCCTGCATTTACAATTTCTCTTAGAAAATTTGTTAAAAATAATCCGGGAAGTTCAATATTTGTAGTGTCAAAATTATGAATTGTAAATCTTGGTCCGATTGCAGGAAAAATTAAATATCCGATAAATGATAAAAAGAAACCAAGAACAATAATGAACGTTGAATATTCAAAATCAAAAAAACGTTTTTGCAAAAGTAAATTAATTCCAAGAATTACAGGGAGAAAAAAGAATGTTCCATAAACGATTTGAAGTAGTTCTGTAAACACAGGATTTGCAATATTAAAAAGTGCTACTGTCGGATCATTCCCAAATAGCCATCTGTCAATGCTGATTAAAACATGATCGTAATCAAATTCATGCATTGGCTTAACCATTAGATAAAGTTCTTTGAATGTTAAGAATATCAGCGGAACCGGATACCAGTATTTTATTTGATCTAAAAGCAGATTATCACTTTTATCTGAGTACTTTAATAATACAATTACTAAAACGGAAACAACCAGATTTGATATAATGTTTATTAACCAATTATTAATTTTTGATGAGAAAAAAAGGTTAATAAATGATAAAAACACAGCAAAAAATATTACAAGCGCATCAATAGAACGAATTGATTGAAGAGAAAACTTTTTATTCATTATTTATTAATCTATTCCTTGTATTTACTTTTGATTATGTCCGTCAGGAGAATGAAGTCATTAATCGATAACTCTTCAGCACGACGAGTAAAATCAAATTCAGAATTAAAAATATCTTGGTGGGCAAATATACTATTAGAGAGCGAATTTTTTAACGTCTTTCTTCTGTTATTAAATGCAGCTTTCACTACCTGAACAAATAATTTATTATCAGTTTTCGAATTAAGATTTCTCCTGAAAGAAATTTTCAGAATGGCAGAATCGATCTTTGGACGGGGATAAAAAACTGTAGGTGGAATTTTAAAACAATATTCAATATCAGCGAAATAACCAAGAATAACAGAAAGGATTCCATATTCTTTTGTATGTGGTTTGGCGATAATTCTTTTTGCAACTTCATTCTGCATCATTATTACAACATCTGAAATTAATGGATATTCATGCACAAGTTTGAAGATTATCGGTGAGGTTATATTGTAAGGAATATTTCCGCAGATAATTGTTTTTTCATTTGGATTAATAAAATCTTTCAGATTAATTTCCAAAAAATCCTGATTGATAATTTTAATAGTTGGAAACTCTGCTGTAAGTTGTTCAATTACCCTTGTGTCAATCTCAAAACATGTGATATTATCATTTTGCTTCAAAAGCTCTCTTGTCAATGAACCTTTTCCCGGACCAATTTCAATTATGTGATCGTAATTTTCCGGTAAAATAGTTTTGGCAATTTTAACGATTGTGTTTATGTCAGTCAGATAATTTTGACCAAACTTTTTTAATGGTTTTAAATAATTCATATATGAATTTTTGTTTAACTCAGAATTAATATTATATTTTCAGTAATTAAAATAAGAAAACAATTAACAAAATGAGGTTGGTTTGAAAAAAGAGTTTATCATTTCGGTTGACTTGGGCGGAACAAAAATTCTGTCAGCATTAATTAATAACGAATCTAAAATTATTAATAGAGTTAAAATCGATACGGAAATTGAGCAAGGACCCGAATACATTGTTGAATCAATTGCCAAAGCTGTAAATGAAATATTAAATTCATCTAATCTCAATCAAGATCAAATAAAATCAATCTGTTTAGGTGTTCCAGGAACAGTAAATCCTCATGAAGGAATGATTTATAATGCGCCTAATTTAGCTGTCAAAAATTTTAATATAAAAGATGCTTTGAGCAAATATTTCCAAATCCCTGTTTTAATCGAAAACGATGTGAACATCGCTGCACTCGGAATAAAAAAATATGAATTCCAAGATAATGTAAAGAATATGCTTGTCGTGTTTGTCGGAACAGGAATCGGAGCTGCATTATTATTTGACGGAAAGATGTATCGCGGAAGCTCATTTTTTGCTGGTGAAATCGGACATATGAAAGTTTCGCCTAATGGAAAAATCGGCGGGAAAAAAGTTGATGCAACATTTGAAAATCTTGCCAGCAGAACTGCAATTGTTAATGCAATAAAAAAAGATATTAAAAAAGGGAAGAAGACTTTACTTACAAAATTATCAGAAGGAAAGCCAAAAGTTAAAAGTAAAATGTTACTTGCTTCACTTGAAAAGAAAGATAGACTCGTTACAAAACATATTAATAACGCCGGAATGATAATAGGCAGCGTTCTTGGAAGTGTTACAACGTTGCTAAACATTGATACAATTGTAATTGGCGGCGGAGTATTTGAAGCTATGGGAAAATATCTTCTTCCTATTGTCAAAGAAAGTTTTGCCAAATCAGTTTTACCCGAACCAGGAAAAGATGTAAAAATAGTTTTAACAAAACTTGGTGATGATGCACCTTTATATGGCGGAATATCTTTGGCGGAAGAATATTTAAACTGAGAATTGCTTTTCAATATTCTCTAATTCTTCACTTAGTTGAGTCCATTGTTCGAAGTATTTTTCCAGTTGATTTTTGATTTCTGAATACTTTAGGTTTTTTTCTTTTGCAAGATTTGGATTGGAAAAAACTTCAGGCAAAGCTAATTTGTGTTCAATTTTTACTTTTTCATTTTCCAAAGCCGAAATAAGCTGCTCGATTTTGTCCAGATTTTTACGAATGTCTTTTGTGCGTCTGTATTTTCCCTGTCTCAGCTCAGCTTCAATTCTCTTGATATCTTTTTTTGAAGAATTATCTTTATTGCTTTTTTGAATTTCATGTTGAATTTCAGAAAAGTCTCTTTTTTCCAAATAATAGTCAATGCCACCGTAAAAAAGTTTTGAAGAATGACCTCGTAATTCTAACACTTTATTAACAACGGGACGGAGAAAATCGATATCATGAGCAACAATAATTAGTGTGCCGTTAAACTTCTCCAAAGCCTTTTGCAAAACTGCTTTCGAATTATAATCAAGGTGATTAGTCGGCTCATCCAAAATAATCAGGTTAGATTTTTTTACCATTAACTTTGCAAGAGCGACTCGGCTTTTTTCTCCTCCGGATAGAACAGAAATATTTTTGAAAACGTCATCGTCACTGAAGAGAAATGAACCCAACAAACTTCTAACATAGCCCGGAGTTAAATCAGAATTCGATTCATATATTGTATCGAAAATATCTTTTTCGGAATCAAGAGCATTTGCAACTTCCTGAGAATAATAAGAAATCAAAGCATTGTAACCAAGTTTCACTTCACCTGAATCAGGTTTGATTACATTGGCAATTATTTTAGCAAGAGTCGATTTCCCAGCACCATTTGGGCCAACAAGAGCAATTTTATCTTTGCGTTCAAGTTGCAACGAAAGATTAGAGAACACCCGATTATCACCGTATGATTTTGAAATATCTGAAATCTCCAAAGCAATACTTCCGGATTGAGGTGGGTCAGGAAAACGAAGGTTGATTTGTTTTTCGAAATCTGGTAATTCGATTTTCTCAATCTTATCAAGCTGTTTAATCCTGCTTTGTACTTGTCGCGATTTTGTAGCTTTGTATCTGAAGCGTTCAATAAATTTTTCTGTCTGTTTAATTAATCTATCTTGACTTTTTTGTTGAGCTAACAATTGCTCATCTCTTAAGACTTTTAATTCCAAATAACGGGAATAATTTCCGTTAAACACAGTAAGATTATGATTAAATATTTCGATTGTCTTATTTGTTAATTGATTCAAAAAATAGCGATCATGTGAAACAAGCAGTAAAGACCCGTTATAATTTTTTAGGTAATTTATAAGCCAGTCAAGTGTATCAATATCAAGATGATTTGTAGGCTCATCCATCAT
>Ga0210044_10002686_pt1 | contig 26139 bp, 21 predicted proteins | sample CryGey13umfilter_2_FD_183959 | JGI IMG/M metagenome (GOLD analysis project Ga0210044, IMG submission 183959) | Groundwater microbial communities from aquifer in Utah, USA - Crystal Geyser 4/9/14 3 um filter (SPAdes) (version 2) | ecosystem: Environmental > Aquatic > Deep subsurface >... | reverse complement strand
TCTGTGTTTGTAGCAGAGATAGAAAGGTTGTTAAAAAAATCTTAAAATTTTGTTGAGCGAATCTCCTGATTCGCTCTTTTTTTTATATTAATCCCAGATTTTCCATTGGAAAATCTGCCCTCTGGGCAGACAATTTGTAAGTAAATAAAGATCATATACTTAGTTATATAAAAATCTCGGAATTCGTTATTTGAGTAATATGTTTTTCTTACAAATTGCCAGGGGTTAACCCCGCTATATAAAATGTTTTATAAAAACATTTTATATAGCGGCCTTCGGCAAAAAATTCATTTCCAATGAATTTTTTGGGTTAATTTAATTTCAGTAAGGGTAAAAAATAAAAAACAAAATTGAAAGGGAACTAAGTATCCACATTCCTAATTTAATTTCCTTTATGTTACCTGTTAATATTTTTACAAGAACATATAATGCAAAACCTGCAGTCATTCCTATTCCTAAATTATATGTAAAACTCATCAAAACAATAATTGTAAAAACTGGTAATATTTCTGAAATATCATTAAAGTTTAATTTTTTTATTGGAGAGATCATCAGCATCCCTACAATGATTAATGATGGTCCATAAGCAAAAGCCGGAATTATTGAAATTAACGGAGCGAAAAATAAAGTTAGTAAAAATAGTAATGATGTTACTACCGCTGTAAAACCGGTTTTACCGCCAGCTTCAATACCTGTTGCGGATTCTATAAATGTACCGGTTGTTGTTGTACCTAATAATGATCCTATAACAGTGGCTAATGCATCACAAAGCATTGGTTTTTCTATTTCGGGCAGATTACCTTTTTCATCAAGTAAATTTGCCTTAAATGATAAACCTAATAATGTTCCCATTGTATCAACAAAGTCCATAACAAATACAGTTAAAATAACAGCAAAAAAACCCCAGCTTAACGCACCGGAAATATCAAGTTTAAATAAAGTTGATGAAATATCCGGAGGCATTCCAATCCATTGAGAAGGCAATTTTGTAATGCCAAATATAATTGATAGGAAAGTAATGCTTAGAATTCCAATTAAAATAGAACCCTTTACATTTTTTATCATCAAAAAACCAATCAATACAAAACCTAAAATTGATAATAAAATATTTGGTTGATAAAAATTGCCTACATGAACAGGTGCACCTTCAATACCCAATACAACAATTCCTGTTTCGTTTAGTCCTATAAATGTTAAAAACAATCCAATACCTACAGCAAAACCAATTTTTAAACTTTCCGGAATTGAATTTGCCAGCCAACCACGTATTTTAAAAATAGTTAGCAGCGTAAATAAAACTCCACCAATAAAAATAGCTCCAAGTGCAGTCTGCCAACTGTACCCTAAAACTTTTACTACTGTAAAGGCAATAAATGCATTTTCTCCCATATATGGTGCAATGGCAAATGGTCTTTTTGCATAAACACCCATAGCCAAAGTTCCAAAAAATGCACTTAAAATTGTTGCAGTAATAGATGCACCAAATGGGATACCGGCAGCTTCAAGAATTTTTGGATTAACTATAATTATATAACCCATGGTTAAAAATGTAGTTAAACCTGCAATAATTTCCTGTTTATAAGATGTGTTTAATTCCTCAAAGTGAAAGAATTTTTTTAAATTCATTTTACTGTTTAATAATTTTAAAATATATTTATTTCAATTCAGAATAATTAATCTTTTGAACATCATCATAAGTAATAGTAGTTAGATCTTCATCACTTAAATTAACAAGTGTTAAAATTCTTTCTTCTTGGTTGCTTATAGCTTTATATAAAATATTTCTGACTGTACGGGCATTTCCAAAATTTTTATCTTTTTCCTTATATAGTTTAGAAAAGGTATCCAGAAATAACTGCCAGGCTCCTTCATCTAATTGGTATCCATTTTTACTGCTGATTACAAGTGCAATTTCTAACATTTGTCTTGGTGAGTAATCTTCAAAAGATAAATAATTTGTAAATCTGGATTGAAGTCCCGGATTTGATTCTACAAACTCCTGCATTTCGTTAGTATAGCCTGCAACAATTACAACAAATTTTCCCTTATAGTCTTCCATTCTTTTTAATAGTGTATCAATTGCTTCCTGTCCAAAATCATTGCCACCTCTTGCAAGTGAATAAGCTTCATCAATAAATAATGTGCCGCCCAATGCCTCTTCAATTATAGCTTCTGTTTTAGCTGCAGTCTGACCAACATAACCTGCAACTAATCCGGTTCTATCAACTTCAACCAAATGTCCTTTTTCTAAAATTCCCATCTCTTTATAAATTTTGCTTAAAAGTCTGGCAATTGTTGTTTTACCTGTACCGGGATTTCCTACAAATACAGAATGAAGATTTCTTGGTATTACTTGAAGTCCTCTTTCATTTCTAAGTTTTGCAACCTTCAAGCTACTTACAAGTTTTTCAACTGATTTTTTCACATTCTCAAGTCCTGTCAATTCAGAAAGTTCATTCAAATATTGATCAAGTAAATCAGCATTACCTTCAATAACTACTTTTGATTTTTTACTTCTTATAAATAAGATTTTATCAATATCTTCTTTTGTAATATTCTCAATTATGCTGTCATTCCTTTCTTTTGAAGGAATATCAGCTATTCTTAAAAGATGAGTTCTTAAAATTTCTTCACTTAAGTTTCTAATCAGTCTTGCATTGCCAAAACTTTTATCTCTTGTTCTATAAATTTCATTGAAAAATTTTATTAAAGGGTGAATTGCTTCTTTGTCTAATTTATGCCCTTTATTTTCAATATAACTATTCATTATTTCAAGAAGTTCTTCAGGTGGGAAATCATCAAAAACCAATTCTTTTGTAAAGCGGGATTTTAATCCCGGATTACTTTTTAAAAAGTTTTTCATTTCTTCTGTGTAACCGGCTGCTATTACTATAAATTTTCCTTTATCATCTTCCATTCTTTTAAGTAAAGTATCAATAGCTTCATTGCCAAAATCAGTTCCACCATTATCAGATTTAACTAAACTGTAGGCTTCATCAATAAACAAAGTTCCACCTATTGCTTTGTCAATTGTTTCTTTTGTTTTTTGGGCAGTTTGACCTATATAGCCAGCAACCAACCCTTGTCTGTCAGTTTCAACGAGATGACCTTTTGGCAGAATTCCCAAAGCGGAATATATCTCACTGAATATTCTTGCAACTGTAGTTTTACCTGTGCCAGGGCTACCTAAAAAAACAAAATGAGAGTTAAACAATTCTTGTAAATTATCACCTCTTTCAGTATAAAGTCTGGCAAGTTTTACAAGCTCATTAATTTCTTGTTTTACAGTCTCAAGTCCACAAAGGCTATTTAGTTTATTTAAAGCTTTTTTAAGATTTTCATCATCAATACCAATATTTACAAATCCTTTAATATTATTTTTCAAAGAAGCTTCAATATCTGCTGAACATATTGTTGACATTACTTCTTTAGTTCTTTTATCAGTTGGGATGTTCAAATATCTTTTACTCAATTTTATTTTAGATTCATTAAATATTTGTCTTACTAATCTTGCATTACCAAATGATTCATCTCTGTTTCTGTAAAGTTTTGTTAATTCTTTTTTTAGAATGCTTTCAGCAGTTTTTTCAATTTTATAATCTTCTTTTTCAGCTATTTGTTTAAACATGGTTTGAAGCTCATCAGGGGTATAATCTTCAAAATTAAAAACATGAGTAAATCTGGATTTTAAACCAGGATTTGAATTAATAAATGAATTCATTTTGTCAGGATAACCGGCTGCAATTACAACAAACTCCCCTTTTTTATCTTCCATTCTTTTTAAAAGAATATCAATAGCCTCTTGTCCAAAATCTTGAGGATTATCAGGTTTAATTAATGTGTAAGCTTCATCAATAAATAGTAAACCGCCAATAGCTTCGTTAATTACCTTTTCTGTCATTTGTGCAGTTGCACCAATGTACTGTCCTACTAGACTTGTTCTATCTACTTCAATTACATGTCCATTTTTAAGTAAGCCCATTGCCTTGAATATTTTACCCATAAGTCTTGCGATGGTAGTTTTTCCGGTACCGGGATTTCCAAGGAATATTGAGTTTACAGAAATGTCTTCATCAGTTCTTAATCCGGATTTTTCTCTATCACGAATAAATTCAAGGTAAGAGACAAAATCTTTCATAGATTGTTTTACACTTTCAAGTCCAACATAATTATCTAAATTAGCAAGTAGCTCAGGTAGTTCTTCATTTTTAATAGATTTCTGTTCTACTGCACTTAATTCTTCAGGCAATTGCGTTGTTAGTAATTGTAATTTTTTTGAATCTTCTTCTTGATATTTTATATCTTCAAAATTAACTATGTCAGAGTTGCCAATACCAAACCACCTTGTACATACTTTTTGATTATCTAAAAATATTTCTACACTACCCTGACCTCTGCACCAAAAACCGGCAGTTTCGGTTCCCCAGCTTTGCACAAACTCTACAATTTTCCATTCTTTTTCTAGTGTTAATAAAAACTGGTGGGTTCCAACTTCTACTCCGTTCAATTTCCATAATGCCATACCATCTAGTTCAACTTTCTTATTTGTATAAAAGGGGCTTTCGATTACAACTTCTACCCCTACATATTTAGTAGTGTCTTCATTAAATTCTAATAAATAAGTTCTTTTATCTGTTCTTAAATTTTCAGTTAAGTTATATGTTTTAGCAGATAATATTTTATAAAGTCTGTTGTCATTATTTTCAAAATCAGTTCTGTATTTTTCTTGCTGAATTGTAATTGCAGGAGTAGTGTCTATATCATTATGAGGATATGCCTTTAAAATTCTCTGATAGATGCTGTCAAAATATTTATCTCCTTCAAGATTTGGTTTTATTTCTTCAGCAATAGTACGAGCTTGTCTAAATTGAAATAATCCAAAAAGAGATTCAAGTTCCATAATATATGCTTCTGTAAATTCACCTTTTAACGAAGGGGTATCTAATATTTTTTTTGCACACCACAATGAGAACCAATATTCTTTTTGTTTAAGTGATAGAAGACCTTCTTTTAGATATGCTCTTTTTTTGTTAAAAATATTTTTTAAAAAACCATCTCCATATCCAAGTGTTACCTGTAACCACTTTTTAATTAGTAATAATTGATCGTTACCTTTATCATCAATTTTAATAGCTTTTTCAATTTCTTCAAGACCTTCAAAATATCTGCCTAATCCTGCCAAAGCTCTGGCTTTGTTTAAATGTGCCCATGAAAGTAAATTTGGTTTTTTTGAAATAGCCCAATCCAGGTCAGCTAATGAACCTTCAAAAATACTCATTCTCATTAGTAAATAACCACGGTAAAGTCTGGCATTAACATCTTCACCACCAATTTCAACTGAGTAATTTGCCATTTCAAGAGCTTCTGCCGGTTCACCGTTTTCCAGGTATGCCCAAGCTAGACAAGATGCAGAATTAAAATCATCTAGATTTTCTTCATGTACTTTTTTTGCTGATGTGAGTGCCATACGATATCTGCCCTGTCGCAAATGTTCGTATGCTTCTTGAAGAATAATATTGTGATCTTCTGAGATAGTATCCATATAAGATAAATTTTATCGAAATTTAATTGAAAATTAACTTATAAAACATAAATATAATATTAAATACAGGTTAAATAAAGAAAGTAATTATTTATCTTACATAATAAAATTAATAATTTTTTAAAAATGAAGAATATCTATTATTTAATCTAAAAGATGAAAAACTTTACTAATTATATCGGTCTGTTTACCGACCATTACGAATTTACAATGGCTCAGGGTTATTTTCTTGATGGAAGAAAAGAAACAAAAGCATGCTTCGATTATTTCTTTAGAAAAAATCCTTTTAAATCAGGTTATGTGATCTTTGCAGGCTTACAAGATTTTCTGGAGATGTTATCTGAATTCAATTTCAATGATGATTCAATTTCTCATCTTAAAAGAGTGGGATTTAATGATGATTTTTTAGACTACTTAAAAGATTTTAAATTTAATGGAAAAATATATTCCGTAAAGGAAGGTGAAGTTATTTTTAATAACGAACCTGTAATTATAGTTGAAGGAAATATTATTGAGACACAATTGATTGAAAGTTTGCTGCTTAACATGATAAATTTTCAATCATTGATTGCTACTAAAGCTTCCAGGATTAGACTTACTGCCGGTGATAAATTAGTAATGGAATTTGGATTGAGAAGAGCACAGGGCCTATCAGCAATTCACGCAAGTAGAGCAGCAATTATTGGGGGTCTAGACAGTACCTCTAATGTTTATAGCGCCTACAAATATGATCTTTTATCTTCCGGTACGCTTGCTCACTCCTGGATTCAAAGTTATGGGGATGAACTTACTGCATTTAGAAAATTTGCATCTGTATTTTCAAATAATTGTGTGCTTCTAGTTGATACTTATAATACAATAAAAAGTGGATTACCCAATGCAGTAAAGGTTGCAAAAGAAATGGAAGTGAAAGGAGAAAGACTTAGAGCAATAAGATTAGACAGTGGTGATTTAGCCTATTTAAGTAAAGAAGCAAGAAAAATATTAGATCAAGCTAATCTTAGGTATGTTAAAATTGTAGCTTCAAATCAGCTTAATGAATATCTAATAAAAAGCTTGATTGATCAGGGTGCACCGATAGATGCCTTTGGAGTTGGTACAAATTTAATTACAGGTCAAACTGATGCTGCTTTAGATGGTGTTTATAAACTTGCAGCAGTAGATGACAAGCCTACTTTAAAACTTTCTGAAAATATAGAAAAAATTACTTTGCCTGGAACAAAAAAGTTATATAGATATTATAATGGGGAAAACAAGTTTTATGCTGATGGAATATTACTGAAAGAGGAAAATGAAATTGATGAAATTTATCACCCGGTGGATATAAATAAATGTGCTAATGTTCAAGGGTTAAACAAAGAAGAACTTTTAGCAAAAGTTTTTGAGGGCGGTAAACAAAAAATGAAAAAAGAAAGTGTTTATGAAATTCGTCAATACGCTAAAGAAAGATTGGTGTTATTACCGGAAGAGCATAAAAGGTTTGAGAATCCGCATATTTATAAGGTTGGGATTAGTAAAAAATTACTTAATTTAAAGACTGAATTAATTAAAGATTTAAAAAGATGATTAGGCATTTACATAAAGCACTTTTAATTGTAGATGTACAAAATGATTTTTGTCCGGGCGGTGCTTTATCTACACCTCAAGGTAACAAAGTTATACCTGTTATAAATAAAGTACTTGATAACTTTACTTTTATAATTGCTTCACGCGATTGGCATCCAAGGGTTTCAGTTCATTTTAATAAGTGGCCTGAACATTGTTTACAAAAAACAAAGGGTGCTGAATTTCCTAAAAAATTAAATTCAAATAAGTTTGATGTAATTTTAAATAAGGGAACGAGAAACATAGACGATGGATATTCAGCATTTGAAGCAACAAATATTAACCTAAAAGATTTGTTAAAACATAATAATATATCCGAATTGTATATCTGTGGATTAACAGCTGAATATTGTGTCTTATCAACAGTTTTAGATTCGATTAAGAACGGATTTACAACTTATGTAATTAAAGATGCTGTAGAAGGCATAAGGCAAAACAAAGGCGACTTTGAAGATGCCTTTACTGAAATGGAAAAAGCCGGTGCAACTATTATTACTAGTGAAGACCTAAAACCCACAAGCGGAATTACACAAAACATTTCACTTAACTGATTGTATATTATTTGTTTAGTTCTGATAAACAATATTGATGTAAATTCAAAACAAATTGATTATTGTCCTTTTGTAAATTTTAAAACTAAGGCAAAGTATTTTACAAGCAGAAGAAGTCAATTTGATAAAATTACATTTAGCAGTTATAATGAATTATTAAAAGAAATTACAAAATATGAAAACGGACTGAGCAGAATTTATAAAGTATCTTTAGAAAAGATATTACAAATAAAATAAAAATATTCTTTTTGAAACGGATAAACAATAAACCCTGGATTATTCAATACAGGGTTTATTAAATTTATTAAAGTGACTCTATCTGTTTCGAGGTTTAAATCCGCCGCCTTGTTTTCCACCACCATAACCACCTCTTCCGCCACCTGGTCTACCACCACCACCTCCTGGACGATCTTTTCGTGGTCTGGCTTCATTTACAACTAATTTACGACCATCTAATTCAGTGTCGTTTAAAGCTTCGATTGCTTTTTTACCATCATCACTTGAAGACATAGTGATAAATCCGAAGCCTCTAAGTTCGTTTGTAAATTGATCCTTAATCAATTTTACTTCTTTTACCTCTCCGTGTGCTTCAAAAAGCTTACGGACTGATTCTTCGCTGGCTGTTTTTGAAAGGTTCCCAACATAAATATTCAATTTAAATTCCTTTAATTAATATTATAAATACTGTTAATGATTATTAAATTTAACTAATTTAATATAAAAAACATACAATATATTTAATGATAATACAATAAGAAATTAATGACTTTTTAATATTGTGTCTACTTTTCTTCTTTGCTTGCATTAAAAGTTCTAGAAGATAATTTTATGTATATTATTTTTAGAGATTAAAACATTGATTTTTAAATTCTACAAAGAAAGAAATGAATAATGATTTCTAATTATCCCCACTAAAATTTTAAGTTTTTGAAATAACTTAATTTATCTAAAGTCGACTTTCAAAATTTATATGCTAAAAATGAAGCTAATAGAATCACAAATAGTGAATAATATTAGAGTGCTATATCTTAATATACTACAAGGTAAAAAAGCCGTTCAAGAAAGAATAACAGTTGATGATTTAGATATTTTAATGTTACGAAGCGATCCTGCAAATGAAACGGGAACAAGATCATGGGCTGCTACAGCTGGAATAAATTTTGGTCGAATTGCTATGAGGCATGGTGTAATAGTATTGAACGATCCGAATGGTTTAGCCAAAGCAATTAATAAACTTATTTCCAATTATTTCCTGAAGAAGTAAGACCACATACATTAATTACTGGTGACTTACAAGAGATTAAACAATTTCAAAAAGATATGGGTGGGAAAATAGTACTTAAACCTCTTCAAGGTTCGGGTGGTCCGGGTGTTTTTCTAGTTCGCCCCGAAGACAGCTCAAACCTTAATCAAATTGTTGAATCACTTTTAAAAGATGGTTATATAATTGCTCGGGAATATTTACCAGCAGCAGAAGAAGGAGATATTCGTTTATTTATGATGAATGGAGAATCTCTAAAATATAAAGGTAAATATGCAGCTTTTTGTAGAAAAAGATCTGGTGATAATATGAGAAGTAATATACATGCCGGAGGTAAATTAGCTCAAGCAATTATTAAAGATGAACATTTAGCTTTAGCTGAAATAGTTAGATCAAAATTAATACAGGACGGAATGTTTCTTGTAGCCCTTGATATTGTTGGAAGTAAGTTAATGGAAATAAATGTATTTAGTCCTGGTGGCCTTGGAAGTGCACAAAAATTTGAAAAAGTAAATTTCTCTCATGCAGTCATTGATGCTCTTGAAAGAAAGGTTGAATATATGACTTACTGTCGTAGAAATTTTGATAATGATGAAATGGCTACACTTTAATTTGACATTTTAAAGTTTTAAGTAGCTAAATATAACCAGTTCAATTACTTAGTTTGTTAAAATAATCGAACTTCCTAACAAATACTTACCTATTTTTACACATTAATTTATTGAATTTAATTTAGGAATTTAATGACCAGGTTTGATGAACTAGGTATAGAAGAAAAAATTTTAAAAGCTATTGATGAATTAGGTTTTAAGAAACCAATGCCGGTTCAGGAAAAAGTTATTCCGCAAATAATTGGTAATGATAATAGAGATATTATTGGACTTGCGCAAACCGGAACAGGTAAAACCGCTGCTTTTGGATTACCATTAATTCAAAAAACAAATACTTCTATAAAAAGAACACAATTTCTTATACTTGCACCAACCAGAGAGCTATGCATACAAATTGCAGATGATTTAATATCTTATGCAAAATATAAAGAAGATGTTAGAATTACTCCTGTCTTTGGCGGAACAAGTATTGATAGACAAATCATACTTCTTAAAAAAGGTGCTCATATTATTACAGCTACACCAGGTAGACTAATTGATTTAATCAATCGTAGGAAAGTAGATATATCTAAAGTAAATACAGTTGTGCTTGATGAAGCCGATGAAATGTTAAATATGGGATTCAGACAAGACATTGAAACTATTCTAAAAGAAACACCAAGAGATAAAAACACACTATTATTTTCTGCTACTATGCCTAAAGAAGTAAGAGTAATAGCAAGCAAATACATGAAAGACCCTTTAGAAATTTCTATTGGAAAGCAAAATGCCGGCGCTGATAATGTTGAACACATTTGTTATATGGTCAATGCAAAAGAAAGATTTCTTGCTTTAAAAAGAGTTGTTGATTTTCATCCTGATATTTATGGAATAGTTTTTTGCAGAACAAGAAGAGAAACACAAGATGTTGCTGAAAAACTTTTAAAAGAGGGTTACAACGCTGATTCACTTCACGGAGATCTTTCACAAATGCAGCGCGATGCTGTAATGAAAAAATTTAGAATGAAAAGCATTAGTCTTTTAGTTGCAACTGATGTTGCTGCAAGAGGATTAGATGTCGATAATTTAACTCACATTATAAATTTTAATCTTCCTGATGAAACAGAAATTTATACCCACAGAAGCGGTAGAACAGCAAGAGCCGGTAAAAATGGAGAATCAATAGTAATTGCTAATTTAAAAGAAAAGTTTAAGATCAAACAAATTGAAAAACAGATTGATAAGAAATTCTCTTATTTGCCTGTACCATTAGGTAGAGATATTTGTAAAAAACAACTTTTCCATCTTATTGACAGAATGGAAAAAGTAACTGTTGATGATACTAAAATTGATTCTTTTCTATCTGAAATATTTAAAAAATTAGAATGGCTTGATAGGGAAGAATTAATTAAAAAATTCGTTTCTGTAGAATTTAATAGATTTTTAGATTATTATAAGAATGCGCCTGATTTAAATATTCCGTTTGATAGTAAAGACAGTAATAAAGCAAGTTTTACTTCATCAAATTATGCAAGATTTTTTATTAATCTTGGAAAAACAGATGAACTGCAACCAACTAATTTAATTGGTTTGATAAATGACTTTACTAAAACTAAAGATATACCAGTAGGTGATATTGAAATCTTAAAGAATTTTTCTTTCTTTGAAGTTGATAAAGAATATACAAAAGTTTTATTGGATTCTTTTAAAGACAAAGAATATAAAAAGAGAAAAATAATACTTGAAATTGCTTCCCAAAAAGAATCTTCAGGTAGAAGAAGAGATAATTTTAGATCTGATGGAGATAGAAAAAGACCTGATAGAGACAGAAAAAGAGGACATAGTTTCAAGCACGGAAGAAGATCAGAAAGAAGTTTTAATAAAAAAAGAAAAACCAGATAAATTTTTCTTATTTTATCCATATAGCCTATATGTTTTGATTAATTAGTAATTAATAGTTAAATTAAGATTAATCATTATATGAAAAAATTACATTCATTTCACATACCTGTAATGGGGATCGGTTTTTCAATTGACACACCATTAAAAGTTTCACAATTCGGAATAAATTCTGTGATTTCCTTAGTGGATGATATTCTTATTGAAAAATTGAGAAAAATGTATTGTGGCAAAAATAAATTACCATATATTGAAATAAGTGAAAAAGAAGAAGACTTCAGAGCAAAAAGAATAACCTCCTATCTAAATCTGATAAACAATTTAGCTGAACAGAAATTTGAAGAATTAAAAAAGTCAGTTCATGAAAAAGGTAACAAGGTAAAAGAATTCTTCAATTTATTACCCGATAGTTCAACCATAAAAAATGAATTTAAAAAATTAACATCTAAATATTTAAATAAAATAGAAATAGATAATTGGATTAAAGAAAATTTATCAATGGGAAGTATTGATGTAAACATAATGACTAAACTTGATAAAGAAAATTATAAAAAAGAAGAAAAATTATCTGTAGAATATAATGATGCACATGCTGCTCTAAGGGGTTATGCTAATAGTGGATTGAATTCATCCATAGTTTTTTCTGCAGGAATCAATCCCAAACTTTACGGTTACATAGCACAATTTGAAGATTTCTATCCTAACGAAAAAGGGGAAATAAAGAAGAAAATTATTTTAAAAGTAAGTGATTACAGATCAGCATTTATTCAAGGAAATTTTTTAGCTAAAAAAGGTTTGTGGGTTTCTGAATATAGAATTGAATCCGGTCTTAATTGCGGTGGACACGCTTTTGCAACTGATGGTTATTTAATGGGACCAATATTAGCAGAATTTAAAGACAGAAGGAAAGAATTAATTCATTCATTACATTCTGTACTTATAAATTCACTAACAGAAAAAAAACGCTCTATTCCTTTAAGTGAATTACCCATAAAAATTACTGCACAAGGCGGTGTAGGTACAGCTGAAGAACATCAATTCTTATTAGATCATTATCAAATTGATTCGGTAGGATGGGGAACTCCTTTTCTATTAGTTCCGGAAGTAACAAATGTTGATGACGAAACAAGAGAAAGATTAATACAAGCTAAAGAAAAAGATTTATATTTAAGCAATATTTCTCCTTTAGGTGTTCCATTTAATAGTCTTAAAGGTAATTCAAAAGATGCTGAGAAATTAGATTTAATAGAAAAAGGAAGACCTGGCAGTTCCTGCCCAAAAAAATATCTTGTATCAAATAAAGAATTTACTGAAAGACCTATCTGTTCTGCTTCAAGACAATACCAAAATTTAAAATTAAAAGAATTAGATAGCGAAGGATTACTACCTTATGATTATCAAGAAAAATATGATAAAATAGTAGAGAAATCCTGCCTTTGTGTTGGCTTGGGAACCTCGATTTTACTGACAAATAAATTAAATACAAAGGTTGAAGGTGATGGCGTTTCTATTTGTCCAGGGCCTAATATGGCTTATTTCTCAAAAATAATGAGTTTAAAAGAAATTGTAGATCATATTTATGGCAGAACAAATGTTATAACTAGAACTGATCGCCCCAATATGTTTATTAAAGAATTGAAAATTTATATTGATTTTCTTAAAAATAAAGTAGATGAGTTAAAAGTAAGTATGAATGAAAAACATGAAAAATATTTGTTAAATTTTGCTGATAATCTTAAAGATGGTATAATTTATTATGATAATCTATTTAATCAATTAAAAGATAAATTTGAAGATACTAAATTAATTATTTTTAAGGATCTTGAATTATGTAAGAATTCTTTACATAATCTAAAATTAGAAATTGAAAATCTATCGCTAACAATGGTTGCTGACAGTTAACTTTTCAGAAAATAAATAAACAATTCTTCTAATAAATTAAATTATTATTTACATCTTCGGCGGAAGTTTATTCTGAATTTTATACCAATTCGTTAATAATTTATGATATTGTTCTTTATAATCTGCGAACAAATCTTTTTGTCCTTGTGAAGGGGCATTATCGGCACTTTGCACCTTGCTTGTTAAACCGGATAAAACATTTGAGACACTTGTCATATCATTTTTTAATTTTTTAATCTCAACTATGTTTTTGTTGTCTTTATTTTCATTAATATAATTTTCAATCTCGTTAACATTAGAAACAATTGCTTCCATTACAGCAATTATTTTATTTGACAATTGAAGTTGTTCATATAAATCCTTCATAGGCACATTAATTCTTGGGTCAAGTTTTACATTTAAATATTGTATATAATCTTTGCCATCAGCTGATAAAACTACTTTATATTTCCCAGGTAAAATAAGAGAGCCTTCCGGTATAATCGGAGTTCCCTGATCCCAAACTGCAGCAATTGTAAAACCGTAATTGAGTGATTTAGGTCTTTCGTATCTTAGATCCCAAATAAACCTATGCATTCCTGAACTTCTGTAAAGTTCTTTATGTTCACTAACCCATCTTTCATCAAAGTAACGATATGGATTTAATTTTTCAGGTGTGTCTTCACTGGAAAAATTTCTAACTAAATTGTTATTTGAGTCATAAATTGAAAGCTTAATTGGAGTTTTAATTTCATCTTTTATCCAATAATCTATTATTGCTCCTTTGGGAGGATTTTCTCCGAGTGGAGTTTCAGGTGGCGGAGGAGTATCTCGGTTTTCATTACCTCTTAATCTGTAAGTATCAGCAGGTGAAAATAAATAAACTTTATTTGATAAAATTTTTGAATTGATCTGTCTTAAATGACTTATATCATCTAAAATCCAAATCCCTCTTCCTTGTGTTCCGGCAATTAAATCAACATTATGAATATGTAAATCTCTAATTTGTGATGTTGATAAATTTAAAGTCAATGGTTGCCAGTTTTCACCGTCATTGAAGGAAACATAAACACTCTTATTTGTTGAAGCAAACAATAAGCCTTCTTTAACATTATCACTACGAACTGAATTGATATATTCATTTTCAGGTAATCCGTTTATTATTAATTTCCAAGTTTTTCCTGCATCTTTGGTTTTTAATATAATAGGATTTAATTGATCAAGCCTGTGAGTATTAACTGCAACATAAGCTGCATCTTTAGAAAAAACAGAAGGAGAAATGGCATCAACTCTTCCCCAAATTGGAATTTGAGGTGGTGTTATATTTTTCCAATTGTTTCCACCATCTTCTGTTAAATGAATTAATCCGTCATCTGTACCGATCCAGATCATATCTTCTTTAACAGGTGAAGGAGCAATAGTGTAGATTACACCATATCCACAATCAAAAGCATTTTGTAATTCTTGATTGCAATCTTTTGCATCATTTTTCTTTCCGCTTAAATCCGGACTTATTATTTCCCAGTAATCACCATCATCATTTGATTTAAATAATACTTGTGCACCAAAATACATAGTGTGTTTTCCTATTGGTGAAAAAGCTAAAGGTGTAATCCAAGTGTATCTGTATTTAACTGTAGTTTGAAGTGCACCGTAACTTGAAACCGGCCAAGGAGAAATTTCAGCTGATTGTCTGGTTAAATTATTAAAGCGATTTATATGTCCGCCAAGACCGGTACCAAAAACAATATTTGGATTACCTGGTTTTGGTACTTGGTAATCTCTTTCATCTCCACCAACCGGATGCCAATCTCTTTCTTCAATTACTCCATAAGGACCTCTGCTTAAGATAGAAACAGTTCCGTTATCTTGTTGTCCGCTGTAAATTCTATATGGAAATTGGTCATCAGTTGTAATATGATAAAACTGTCCTGTAGGTTGATTATACCAGCTTGACCAACTTTTTCCTCCGTTAACTGTAATAACCGTCCCTTGATCAGAACCGGTAATAATATATTTTGAATCTTTTGGATTTATCCAAATGTGATGATAATCATCTCCGCCAGGTGAACCTTTAAATATAGAATATGTTTTTCCACCATCAATTGATTTTCTAATTGACTGACCAGTAAAATAAACTATTTCAAAATTTTGTGGATCAACAGTCAGCTTGCTAAAGTAATTTGCGGAAAGAACACCATCATCATTTACATGTGTCCAGTTTATTCCTCCGTCATTTGATCTGTAAAGTCCTTGTTTATCATTTTCTGCATCAATTGTAGCATAAATGATCTGACCATTATTTCCCTGTGCAACAGCAAGACCAATTCTGCCAAGGTTTCCAGTTGGCAGATTTTTACTTTCTAATTTTATCCAAGTTTCCCCCCCGTCAGAACTTTTATATATTCCGCTTCCGTCAGCACTTCTTTGTGGGAGATAATAATCAAGCCAAGGATGCATTCTTAATTTCCAAAAAGCTGCATAAATAATTGAAGGATTTGATGGGTCGCTTGCTAAATCAATTGCACCGGTATTTTTATTTACAAATAAAACTTGTTTCCAATTTTTTCCGCCATCTTTTGTTAAGAATAATCCACGCTCTTTATTTGGTCCGAATACATGACCTAAGGCAGCAACTAAAACATTATTTTCATCTTTTTGGTTTACAATTATGGCACCAATATGACGGGAATCGTTTAGTCCAATATTTTTCCAAGTAATGCCGCCATCAATTGTTTTATAAACACCGTCCCCACCAAGATTATCGTAACGATAAGTAACTTGTCCGGTTCCTACATAAATAACTTTTTGATTTGACGGAGCAATTGCAAGTGCACCAATAGCTGCTGAATTTTCTTGCTGCATAAGTGGCTGCCAAGTTCTTCCGGCATCAATTGTTTTCCATACACCTCCACCGGCTCCACCAAAATAATAAGTATTGGGATCATCAGGAATTCCTTCTGCAACTGTTCCCCAACCACCTCGGTATGGTCCTACTTGCCGCCACCTTAAATCTGAATACACATTTGCCGGAATTGTTTGTGCATTAATAATTTCAAAAGTAAATAAGACAATTAGAATAATTATTGTATTAATTAAAGATAGAATTGAATAGTTTTTTACCTTCATCTTTTATATACCAAATTTTTATTAATTATTATAATAGTAAGATTTTAATATACGATTTTATATTAAAATGAGAAATTAATTTTTGAAAATAAAAAACCCATTCATCTTTTGACGAATGGGTTTGAAATAATTTAAATTGTAGAACGAACTACTAATACATTCCGCCCATATCACCCATTCCGCCGCCCATACCACCTGGCATAGAAGGCATACTGCTTTCTTTTTCTTTCTTTTCAAACACAACTGCTTCGGTTGTAATTAGAAGTGCAGAAACAGATGCAGCGTTTTCAAGAGCTGTTCTTGCAACTTTAGTAGGATCGATAACACCTGATTTTATCAGGTTTTCATAAGTTTCGCTGAAAGCATTGAAACCGAAGTCATCTTTTCCTTCTTTAACTTTTGAAAGAACAACCGAACCTTCAAGGCCTGCATTGTTAACGATTTGTCTCAACGGTTCTTCAAGAGCTTTCATAATAATCTTGATACCGGTTGTCTGGTCAAGATTATCCCCTTTCAATTTTTCAAGCTGGGTGATTGCTCTAACAAATGCAACACCGCCGCCTGCTACGATACCTTCTTCAACTGCTGCTCGTGTTGCGTGAAGAGCATCTTCAACTCTTGCTTTCTTTTCTTTCATTTCAATTTCGGTTGAAGCGCCGATTTTTAGAACGGCAACGCCTCCTGAAAGTTTAGCAAGCCTTTCCTGTAATTTTTCTTTGTCATAGTCAGAAGTAGTTTTTTCAATCTGAGCTTTTATTTCATTTATTCTTTTCTTGATATCTTCTGATTTTCCTGCGCCTTCAACTAAAGTAGTGTTGTCTTTGTCGATAGTAACTTTTTTAGCTGTACCAAGGTAAGAAACAGTTGCGTTCTCTAATTTAAATCCCCTTTCTTCTGAGATAACAGTTCCACCGGTTAAAACAGCGATATCTTCTAACATTGCTTTTCTTCTGTCGCCGAATCCGGGAGCTTTTACAGCAGCGATTTTTAGCGTTCCTCTTATCTTGTTAACTACTAATGTTGCCAACGCTTCGCCTTCAAGGTCTTCAGCAATTATTAATAAAGATTTACCTGCCTGTGCAACTTTTTCAAGTATAGGAAGCAGATCCTTCATTGCTGCAATTTTTTTATCGTGAATTAAGATATATGGATTTTCTAATTCAGCTTCCATTGATTCTGTGTTGGTTACGAAGTAAGGGGAGAGGTAACCGCGGTCGAACTGCATACCTTCAACAACATCCAGTCCTGTTTCTGTACCTTTAGCTTCTTCAACTGTAATAACGCCGTCTTTACCAACTTTGTCCATTGCGTCAGCTATAAGATCACCAATAGCTTTATCGTTGTTGGCAGAAATAGCGCCGACCTGAGCAATTTCATTTCTTCCTTCAACATCACGGCTGATTGATTTTAAATAAGCAACTACTTTTTCAACTGCAATGTCAATTCCTCTTTTTAGATCCATCGGGTTGGCGCCTGCAGTTACATTTTTCAATCCTTCTCTATAGATAGCCTGTGCTAAAACGGTAGCAGTAGTTGTTCCGTCACCGGCAACATCACTGGTTTTGGAAGCAACTTCTCGAACCATCTGTGCACCCATATTTTCTACAGCGTCTTCAAGTTCGATTTCTTTTGCTACTGATACACCGTCTTTAGTAACAGTTGGTGCGCCAAATTTCTTTTCAAGAATTACATTACGGCCTTTAGGCCCTAAAGTAACTTTAACGGCGTTAGCTAATTTATCCACGCCTCTTTTCAGCTTAGTCCGAGCTTCGCTGTCATATTCAATTAATTTTGCCATAATTTATTTCTCCGATTTTTATTTTCAAATTTGTTTTAAAATCCAGTTTACTGGTTATCCAACGATTGCGAAGATATCGCTCTCGCGCATAATTAAATACTCTGTTCCGTCTACTAAAACTTCAGAACCACTATATTTTCCGTAAAGAACAACATCACCAACTTTCACTTCCATTTTTACTACTTTGCCATCGTCACCGGTTTTCCCCGGGCCTGCTGCAACAATAGTACCTTCTACGGGTTTTTCTTTTGCTGTATCAGGGAGAATGATTCCGCCTTTTGTTACTTCGTCTGCCTCTTTTGGCTTTACAATAACTCTGTCGGCCAACGGCTTTAGGTTAATTTTGCTCATATTTTATCTCCTTTTAATTAGATATTTTTTGTGAATTGTTGTTAGCACTCATTTAATACGAGTGCTAATATAATCACCAAAACTTTTTTTGTCAAGTATAATATTTAATATTTTTTACTACAGAAAGTGCGGAATTCTAAATTTAGTAATAGCAATTATAGAATTAATTTATAAATGAATAATTATTTTCTGATATTATTTATGAAATTATGAATTTTTTTAAAAAACTTTATTATAAAATATTTATGTGATGTTTTAATGTCTATTACTGATCAAAAATATATGAAACAATGTATAAAGATAGCTAAATTAGGTGCAGGGAATGTAAGTCCAAATCCATTAGTAGGAGCGGTAATTGTAAATAATAATAAAATAATTTCAAAAGCATATCACTCTAATTATGGTTATTTACATGCAGAAGCCAAGGCTATAGAACAAGTTTCTTTTGAGTATTTAAAAGGTTCCACTCTATATTGTAATCTTGAACCATGTTGTCATACAAATAAAAATACACCTCCCTGTGTACCAAAAATAATTGATTCCGGTATTAAAAAAGTTATTATAAGTAATATTGATCCAAATAAATTTGTTGCAGGTAAAGGTATAAAACAACTAAGGGATTCTAGAATTGAAGTTAAATTAGGAGAATGCGAAACTGAGGGTTATGAACTAAATAAATTTTATTTTAAATTTATTAAAACAGGACTACCATTTATTACTATTAAAATTGCTCATTCATTAGACTTAAAAATAAGCTCTAAAAAAGGACAGAAAACTAATATAACTGGATATAAATCTAATAAATTTGTTCATTATCTCCGTTCAATTCATGATGCTGTTTTAGTCGGCGCTAATACAATAAAAATAGATAATCCAAAATTAACAGTACGGTTAGTAAAAGGAAGAAATCCCAAAAAAATTATAATTGATGGAAACTTATCTTCTCCTTTAAATTCTTTTGTTTTTAATGATTCTAATAAAGAGTTGACTATATTATTTACCAAATCTAATTCAGATATTAAAAAAATTTCACAACTTAGATCAAATGGAATCAAAGTTTATGAACTTGAATCCGATGACACAGGCAGTTTGAAACTATTAGATATCTTAAAAATTTTGGCAAATGAAAAAATAAACTCCTTACTAATTGAAGGAGGTGGAATAATATTTAAGATGTTTATTAAAGAAAATTTATTTGACGAGATAATATTTCTGGAATCACCAACTATTTTTGGAGATGGTTTACCACTTAATATCAACAAAAAGAGCTTAAACATTAAAATTATTGAGGAAAAAATGTTGGGGAATGATAAAAAAATTATATGTAGTAATGCAGACTAATATTTACCATAAATAAGTGCAACTTTTTTTATAAATTTAAAACTATGTTTACAGGTATAATCGAAGAAATAGGTAATATTAAAAAAATAGATTCTATCAGTGGGGGATTTAAGATAATAATTTCTGCATCAAAAGTTTTGGAAGATCTTAAAATCAATAATTCTATTGCTGTAAATGGAGTTTGCTTAACAGTAATCAGTATTAATAATAAAAATTTTAATGTTGAAGCAGTAGGTGAAACATTAAAAAAGACAACTTTAAAAGAAATAAGAATAAATCAACTGGTTAATTTGGAAAGGGCAATTAAAATTACTGATAGATTAGGCGGTCATTTAGTACAGGGACATGTAAATGGAGTCGGAAAAATTATAAAGGTACAAAAGTTAGGTGAAAATTATTTACTAGAGGTCGAAATACCAATTAATTTAATAAAATATATAATTGATGAAGGCTCGATTACTATTGACGGAATAAGTTTAACAATTGCAAAAATTGTTCATAATAAAATTGCAATTTCTATTATACCCCATACTTGGAAAAACACAAATTTAAGTACAAGAAAAATAGGGGCAAAAGTAAATATTGAAACCGATTTAATAGCAAAATATATTGAAAATTTAATTCTCAATATAAAAGATGATAGAGCTAAATAATTTTTAATCATTTATAATAAAAAAGATAAAATAAAATGGATTATATTGAAAATATCGAAACTAATATAAAATTTAATACAATAGATGAAGCAATTGAAGATATAAAATTGGGGAAATTAGTAATTGTAGTAGATGATCAAGAACGGGAGAATGAAGGTGATTTAATTATGTCTGCACAACTTGCAACTCCAAACGATATAAATTTTATTCTTAAAGAAGCAAGAGGTATGTTGTGTACACCTATAACTGTAGAAAGAGCTTCTGAATTAAATCTTGAACCTATGGTAGAACAAAACACATCACTTCATCAAACCCCTTTTACTGTTACACTTGATTATAAATATGGAACAACTACAGGTATTTCAGTTTATGACAGAACAAAAACGATAAAAGCAATTGCTGATACTAATATTTTAGAAAGTGATTTTTATAAACCTGGTCATATATCTCCTCTTGTAGCTAAAAAGGAAGGTGTACTAAGAAGAGCAGGACACACAGAAGCTGTAGTAGATTTAATGAAATTAGCTGGCTTAACCCCTGTTGGAATTCTATGTGAAATTTTAAATGAAGACGGGACAATGATGCGAACTCCTCAGCTAAAATATTTTGCAGATAAACATAATCTTAAGTTAATTACTATAGCAGATTTGATTGCTTATAGAAGAAAAAAAGAAAAACTTGTAAAATGTAAAGCTAAACTTACTTTACCTTCTGAATATGGGAATTTTATACTTTACCTTTACGAAAATATTATGGATGCAAATGACTATTCTATTGCATTAGTAAAAGGTAATTTATTTTCTGATGAACCGGTTTTAACGCGTGTTCATTCTGAATGTTTTACTGGCGATGTTTTGAGGTCAAAAAAATGTGACTGCGGTAAACAACTTGATAAAGCTATGGAAATGATAGAAAATGAAGGCAGGGGAGTAATTCTATATATGAGGCAAGAAGGAAGAGGCATTGGTTTAGTTAATAAATTACTTGCTTATGAACTTCAAGAAAAAGGGAAAGATACTGTTGAAGCAAATGAGGCTTTAGGTTTCAAAGCCGATTTAAGAGACTACGGTATTGGGGCACAAGTTTTAAAAGATTTGGGAATTACAAAAATAAAATTAATGACAAATAATCCAAAAAAAATAATTGGTCTAGAAGGTCATGGATTAGAAATTGTTGAACGAGTACCAATTGAAATACTACCTAATGAATACAATGAAAAATATTTAAAAACTAAAAAAACTAAATTAGGTCACTTGTTTATACATCATAATTAATATTTAATTTAATTTGGATACAAAATGGGAAATGTTATAACTGGATTTTTAAATGCCAAAAATAAAAAATTTGCTGTTATTGTAAGCAGATTTAATGAATTAATCTCAAGTAAACTTTTAGAAGGAGCCTTGGATTGTTTATTGAGACATGAAGGAGAAGAAAAATATATTACAACTGTATGGGTGCCTGGTGCTTTTGAAATTCCATTAACAGCAAAAAAATTAGCAAATTCAAAAAAATATGATTCAATAATTTGTTTAGGTGCTGTAATTCGTGGTGCAACACCTCATTTTGACTATGTAGCTTCCGAAGTTTCAAATGGTATTAATAAAGTCGGTTTAGAAACAGGTGTACCAATTATATATGGTGTATTAACTACCGATACGGTTGAACAAGCTATAGAAAGAGCTGGTACTAAGTCGGGTAATAAAGGTTGGGATGCTGCTCTTACTGCAATTGAAATGACCAATCTTTTCTTAAAATTATAGATTAATTTATATGAAGATTTTATATTATTAACTCACCTTACGCAAAAAGTGAACAGTGAAAAGATGACATCTTTGTTTCCTGAATTGAATTCAAATAAAATGATAACTCTTTAACAAAATAGAGACTTTATTTTCTTAATTTACCGTCATCTTTCAGCTTTGCGTAACATCAGTTATTAATTATATAAAATTTGTAAATGTAATATTTATTTTAGATTTTCATTAAACATAGAGCATATTGCCATCTTTTCACATTGAGAGCTTCGGCTCATCGCCAGACAAGGAACTATTCTTTAATGAAATGAGAAGAATTCTGAAACCGGGCTGTAAGATTCTTTTTGCCGATACTTTCAAACCATACATTTATGATATTTCTAAAAATAAAACAATGCAGGTTATGCTTAACGGATGGGCAATTTCAGATATACTCTCGATTGATGAACTGCGTGAACTTTCCACTAAATATAATTTTGAAATGACTCAAACAAAGGATGTTACAAGAGAAATAAAGAAGTCAGTATATTTAATCCCAGATTTTCCATTGAAAAATCTGCCCTTTGGGCCGACAATTTGTAAGTAAATAAAGATCATATACTTAGTTATATAAAAATCTCGGAATTCGTTATTTTAGTAATATGTTTTTCTTACAAATTGCCAGGGGTTAACCCCGCTATATAAAATATTTTATAAAAATATTTTATGAGCGGCCTTCGGCAAAAAATTCATTTCTAATGAATTTTTTGTATTAATTTATTACGCATCTATTCTCGTATTCTTTGGAACTAAGATTTATAACCTCTTCAAAAAAGCCAGTTACTTTTCAAGAATTCATTACACTACCGGATTCGCGCAAAAAAAAGCATATCATAAAGGCGATTGGGGATATTATTTAGTTGTGTGCGAGAACAGTAAATCATAAAAACATTTCTTAGTAGAGTTCAATACTAGGATTTTTTAGTTAATCAAAAAAAATCTCCCAATTGTTAACTCCATTATAACGAATTGCCAATTTTAAAAAGTAATTGACTATATCCTTCATTTCTTATCGTTGTCCTTAAGACAACGATGGAACTTTCCTAAATACAAGGTTATCCAAAATTAAAATCAGAATAGCAAAATAATTACTCTCATAACATAATTTTGTGACTCACGGAGCGAAGCTGTGAGAAAATTAATGAATGAAATAGAAACAAAAACAGAATTTTATGAAAAGGTTCGTGAAGAGCTTAGATTACATAATTACAGTTACAAGACCATTAAAGCTTACACAAGCTGTCTAAGAAGTTTTGTTAAATATTTTCATCCGAAACATCCAAGAAATATTTCTAACGATGGAATCAAAAAGTATTTGCTACATTTATTAGAAAAAAAGAAGTGGCAGTCATCAAGTGTAAATCAAATGTTTAACGCACTAAGATTTCTTTATGTGGAATTATACAAAATGCCCTACATTTCTTATTGCAAATGTTACCTGTAAGTGTATAGAACTGACTACCTTAAATCATATAGACCAGTTCATTAACAAATTTTATGAGTGTTGAAATCTTTTCCTTGATTTAGTTAGGTATCCTTACTATATTTGTAATGGCAATATTGCCTCACAACTTTAAAAGGAGAAAAAAATGGAAACAATCAAAGGTTACGACTATGGTAAGGCGAATTTAGTGCAATCGCCAGTTACCATGCAGGACTTAGTACTGTTAAAGAAAACTCTGCTCTGGTCTGACGATGACGACCGCTTTCTTAAAATGGCTGGAGATGTTTTAAAAGACCAAACCAACGATGTGCTTGACTTATGGTATGGCTTTGTTGGCGATAACGAACATTTAGTGCATTACTTTACTAAAAATGGACAGCCAAACATGGACTACCTGACTGCCGTAAAAGCAAGGTTCGGACAATGGATTTTGGACCTTTGTCAAAAACCTTACGACCAAAACTGGCTCAACTATCAACATGAAATTGCTAAACGTCATCACAGCACCAAGAAGAATAAAACTGACGGAGTGGATACCGTGCCTATCATTCACTATCGTTATATGACAGCATTTATTTATCCGATTACTGCCACCATTAAATCATTCCTTGGTAAAAAAGGACATTCACATGCTGATGTGGAAGGTATGCACAACGCATGGTTTAAAGCAGTTACTCTAACGGTAATTTTATGGACTTTTCCTTACATTAATAAAGGCGAGTTTTAAGTATAAATGATTTATCAAAAAAGCCGGAATAGCCGGCTTACTGTTCTTCTTAATCAAAGGACTTATCTGGCTATTCCTGTTTTTTATTTTAAAACAAAAAATATGAAATTTTTTATCCTCATAATTCTTGCTATGGCAACTACTATGCAATCGCAAAATATTGTTTCACAAAAAATCAGAATAAAATGAAAGTAGCAGTTTGGGACACCTATGTAAACAAAAAAGATGGCAGCATCATGCACTTCGATATAATTGCTCCTGTAGAAATTAAGGATACAGCCTTAATCTACAACTATGGCAAAGCATATTTGCAAACCAAAGGTCAGCAAGGGCAACCTATAACATCTAAAGAGTGTAGGTTTTGTCATGTTGAAACTGTAAAACCTCAATGGGAAGAAGCCATTAAAAAAAAAGGTTATTATATTTACAAAATGGGAAATTGTGATTAGATGGAAAAATCATCGTTTGATTTAGCATATCAAAATAAAAATATTGAAAGTAAAATTGTAGCTTCACTAGAACGTATCACCCAGGCGTTTAGAGTATTACTTTGGAATGAAACCAAAGAATTTTCTTTAAGCCCCATTCAAATTCAAGTGCTTATTTTTCTGCTTCATCATTCCGAAGAAAAAAGGAAAGTGACTTATTTGGCTGATGAATTTAATATGACAAAAGCCACCATCAGTGACACGATAAAAACACTTGAACAGAAAAAACTCATCAAAAAAGAATATGAACAACACGATACGAGAAGTTATATAATCCATCTGACTACCAAAGGCAAAGTAGTTGCAGGAAAAACTTCCTTATTTGCAAAAGAAATTCAGGTTCCTATTGAAAAAATTCACACAATAGACAAAGAAAATTTACTTTTATCTTTACTGGGTATTATTCGTTACTTAAATCAGTCAGGAATTATCACCATTCAACGGATGTGTTTTACTTGTAGTTATTATAAATCACAAAAAAACGGAAAAGAACATTTTTGCAGTTTATTGAACCAAAAACTTGCAGACATAGAATTACGCATTGACTGCTCCGAACACGAAATGAAGGTATGAACACAATATTAAACAATCTTGTTTTGATAAAAAAAAGAATAGCCATTGCTTGTAAAAAATCGAGCAGGAATGCCGATGAAGTAAAGCTTTTATTGGCAACCAAAACCGTTACTCCTGATAAAATTAAAATAGCATTAGCAGCAGGTGAAATCCTTATTGGTGAAAACAAAGTACAGGAACTCAAAGAAAAATTTGAAGTGCTTAAATCATTACCACATCAAACACATTTCATAGGGCATTTACAAACAAATAAAATCAAGGAAGTCCTAAAATATGTAGATTGTATTCAATCAGTGGACAGAATTGAATTAGCCGAGAAAATGCAAAGAAGGTTGGAATTAGAAAATAAAACGATAGATGTGTTTCTTCAGGTTAATACCTTTAATGAAGCAAGCAAATTTGGTATCGCTCCCGAAAAAACCATTGATTTTGCAATGCAGGTAAAACAACTTGACCGCTTGCAAATTAAGGGTTTAATGACAATAGGTCTTTTCTCATCTGAAAACGAAA
>Ga0210044_10002685_pt1 | contig 26153 bp, 21 predicted proteins | sample CryGey13umfilter_2_FD_183959 | JGI IMG/M metagenome (GOLD analysis project Ga0210044, IMG submission 183959) | Groundwater microbial communities from aquifer in Utah, USA - Crystal Geyser 4/9/14 3 um filter (SPAdes) (version 2) | ecosystem: Environmental > Aquatic > Deep subsurface >... | reverse complement strand
GCGATCCGCCGCCCATTCGCTTTCACGCGTGTACTTCGCCCAGGCCACCTTCTCGCGGCCGAGCGGGGGGCGACCGGAATGAGGCCGGTCAACGCGCGGGCGTCTCATGCCGTGGTGTCGGAGGCAGCGCCGACTGCGCCCGTTGACATGCGCGCGGACGCGAATAGATGCCGTCAGACCGGGATGAATTCATGACTGAACCACTGCCAAGCCTGACCGAGGCGATCCTCGGCGCGTCGGAGGCGGCGGTCGTCGTCGCCGATGCCAAGGGGCGCATCGTGGAATTCAGCCGCGGCGCGGCGCTGCTCTTCGGCTACCCGCGGGCAGAAGCGCTGGGACGCCCGGCGGGCTTCCTGATGCCGAAGGACCAGGCGGACGCCCACGCGCGCGCCCTCGAGCGCATCGACTTGCCGGGGGCATCCCGCACCGACCGCCCCCTCGAGCGCAAGATCGGGCGCCGCGCGGACGGCACAGTGTTCCCGATCGAGCTCAGCCTGACGCGCATCGCCCTCGGGCAGGGGTCGGGCTGGGTCACGGTCATGCGCGAGGAGCACGAGGAGGACGCGCGCACGGCGGAGCGCGGCGCGTCCCTGCTCGCGTCTCAACGCCTGGAGCTCCTGGGTGAGCTGGCGAGCGGCGTGGCTCACGACCTGAACAACCTGCTGACGCCCATCCTGGCCTCCGTGGACTTGCTGGATGGAAGCGCCCTCGAGACCGAGGCGCGCATCGATCTCAGGGCCATCGCGGGCGCGGCCGTGCAAGGTCGACACCTCTTGCGGCAGCTCCTGTACTTCTCGCGTGGGCACGACACGCGCACGGAAGCCACCGCCGTGGACCAGATCACGCGCGAGGCCTTGGCCATTCTGGAGCGCACGCGCCCGCCGGGGATGAAGTTGAAGCTCGAGACCGTGGGGGACCTTCCCCGCGCCAAGGTCGACCCGGTGCAGCTCGAGCAGGTCCTGCTCAACCTCACCAGCAACGCCATCTATGCCACGCGCGACCAGGGCGACTGCGTCACGGTCACGCTCGACACGGTCACACTGCACGGCGCGACACGCGACATGCTCGGGCTCGCGAGCGAGGCCAGTCCCGGTGGGCAGCTCCATTCTTTCGTGCGCCTGCGCGTCCAGGACCAAGGCCCCGGTGTCGCCGAGGAGGATCGGGAGCGCATCTTCGAGCCCTTCTTCACCACGAAGGGTGACGGGGAGGGCACGGGTCTCGGCCTCTCCGTCAGCCGCGGCATCGCACAGCGGCACGGTGGGATGCTGCGCCTCGAGCCCAGCGCCCGTGGTGCGTGCTTTGCGCTCTACCTCCCGGTGGCGGACACCGACGGCGCGCGTCGGCCCGCGGAGCCGAAGTCGACGGCGGCTTCCAACCTGCGGCGCGTGATGGCCGTGGATGACGACGCCGTCGTGTTGCGCGCGCTCTCGCGCCTGCTCGGCCGCCTGGGTCTCGAGGTGGAGAGCTTCACGGAGCCCGCGCTCGCGCTCGCGTATCTGACAGCCCACCCCGGCGCCATCGACGCCGTGCTCACGGACCATCAGATGCCCAGCATATCCGGCATGGAGCTGGCCGAAGTGGTGCGTCGACTGCACCCTGGGCTGCCCATTCTCCTGGTCTCGGGGCTGGGCGAGCGCGCGTTGGACTCCACGGGTCGCGTCGACGCCGTGCTGCCCAAGCCCTTCCGCCAGCAGGAGCTGGCCGACGCCCTGCATCGCGCCGTGCGGGCCCACGGTCTGAGCGCGGCTGCTCAGACCAGCGTGTGACGCTGCTGTACGCCGATGCGATCGGCGGACGCTAGCGGCCGCACTCCCCGGCCGCTCTCCCTCGCGGCGGCGCTGCCGACCTCGGCGCCCAGGAAGAAGATCTGCGCCGAGTAGTAGAACCAGAGCAGCAGCAGCACGACCGAGCCCGCGGCTCCGTAGGCGGAGGCTGGGCTGGCCGTGGCCAGGTAGCCGCCGAAGAGCACGGAGCCCGCCGCGCTCATCACGGCCGTGAAGGCTGCGCTGAGGAAGGTGTCGCGCCAGGCCATGCGCGCATCGGGCAGCCAGCGGTAGAGCAGGGTCAGCATGGCCGTCATCACTGCCAGGGCGGTCCCCATCGGCAGGGCGCGGTGCAGGTTCGGGACTCCAAGCCTGTCCGAGGCGACGAAGAGCACGGTCTCGAGGCCGAGGAAGAGCAGCAACGCCGTGCCGAAGAGCAGCACCATGCCGAAGGCCAACATGCGCTTGCGCACCGTACGCCACGCGCGGCCGCGGACGCTGTTGGGGATCCTGGCGCGCACGCCGAGCACGAGGTTCAGCGCCGCGTGCAGCATCAAGAAGAGGCGGCTGGTCGCGAACATCACGAAGGCCAGGCCCAACACGCTGGCGAAGCCGCCTCCGCCGTGCTCGCTCGTGCGTTGGATCAGGTTCGCCACGAACTCGGCCGCCTTGGGTCCCACCCAGGGGGCGAGGGCCGAGGTCAGGGAGAGGGCATCCACGCTATCGCCGAAGATCCAGCTGGCCAGCGCGAGGCCCATCACCCCAAAGGGTGCCACGGAGAGTAGGCCGTAGAAGGCCACCGCGCCCGAGAGCAGCGGACCGTCGTGCAGCCTGTAGGAGTTCCAGGCGCCGGTCAGGACACGGCCAATCGTCTTCGGAACGCCCAGCAGTCGCCTGTAGAAGCTCATCGTCGCGTGACACGCAAGCTGTGCGTGCACTCGTCCGCGGGCAAGGTCACGGAGAGCACCTCGCGTTCGCTGTCCAAGTGGAGCGTGGCGCGCGCTGCGTCCTCGCCCAGATCCACGTCGTTGCCGTCGGGGAAGACCCGGCTGGGCAGATAGATCTCCGTCGCCGCGGTCACGTCGCGCGCGCCCCGCCAGCTCAGCTCGAAGACGCCCGCGGCTTCGTCCCAGGAGAACGACGTGGGATCGCCCGCGACGCGCCGCGGGTAGGGCCGCACCAGCTGCGCGATGCTCGGCGACTCACGCAGCGTGGCCGGATCCCAGAAGCCCCAGCTGCCGGGGTCGTAGCTCCAGTAGGCCCAGCCGACCATCATGCGATCGGCCATCGAGGTCACGTCGTCCCCGAAGCGGTCGGCGCCCTCCGTGGACCAATCGAGGCCCCACTCGCCCAGCACCACGGGCGTGCCCGCCTCGGCGGCTTCCAGGCTGCGCGAAGCTTCCCAGTCGAGCACCGTCGAGTCGCTCGGAGCGTAGGCGTGAGTGGCTTCGAGGGAGAGCGAGTAGAGATGGGGCGCGAGCACGAGCTGGGGCTCCCCCGCTCGCGGATCGTTCAGCGCCGGCAGGTAGCTCGGCGCGCCGGCGCTCGGGAAGCCATAGCGAGGCTCGTAGAAGACGTAGGTGTCGGCGTCGACCTCGCGGATCCTGTCGATCACGCGCTGGTAGAAGGCGCCGAGGCGCTCGCGATCGAAGTGTGCCGAGCGTCCGTCTTCATTCGCGGGTCGACCGAGCTCGAGGGCGTCGAAGGCGGAGCCGGGGGAGGGCTCGTTGAACAGGTCGTAGCCGATGACGGCGGGATGATCGCGGAAGCGTTGGGCCACCGCGGCCCAGGCGTCGGCGTAGTGATCCTGCAGCATCTGGTGTTCGCCCTCGTACGACCAGAAGTTGTCGAAGGCGCGCACCACGGCCGGCTGAAAGTAGTTGGCGTACCACATGGTCTGCAGCTCGAAGCCGAGGCCGTCGTCGTGGATGGCCCACTCCGGAGCGCCGTCGCAGCAGAAGCGCGCCGAGTACACGTCCTGGTGCATGTCGACGAGCACCATGATGCCCTCGGCGGCGAACCAGTCGAGGCGCTCCTGCACGCGATCGAGGTAGGCCTGGTCGATCACGCCCGGCTCGGGTTCCAGGGCGTCCCAGAAGATCAAGAAGCGCACGAAGTCGAAGCCCCATTGCTGCGACATGCGCGTCACGTCCGCCGCTTCCAGCGCGGGCATGCGCAGCGGGTCGCTCTTGGAGGAGCTCATCACGTTCACGCCTCGCAGGATCACGGCGCGGCCCTGATCGTCGCGGATGAAGTGCGCCATGCTGGCGGGGCTCGCCGAGTCGCGCCCACAGCCGACCATGGCGAGGAATGTCGAGAGCATGAGCAGCGCGCGGACCCCAAGGTCTCGGCCGCTCGTTGGAGTGCGCTTGGCCACGCTGGCAGGCTACCACTCTAGCCGAGCGCCGCGAGGAAGCGCTCGATGGCCGGGACGACGACTTCGGGTCGTTCGAGCAGGGCGAAATGGCTCGCGCGCAGCAGCGCCAGGCGCTCAGCACGGGGCAAGTGCTTGGCCATCTCGCGAGATTGGCGCGCGGGCGTGAGCGGATCGAGGGCACCGCTGATCACCAGCGCCGGCGCCGTGATCTCGCCCAGCACGTGGTAGACGCTGTGCGCGTCCAGCTCCTGGAAGAGGTGCATGAAGTGGTCGAAGCTCTCGCCCAGCACGTCTTCTTTGTATTGGCGCAGCGTCGGTCCGAGGGAGAAGGCGCGGCGTCCCGCCGTGAGCGTGAAGGCGAGCAGAGTCATGGCCTCGCTCCACTTCGCCAGGGTGCGGAGCACGGCGGGCGTGCGTGGCTCGTCGCGCAGCTGGCGCACGGCGAAGTGGAGCAGCTTGGGAATGCCGGGGACCGTGAACAGCGGCTGAAGCGCGGTGCTGAAGACATGCCCGTAGGTGCCGTTCAGCAGCACCAGCCCGTCGACCCGCGACGGATGCATCGCCGCGACGTCGAGGGAGACCTGCACGCCCATGCTCCAGCCACAGAGCACGGCGCTGTGCACGTTCTCGGCGTCGAGGATTGCCACGGCGTCTTCCACGTGTCGGTTGATGGCAAGGCTGCGACGGCTGGGCGGGGAGTCGGACTCGAAGAGCCCGCGGTAGTCCCAGGTCAGGAGGCGATAGCGCCCGTGCAGGGCCTCGAGCAGCGGGGCCCAAGCGTGCAGGCGCCCGCCCAGCCCGTTGGCGAGCAGCAGCGTCTTCGGCCCGTCACCGACGGCCTCGTAGTAGATGCGCGTGCCGTCCATGGAGTGGATCTCGGAGGCGCGCACGTGGGATTGCCAGCGGGCCGGAGCCTCGCCGGGCAAGGGGAAGCTCGAGTCCGGATGACGCTGGGTCGTGGTCATGGGCCGCATTCTACACTTCGCCCCGCGATCGCGCCGCTTCGCGCCGAAGCCAGGTTCGCTTCGCCCCGCCGGTGCTAGCGTCCCGCCGTGCATCGGCCCTGGCTCGTCGCCCTGTCCCTCGCGCTCGCTCTGGCGCCGAACGCGCTCCGCCCCTCGAGCGCGCGCGCCAACCCGGAGGCTCCCGCCTTCGACGCCCGCGCCGTGGGCATGGGCGGCACCGGGCTCGCCTTCCTGGACAGCCCGGCTGCGCTCTTCCACAACCCGGCCAACCTCGCTGGCCTCGAAGGCTTCGAGGCGACCGTCTCCGCCGCCGCGATCGCGGTGGATCTGGAGGCGCCAGTGCGAGGCGACGGAAGCACCAGCCACACGGGGCTCTCCCTCGCGCCCCTGGTGCTCGTCGGTGTCGCCATGCCCTTGCGTCGCCACGTCGTGCTCGGCTTCGGCGCCTATCTGAACACCGGCTACGGCGGCCGCTTCGCGCAGGTCACGCGCATCGCGGGCTACGATCTCGACACGCCCCAAGATCAATCCGCGTTGCTCTTCATCGGCGAACTCTCGGCACCCCTCGCGCTCCGGGTCTCGCCCCAGCTCGACCTCGGCCTGACCCTGCGCCTGCCCTACGGTCGACAGGCCGCGGACGTGACTCAGGAGGTCTTCCCCGACGCCTGGGTGCCCGTGCATCAGAGCGTCTCGGGCTTTGGCCTGCCGGGAATCCTGATCGGTGCGACCTACCGACCGATTCCGTCCCTGGCCCTCGCGCTCACCTACCGCTCGAAGGTGGTGATCCAGATGGAGGGTCAGACGGCCCTGACGCTCTCGGACGGAGCCGCGCCCCTGCAGTCGCCCACGCGCACCTCCTGGGCCGTGCCCCACGCCCTGGGCTTCGGCGTCGCGCACCACGCGCTCGACAACCGACTGCTCACGACGGCCGAGCTGCGCGTGCAGTTCCATCACGAGGCAAATCGAGCGCAGATCCTCCACGTCGCCGATCAGCGCATCGTCGTGCCGCTGCAGTGGAAGAACGTCTACTCCGCGCGCGTAGGCGCCGAGTGGATGGCCGGAAACGTGCCGCTGCGTGTGGGCTACAACCTCTCGACCAGCGCGTCCGAGGCGCGGGCGATGCAGAACTTCACGCCACCGCCGGGGCTGCTGCATGCTCTGTACGCCGGCTTCGGCGTCTCCGTGGCCGACTTCGCGCTCGACTTCGCGCTGCATTTCTCCTTCGGCCAGGCCGACGTGGTGACGGCTCCGGATCGTTGTCAGGCCGGCGAGCGCGTGAAGGTCGGCTGCGGCGGACACTACGCCGTGCGCTCTGGCTGGCTCGCCTTTTCCATGCGATACGCAGCGCCATGAGTAGAGAACGCGTCGTCGTCACGGGGGCCGCAGGCTTCGTCGGTCGACACCTGGTCGACGCCCTGGTCGCCGCCGACTACGAGGTCATCGCCTCGGACATCGCGCCGCGCATTCACCGTGATGACGTGCGCTACGAGCGGGTGGACATTCGCGACCTCGGCGCCGTGCGACGCCTGCTCGAGGGCGTCGACGGACTCATCCACAACGCGTCCATGGTGCACACCCGCGAGACGCGCGTCGCCGACGTGTGGGCAATCAATCACGGCGGCACGGCGAACATGCTGCGGGCGTGTCGCGCCCAGGGCGTGTCGCGCTTCGTCTACGTCTCGAGCGGCAGCGTCGTCTATCAAGGCGAAGACATCGAGTCGGGCGACGAGTCCTTGCCCTACTGCCGCGTGCCCCAGGCGCCCTACGCCGAGAGCAAGATCGCCGCGGAGCAGGACGTGCTGCTGTCGAGTGACGACGCGCTCGCCACCGTTGCGTTGAGGCCCCACGTGATCTTCGGGCCCCACGACGGGCGCTTCTTGCCGGCCATCCTCGAGCGCGCCCATGCGGGACGCCTCCGCTACGGTGTGGGACGCGAGAACAAGCTCAGCGACTTCACCTACGTGGGGAACCTCGTCGATGCTTGCCTGGCGGCGTTGGCCCGCGTCGCGCCGGGCGCCGCCTGTGCCGGCAAGCCCTACTTCATCACCAACGGTGAGCCCATGGCCTTCTGGGACTTCGTCGGCCGCATGCTCGCCGCGCTGGACCTTCCGCCCATCCGCGGGCGCGTGCCCTACCGCCTGGCCTATGGCGCCGCGGCCGTGGCCGAAGGGCTGAAGGCTCTGCGCGGCGACACCCTCGGTGCCGACACCGGCCTCTCACGCTTCGCCATCCGCTACATGTGCACTCACCACTACTTCCGCATCGACGCCGCGGCGCGCGATCTCGGCTGGACGCCTGCGGTCGATCTCGACCACGGCATCGCGCTCACCGCCGAGTTCTTGAAGGCGACCGGCCAGGCTTAGCGTCCGCCGGGAAATAAACTGGCCTTCCTGCGCCGATCCATCCCCGCTCGCTGCGTTGCTCGTCGCTCACATACCCCCGGTATGCTCGCTCCTCGCGCCTTGCGAGCGGGGCGCCTCGACGCAGGAAGGCGATCAGTTTATTTTCCGCCGGACGCTTAGCCAACCGTTGGCGCACGCGCGCGGCGCTTCGCCTCAGCCGTGCTCGGTGAGGAAGACGTAGGCCGCGATGCCTTCGAGGCGATAGCCGAAGGAGCTGATGGCGGCGTCGCGATCGGCCGTGCTGGGCGTGTAGAGGTGGTCACCTGAGACGTCGCTGTACAGTCGATAGAGCGGGACCGCGCCGCAGGTCGCGCTCGACGCGGCGTAGCCCAAGGTCTCCACGACCACGCCCGCGCCCTCGCAGGCGGAGCCTGTGGCGAGGAAGTTCGTGGCGCCGGACCAGTTCAGGCGACAGCGGTAGAGCGGCACGAAGCCACCTGGATTTGCAGTGTAGACCCAGAAGAAGTTGGTCGCCTCGATGGCGCGATCGGGCGCCTCCGTCGCGACGGCGACGTCCTTCGTGTAGATGTGGCCGCCGTTCCCGCCAGGGAGCGTCGGATCCCAGCTGCGATAGATGCCCGTGCGACAGCCCGAGAGCTGGTCGCAGACTCCGTCGCAGTCGTCGTCCATGGCGTTGCAGGTCTCGGTCGGTGGCGCGCAGGTCGGCGCGCAGCCGTCGCTGCAGTCGCGGCTGCCCGTCGTGCCGCAGCTCGTCATACAGCTCGAGCCGATGACGCAGCTCACGCTCCGCTCGCAGCCGTTGGCGTCGTTGTCGTCGCAGTCGGCGAAGCCGGCGTCGCACGTGTTCACCCGGCAGCCGCTCGCGACGCAGGTGGCGCTGGCGTGGATGCGCACGCAGGTCAGGCCACAGCCGCCGCAGTTCATGGCGTCGCTCCGGGTGTCGACGCAATGATCCGTGCAGTAGACCTCGCCCGCGGCGCAGAAGGAGACGCACGTGCCGGCCATGCACGCCTCGCCCGCTCTGCAGATCGTCCCGCACGCGCCGCAGTTCGCCTCGTCGCTCGCGGTGTCGACGCAGCTCCCGCCGCAGCCCGTGGTGCCCCCGGGACAGCTCAGCATGCACACGCCAGAGGCGCACACGCTGCCCGCCGTGCAGCTCACGGCGCAGCCGCCGCAGTGTCCCGGGTCCACCGTCAGATCTCTGCACGCGCCGTCGCAGAAGGCCTGACCGGTCGGACACATGGGCCCCGCGTCGAAGGGCGTGCTGGTGTCCCGTCCCGCGTCGACCGCGGCGTCGCTCGAGGCGCTGCCATCGCTGCTGCCCGCGTCCGTGCTGCTCGCGTCGAGGCGTGTGGTCGAAGGCGGCACGTTGTGACCCTGGGCGCAGCCCACGCACAGCACGCTCGAGAGGAGGCAGGACCAGAGGAGTCGCATCCGCGCAGAATGCCACGGTCCAGCACCCGTCTCCAAGCGTGGTCCCGCAGCGGCAAGGCGTCGGACACTGCGCCATGGTCCCGGAACGTCTCCCGCTGGCCTCTGCTCGCGCACGGCGTAGGCTCACCGGCAGGAGGTCTCCTTGCCTACAGTTCAGTCCTCGCTGTCCTCGCTCGTGCTCGTCTCCGCCCTCGCGGCCCTCGCCGGTTGCGGCGGACAGACGCCGGCCCCGGCCACCCCCGCTCCCGCGAGCGACGTGCCCCAGGTCACGGGTGCCGAGGCGCATCAGCTCGTCGCGGACGGCGCCATGTTGCTCGACGTCAGCCCCACCGATCGCTTTCCTCAGACTCGCATCGAGGGCGCGATCAACATCCCCTGGGACCAACTCGAGCGCCGCCTCTCGGAGCTGCCTCAGGATCGCCCCATCGTCGTCTACTGCGGCAGCGGTCGTGCGAGCCCGGGTGCTACGCGCAGCCTGCTCGACCACGGCTACGACGCTCACCTACTCGGCGCGAGAGCGAACTACTTCCCGGAGTAGTCGCAGCTCGCAGTGTGCTGCCCGAAGTTCGCCTCCCTCGAACTGGAGCGGGCAACCGGATTCGAACCGGCGACATTCAGCTTGGGAAGCTGACGCTCTACCAACTGAGCTATGCCCGCGAGCCGAGGCGAGATTTAGCCGTCCGGCTGGGGAGCGTCAAGCTCCGCTTCCCGCGCTCGTGCGAGAGGGCCGATTCATGGCCGATCCCGACTTGCGAGGGCCCTAGTCGTCGCCGAGCAGGTCGTCGAAGGCGCGGTCGAGCTCGTCGTCGCTGGTTGCGGGCGCCAGAACGGGCTCGGGGACGGCGGGATCGGTCAGCCGGCGAATGGTCTTCTGCACGCCGCGGAAGTCGGGATCGCGCTTCTGCACCTTGTGGAAGTAGTAGAGCGCCTCCTGCGGATCCTCGAGCGCCTGATAGGCAAGGCCGAGCTCGAAGTAGAGCCCCAGCTCTTCGTGCGGCGTCTTGGACTCGGCGTAGAGCCCCTTCTTGAAGTGGCTGATCCCATCCGGGATGCGGCCCGCCTCGACGTAGCACATGCCGATCATGGTGTGGGAGATGCACTCGCGCGAAGGGTTCTGCATCGACAGCTCGAACTCGTGCACGGCCTCGTCCACCAGGCCCATCTCCTTGTAGGCGATGCCCAGATCGAAGTGGGTGTCCGTGTCTTCCAGGCCGATCTGCTGTTCGACGCCCTTCCGGAACTGATCGATCATGGCCTCGAGGGCGACCTCTTCGGAGCCGGACGCCATGGGCTCGGAGTCGTCCGCGAGCTCCTCCGCGAGCTTCTCGGCCAAGGCGAAGCTCTCGTCGATGGCGGGAGGACGTACGCTCGCGCGCGCCGACTCCTGCGCGGCTTCCTCGATCTGTTGCAGCTTGTCGACCAGCACGGGGTGGCCCGGATGGGAGTTCAGCGCGTCTTCCAGGATGTCCCGCGCCTCTTGCCAGAGCGCCTGGGCCATGAAGAACTCGACCTCTTCCAAGGTCTCTTCGATCTCTCCAGGCGGAAGCGACGCGCGCTCCACGGCGGCCGCCTCGGCAGCGGCGAGCTCGTACTCGGTCGGTTCGTGGATGACGGGCGCGGCGACCAGCGGGACTTGCAGCAGCTCCTCCGGGAGCGGCTGCGGCAGCGTGCTGGACGGGACGTCGTCGAAGGGAGACTCGGGCTCCTCGGGCGTCGCCTGCCAAGGCTCTTCGGGCAGGCCGACTTCGGCCGTCGGCGGTCCCAGCGCCAGCTCCTCGAGCGACGGCGCATGGGTCATCATCGTCGGAGGCGATTGCTCATCCTCGCCTTCGATGAAGAGCAGCTCGTCCTCGTCGTGCGGAGGCGCGGCTTCCTCGGCCGGCATCGGCAGCGGCTCGGGGCGCGACATCGTGGTGGCGTCGGGCGGCATCGGTGCCCCGAAGGGCAGGTCGATCGAACCCATGATCGTGGCGTCGTCGAAGTCGGTCTCGGGCAATGCCAGGTTCGCGGCGGGGAGCATGGCGTCGGCGTGGGGGCGCTCCGAGCGGAACGACTGCACGCGTGGATCGCCGGGCGACAGCTCGCGCAACTCGGCCAGGTGGATCTGCGCGAGCTGGGGTTTGTCTTCCTGGAACAGGTCGATCAGCGCATGCAGCTGGACGATGGCGTCTCCGACACGGCCCACGTCGAGGTAGGCCTCCTTCAAGCGCTCGCGGCCCTCGACGTTGTCCGGCGCCACCCGGGCGACCTCTTCCAGCTGGGCGATGACCTTGTCCTTCAGGCCATAGCGAGCGAACACATCGCACTCGGTGAGCAGCCGCGACACGTTCGCCTCGTGCGCGACGTCGTCCGGGATCGAGGGGCGCGCGGACGCGGGTGGCGGCGCGGGCTCCGACTCGATCGAGACCTCGATCATTGGTTGCTCGTCGACGATCAGGATGTCTTCTTCTTCCTCTTCGTCGTCGACCATCAGGACTTGGTCGTCGTCGCCCCCGTCCCCCTCCTCGTCGAGGATCATCACGTCGTCGTCGTCGTCGAGAAGCTCGACGTCGTCTTCGAGCATCTCCGGTTCGGGCTCGGGCACAGGCCGGGCCGAGGAGCCCACGACGGCTCCGGGCGGTATCGCCATGTGCTGCGAGACCTCACGCGCCGACGGCCCGGGCGCATATCCGGCCAGGGCCTGGCGCGCCTCGGCGTCCGTCGGATCGAGCTCGAGGATGCGCTTGAGGTAGAGGGCACGCTCCTCCGGACGCTTGCCCTCGCCGTAGATGCGGGCGATCTCGCGGTAGACGCTGATGGTCTTCGGCGTCTGGCCGAGCAGGCGGAAGGCCTGGGCGAGCAGCTCGAGGGTGCGAACGTCCTTGGAGTTGGCCTTGAACGCGAGCTGAAGCTTGGCCAACGCCCGCTTGGCGTCGTTGCGCTCGAGGTAGACGCTCGAGAGCTTGCGCGCGAGATCCAGATCGGCCGGCCGATGATAGAGCAGGCGTTCGCTGACCTTCAGGTAGTCCTCGATGCGCCCTTGCTGCTCGAGCAAGGCCGCGCCCGCGGCGAACTCGTCGGCTGCGTCCTCGGTGCGCCCCGCCTTCGACAGCGCCTCCGCGTACTTGATGCGCACGGGGATGTTCTCGGCGTCGAGGGCGGCCATGCGCCCCAGAGTGTCGAGCGCGCGGTCCATGTTGCCGGCGCGCGCGAAGGTCTGCGCGACCAGCTCGTAGGTGGTGAGGGCGTCGCTGACGAGCTGAAGCTCCTCGTACATCTGGCCGAGCTTTAGCGAGACCTCGATGCGTCCGGGCTCGAGCTTGAGGATCTGCTTGCAGACCGCGACGGCCTTCAGGAAGAAACCCTGGGACGCGTAGTGCTCAGCGACCTGTTCGTAGGTCCGCACGGCCTCGGGCCGAGAGCCCTGACGCGTGTAGATGTCGCCGATCTTCAGCAGCGTGCGGACGTCGCGCGGGTCGTCCTCGACCAGCTTGCGATACTCCGCGATTGCCCGCTCGAAGTTGCCCTTCGCCAGGTGCTTCTGCGCGACTTCGATGACTTTTGCGCGGTTCAGCGCCACATTTCGACCCGGCTGCCAAGACCTCGGCGACCTGAGCTTTCGGCTACTAAGAGCGGCTCCGGCCGCGGAATTATTCCGAATTCTGAGAGCCCCATGGAAGCGCTGGAGTGTATGCGTCGGCCTCGCGAGGGTCAACCGCCGCCACGCTAGGGCTTGGCGGAGGCTTTCTCGGCCGCCATTCGCTCGAGCAGGCGCGTGGAGTAGCGCCCGGAGCGGAATTCGGCGTTGTCCAGGATGCGCCGATGCAGCGGCACGTTGGTGCGAATTCCCGTGAAGATCGTCTCGTCGAGGGCGCGTCTCATGCGGGCGATGGCCTCGTCGCGCGTGCGTCCGTGGGCGATCACCTTGGCCAGGAGTGAGTCGTAGGCGGCGGGGACGCGGAAGCCTCCGTACACGCCGCTGTCGACGCGGATGCCCGCGCCTCCCGGTGGGTGGTACTCGAGGATCGGGCCTGGCCATGGGGCGAAGGTGTCGGGATCCTCCGCGTTGATCCGGCACTCGATGGCGTGTCCGCGCGGCACCACGGGGCCGTCGGGGAAGGTGATCTCCTCGCCCGCGGCGATGCGGATCTGTTCGGCCACGAGGTCGATCCCGATCACCATCTCCGTCACCGGATGCTCGACCTGGATGCGCGTGTTCATCTCCATGAAGGAGAGGTTGCCGCGCTCGTCCATCAAGAACTCGACGGTGCCGGCCGAGACGTAGCCCGTGTCGGCGATGGCGCGCCTCAGGGTGGCGTTCATGTCCGCGCGAATCTCGGGATCGAGGCCGCACGAGGGCGCCTCCTCCAACACCTTCTGGTGGCGACGCTGGACCGAGCACTCTCGTTCGCCGAGCACGCGCACGCCGCCGCGTCCGTCCGCCAGGATCTGGAACTCGATGTGGCGTGGCTCCTCGACGAAACGCTCGACGTAGAGGTCGCCGTTCTTGAACCCCGCCTCGGCTTCTGCCTGCGCTTGCGGGAACGCCGTGCGCAGTCGCTCGGCGTTGCGGATGATGTGCATGCCGCGTCCGCCGCCACCGCCGGAGGCCTTGAGCATGACGGGGAAGCCGATGCGCTCGCCTTCACGGATGGCGTCGTCCACGTCCGCGAGCACGCCGCTGCCCTCGGACATCGGGATGCCGAGTCGCTTGGCCAGGGCGCGTGCCTGAACCTTGTCGCCCCACTGGTGCATGTCCTCGGGGCGAGGTCCGATGAAGGTGAGACCACAGCGCGCGCAGGTCTCCGCGAAGGCGGCGTTCTCGGACAGGAAGCCGTAGCCGGGATGGACGGCGTCGGCGCCCGTGATCTCGGCGGCGGCGATGATCGCGGGCACGTTCAGGTAGCTGCTCGACGGGGCGGCCGATCCGATGCGCACGGCCTCGTCGGCGAAGCGCACGTGCAGCGCCTCGTCGTCGACGTCGCTGTGGACCGCGACCGTGGCGATGCCGAGCTCGCGGCAGGCGCGGATGACGCGTAGTGCGATCTCTCCGCGGTTGGCGATCAGGACTTTCTTGAACACGGGATCAGCGCGGCGCGATGCGGAAGAGACGGGCCCCGAACTCGACCGGCTGGCCGTTGTCGATCAGGACCTCGAGGATTTTGCACGCGTGCTCGGCCTCGATCTCGTTCATCAACTTCATGGCCTCGACGATGCAGAGCGTCTGCCCGGGCGCGACCTCGGCGCCCACGTTCACGAAGGGCGGGGAGTCAGGCGAAGGGGCGTTGTAGAACGTGCCCACGAAGGGAGAGGTGATGAAGGAGCCCTCCGGCTCCGCGGCTGCCCCGTGGCTGGGCGCCGAGGCGGGTGCCGGCGAAGGCGCCGCCGCCGGCGCGGCGTGGGTGAACTGGGGCGCGCTGGCCAGGTGGCCCCGCTCGAGCACCAGGCGCTCCTCTTCGTCCTCGAGTTCGACGCGCGTGACGTCGAATTCGCCCATGGCTTGCATGAGCTCTCGGAGGCGTTCGAGATCGATCTCCATCGTCATCTCCTGTGTGGGACCCGCTCGGCGAATGGCCTAGCGAGGCTCAGCGAGATAGTCCAAGAGCGCCCTCAAGCCAAGCACATAGCTGTTGGGGCCAAAGCCGCTCACCGTGCCGATGCAGACCGGAGCGATGGTCGAGTGCCGGCGGAAGTCCTCGCGGGCGTGCACGTTGCTGAGGTGCACCTCGACGACGGGCACCGAGATGGCGGCGATGGCATCGCGCAAAGCGATCGAGGTGTGGGTGTAGGCGGCCGCGTTGAGCACGACACCGTCGGCCTGTTCCTGGGCCTGCTGCAGCCAGTCCACGAGCTCGCCCTCGATGTTGCTCTGGTGGACGTCGAGCGCGACACCCAGCTCGGTCGCTTTGCGCGCGAGCATGAGGTTCAGCGCGTCGAGGGTCGCGTGACCATAGGTGTCCGGTTCGCGCTGCCCCAGGAGGTTGAGGTTCGGGCCGTGAAGCACCAGGAGGCGGAGCCGGCGCGTCTCGTCCGCGTCGGACGCCGAGCCCGCGGACATCAGCTCAGCTCGTCGACCAAGCGGGCGCCGCGGGTGCGGAGCAGGTAGCGGGCCTTGCCGACGTTGGCGCCGGGGACGAGCGTGATGGCCATGAAGTACTCCTCCGTGAGGTAGCGGACCACGGTCGTCAGATGCTCGGCCTTGATCGACACCTCGAGGGTGGTCCCGGCGTCGAGCATCTCGGCTGCCTGGCGGATGCCCGAGAGGATGACGCTGTATTCCATGCCGACGGTCTGCACGTCGATGGTGCTGTCACCTCGCACGTACTGATCCACCGCGATGCCGTCGTAGCCCATCAAGAGCGCGGCGACGCCGCCTTCGGTTCCGTCTACGATCTCTTGCAGCACTTCCTTGAACATCATGGCCTCCAGCGAGCGATCTGCGCACGCCTCGTGGGTTCTCGTCAAGGTTGGCGCGGAGGGCTCGTGCGCCTTGGCGCGGGCTTGGCGCGTTCGCCGCCGTGGTCGAGGCGCTGGGTCAAGAGCACGAAGGCGAGCGCGCTGAGGAAGAACAGGCTGTAGGCGACCGCGTGCATCGGGGCCAGGGTGCAGGAAGGAGCAGGCGAAGACCAGGCGCCGCGTCAGGAAGACCGCCGGCACACGAAAAGAGGGTGTCCGCCGAAGCGAACACCCTCTGGGTGGGGACGAGAGGACTCGAACCTCCACGGGTTTTACCCCACTAGATCCTTAGTCTAGCGCGTCTGCCAGTTCCGCCACATCCCCGGGCCGTTTTTTCGAGCGCCGAAAGTAGTTCGCCAGCGGCGCTTGTCAAGCCGATCGATGCGCCCCGCCGCATGCTAGCCAAACCAGGGGCTCGCGGCTCCGCGGGCGGGGCACCGAGGTCGGGTCATGCGGGGCGCGTCGGGTCGTTCGGCCTCTCCGGACCAGGGGGACGCATGCGGCGCTCGCGTAGGTCTCGAGCTTCTCACACGTCGAAGGACTCTCTTGCTAGGCTGGCGACGTGTCCTTTCTGCGTTCGGAACTGCTTTATTCCGCGGGCTTCAGGCACGCCTTCTCGACCCGACGCGGTGGCGTGAGTCAGGGGGCCTTCGCGTCCCTCAACCTCGGGCGCGGCCTGGGAGACGACGACGCCTCCGTGAGCGAGAATCACCGTCGACTCGCCGAGCTGGTGGGCTACGGCGCCGACGCCTTGCACGAGATCGAGCAGGTTCATGGCGCTCGTTGCCTGACGCTTGATGCCCGCCTCTCGCCCGACCACACGCGCGTCATGCAGGCCGACGCGCTGGTCGCGCCCGCGCGTGAAGGGGTCGTGGGCGTGCGCACGGCCGATTGTCTGCCCCTGCTCCTGGCGTGCCCTGGCAGTGGTTCCGTGGCCGCGGTCCACGTCGGCTGGCGGGGAGCCGTCTCGGGCGTCGTCGCGGCTGCCGTTCGCGCCTTGCTGGCTCCCGACGCCTCCGATCGAGAGCGAGTCGAGGGAGCCGGAGATCTGTTGGCGGCCATCGGTCCGCACATCCGCGTGGGGGCCTTCGAAGTGGGCGAGGACGTGGCGGCGCGCATCCAGGCTGCGGCGCCCGGGCATCCGGTGATCGAAGCGCGCGGATCGAGGCGCTACGCCGATCTGGCTCGCGTGGTCTCTGCCCAGCTCGCCGATCTGGGCCTGTCCGCGGCGCGCGTGGACGACGTGGGTGGGTGCACCTTCTCGGAGCCCGAGCGCTTCTTCTCCTATCGGCGCGACGACGGCCGGACCGGGCGCCAGCTCGCGCTGATCGGAGCTCGCGCATGACGCGTGGGCGATCGTGCGCGACCCAGCGTGCGCGACCCAGGGAGGTTTCTGGCCGCTTGGCCGACGCATTTCGCTTTGGGCCCCCTGCCTCGCGTGCTAGGCCCATCCGCCCATGGCGTGGTTCTCCAAGGGTCGAGCAGATGTGGACGGAGCGGCGAAGCGCACGCTCGGTCGCGGCGTGTTCCGGAAATGCGCCGAGTGTCTGGTCACGCTGCGCGCCGAGGAGTTCACCGCCAACCTCGAGGTCTGCCCTGAATGTGGCGCCCACTTCCGGCTCAGCGCGGAAGCGTGGGTGGAGGTCCTGCTCGATCCCAGCTCCTTCGAGGAGCGTGACGCGAACCTGCGGCCCGTGGATCCGCTGCACTTCGTGGACTCTCGGGCCTACTCCGAGCGCCTGACCAGCACGCGCAAGAAGACGGGCGTCCCCGACGCCCTGCTCGCGGGGGACGGGGCCATCGAAGGCCGTCCGACCCAGCTGGCGGTCTTCCTCTTCCGTTTCATGGGCGGCTCCATGGGTTCGGTGGTGGGCGAGAAGCTCACCCGGGCCTTCGAGCGCGGCGCCGAGCTCGGCCAACCGGTCGTGCTGCTCAGCGCCTCCGGTGGGGCGCGCATGCAGGAGGGCGCCCTCTCCCTGATGCAGATGGCCAAGACCGTCGCCGCCCTCGGCAAGCTGCGCGACGCGGGCCAGCCCTTCATCAGCGTGCTGTTGAATCCAACCACCGGCGGAGTCGCGGCGAGCTTCGCGCTGCTCGGGGACGTGAACATCGCCGAGCCTCAGGCGCTGATCGGCTTCGCGGGTCCACGCGTGATCGAGCAGACGATCCGCGAGCAGCTGCCCGAGGGCTTTCAACGCGCCGAGTTTCTGCTGGAGCACGGCATGGTCGACATGATCGTCCCGCGTCACGAGATGCGTTCGCGTATCGCGCGCCTGCTCGATCACCTTCAGGGGTGAGCACCAAATGGTCACGGTGAGTATCGACGCCGGCGAAGCGAGTGAGGCTTCCGACCACGAAGCCTACGTGGAGCAGCTCGAGTGGCTGTACGCGCTGCAGTCACGTGGCATGCGCTTCGAGCTCGACCGCATGCGCGACGCGCTGCGCCTGCGCGGCGAACCTCAGCGTGGCTTGCCCGTCGTTCACGTCGCCGGCACCAACGGCAAAGGCAGCGTCTGCGCCATGGTCGAGCGCGTTCTGCGCGAGGCGGGCCTGCGCACGGGCCTGTTCACTTCGCCCCACCTCTCGCGCTACGCCGAGCGCATTCGACTCGACGGCGAGCCGCTCTCGGACGCCCGCATCGCCCAGGGCCTCGGCGTCCTGCGGCGGGACAGCTCTCTGCCATGCCTGACCTTCTTCGAGCACACGGCGCTGCTTGCGCTCGAGACCTTTCGCGACGCCGCCCTCGATGTCGCGGTCGTGGAGGTCGGACTCGGCGGGCGCCTCGACGCGACCAACCTGGTCGAGCCCCGCGTGACCGCCATCACGAACATCGCGGCGGACCACATGAACGTCCTCGGGGACACGCTGGAGGCCATCGCCGGCGAGAAGGCGGGCATCTTGAAGGCCGGCGCGCCCCTCGTCCTCGGCGTGCGCGAGCCCCGCGTGGCGGCGCCCATCCTGGAGCGCGCGGCGAGCCTGGGAGTCCCCGTGTGGCGCCTCGGTGTGGAGCTCGACGTGCGCGAGTCCGCCCGGGGACTGCTGCTGCGGGCGGGCGATCAGTCGCTGTCCGAGGTCCAGCTCGGTCTGCGCGGCGCGCATCAGCACGACAACGCCGTGGTGGCCTACGGCATCCTGGCGCGACTGCGCCAGCAGGGTCGCGCCATCCCCGACGAGGCCATGCGGCGGGGCTTCGCGCGGGCTCAGTGGCCGGGGCGGCTCGAGTCCGTGCCAGGCCAGCCAGCCCACCTGCTCGACTGCGCCCACAACCCCGACGGGGCGCGCACACTCGCGGCCCATCTGGCGTCCCTGCCGCGCTCGGGCCGTCGCGTCCTGGTCTTCGGGGCGCTGGGCGACAAGGACCACACGGGCCTGCTCGCTCCCCTCGACGAAGAGGTCGACGATCGCGTCTACGTCTCTCCCGAGGTGCGCGACCGGTCGGTCCCGGCGGAGACCTTCCTGCGAATTCGTCCCGGGCTCGTGTGCCAGGACGTGCCCGAGGCTCTGGCCCGCGCCCGCGAGCTCGCGGGTGAGGAGGGCCTGGTGATCGTCGCGGGCTCGATCTTTCTCGTCGCCGCCGCCCGCGCCATCCTGCTGCATCTGCCCAGCGATCCGCCGATCGCCATGTAATTCTCGATTTCGCGCCTTGATCTCCGGCCATGGGCGTGCATGCCTTCGGCCATGAACGTCTTCCTCGATGCCCTGAACGGGCTCCCCACCGACTACACCCCCATTTGGCTGATGCGTCAGGCGGGCCGCTACCAACCCGAGTATCGCGAGATCCGGAGCCGCGTCAGCTTCGTCGAACTCTGCAAGACTCCCGAGCTCGCGGCCGAGGTGACGGTGAACGCCGTCAAGGACATCGGCGCGGACGCGGGCATCATCTTCGCGGATATCCTGCTCATCCTCGAGCCCCTCGGCATCGGCTTCGAGTTCACCAAGGGTGACGGTCCTTCGATCCCGACGCCCGTGCGCACGGCCGCGCAGATCGACGCCGTGGCGGACGAGATCGACGCGGCGGCTTCGCTCCATTTCGTGATGGAGGCGATCCGTCGCACCCGAGCCGAGATGGAGACGCCTCTGATCGGCTTCGCGGGCTCGCCCTTCACCCTCGCGTCCTACGCCATCGAAGGCGGCGGTTCGAAGAACTACTACGAGGCCAAGAAGATGATGTCGGGTGATCCCGGCGCCTTCGCGGCCTTGATGGACAAGTTCGCGCGCGCCGTGGCTGGCTACCTGAACGCACAGATCGACGCGGGCGCTCAGGCCGTGCAGCTCTTCGACTCCTGGGTCGGATGCCTCAGCCCCAGCGACTACCGCACCCACGTCATGCCCGCGATGAAGACCCTCTTCGCCGCGCTGGGCAACCGCGTGCCCGTCATCCACTTCGGCACCGGCAACCCCGAGCTCTACCCGCTGATGAAGGAAGCGGGCGGAGACGTGATCGGCGTCGACTGGCGTATCGACCTCTCCCAGGCCTATCGCCGACTCGGCGACGACACGCGCCTGATGGGCAACCTCGACCCGGCCTACTTGCTCGGACCGCGCGAAGCCATGTTCGCCCAAGCCGATCGCATCCTCGACGAGGCGGCCGGCCACGCGGGACACATCTTCAATCTCGGTCATGGCGTGATGCCCGAGGCCAAGGTCGCCACAGCTCGCGCGCTCGTGGATCACGTCCACGAGGCCTCGGCTCGGAGGCGCTGATGCCGCGCGTGGTCGTCGTCGGCGGAGGCGTGGCCGGGCTCGCGGCCGCCCATCGCCTGTTGGAGGTCGCGCCCGATCTCGAGGTCGTGTTGCTCGAGGCCCAGGATCGCCTCGGCGGCACGATCCGCTCCGAGCGCGTCGATGGCTTCGTCATCGATCGTGGTCCCGACGCCATCATCACGGAGAAGCCCTCCGCGCTGAAGCTGGTCGAGCGTCTCGGTCTGCAGGATCGCATCGTGCGCACGCAGGACGCGCATCGCGGCGCCTACGTGGTCGCCCACGGCCGACTGGTCCCCGTGCCCGAGGGCTTCGCGCTGCTGGCTCCGTCTGCCTGGTGGCCCCTGATGAGCTCGTCTGTGCTCTCGTGGTCGGGCAAGATTCGAGCGGCGGGGGATCTCATCCTGCCGCGTGGTCCGGAAGCGGCCGACGAGAGCCTCGGTGGTTTCGTCGCGCGCCGTCTGGGCCCCGAGATGCTCGAACGTCTGGCGCAACCGATGGTCGGCGGCATCTACGGCACCGCGCCCGGCGTGCTCAGCCTCGAGGCGACCATGCCGCGCTTCCGCACCCTCGAGCGCAAACATCGCTCCGTGGCCCTCGGTCTGATGCGCGGCGTCGCCCGCATGAAGAAGCTCAGGCGTGGCGAAGAGACCGCGGCTACCGGCGCTCGGTACGGCCTCTTCATCAGCTTCGATGGTGGCATCCAGGTGCTCACCGACGCGCTGGCGGCGAGTCTGCCGGGCGAGGTGCGCCTGTCGACGCCCGTGCGCGGGTTGGACCGGCGCGGCGAGGGCTTTCTGCTGAAGCTCGCGGACGGGGAAGAGATCGAGGCCGACGGAGTCATCCTGGCCACCGCGGCCCACGTCAGCGCGCGCCTGGTCGAGCCCGAGGACGCGCGCCTCGCGCAGCACCTCGACGCCATCCCCTACGGCTCCTCCGTCACCATCGCCCTCGCCTATCGGCGCGAGGAGATCCCCCATCCCCTCGACGCCTTCGGCTTCGTCGTGCCCACCGTGGAGGGCCGCTCGCTGATGGCCTGCACCTGGTCGAGCGTGAAGTGGCCCGGGCGTGCGCCGGAGGGCATGGTCCTTCTTCGCTGCTTCCTCGGTGGGGAAGGTCGCGACCACGCGGCGAAGCTCGACGAAGAGACGCTGCTCGCGGACTGCCGGAGGGAGCTGAAGCGCCTGATGGGCATCGAGGCCGCGCCGAGCCTGGTGCGCGTGGACCGCCACGTCGAGGTCATGCCGCGCTACCGCGTGGGCCACCTCGTGCGCGCCGAACAGATCGAGGCTCGCGTAGCGGCGCTGCCGCGTCTCGAGCTGGCGGGCGGATTCACCCGAGGCGTGGGCATCCCGGACAGCGTGAAGAGCGGCGAAGCAGCCGCCGAATCCCTCGCGGCCCAGCTCGGCTGAATGAGCCCTCAGGTCCTGGCCGAGGATCAGAAGTGGAACGTCAGCTGGCCGTGGAAGCGGAGCTGCAAGCCCACGGCGTCGCCACTCTCGGAGACGTTGACGTCCCCGATCATGCTGGCGGCGCCGGTCGTGATCTTCTGCCGCGTCAGGTTCAAGAACGCGCCATCGACGCCCGCGCCGATCGAGATGTGGTTGCTGAGGTAGATGTCCACGCCCGCGCCGACATCCGCGACCAGGCCGGAGACGCTGGTTTCACTCAGGCCCGGGTCTCGGTAGTTGGCTTGGCCCAGCCAGCCGTAGCCGAGGCCGCCGCGCACGTAGGGCTCGACGACGGGGATCGGGATGTGGAAGCCGAGGTCGACGCCCGCCGTGCCGATCTCGAAGCCTGGGTAGCTGGCCAAGGTGCCTCGGACGCCGACGGTGAACCAGTAGATGCGGAAGCCCGCATCCACCGCGAAGGTCCAGCCGTTGCCGTCGAGTCGCTCACCCGCGGGGATGAAGTTGTTGGAGCTGAACTGCACCAGGTTGACCCACGAGTAGCCGAAATCCGCGCCGAGGTAGACGATGCCATGGTCGCCCTCGTCCTCTGGCGGAGCGGCAGGAGCGGGCGTCGCAGCCGCTGCGGGCGCGACATCGGGCGGGGGAGGGGCCGGCTGTGCTTCCGTGTGCGTGGCCGCTGGCGGGGACGCCTCCGCTCGCGCGGGGGCGGTGTCCGCGCTGGCCGTCGAGGTCGTCGAGGTCGTCGAGGTCGTCGACCCACTGGCCGTCGTGCCGGCGTCCGTGGTCTGGGCCGTGGCCGGGGAAGCCATCAGCATGGCGACGAAGAGCGCGACCACCGCCGTGGTGCCCTTCAGTGGCAGCAGATCGCCCCACGCCTCGCCACCTTCGTCCTCGAAGAACGCTCCAGGCTCCTCGGCTAGCGTGTAGTCGCCGTCGAGCCAACGCCCCAGGTCCGCGGAGCGGCAGCGCGGACCACAGAAGGGGAAGAATTCGTTGTCTGCCGGCAGCTTCACTGTCGTCGTGCAGGTCGGGCAATGCGTTCGCTTCATGCCGCCACGATAGCACGCAGGTCCCGCCTGGGCCGCGAACCCCTCGCCCTTTTTCGGGAAGTCTTTCCGCCCCGTCGGACGTATCCTCCCTCGACACCCACACGCGCCTAGCGCGGGAGGCTGACCTTGTCCGACGTCCGCACGCGCTCTGTTCTTCGAAACCGCGCCCTCACGGGAGCGCTGCTTGCGCTCGCGCTGGCAGGCTGTGGCGGGCATGGGCTGCTCTCGCCGCGTTTCGTGGCCGTGCACAACGCCATGGCGGCGATGGGCATGGCACAGACGGGCTCCATCAGCGAAGGCTCCCTGGAGCATGGCGCGAAGGTGCGCTTCGACGTCCCGCTCGAGGCCGGCCATTGCTACACCTTCGTGGCTCTCGGCTCCTCGGGCGTGCGCGACCTCGACCTGCGAATCCTGGGCGAGGACGACACCGAGCTGGGACGCGACGTGACGCATGATCCGCAGGCCGCGGCCCAGGCGTGTCCGCGAGCGGCCGGCACCTACCACGTCGAGCTCACCATGAGCGGTGGCCAGGGCGGCTACGCCGTGAGCTCTTGGGAAGGCGCGGCCGGTCGCAGCAGCGGTGGCAGGGTGAGCGCGGGCGTCGCGTCCTCCGGTGGCGATGGTGAAGGCACGTGCCAGAGCCCGCTGCCCCTCGCCCTCGGTGCGCCCGCCCACGGCGACACGACGGGCGGCGCCAACGCCCTCAGCCCCTCCTGCATTCAGGGCGGCACGGCGCCCGAGCGCGTGTACGAGATTCAGATCGAGCAGCGCGCACAGCTCGTCGCCGATCTCTCGACGGGCTACGACGGCGCGCTCTACCTGCGAGCCCAGTGCGGTGCCGGTGAGGACATCGCGTGCAACGACGACGCGGGCGGCAGCACGACGCGCTCCCATGTCGACGCCACGCTCGATCCCGGAACGTACTACCTCGTCGTCGACGGCTACGGCGACGCCGCGGGCACCTACGATCTCGTCGTCCAGGCGACGCCCCTGCGAGCGCTCTCGGCCGTCTGTGGGGCGGCGGACGCGCTGCCCCTGGGACAGCCCGTCTCCGGCACAACGGAGGGCAGCCAGGATTACTTCCAGGCGACCTGCGGCGGCGGCGCGCGTGCCCCGGATCACGTCTATCGCCTCGACATCACGCAGCGTTCACGACTCCGGGTGCGCCAGGAGAGCAACCACGATGGCGTGCTCTACATGCGGCGATCCTGCGCCGAGCCGACCTCGGAATTCGCCTGCAACGACGACCTCGGCGACACGCGCCACTCCGAGATTCGCACCGTGGTCGATCCCGGGACCTACTTCGTCTACTCGGACGGCTACAGCGGCGGCGACCAGCCGGCGTCCGGCAGCTACACCATCCGCGCCGACACGGCACCCGAGGCCGGTGGCTCGGCAGCGGGCGAGACCTGCCAGGCTCCCCTCGCGCTGCGATCGGGAACGGCGGCCCAGATCGACACCTTCGAGGCGGGCGACGACTACAGCGGCAGCTGCGGCGGCCAAGGCGCGCCTGACGTCGTCTACGGCTTCGACCTCACGGCGCGCTCGCGGGTCGAGGTGCGGGTGGCCAACCCAGCGTTCACGGGCGCCATGTACGTGCAGCGCACCTGCGGCGACACCTCCACCGAGGTCGCCTGCGGGGCCTTCACGCCCGGAGCGCGCGCCGCGGACGCGCCCCCCCAGCTCGACACCATCCTGCCGCGTGGGCACTACGTGCTCGTGATCGACGGAGCCAACGCCGAGGAATTCGGCAGCGCCGAGATCACGCTCCAGGTCTCCGACGTGGCGGCCCTCGAGCGAGCCTGCGCGGCCGCTCCGCTGCTTCATCCGGGGCACACGGAGAACGGCACGACCGTGGGCGGGCAGGACAGGTTCCACGCCAGCTGCGCCGAGGGAACCGCCAGCAACGACGTGATGTATCGCCTGCGCCTGACCAGGCGCTCGACGGTGCGCATCTCGATGTCGAGCGACTTCGACGGTGCGCTCTACCTGCGCCGCGATTGCACCGACGGGGCCACCGAGGTGGTGTGCAACGACGACACCGGTGACAACCGCCACTCCCAGCTCGACACCACGCTCGACGCCGGCACCTACTTCGTCTTTGTGGACGGCTTCCGCTCCGGGAACCAGGGCTCGTACTCGCTCGACGTCCAGGTGACGCGCCCCTAGCGGTGGCGTTCTAGCAGCCGGCGCCGTTGGCGCAGCGCGTGGCCGTCTCGACGTGGCTGCTGGCGAGGGCGGCCTCGAGCGCCTCGAGGGCGTGGTTTCGGAGCGCCGCAATCTCTGCGCGGCTGAGCGGCCGAACCGTGACGTCCGCCTCGGCGGTGGCCGTGGAGGTCGTGGATTCGGGGCGACTCGCGGACGCGACAGCCACGATCGACCCAGGCTGACCCGTGGAGTCGACCGACGGTGACCCGGCGACCGAGGATTGGGCGACCGAGGGTGACCCGGCGACCGAGGGTGACCCAGGGTGAGCGGGCGCCGGGGCGAGGTTGGGTTCGACCGAGGGTGACCCAGGGTGAGCGAGCGCCGGGGCGAGGTTGGGTTCGACCGAGGGTGACCCAGGGTGAGCGAGCGCCGGGGCGAGGTTGGGTTCGACCGAGGGTGACCGAGGGTGACCCGGAGCCGGGTCGAGGTCGGCCAGGGCGGCCGCGCCGGGTGCCGAAGCGGGCTGGGTCGTGGGTTCCGCCTCGGGTGACCCAGGGTGACCGGGTGCCCCTACGGCGTCTGGGCCACGCTCGGCGGGTGCATCCGTGTCCGCGTCGGCCAGCTCCGTCTCGGGGTCGTGCGGGCCCGTGTCCGAGTCCAGATCGACGTAGGTGGGGCGCTCGCCGGGGCCGCTGAGGTCGATCCAATAGGTCGCTCGCGCGCGCACGTCGACGTGGGTGAAGGTGCTGTTGGGGTAGAAGCCCACGCCCGTCTGCGCCAGACCGCGGGCGAACTCGCTGACCTGCTCGCGCTCCACGCCCTCCACGAAAAGGTCGAGGGCTCGGCCCACGCGGTGCCGGCTGGTCGGGCGCGCGTGCGGCCTCACCCCTGACACGATCAGGATCCGTTGATCTGGCCAACGTCGAGCGATGGCCGCGAGCCGCGGCACCAGGCCAGGATCGAGTCGCGGAATGCCGGGCGCCACATCGCTCGAGGCGGGTCTGCTCGCCTCAGGGTCGCCCTCGATCGGGACCCCGTGCGGCCGCGCGAGCCGGCTCAGCACGTCGAGTACGTCGGGCATGGCGCGCCCCTCGCAGTCCGTCAGCCGCACCCGTTCGGACTCCTCGGGATGGGAGAAGGCCCGGACCACGACCGCCTCCACGGAGGCGCAGCCCTCTGCCTCGCCGGGCTCCTGACCGTGCACGACGCTCGTCAGAGACAGGGAGAGCCAGAGCACCAGAGCTGGGATGCCACAGAAACGCACATGTACCTACATGTGAATCCTGCATCCCTGGGCCGTCCGGGCAAGAAATCGACGGCGCTTCGCCTCGCCAGCACCCGAGGCACACTCAGGCGAAGGTGGAACCCGTCAGCAGGTCGCGGGCGAAGCGACCGCGCATGAGCAGCGGCTCGCCTTCGATTCGGACGTCGGGCCTGCGCATCAGCAGGGGGATCTCCTGCGTGCATCCGAAGTCCGCGCCCGTCAGCGCCGCGCAGCTGTCGCCC
>Ga0210044_10002684_pt1 | contig 26166 bp, 20 predicted proteins | sample CryGey13umfilter_2_FD_183959 | JGI IMG/M metagenome (GOLD analysis project Ga0210044, IMG submission 183959) | Groundwater microbial communities from aquifer in Utah, USA - Crystal Geyser 4/9/14 3 um filter (SPAdes) (version 2) | ecosystem: Environmental > Aquatic > Deep subsurface >... | reverse complement strand
GATGTCATCCTGGTGCAGCGACCGCTTGGTGATGTCCCCAAACTTCATGTTGGGGTACATCGAAGCCGCGGGGTTGGTGGAGTTGGTGAGACCGATCACCGAGCCCACCATGGTGGTCATCTCGTTCTGCACGTCCAGGATCGTCTTCGTCACGTCACCTCCCTTGGCGTCCCAGCTGTACTTGAAACCGTTCACCGCCAGCGAGGCGCCCTCGATGCTGGCGGTCATGCCAAACCACAGGAAGTTGTAGTACGCGTTGGTGTCGGCGGTTGGAAACGCCGCCTTGTTCGTCGCGTCGTACCAGAAGATGTAGATGTACGCCGTACCGTGCTCGAAGTGGACGGTGCCAGCCGCGCACTTGGTCTTGTCGCTCTCGGTGCACATCTTGAACTGTGCGCCCTGGGTGAACTTCAACGTGGAGCACGTCACCGCCTCCCAGGTCTTGAACGCATCATCGATGGCCTTGAGCAGGGCCGCGTCCTTCAGATTGTCCGACACGTGGTAGGTGACCGGGGTCGTGCTCCAGGCCACCGGCTTGTTCAGTCCAGAGGGGATGGTGAGGCAGTAGCCAGCAGCTCGTCCAGGGTGCAGACAGAGCAGCCCGGCGCCGAGGGTCACGAACCACCAACCGCGCATGGAGATAGCCTCCTTCGTTGGGTCAAGCAGGAATGGCAACCCGGCTGCCGGTGAAGGCAGCCGGGCCCGCCTCATCAGTAGTAGCAGCTCATGTCAGAGGGGACGCACTGCTTGGTCGTGGAGACCTGGAGCTTCACCGTCATGCAGGTGAAGCCCGCGGGACAGGGCTGCGAGGAGCAGTCCCGGCCGCAGAAGGTCTCGTGGGCGTTGGTCACGATGCACTTGGCCCCCGCCTCGACGCAGGTCGGCTTGAGCGGGTTGCAGTAGTCGCACAGCTTGCCCGCGCTGGCGGGACAGATCTGACCACTGGTGCCCGTGGGCAGGATGCAGTCGGGCCGCTCGCAGCAGCTCGGATTGAAGAAGAAGTGGTAGCAGGCGCAGACGGTGTTGGGCACCTTCCCCCCGGCCAGGCTCTCCTTGCAGTCCAGCATCGTCTTGCCGTCCTTGACCACCGTGCGCCAGGTTCCGGTGTTGGGATCGCAGTCCACCTGGCCCCAGCCGCAGTAGGTCAATCCATCGCACCACATCTTCTCGTTCACCTTGCACGTGGACCCGGCGCTGGGAGTGAGCGTCGGCGGCTCGGGGGGTGTGTCGACCTTCTCGCACTTGGTCCCCGCAAACTCGCTGCCCTTGACGCACGACCACCATCCGCCGCCCGGCGGGTAGTCTCCTGTACCCTCGGGCCGCTCGCACTTGTACAGATCCTTGCCGAACTCGGTCTTGACCTTGACGCAGTTCCATCCGCTCCCGCCCGGAGGCGTTCCACCCTGGGGCGTCTCGCCGTAGCAGATCCACGTGGGCACACCGTTGGACACCACCTGGTGGCACTTCCAGTTGCTTCCACCCGGCGGCAGTCCGTTGTTGTCGTCCACCTTCTCGCAGGTCTTGCCATCGGGCGAGCAGTTCCACGTGCCGCCACCCGTGGGAGGTGTGTTGGTGCCGGACTTCTCACAGATTATCTTGCCGTTCTCCGTCTTGCACGTCCAGACCGAGGTCCCGTCAGGCGTGTTGTTGGGGTTGGGCACCGGGTGGCGGGTGCACTCCCACTTGAACTCCTTGTCGTTGTAGGTGCAGTTCCAATCGGTGCCGCCGGTGGGTGGCGAGTCCTTGGTCCCCTTCTTGGTGCAGGTGTACTTGAACTCGGTCCAGGTACACTCCCAGTCGTCGCCACCGTCGGGGGTCGGCATATCCTGCTCGCACTTGTTGGGGTTCTTGCTGCAGTCCCACAGGTCGGAGCAGGTACAGATGATGCCCTTGTCGGGATCGCCATAGCACTGCATCTTGTCCTGTGGGCAGCACTTCTGCGGGTCCGTGCACGCGGGATAGGGGTCGTTGGGGTCGACCGGGTCCTTCGGGTCCTTGTCACCGGGGAGCTCCCCCTGACATCCCAGCAAACCCACCACCATCACAGCCGCCAGGCTCAGCCAAAGACTTCTCCAGCTCATGGACGTCTCCTCGATCAAGGGGTGCAGGTCCGACACGACCCGATACAGTGCAATCAGGGTGCCACGGCCTCGTTTTCATCTCGTCCAGGTGTGTGTCTCAAATCACATCTGAATCCAACCAGTTTGCAGGTTGGTCGATGGTCCTCGACGACGTCCACGGGCCACTCTGGCCCCACCCTGGGGGGGGGCTCCCCCATTGGCGTAGACAGACTGCAACGCGTGGGGATCCTTGGGCCACAGCGCCCACACAGCGTGTCATCTCGTGTGATGTGCTCGTGTGTCGGGCCCTGTGGTCGCCCGATTAAATTAAATGTTGATCTCGTGCTTCTTGATCAACTTGTGCAGATACTTGCGGTCCATGTCCGCTTCGCGAGCGGCTCGCGAGATGTTGCCCTCGGACCGTGCGAGCAGCCACTTGAGGTAGCGGCGCTCGAACTCGTCGTTCCATCGCTCCTTGTTGATGCGGTACGACGAGGAGGGATCGAACTCGACGACCATGTCGTCGGAGGAGGCAGGACGGGGCGCGAGGCCGGAGATGTTGATGAACTTGAACGCCTCGTCCCCCATCTGTTTCGACAGGTAGATGCCGCGCTCCAGCACGTTACGCAGTTCGCGCACGTTCCCCGGCCAGTCGTGGGCCAGCAGCACGTCGATGGCGTCACGTGGGATCTTGAAATCCGGGTGACCCAGCTTCCTGGCGAAGTCGTCCACCAGCAGCGGGATGTCCTCCTTGCGCTGCCTGAGCGGCGGGATGTAGATCGGCACCACGGACAGCCTGAAGTACAGATCCTCGCGGAACTTGCCCTTCTGCACCTCCTGCTTCAGGTCCTTCTTGGTCGCCGCGATGACGCGGATGTCCACCCGCATCGTGCGGTTGCCGCCGACGCGCCGGATCTCACGCTGTTCCAGCACCCGGAGCAACTTGGGCTGGAGATCGAGGCTCAGCTCACCCAGTTCGTCGAGAAAGATGGTGCCGGTGTTGGCCTGCTCGAATGCCCCCTGCCGTGTGGCAGTTGCCCCGGTGAAGGACCCCTTCTCGTGGCCGAACAGCTCGGACTCGATCAGGGTCCCGGACACCGCACCACAGTCCACCACGACGAACGGGCCCTCGCCCCTGCGGCTCAGGGAGTGCACCGTTCGGGCCACGAGATCCTTGCCCGTGCCGGTCTCACCCTCGAGCAAGATCGTGGCATCCGTGGGCGCGACTCGCTCGATCAGGCCGAAGATCTCGCGCATCACGAGGCTGCGTCCGATGCATGCGCCGAGCACCTCGGACTCGCTGGGCAGGATCTCAATGCGCTCCTCGAACGGCTGGAACTTGATCTGCACGGTGCCGACGGTGATGACCGACCCGGCTCGCACGTAGGCCTCACGCACCTCCGCACCGTCGAGAAATGTCCCGTTGGTGGACTGCAAATCTCGCAGCAGGTAGCCCCGGGCGTCACGGATGATCTCACAGTGAACGCGGGAGACCGTGTCCTCTGGCAGCACGAGGTCCGTGCCCTCGAACTTGCCGATGCGGATCACGTCACCGGAGATGATGAACTCGCGACCGCGCTGGCTGCCCTTGAGCACGACCAGCTTGCACTGTCGCAGGTGGATCGCGCGATCGTCCTCCCGGGCCTGACGGGTGCGCGCGGTGAAATCCAGGTCCTCCAAGGCGGAAAAACCCCTTGTAATTGTTGGGAGTAGAGTACCAGCAGGGGTGTGCAAACGTCAAGAATTCAAGCTGGCGAGCGACGCCCAACACAAGACATCGGCACCTCCCCACCGTAGGATGGATCATGCGCAGACGCCGTGTAACCCTTGTCCTCGTGTTGCTGTGGGGGGCCCACGCAAGCGCCGACGGCCACGGTCCGCCCATCGTCAGCCGACCGATCCGTTTCGACGAGGAGCGCAGAGAGCTCACCCGGCAATACATCCACCGGCACTACGGCTTGAAGGTCGACACCATCGCCATCGTTCCCAGAGCGATCGTCGTGCACTGGACCGGATCGCCGAGCCTCGAGGGGATCTGGTCCGGATTCGACCGCGTGCGGTTGCGCGCCAGCCGCAAACATCTTCAGCGTGGAGGGGCGCTCAACGTCTCGGCTCACTTCCTGGTGGGGCGGGACGGCACGATCTACCAGCTGATGCCGACCCGCTGGATGGCCCGGCACTGTATCGGTCTGAACTTCGACAGCATCGGGATCGAGAACGTGGGGGACGGATCACGCCATCCGTTGACCGCGAAACAGCTCAGCGCCAACGCGGCCCTGATCCGCCACCTCGTGCGCAACAGCGAGGAGCCAGTTCGGAGCGCGGAGTCGAGCACACCCGTGGGCGTGCGCAGCCACCCCATCACCTACCTGCTGGGCCACATGGAGTGGAAGCGCTTCGACAAGGCGCCCTTCTTCCGGGAGCGCGATCCAACCTATCGCAACGCCAAGGCGGACCCCGGGGCTCGCTTCATGCGACAGCTGCGAGCAGCGCTGGAGGACCTCCACCTCAAGGATCGGTACACAGATCCTCCCCCGTGAGGGTGTTTTTTGCCCCCGTGCTCCCCCGGTGTTACCAAGGTCGTGTATGACTCGATACGCCATCCACCTCCGCGTGCTCCGCGACGGCGAGCTGTTCGTGTCGCAGACGCTCGCCCCTGGAGCCCACCTGTCTCTCGGGCCGAACAGCGATGCCACGGTGCCCACCGAGGCCCTGTCCGCCCGCCTGGACCTGCTGGTACCAACGGCACAGGGCTACGGGCTTCACCTTCTGCCGCATCCCGTGCTGGAAGGACAGGTTCGAACCCAGGGCCGGGTGCTGCGGGTGGAGCGTGGGCTGCTCGTCGACCCACGCCCCGAGCCGCTGGTGTTCGGCGACGGTGCAAGTGGCGAGCTGAGCCTGGGGCGAGGCCTGTCGTTGCAGTTCTCGATTCACCGGCAACGCCAATTTCGGCGATGGGGCCGTCCGGACCCTGGACTCGTGGTGGCCCTCGCCGCGGCGTGCCTGCTGCTGGGAGGGGCCACGCTGATCATCGCGCCGTGGCGACCTGGCCCGCGCAAAACCACGCGCGAGGTCCGCCTGGTGCAGCGCCCCGTCGCATCGACGCGGCTGGCGCATCTGACTGTGCCAGCTGTTCGGCACACCCGCCCGCGTGGCATCCCATCCCCAACGCGTGTGCAACGGCCCCGTCGATCCGCAGCCGCACCACGACGTCTGCTCCAGCAGGGGGTCCTCGACGCACTGAACCAGGCTCGCCGACGACATCGCGGGCTGATGGATGCAGGATCCAGCGACCGTTTGCTCCATCGTCTGGACCGTTCGCTGGCCTCGGTCACGGCCAACGGGCGAACGTCCGGTACGAACGATCCGCTGATGGGGCTGCTGGGTTCCACGGGACACGAAGCCCTCATCGCTCCGACGTTGGCGCCGTTGCACCTGCCATCCCTCCCCCGCACCACTCCCAAGATCATGGCCACGGCCAGCCCCGCCAGCTCGGGACCGTCCCGCGAGGAGATCCGGAAGGTGGTGGCGAGGCAGGGCGGACAGATCCGACTGTGCTACGAGCGCGAGATCCTCAGCTCGAGCCGGCCCCTCGAGGGGCGGCTCGTGTTCCAGTGGGTCATCGACGTCGAGGGGAAGGTCAAGAACATCACGCTGGTCCGTGGCACCGCAAACGCGAGGCAGAGTCGGTCGCTTCGAGACTGTGTCACCTCGCGGATCCAGACCTGGATCTTTCCTCGATGCAAGTCCGGCACGTGTGTCGTGGTGTACCCGTTCGACTTCTACCCGGCGACGGTCAATCCAAGCTAGGCTACACGCAATAATCCACGATAACAACGCCTCGTTCTACCTTGTCATCCTCCCGAACAGTCGTCTCTTCTTCCTCTTCTGGCGGCGGAAGAGGAAGCTCCAGCACGGGCCGGTCATCCCTTTGATCGCGCTCTTCGCGTCTCCGAATCTCTTCGATGATCCAGGGATCAAGCATCAGAAACTCCGGCTCACTTCACTCTCATTGTAGCATATGCAATGGGTACGCCAAGGGATGCGGTGTATCCTCTTGTATCTGTTACCTGTTGTTATTCCAGGCCACATTCGCATCACCACCCATAGCCCACACAATTGTCGTACGCACTCACACTGCAAACTCTGTCGCGGTTCGTGAACACCGCACGTCGGATCAGGGTACTGCGGTGTACAAACGATTTTAGATCAAAGTCTTACAGGACAACGCAAATTTTGCGTACACGCCCCCGATGGGTCGCCGTCCCAAATACGGTGGAGACAGAAGACCCCTCAGTCGGGATCCTCGATTTTCCACACGCCATCCTCGCGCAGGAATCGAACCTCGAAGTGATCCCGGTATGGCATGGTGGCGGTGTCGCCCTTGCCACGAATCGGCGCCTTCAGGTTGAGCTTGAGAGTCTTGATCAGGGCGACCACTTCTGCCTGTTTCTCTCCCTCCCACTGCTGCCGTAGCTTCTCCACGGTCATGGACTCGACCCACTTGTTCGGCACAAAGCGCATCACCACATCGTACCGATGCCGCTCGATGGCGCGAACGAAGGACCTCAGCGCCTCGGCGGGCGTCCGCTGGCTGTAGAAGTCCACCGGATCCGTGGCGATCAGCCACGTGCCGCCTGTCAAACGTAGCGTGAGGGAATCCCCCTCCCCGTAGTCCACCCGAGCTTCCACCTTAGTCTGCCGAGGAGCCCCTTGAAGCGGGTCCCCGCTCCGGCGCAGCTCGGCCTTGCGGGCGGTCAATGCCCGGATGAACTCCTCCCGGCTGTGCTCCTTACGATACTCGGGCGACATCAGCTCATAGGCCCGACCGTAGTCTCCGTCCCGCAGCGCCTTGCCATAGGCCTGCACCACGCTCTCGGGACGGCTCATCGACGAGGCGGCGGGGCACCCCGCGTCGAGCATTCCGACCAGGCCGAGCAACAGGAACCGTAGTCCGTGGTTCATGGGTTCTCTCCGGTGATCGGGTAGCTCAGCGTATATGCCTGATCCGCCGAGGCTGACCCCGTCACTCGCAACACATACTCCACCCCCGCCGACCCCTCCAGCCGCACCTGCGCCCCTGGTGTCGAACCCGCGGCGCTGGCCGCCACACCGCCCTGGGGCAACAGCAACTCCAGCTTGAGCTGCTGGGCTGCTGACGGCTGCGCCACCACCAACACCCTGCCGGTGGCAGGAGCGAGACGATAGTAGTCCACATCCTCCTGTGGGTGGAGGAAACCTCTCGTGGGGTTGGGCCCCGGAGCCAGGGGTGTGGCGGATCCAGGTTCATTGTTGGGCTCCTGCTCCCACGCGCCGTCCCCCAGCGGCTGGACCCGGATGTGGTATGGCGTCACCGCGCTCACGCTGCTGTCTCCAACCTGGCGCGGGCTCCGCACCTGGATCAGCCCAAAGGGCGGGCGGATCCACACCACGGGGAGCACCTCCTTCTCACGAGCCTTGCCCTGATCCACCTCCCACACCGTCTTGTCGTCCACCACCAGCGCCAGCGCCAGATCCACGTTCAGCGGCGGCACAGCCTCGACGCGGACCGGCTGGGCCCGGGCAACACGGATGGCGTACAGATCGCGGTCGGTGGTGTCAGCCACGATGCCAGCCATGGCAATGTGTCCGTCGACGGCGAGGGGCGTCGCTTGCCGGGGAGTGTCGTTGGGCTCCAGCTCCACCGCTCCCGTGGGCACCACCGTCAAGACCCGCAGCGAGTAGCGCGTCTCCACGTTGAAGTCGTACATGCAGCGCACCACGACGAAGGATGTGCCCTGGGGCGGGGCCAGGTTGGGTAGCACCACCGCCTCCGATCGACGGCTCCAGCGTTCCTGGATCATGGAGCCATCCGCCCCACGAATGGAGAGCGCGGCCCTGACGCCGTCCACCCCGTCGAACTCCAGGCGCAGACGTCCACCCGCCACGACATCCTTCAACTCCACCCGGTACCAGTCGGTGTCGGTCTGCCAGCCCAGGTACCCCGTCGCCTCCTGGTCCATCGACAGCGGGGTGGCAAGCGCGGCCTTCCAGTTGGGCTCGACCTCCTCCCCCTCCTCTCGCGCGCGCAGTGTGTATACCACGCGATAGCCCGCCGCGTCGGCGGCCGCCGCCGCGCCCTTCACGGCCCGCACGCGGAACAGGTAGGTTCCCGGATCCACGCCGAGGTTCACCAGCGTCTCCCCTCCGCCCTCCTTGCTGTTGTTGACGCGAACCAGGCGTTTGCCATGGTCGTCGAACCCCTCCAGCGACAGATCCACGCCGGGGATCCCCGAGACGGTCATGCTCAGCACCTGACCGGCGGATGCCACAGCAGCTCGGAACCAGTCCACATCCGGCTTCACCCCGGCTGCCAGTCGACCCTCGACGGGGTGGCCCTCGGTCAGCGGCTGCGCCTGTCGCCGCTCGTCGTTGGGCTCCACCTCGGAAGCGGCCCGGGGCCGGTTCTCCTCCTCCGGATCCACCACCACCACGGGTGGATTGTCTCCCCGCCGCGACGGCGATGTGCGGTTGCAGGTGCACGCCGGCAGGGACAGGGCGAGAAGCAGCATGCTCCATCGCCAGGTCACGTGCCCGCTCCCGTCGACCGCAGCTGGGTCAACCGACACAGCCCGCGGCGACTGATCCTGGCAAAGCTCACCATCTGCTCCAGCTCCTCGCAGGAGGCTTCCATGGCCAGCACAGCCTCCAACCCCTGCGCCAGCGTGGGAGCGCCCAGCAGCAGGCGCAGGGCACACCGCAGCGCACGGCGCCGCTCGCCGTCCAGGCCATGGCGCTTCATGCCCACCGTGTTGACGCCATACACTCGAGCCCGATCACCGCTGGCCAGAGCGAACGGCAGGACGTCCTGCGACACCATGGCGCCGGCGCCGACGAACGCCATGCGGCCGATGCGAACAAACTGATGCACCGCCGAGAGCCCCCCCAGCGCCGCCCGGTCCTGCACCTCCACATGCCCCGCGAGCTGCACCCCGTTAGCCAGCTCCACACCCTCGCCGATACGGCAATCGTGGGCCACGTGGCTGTAGGCCATCAGCAGACACCCGGCGCCGACCACCGTCTGACCGCCAGCCGTGCCGACGTGAACCGTGACGTGCTCACGGACCCACGTGTCGTGGCCCAGGCGCAGGCTGCCGGGAGCCTTGCCGCCCTCCGACGAGGCCCCCCGGCGGACCTGGGGCTCCGTCCCCAGCACCGCATGGGACGCCACCCGGCACCCTGGCCCGAGGACGGTGTCGCCGCGGATCACAACGTGGGCGTCGATCTCGCACCCCGCTCCGATGCGGACCGCGGCGCCGATCACCGCGCAGGGCCCGACCCGCGCAGTGGGATCGATGTCGGCCCCCGGCTCCACCACGGCCGTGGGGTGAATCTGGCCGACCTCAGCCATCCGTCCGGGTGCTGATGGAGGCCATGAATTCCGCCGTCGCCACCACCTGTTGCCCCACGCGTGCCGTCCCCTGCAACCGCCACACGCTGCTCCCCTTGCGCAGCGGAACGACCTCCATCTCCAGCCGGTCGCCGGGTCGAACTGGAACGCGGAACTTTGCCTTCTCGATGGTCATGAAGAACACGTTCTGCGTCTCGGGGTCGAAGGCCCCGCAGTGATGCGCCAGGATCGCCCCGCTCTGGGCCATGGCCTCGACGATCAGCACCCCGGGCATCACCGGCAGCGAGGGGAAGTGGCCCGTGAACTGGGGCTCGTTGAAGCTGACGTTCTTGAACGCCTGGATCCGATCCGGGTCCACGGCGGTCACCCCGTCCACCATCAGGAACGGATAGCGATGGGGCAGAATCTTGAGTATCGCGTCGATGTTCAACATGCGTTTGGGCCATCCTTTCCGGGCATCAACTGATTCACCCGCGCGGAGAGCTGTTGCACCTGCTTCGCCAGCCGGGCCAGATGGGTGAAGATCACGACCGAGCGCAGCCACCCGACCCGGGGCTGCGCCGGGTAGCCCGCCACCGTCTGCTCCGGCGCCACGTCGTGGATGATCCCGCTCCCACCCGCGACCCGGCATCTGCGGCCCAGGTGACGATGATCGGCCACCCCAACCTGCCCCCCCAGCTGGCAGTCGGCCTCCAGCGTCACGCTGCCCGCCAGCCCCACCTGTCCGCACAGCAGGCAGCGCTCGCCGACCTGGCCGTTGTGTCCAACCTGCACCAGGTTGTCGATCTTGGCCCCGGCTCCGATGCGTGTCGGCCCCAGCGTGCCGGCGTCGACGCAGCTGTTGGCGCCGAGCTCGACATCCCGCTCCAGCACCACGCCGCCCCGCGATGGGATGGGATGCCAGCCTGCGCCGTCGCGCCAGAAGCCAAACCCGCGCCAGCCCACCACCGCCCCGGGACCGAGCACCACGCCGGGCTGGAGCACCACACCCTCGAGCAGCGTGGCCCGGGGACCCAGGCGACAGCCCGGCCCCACGGTCGCTCCCGCGCCGACGTAGGTGAAGGGCTCGAGGATCGCGTCCTGCTGCACCACGACGTCTGCACCGACGTAGACAAAGGGGCCGACCCACGCCGATGGATCCACCGTCGCCGTGCTCGCCACCTGCGCCCGGGGATCGATGCCGCGTGGCGGCAGGTCTCGTGCGCCCGGGTGCAGGGGAAACAGCGCCATCAGGCGGGCCAGCGCGCGGCCAGGGTCGGTCACCAGCAGCTGGGGTCGATCGTCCGCGATGGGGCGGGAGACGACAAACGCGGCGGCCTGGCTCCCGTGGGCCTCGTGCCATCGGGCGGGATCGGTGAGCAGGGCGACCTGTCCCGCCCGCGCCGTCTCGGGTTCTGCCACACCATCCACCTCGATGGAGGGGTCACCCAGCAGCTCGGCCTCGAGATGCCGGGACAGCTCTGCCAGGGTCATGGGGCGCCAGCTACTTTCCGTCGAACTCGCGGATCACTTCGTTCGTCAGATCCACGTGACGCGGAGCCCACAGCACGGCGGCGTTGGCGAAGATGTAGTCGTACTTGTCGCGCTTGGCCAGATGTTCGATGACCTTGGACAGCTTCTTGGTGATGGTCATCATCTCCTTGGCCTTGCGCTGCATCAGTGAGCGCTCCGCCTCGAGGTAGCGCTTCTGAAGCGCCTCGAACTCCTTGCGCGACTGCGCCTCGCGCTTGCGCTTCTCGTCATCCTTGAGGATCGACGCCGCCTTCATCAACTGCCCCTGCTTGTCGTAGAACTCCTTGAGCTTGCGGTTCAGCTCGTCCTCCAGCTTCTTCTTCATCCCGGTCAGCCGCCGCTCGGCCGCGAGACCTTCCTTGGTCTCGCTCACCGCCCGTTGCATGTTGACCACACCGATCCGGAGATCCTTGGCCGAGGCGGTCATGGAGACCAGCGTCCCGGCCAGGGTCAAAAGCAGCATCTTCTTCATTTCAGACTCCTGCGTTCGAGCATTCGCGACAGGTCATTGTGTTAGATACGTGGTGCTGGCCCGTACGATTCATCCGATCCTCGACGGGTCAGAAGAAGTTCCCAATGGTGAACTCGAATACGATTGGATCTTCGCCCTCTTCCGGCGACAGGGGCAGGCCCCATTCGAACCGCAGCGGGCCGATGGGGGAGAACCAGCGGAAGCCAAAGCCGGCGCTGTGGCGCAGCCCGGCGAGGGAGACGTTCTCGTTGTCGTCGAAGGCCATCCCCGCATCGGTGAACACCACGCCCTTGATCCCCACCTTCTCGAAGATCGGAAACTCGATCTCGACGTTGAACACGAGCTCCTTGTTGCCGCCCTTGTTGAACGAGACCAGCGGAGCGGTGGGGCTCAGCGAGCTCGGGACCTGGAGCCGTGGTCCGAGGGAGCGCGGGCGGAACCCGCGCACGTCCATGATGCCTCCGGTGAAGAAGCGCTCGAAGATTGGAACCCCCCGCGAATCGCGGCTGGTGATGAGCCCGATCTGTCCGTTGAACTTGAACACGAACGGGCCCCACAGCGGGTGGTAGAACCGGGTGAAGGCGCCATAGCGATTGAAGATGTTCTGCGATCCGGTGTAGTCGTCGGCCAGCTCGACCCACGCCGCGTGGAACATGCCCTTGGTCGGGAACAGGCGGTTGTTCCGCGTGTCCCACTGGAGCGAGAACCGCACGCTGGAGGTCACTCCGTCGTTGAACAGGTTCCGGATCTGCGCCCCGCTGGGAATGGGGGACGAGAACCCCGACCCGAACAGCGTACCGCCGCTGGTGCTGACGTCGATCACCTCGGCCTTGTAGGTCAGGAACATCCTCAGGTCGTAGGTGATGGGATAGCCCCAGGTCAGGCTCCCGCCCGTGGCGTTGCGGTTGAAGGACTCGAAGTTCTGCACCCGGTTGTAGATGTCGAAGCCGAAGGTCCATTCGCTGTCCAGAAAGTACGGCTCCCAGAAGCTGAGCGCGAACAGCTGCCGCAGGCCGGAGACCTGGGCCATGAGCGACAGGCGCTGCCCGCGACCGAACAGGTTGTTCTGCGAGATCTGGGCCTGGGCGATGAAGTTCTCCACGCTGGAGAATCCGGCGCCCACCTGGAACGTCCCGGTGGGACGCTCCTTGACCTCGATGTTCACGATGATCCGGTCGTCCGCGGTGCCGCGACGGGTGGAGATATCGACGGTCTCGAAGAACCCGAGCTGCATCACCCGGGCGCGGCTGAGGTTGAGCCGCGACTGGCTGAAGCGGTCGCCCTCGGACACGCGCAGTTCGCGTCGGATCACGCGATCGCGCGTCTTGGAGTTGCCCCGGATGTTGATGCGCTCGAAGATCACCTCCTGCCCCTTCTGCACGTCGAAGGTCAGGTCGACGATCCGCTTGTCGCTGTCGATGCTGGTCAGCGGCGTGATGTTGGCGTAGGCGTACCCCCTGTCGCGGTAGCGCTCCACCAGGCCCATGATGTCCTTCTGCAGCGTGGACCGATTGAACAGCTCGCCCTTCTTCACCGTGAGCCGCCCCATCAGCTCCTTGCGCGGCCACAGCAGCTCGCCCCGCATGTCCAGCTTGCCGATGTAGTACTGCAGCCCCTCATCGACGTGGATCGCGATGTACATGTACCGCTTGTCGGGGCTCAGCGCGACCTGGGGGCGGGACAGCTTCACGTTGATGAAGCCCTTGTCGTAGTACAGCGAGGTGATCAGCAGCAGATCACGCTCGAAAGCGTCCTCCTGGTACGTGCCGCTGGAGGTGATCCAGGAGAAGTAGCCGCCCTCCTGTGTCCCCATCACGCTCTTGATCTCGTCGGCCGGGATGCTCTTGTTGCCGATGAACTTGATCGCGCGGATCACGACCTTCGCGTTCTCCTGGATCGTGAAGATGATGTCCACCTGGCTGCGATTCACCTTGCGGATGGTGTGGGTCACCTGCGCCAGGTAGAAACCCTTCTCGATGTAGAGGTCCCGGATCTTCTCCAGGTTCTGTTTCACGGCGGAGACGTCGAGGATCGCGTCCTTCTTCAGGTTCAGCACCTCGTTGATCTTGTCCAGATCCACCTCGTCGTTGCCGCCCACGATGATCTTGCGGACCGACGGCTTCTCCTTCACGGCGTAGACCAGGATCGCGCCGCGCGAGCTCTGCAGCAGGTTGACCTGAACGTCCTCGAAATAGTTCATGGCCCAGATCGAGCGAACGTCCGAGGCCAGCCGCGACAGGGAGAGCCGCTGACCGACCTTGCTCACCAGCACGGCCTGGATCGCCGCATCCTCCACCTTGCGGTTTCCGGTGAAGGCGATCTTGTGGATCGTGGGCAGATCGGCGGCCGCGGCCAGTACGGCGAGCAGCAGCAGCGGCGACGCTGCCAGCCATGCAGGCCACCGGTTCAAGACGCGGCCCCTTGCACCCCGGGCGCAGCGACGCTGTTGCAGCCGCGCCCCAGCTCTTCGAGCCGGCCGTCGACCATCCGCAGGTTGCGCGGCATGCGGTCGGCCAGATCGGCGTTGTGGGTCACGATCATCATCGCCATGTTGAACTTGCGGTTGAGCTCGAAGAACAGATCCAGCGTGGCCTCACCGGTGGCCGTGTCCAGGTTGCCCGTGGGCTCGTCGGCCAGCAGCAGCTTGGGTTCCATCACCACCGCGCGGGCCAGCGCCACGCGCTGCTGCTCGCCACCTGACAGCTCCCCCGGTCGATGCGTCAGCCGCTCCTTCAGCCCCATGGCGTCGAGCAACTCCTGCGCCTTGTGCTCCGCCCTGGCCCGGGGCACGCGCCGGATCAGAAGCGGCATCATCACGTTCTCCACCGCAGTGAATTCGGGCAGCAGGTGATGGAACTGGAACACGAACCCGATGGTCCGGTTGCGAAAGTCAGCCAGCTGGGAGGGGGTCAGCCCCGTGATGTCGCGGCCCTCGAACTTGATCTTGCCCGCCGTGGGCAGGTCGATGGTGCCGAGCACGTGCAGCAGGGTCGACTTGCCCACCCCGCTCTTGCCCACCACCGACACCATCTCCCCGTGCTGGATGGACAGATCGATTTCACGCAGCACCGGCAGCTGCCGGCCACCGTGGTAGAAGAGCTTGCTCAGGTTCTCCACCTGTACCAGGGGGACACCGGTCACTGTACCAACACCTCGATTTTTTTGATCAAAGCCACGGTTATCCGGCCAGGGTCGGGGTACACTACCCGCAAAGGCGAGATGGTGTCAATGCACCCCATCATGCCGCGCTCGCAATAGATCCCCTTTTATCTCGCTTCATTGTCGGCTCACATCTCGTGGCGACGCAGGCCTTCCACGGGACGAAGCCGGGCTGCCAGCGAGGAGGGGTAAATGGTGGCCAGAAAGCTCAGGAGCACGCCGGAAAGCGCCACCAGCGCGATCTCCAGCGGGTCCATCCGCACCGGCAGCGTGGAGATGTAGTAGATCTCCGGGTCCAGCGGCAAGCCCACCTCTCCCAGGAACACACAGATCCCCATGCCCGACAGCACCCCCACCACCGTGCCGATGATCCCGATGTACAGTCCGGCGTACAGGAACACCTTGAGCACCGAGCTTCCCGCGGCCCCCATCGCCTTGAGCGCGGCGATCTCGCGCAGCTTCTCCAGCACCACCATGTTCAGATTGGTGACGATGGAGAACGAGGCCACGAGCACGATGAAGGTCAGCACGATGAACATCACCAACTTCTCGAGCTTCAGCGCGCTGAACAGATTGACGTTGCGCTCGCGCCAGTCCTGGACGCGGTACCGCTTGCCGAACTCCGCACGCAGTCGGTCCGCGACCTCCGTCGCGTCGGACAGCGACTGGACCTTGAGCTCGATGCCCGTCACCTCGTCGGACAGGCCCAGGAACCTCTGGGCCGCCGGAATCGTCACGAAGGCGAACTTGTTGTCGTACTCGTACAGCCCGGAGTAGAAGATCCCGGCGACGCGGAACGGCTTCGACTTGGGGATCGGGCCGGCCGGACTCATCCCGCCCAGGGGCGCCACCATGTTGACATCGTCGCCGACGTAGAGCCTGAGGTTCTTGGCCAGCTCGGCGCCGATGATGATCCCGGGATAGACCGGACGCGGCGGCACCTTCTTGCCGATCTCCCCCGAGACGTCCCACATCTCGGTCATCACGCCGGAACGGATGATCTTGCCCGTGCCCGTGCCCGTGCCCTCACCCGAGCCGGCGCCCGACCCCTTCGTCGGTTTCGAGCTCGGTCCCAGCGGAACGGTGACCATCGGTCGAAATCGTGCCTCGGGGATCCGCGCCAGACGCTCGGGGTGCACCAGGTTCTCCAGGCTCCCCGTTCCACCCTCGGCCCGAAGAAAGCGCTTGATGTCGGTGATGCTTCCGATACGCGCCGGGTCGATCCCTCGCAGCAGGACGCCGGACAGGTTCGTCTGGCTCGTGACCATCACCTCGCTCTCGAGGTAGGGCGCCGCCGCCACCACCTGGGGGGTGCGCTCGATGCGCCCCAGCGCCTGGCGGTAGCCGGTGAAGGGATCCTTGGAACGCTCCACCACCACGTGCGCCGTGGCGCCGAGGATCTTCTGCCGCAGGTCGTTCTCGAACCCTCCCATCATGGACAGCACCGCCACCAGCGCCTCCATCCCGATGAACACGGTGAAGATGGAGATCGTGGTGAACAGCGAGAAGAACAGCATCAACAGCCCGAAGAACAGCACCCAGTGCGCGACCCCCACCATGCCCAGCGCCACGAAGCGCATGATGCGCTGGATCTGCGTCGGCACGCTGACCAGCCCCTGAAGCCTGGGCTCCGCACCCCAGAAGTAGGACGCCACCAGCACTCCCGCTGCCATCAACACCAGCACCAGCCCCAGCACCAGCGTGACCCACGAACGCTGGTGCTGAACCCGGAGGTAGCGCCAGGCGATGAGCCACTCGAACGAATGCTGGGTCGCCAGGTGAAACAGCACGCCGGCCACCCCCGCGATCCCCAGCGCCACCGCCGCCACCATCGTTCCTGATCCCAGCATCTCCCACGCCCGCGTCGGGGGCATGAAGAAGCGGATCGCGGCGTACTGTGCCGCGAGCGCCAGGCTCACCAGCACCAGCGCCAGGTTGGCGTGGCCCCCGCCCTGGCGTGGAACGGGATTCACCTATGCGCCTCCCTCGGGCCGCATGTGAGGGAACAGGATCACGTCGCGGATGCTGGGCTGGTCGCACAGCAGCATGGCCAGGCGGTCGATCCCGATGCCCTCCCCGGCGGTGGGCGGCATGCCGAACTCCAGCGCACGACAGTAGTCCTCGTCGTACTCCATCGCCTCCTCGTCCCCCTTCTGGCGATCCGCCAGCTGCTGACGGAACCGCCCCCGCTGGTCGGCGGGATCGTTGAGCTCGGAGAACGCGTTGGCGATCTCGCGCCGCAGGACGAACAGCTCGAACCGATCCACCAGCGACGGATCGCTGTCCTTGCGCCGGGACAGGGGCGAGGTGGCCGCGGGGTAGTCCACGACGAACACCGGCCGATCCAGCGGCAGGTGCGTCTCGCCCAGCTCGTCGAACAACACCCCGATGCGCTTGCCGTGGCTGCCGGCCAGCCGCAGCAGCTCGCCGATCCCCTCGCGTCGCAGCAACCCGCTGGCCTCGCACCACTGACGCAGGCCGTGCTCGTCGTCCAGCGTCTCGGCGGTGAGCGTGGGTGACAGACCCTCTGCGGCGCAGGCCTGCAGCACCGCCTGCTTCACCGTCAACCGCGGCCACGGCGGCGTGAGGTCGATGGGCTGCCCCTCCCAGCTGATGTGGGTCCCGCCGCAGATCTGGGTCGCGATGTGCGGGATCAGCTCCTCGGTCAGCTCGATCAGCACATCATACGTGGCGTAGGCCATGTAGAACTCGAGCATCGTGAACTCGGGGTTGTGCTTGCGCGACAGCCCCTCGTTGCGGAAGTTGCGCCCGATCTCGTACACCCGGTCGAAGCCCCCCACCACCAGCCGCTTGAGGAACAGCTCCGGCGCGATGCGGAGGTACAGCGGCATGTCCAGCGCGTTGTGGTGTGTGCGGAACGGGCGCGCCGCCGCGCCGCCCAGCACGGTGTGGAGCAGCGGGGTCTCGACCTCCAGAAATCCGCGCTGGTCGAGGTACTCCCGTATCAGCCGGATGATCTGGCTCCGCTTGCGGAACACGTCGGCCACCTCGGGGTTGGCCACCAGGTCGACGTAGCGCTGCCTGTAGCGCGTCTCCCGATCCTTGAGCCCCTTCCACTTCTCCGGCGGCGGGCGCACCGTCTTGGTCAGCAGCAGCACCTCCTCGGCCATCAGCGTCAACTCGCCGGTCTTGGTGAAGAACGTGTGGCCACGGGCCCCGATGAAGTCCCAGGCCTCGGCCTTCTTGAACAGCGCGTAGGCCTGCTCCCCCACCCGGTCCTTGCGGATGTAGACCTGCAGCCGGCCGCTGCGATCCGCGAGCTTGACGAAGGCCGCCTTGCCGAAGCTGCGGTGCTCGACGATCCGCCCCGCCACGGCGAAGCGATCGTCGGACAGCGGCGCCGCGTCCGGCGTCCCGCCCTGGTGCGGCTGAACGTCGGCGTAGCGCTCGATCACCTGGCTCATGGTGTGGGTCGGACGGAAGTCGTTGCGATAGGGGTTGGACCCCGCCTCACGCAACTCCTGCGCCTTGAGCTGCCGCTGCTGCATCAGGCGGTTGACATCCTCGGCGGGCGCCGCGTCCGACTCTGCCTCCGGGGGCGCCTGAGCTCCTCGGGTGGGATTGTGGTTCTCGCTCATCGTTCGCTAGTTGCCTTCCTCGCCCGCTTGCATCAGGTAGGCCTGGATGAACTGGTCCAGATCGCCGTCCAGCACCGCGTCGACGTTGCCGACCTTGATCTCGGTGCGGTGGTCGTTGACCTGACGGTAGGGCGCCAGCACGTAGGACCGGATCTGGCTGCCCCACTCGATGGCCTTGCGCTGTGCCCGCAGCCCCTCCTGCTCCACCTCGCGCTTCTTCATCTCGTGCTCGTAGATCCGCGCCTTGAGCACGCGCATGGCCTGTGACTTGTTCTTGTGCTGCGAGCGTTCGTTCTGACACTGGACCACGATGCCCGTGGGGAAGTGCGTGATGCGCACCGCGGACTCGGTCTTGTTCACGTGCTGCCCACCAGCGCCCCCGGCGCGGAACACGTCGATCTTGATGTCGTCCTCCCGCACCTCCACGTCCACGTTCTGCTCCACGTCGGGGTACACCCCCACCGAGGCGAACGCGGTGTGGCGGCGGGCGTTGGCGTCGAACGGGGAGATGCGCACCAGGCGGTGCACGCCGATCTCGGCCTTGAGGTAGCCAAAGGCGAACTCCCCATCCACCACCAGCGTCGCCGACTTGATCCCCGCCTCCTCGCCCGGCTGCCGGTCCAGAAGCTCGACCTTGAAGTCCCGGCGCTCGCTCCAGCGGATGTACATCCTGAGCAGCATGTCGGCCCAGTCCTGGCTGTCCGTGCCGCCCGCTCCGGAGTTGATGTTGACCAGCGCCCCCAGGGCGTCGTTGGGGCCGGACAGCATGCGGGAGAACTCCATCTCCTCCACCTGCCGCGCGACCTTGGTCACCATCGCCGCCGCCTCCTCGGCGCTGCTGTCGTCGCCCTCCTCCTGGGCCAGCTCCAAAAGCGCCGCGCAGTCGTCGAGCCCGGCCCGGTTCCTGTCCCAGCGCTGGACCAGCGTGCGCGAGGCCGTCTGCTCCTTCAGGATCCCCTGGGCCTTTTCCTGGTCGTTCCAGAAGTCGGGGGCCGCGGTCAGCTGCTCCAGCTCGGCCAGCCGCCCGCGGTGGCGTTCCACGTCAAAGATGCCTCCCGAGCGAGAGGATTCGTTCTCTGATGTCGTGAATCTGCTCCTCGATCTCCGTGTAGGCCATGGCTGTCTCCCTAGGGCTGCAGCAGGGGCAAGGGTTTGACCTTCACCGGTCGCTCGAACGGTACGGGGTAGTCCCCCGAGAAACAAGCGTCACAGTAGACCTCCCGTCGTTCGTCGATGGCACCGAGCATGCCCTGAATGCTCAGGTAGCCCAGCGAGTCGGCGCCGATGTGCTCCCGGATCTGCTCCGGCTCCCGGCTGGCGGCGATGAGCTCCTCGTACGTCGGGATGTCGATGCCGTAGTGGCAGGGGTGTCGTACGGGAGGCGAGCTGATGCGCAGGTGGACCTCGGCCGCCCCCACCTCGCGCAGCATGGTGACGATCTTGCGCGACGTGGTGCCTCGCACCAGCGAATCGTCCACCACCACCACCCGCCGGCCCTCGATCAGTCGCCGCACCGGCGCCAGCTTGAGCTTGACCCCGAAGTGGCGGATCGACTGGCGCGGCTCGATGAAGGTCCGCCCCACGTAGTGGCTGCGGATCAGCCCCATCTCGAACGGGATGCCCGACTGCTCGGCGAACCCCAGGGCCGCGGTGGTCCCCGAGTCGGGCACCGGGATCACCATGTCCGCGTCCGCCGGCTGCTCCAGCGCCAGCTGCCGGCCCAGGTTGCGACGGGACTCGTACACGCTGGAGAAGCCCAGCAGCGAATCAGGCCGGGCGAAGTACACATGCTCGAACACGCAGAAGCGCTTGTGCGGCGACTCGAAGCGCCGGTAGGAGCGCAGCCCCTTGCGGTCCACGACGATGATCTCACCCGGGTGCACCGGCCGGACGTACTCGGCCCCGATGAGATCGAAGGCGCTGGTCTCGGAGGCGAAGACCCAGGCGCAGGGGTCGCCCCCGGCGTCCGGGTTCGGCCGATCCAGCGGGATGCGGCCCAGACACAGCGGCCGGAACCCGAAGGGATCGCGGGCCGCGATGAGCTTGCGTTCGGTGAGGAACAACAACGAGTAGGCGCCCTGCAGCCGTGAAAGCGAGGAGGCGATGCGGTCGACGATCTTGTGGTCGGTGGTGCGAGCGAAGAGGTGGACGATGACCTCGCTGTCCACGTTGGAGCTGAAGATCGACCCCACCTTCTCCAGCTCCTGGCGCAAGCTGCCGGCGTTGACCAGGTTGCCGTTGTGGGCGATGGCCAGCTGGCCCCGGGCGTGACGCACGGCCAGCGGCTGGGCGTTGGCGATGTCGGTCTCACCGGAGGTGGAGTAGCGTACGTGGCCAATGGCGGCGGTGCCCTTGATTCGGTCCAGGGTGGCGGTGTCGAAGACATCCACCACCAGCCCCATGCCGCGGAAGGTGTACAGCCGTCGCGAGTCAGAGGAGGCGATTCCGCAGCTCTCCTGCCCCCGATGCTGCAGCCCGTGCAGACCGAGATAGGTCAGGTTCGCGGCCTCGGGGTGGCCATAGACGCCGAAGATTCCACACATTTTGGCAGCGCACTCGCGGAATTGGCCCGCGCCCCAGTGCTCTACCACACCCGGAGGGTCAAACCAACCTCAGAACATGCCCAGCATCAGGGTCAGCACGAGATTGACGGCGCTCATGGCGAGGGCGCCCAGCAGAGCGGCCCCGAAGCCCGAGATCTCGAATCCGTCGAGGAGCTTGTCCGTGATCAGCAGCAGCACCGCGTTGAGCACCACGCCGAAGATGCCCAGCGTCAGGAACTTCAGGATCACCAGGGGGAAGGTGATGAACAGCAGCACGCGAAACAGCACGAAGTTCAGCAGTCCATAGACCCCCGCCACGGCCAGCGCGCTCCTGAACCCGTGCAGTCGGATCCCGGGGACGATGAGCGCGATGACGTAGATCGAGACCGCCTGCACCAGGAAGCTCACGATCATCCCAGCCATGATGCACCTCGCTTGTGGTGACTCGACAAGGGTGACACGTCGGCGATTCGGGCGCCAGCGATCAACGGAGCATGTATGGATACCGGATGGTGAGGGGCGCTCCGCCGAAGCGTGGCACGACCACCCTGGCGCGCACCACCTGCACCACGCAGTCACCGCTGGGAGTCCCCGCGAACGGACCCACCGCGCGGGCCTGCGACACGCGACCGCTCGAACCGTCGATGGTGGTGGCGACCATCACGATCCCGGGCTCACGAAACTGGGCGTAACACGCCTTCACCCCCGGTTCGGCCAGCTTCATGCCGGCAGCCACCTGCTCGCGGGAGGGACGGGGTGCAACGGGTTCCGCGGCCGGATCCCCCGACGGGACGGCGGGCGGCTTCTTGCGGGGCTTCTTCCCCACCTCGCCCGGACCGGTCGCGTCGTCGATCAGCTGGTCCAGCTCCGCCGGGCCCTTCTTGGGGCGAGCCGTCTTCGGTGTGGGCTCCACCTTCGGCTCCACCGGGTCCGAACTGACGTCGGGCGGATCGTCACGGTCAGGATCCACCACGTCGATGTCACCCGGCGGTGGCCGGGGCTTCTTCACCCGCACCGGGGGGGTGACCCGCGGACGCACCCGTGGCCGGTCCACCCGCGTCGGCCTTGATGGTTGCGCGTCGGGCTCCGGCGGCTGCAGGTCCACCTCGGAACCGGCATCAGGTGGCGATGCGATCCGGGCGTCCGGCCTGCTCGGGGCAATCGGCGCCACCGGTGTCACCTCGCCCCCGGCCGAGGCCAGCAGCGCGGCGTCGGGCCGAGGGCTGGAAACAGGCGCAACCTCGTGTCCCGCCAGCAGGGCCCCGACCAGCTGGGGTTGCACCAGATAGAGAATGCCGAGGAGCACCCCGGCGCCCAGCACCACACCAACCACCGCGACGAGCAGGATCAGCCCCGCTCCGCCGGGCTTGCGCGACCCTTCCTCGGGCAGCAACAGCGCCGACGCGGGCGACGCCGATGACGGACGGATGTTGAACAGCCCCGTGTTGACCTGAGGGCCATCGGGTTTCGCCGTCTGCCCCGCGAGCTTGTGCAGATGGCCCAGTGAGAACAGCACCGAGTCGTCGTGGCGCTGACCCTTCATGTGCTGGTCCCACTCCCCGGAGTGGAGCCGTGGATCCGGCATCCGCGACGGAGGGTCGGGATTGGCGCCGGGATCCGCAAATTGCTGGTCCCACGAAGCCTCCGACGCCGCGTCGAGATCAGAGGCTCGAGCCGTGGTGGCCTTCAGATCCGCGTCCTGATCGAGACCCGCCAGCGGATCCCGCTGCCCGAGGTGGATGTGCGTCACCTGGCCCTCGGCGGCCGCCGGAGCGCCCGCCGGTACATACGCCGTCCGCATCCCGCTGTCCCCGACCTCGCCCTGGTTATCGAAGTTCAGCTCCTCGGAAGATGCGCTCCCCTGCACGTGGGGCCCGTGGGACCTCGGAGGACGCGCCTTCTCGGTGCGGTCCGGGTCGCCCTCGGGCACGGGAGCCTTGCGCGTCGGCTGGCTGTTGATGCTGGCCAACGGGCCCGCGGCGAGGTCCTTGAACTCGGGGATGTCGTACAGCCGCTCCCACTTGGAGAACCCCTGTCTCCAGGCGTAGGTTCTGGGCTTGACCTCCCCGCGCTCGATGCGCTCCCGCACCTCCTGCTCGGTCATCGGCCCGACGCGCTGGCGCTTGACCACCAGAAACCACAGCTTCTTGCCCCGGTCGATGACCGACTTGATGGCGCCGTCGGAGCTCCAGACCTCGATCGTGCTCCCGCAGCTCTTGCACCGGATCTTGAGCAATCGCCCGCGCACCCGTTCCTGGGGGATGCCGTAGCGGGCGTTGCAGGTCTGACAGCGAACCTTGACCAGCGCGGACTTCTCAGTTCCCGGCTTCGCGGCGCCCGGCTTCGCGGCGGCGGGCTTCTCGGGCTTGACCGGCGGCCTGTTCGGCGATCCCGGCTTGGGGACCTGAGGGAACTCCACGGTCACAGCCTCCTGGCCCTTGGGATCCGTGGTGCCGCGAGCCTCCGCCACGGCCGTACGGCACGGCTTGCAGGTAACCAGGTGTCGGGTGACCGCGTCGGCTTCCCCGTCATCCATGGTTCCCTGTACGTAGCGACGAATCGCCGAAGTTCCGAGGCAGCTCATCTTCCTCATCGGGCCGTGTGCTTGGGCAGTGCCGAGCCGAAGCCTCGGCGTCAGTGTACGACAGGCCACGAGGAGCGCCAAGTACGCGTCTGTTGGACCCCACCTCCTGCCACCGGCTTGGTTAAGTTCTGATCGCGATCTTCCGATAGAACGATCTGGAGGCAACGGGGAATGTCGGTGAAATCACGTGAGCCAGAGTGGAAAGACCTTCCAACCACCACGCTCCAGGTGCGTCACAACACGTCCCCGCCGGGGATGATGGCCGAACCGGCGCAAGATCGGGCGGTGCTGGTGGTTCTGTCGGGAGGAACTCAGGGTTCCCGTCATCTGCTGGACAAGGGCGAGGTGGTGCTGGGTCGAGCGACCGACGCGGATATCCAGGTGGATACCGATGATGCGTCGCGCTATCACGCCCGGATCTTCCGCCGTCCCGACGGCGAACAGGTGATCGAGGACCGCGGCAGCCGCAATGGCACCAGCGTCAACAACATCCCCATCAAGCGGCACGTGCTCAAGCCGGGCGACCGCATCCGTCTGGGGAACCAGGCGGTGTTCCTCTTCACCCGACAGAGCCCGCTGGAGGACAAGTTCCTCGACGCCCAGAAGCTGGAGTCCATCGGCCGGCTGGCCGGCGGCATCGCCCACGACTTCAACAACCTGATGGCCTCGCTGCTGGCGGACATCGGCTATCTCAAGTCCGTCTGTGACGCGAAGGATCCGCCGCCGGACGCGAAGGAGTGTCTGGACAACATGGAACGCGCCGCCCGGCGTTCGGTGGAGCTGACCAGCCAGCTGCTCAGCTTCGCCCAGCAGGTCGCGGTCGACATCCAGCGCCTGGACCTGAGCGATCTGGTCCAGGATGTGGCGCGGTTCCTCGGCCGGACCTTCGGTCCGAACATCGAGATCCGCACCGAGGAGCTCAGGCCCGGACTCCACATCCTCGGCGATCGGACCCAGCTCCGGCAGCTACTGGTGAACCTGTGCCTCAACGCTCGCGACGCCATGCCCGGGGGTGGGACGCTGACGGTGCGCGGTGAGATCGCCGAACTCTCGGCAGCCCAGGCCCAGGATCTCCCCCCGCTGCATCCCGGTCCCCACGTTCTGCTCTCGGTGACCGACACCGGCTGCGGCATGGACGCGAACACCCGCAGCCGGATCTTCGAGCCGTTCTTCACCACCCGCGAGGTGGGACAGGGGACGGGGCTGGGCCTCGCGGCGGTCTACGGCATCGTCAAGAAGCACAACGGGCAGATCCACGTCGAGAGCGAACCCGGCCAGGGGGCGACGTTCCACCTCTGGATCCCCGCGCACGTGAGCCAGGAGCGTCCCAGGGTCTCGGCCCCGACGGCAGGCGCGCTGCCCCAGATGATCCGGGAGACCGCGGATGATCTGCGGCTGATGGGCGACGTGCTGGTGGCCGAGGACGACCTCACGCTGCGCAAGGAGATCAGCCAGTGGATCCAGCAGATGGGGCACCGCGTGCTGGTGGCCAAGGACGGCCACGAGGCGCTGATGCAGTTACTCGAGCACCGGCAGACGATCCAGCTCGTGGTCCTGGACATGGTGATGCCACGGCTGTCGGGGAAGGAGACCTTCCGTCGCCTGCGTCAGCTGGATCCCGGGGTCAAGGTCCTGATGGTCTCGGGCTACGTGGACCCTGGACGCGTGGACGAGCTGAAGCAGCAGGGGATCAACGAGTTCCTCGGCAAGCCCTTCAGCGAGGCCACGCTGCGGGACGCCGTGCGGCGAACGATGGACAGCACGTAGGCGTCACCGGGTCTCACTGCGCCGTCGCCTGAAACACCGCGCGCCCGGCGCCGTCGACGAAGTAGCGCTGGGTCTGGGACATCAGCGTCTCGCGCATCGGCCGCCCGCCGGCTTCGGGATCGGGGTGCGGGATGCGGTTGCCCGCCCCGTCCAGCTTGAACCGCGTCTCCCGCAGCTGCCGGCTCCCCAGCACCACCTTGCCCCGCCGCGGGCTGGCGCCGGGGAGCGGCTCCATGCCCTTCGCCAGGCCCGCTCCCCGCGCGATCACATCTTGCGCGCTCCGCTCCGCACTCGAGCGGGGCTCCCCCGCTCCGCGCGCGATCCACTGCTCCACGCGGAACTCGCTCCGCGTGCGGTCGGTGCGGCCGATGTCGCTCACGTCCACCACCCGGGCGCCGGCGGTGCGGGTCCCGTTGCGCAGCTCACCCTTGATCTGGTTCAGCACCACGGACCACGGCTTCTGGCCCCGCAGTCCGAGGCTCAGCTCCTGCGCCACCAGGGCCACGGCGCCGCGCCCGGTGGTGAACACCTCCCGGGTCTGCGTTCCCGTCGCGAGGTAGCTCGTCAGCGCGACCTGCCACTGTCCCGTGGCCGATCGCTCGAGGGTCGTGCGGCCCAGCAGCCGCTGGCCGCGGAAGTAGCTCGCCGAGCGGTTCCCGGCCGGGTCCTTGCCGAGCTCCACGCGATCCGCGGCGCGGCCCAGCTGCCCCATCGCGAGCCGGGTGGCGCCGGCCTGCTGCTTGAGCGTGTCGCTGGTGAACCGGCCGGCGGTGACCTTGCGCAGCACCTGGCGCTGCTGCAGGCGGAGCAAGGTGTGCTGCACCGCGGTGCGCACGCGCTGAAGCGGCGGGGCGGCGACGGCGGGGGACGGGATCAGCAGGGCGCCCAGGAGCAGAGCGAAGACGACGCGAGCGGAAAGGGAACGCATGGTGGACTCCTTGTTGGTCTCGATGACGGATCCGGACGGAGCAAGTCGCGGGCCAGCCCTGGCGCCGGAGATATCGCGGCGCCGGCGCGAGGTGCCCACCGTCGTCATCATCGAAACTCGGCCAGCGGGGGACTCGAGGCCAGAAACGGCGG
>Ga0210044_10002681_pt1 | contig 26175 bp, 25 predicted proteins | sample CryGey13umfilter_2_FD_183959 | JGI IMG/M metagenome (GOLD analysis project Ga0210044, IMG submission 183959) | Groundwater microbial communities from aquifer in Utah, USA - Crystal Geyser 4/9/14 3 um filter (SPAdes) (version 2) | ecosystem: Environmental > Aquatic > Deep subsurface >... | reverse complement strand
CCCTTTCCTACACCCGGTCCCATCATCTATCATGGTCTGGCTCTTTGACATAATGGACATGATCGCTTGCAGCGTTCGCGCGTAACATAAGATGGCAATTGCGACGCGAGACGAAAGGTTACACTAGGCACCAGGCTGGCGACGGCAAAAGCGCAGATATCTGGCGGTTTCCAGCAAAGGTCACGGAAACAATGGGGCGCGTTTGTGTAAGCTTTCTTTGAATCCGGTCCGCTAATCCTGCGCTACCACCTCAATCGACAAAATCTCAATCGCATCCTCCCGACCGGCGAAATCGCAAAAATCTCCGGCCTCCAATCCGATCAGCGCCCGGCTGATCGGTGCGGAAAAAGACACCAGCGCGCTCGCCGGATTGGCTTCGTCATCGCCGACCAGAGACAGAATCTTCTTTTTGCCATTCAGCAGGAAGATCACGCGGGTACCAAATGCGACCTTGTCGCCGCTCGGAACCGGCGGCAGCTCGGCCATGGATTGTCTGGTGTTCCAGTAGCGCAGGTCGCGCTTGGCGATTTTTAGCGGCGTTTCGTCGGTCAGCGCTGCGACCTCGGCCTGCAGGGTAGCTACTCGCTCCTTGATCAACCGCAATCCGCGCGCCGTGACCAGATTGGGGCCGACCGGAATTGGAAGCTCGAACTTGGGCTCGAGATGCTCGTCATCGCCCTCTCTGCGGAACGCCACGCTCATGGATCAGGTTCCGGTCTTGGGCGTCACCCAGATCGATACCGGCGCGACGAACTTGCCATGCGCCGGGGTCCCGACATCGACACGCTCGGCGGTCACCCGTTCGCCGCTCTCGAGTGTGAAAGAGGCCCAGGGCTTGGGCATGCGGCCAAAGGCCATTTTCTGGATCGGCTGCCCGGTGGCGCTGTTCATGATGGTGGCGATGATACTCATGGCGCGACGCTTGCGATGGATGCAGCAGACTGTCAACCGCTCGCGCGCACCGGCGCCAGTGCGGTCAGCGCCAGTCGACGATCGGCCAGCCACGCTGTCCGGCCAGATGGCGCATTTTGGGGGTCGGTGTTGTGGCGATGGCCTCGTCGGCGAATTCCAGCATCGCTTGGTCGCTGACATGGTCGGAATAGGCGCGGACATGGGTGTCGGCGCGTTGCCAGCCCTGCTCGGCAAACAGCGCCTCGATCCGCTCGATTTTGGCGTCATCATAGCAATTCTCACCGATGATCCGCGGCCGCACGCGCCCTTCGCCATCGACTTCCAGCCGCGTCCCGATCAGATGATCAAAGCCGAGGCGCCGGGCAATTGCTTCGGCATAGAGCTCATAGGATGCCGTCACCAGCACCAGAGTGCGCCCGGCAACGCGGTCCGTTTCGATCTGGTCGAGCGCTTTCTGGTGGCGGTTGGAACGCAGCACGTTCTCCGCGAACCGTTCGATATGCGGTCGCAACGCGGCCAGCTGGGGAGCGCTGCCAAGCAACAACCGCTGGTTAAAGGTCTTCAATTGCCCGCGGCTGATCAGCTTGAGTCCGTAGGCGATAAAGCCGAGCGGCAGTATCGGCAGAAAAATCAGCCGCCATGGTTCCCGCTCAAAAACCATGTGAAACAGAAAGGGCGTATAGGTGCCGCGCACGGTGATCGTCCTGTCCATGTCGTAAAGCGAAATTTTCTGCATGCTGTCCCGTGGGTCTCGTTCGACCGGCTCCATAGCAGTCCGGCCGCAAAAGCGCTAAATATTTGAGCCGTTTAATCGCTTGAGCTTTGCCGCAATTTCGGTCACTTATAGAGGTGATGGCGATACCCAGCGATTTTGTCGAAGAGACAGCCGAAGACGGAGCGGTTACGCTGCACTTTTCCGGCGACCTTTCGATTGCCAGTGTCGGCGATTTACCCGAGCGACTGAGAGAATATGGCAGCAGCGTCGAGCGCCTGGATATTTCCGATACCGGTTATATTGATACCGTAGGCGCATGGCTGATCCATCGCACAGCACGCGATATGGAGGCTGAAATTGTCGGTGCGAATGATGACGCGGAACGGCTGATTGCCGCCGTCGCCGGCGCAGACCAGCCTGCTGAAATCCGGCCGCAGGCGCTCAACCCGGTGATCCGCGTGGTTAGCGAAGTTGGCGAAGCGACCGCTATAGCATTCACCACGATGTCCGGATTGGTCGGCTTCTTTGGCGCGATCATCGTCGCTTTCTTCCGATTGGTCCGGCACCCTGGGCAGATCAGATGGAATGCGGTCATCCAGCGTTTCGACGTCGTGGGCGTGCGGGCGCTGGGCATTGTCGGACTGATGAGCTTTCTGATCGGGCTGGTGATTGCGCAACAAGGCGCGGTGCAATTGCGGCAATTTGGTGCGGAAGTGTTCACGGTTAATCTCGTCGGCCGGCTGACGCTGCGCGAACTGGGCGTGCTGATGACCGCGATCATGGTGGCGGGTCGTTCGGGCTCGGCCTTTGCCGCGCAAATCGGTACGATGAAGCTGACCGAGGAAATCGATGCGATGCGCACGATTGGTGTGTCGCCGATCGAAGCACTGGTGCTGCCGCGTTTTATCGCCGCCGTGTTCATGCTGCCGCTTCTGGGTTTCTACGCATCGATCGTCGCGATCATCGGCGGCGGTCTGCTGAGCTGGGTCCAACTCGATATCCCGCCAGCTACCTTTTTCTCGCGTATTCGAGAGGTCGTGCCGCTGACCGATGTCTATGTCGGGCTGGTAAAGGCTCCGGTCTTCGGCGCTATTATCGCAATTACCGGCTGTTATCAGGGGATGCAGGTCAAAGGCAATGCCGAGGACGTCGGCAAGCGGACCACCGCGGCCGTCGTCCAGGCGATATTTCTCGTGATCGTACTTGACGCCTTTTTTGCCGTCTTCTTCACCTGGATCGGGTGGAACTGATGGCCGATTCCCAGATCATCGATTATCAACCCGACTATGAGGGCCCGGTTGTTAGCGTTCATGGCCTGCGCAACAGCTTCGGTGATCAGGTGGTGCACCAAGACTTGGATCTGGATGTGCGCCGTGGGGAGATTCTCGGCGTCGTCGGTGGCTCGGGCACCGGCAAATCGGTGCTGATGCGCTCGATAATCGGATTGCAGACGCCGGATGAAGGCGAGATCAAGGTCTTTGGTGAGTCGCTGTTGGGCAAAGCAGAATCCGAAACCATCGAAATCCGCAAGCGCTGGGGTGTGTTGTTCCAGGGCGGTGCGCTGTTTTCGACGCTGACCGTAGCCGAAAATGTGATGGTTCCAATCCGCGAATTCTACCCGGAAATGGATCGCGACTTCCGGCGCGAAGTCGCCAAGTATAAGGTCTGCTTGTCCGGCTTGCCCCCTGACGCAGCACCGAAATATCCATCCGAACTGTCCGGCGGGATGCGCAAGCGGGCTGGCATTGCCCGGGCGCTGGCGCTTGATCCGGAATTGCTGTTTCTCGATGAGCCGACAGCCGGACTGGATCCGATTGGCGCAGCCGCGTTCGATAATCTCACCAAGGAATTGCAGCAAACCCTGGGACTGACGGTGTTCCTGATCACCCATGATCTGGATACGCTGCACGCAATTTGTGACCGGGTCGCGGTGCTCGCGGATCAGCGCGTGATCGCCGTCGGCACGATTGACGAACTGCTCGCGCTCGATCATCCTTGGATACAGGAATATTTCAACGGCCCGCGGGGCCGGATGGCATCCGCCGGGAAAAAGTCGCTGGGATGAGAAGAGTGAAACAAGCCAGAGAAATGTTGCAGGTGACGGCACGGCTCGTCATAGAGGTGAAATAGATGGAAACCCGCTCTAATCATATCCTTGTCGGTGCCGTGACTTTGGCGATGCTGGCCCTTGTCGCCGCCTTTCTGGTCTGGATCGTCCGCTTTGGCGACGGGGAGACCAAACAATATGACATTTTCTTTTCCCAGTCCGTTGGCGGACTTGCATCGGGAACCGGTGTAACCTTCGCTGGCGTGCCCTCCGGGCAGGTCATCAAGGTGGAATTGTGGAAGAAAGACCCCAATTTTGTTCGGGTGCGGATCGCGGTGAGCAAAGACACGCCAATCCTCGAAGGCACCACGGCCACGATCCAGAGCGTCAGCTTCACCGCGCCGCCCAATATTCAGCTGGACGGAGCCAAAAAAGGTGCGCCGCCGATCACCGAACTCGGTCCGGAAGGAGTGCCGGTGATCCCGACCAAGCCGGGGGCGCTGGGAGAACTGCTCAACAGCGCACCGCTGGTCGTCGAACGGCTGGCAACGCTGACCGAGCGGCTGACCGAACTGTTGTCTGACAAAAATCAGAAATCGATCAGCGGGATACTGGCCAATACCAGCGAGTTGACCGGCAGTCTGGCGAAGCAGGCACCGCAGCTGGAAGCCTTGATGACCGAGGCGCGGATCGCCATTCGCAATGCCGGTCAGACCGCAGAAAAGCTTTCGCTGGTCGCTGACAGCACCAATGACTTTCTCACCAACAATGGCCAGCCGCTGGCCAAAAATCTGGCCAACACGCTGGACGCCGCCGACAAGAGCCTGCGCGCGCTTGAAGGTGTTCTGAAAAACGCCCAGCCCGGCGCAGAGCATTTTTCCAGGAAGACGCTGCCGGAAGTGGACCAGCTGGTCGAAGATATGCAGGCACTGACCAAGTCCATGACCAATGTGACCGAGCGGCTGGATCAGGGCGGGGCGGGGTCCTTGTTGTCGGCACCGGCGCTGCCCGACTATGAGCCAGGACAATGAAGGGGCAGATATGATGCGCGGATTTCAACTTTTGACAGCCGTCGGTCTGCTGGCCGCAACCGGTACGCTTGGCGGCTGCGTCAGTTTCGGCGGCGCTGAACCACCGCCGTCGTTGCTATCGCTGTCCCCGGATCAAAGAGTTTCTGCCGGCACGACACAAACCGGCCCGCAGACCGGATCACTGGTCGTCGCACTGCCAGCGGCACCGCAAAAACTGAACACCGTTCGTGTACCAGTACAGACCAGCGGCACCGGCATTGCCTATCTCAAGGACGCCGTCTGGGTCGACAAGCCGGCTCGCCTGTTTCAGGATTTGCTGAGCGAGACAATTGCTGCCCACAATGGCCGGCTGGTGCTGACGGCGACCGAAGCTGGGGGACGCGCCGAAACCTATATCACCGGCGAGCTGGTCAATTTCGGTCTGGATGGACCCAGCTTGACCGTTACCGTGACCTATGATGCGGTAAAGATGACCGCGGACAAGCCGGTTGCGAAAAAACGCTTCGAGGCTAGCGAAGCCGTATTTGCCGCTGAACCTGGGGCCGTCGGAGAAGGTCTGAACAAGGCGGCCAATAAAGTGGCCGTCGATGTCGCCGAATGGGTCGGCTAGAGCATTAGCAAGGCGCGCTATTGCTCACCATAGCTGAACCCCTCGGGTTCTGGCCAGTCTATCGCCGTCATCGCCATTACCTGAAACAGGCATCCCATCTCGTCCGGATGGGTCAGTCGTCGATGCGCAGCCCGAATAGCTTCGGCTTGTTTTGGTATGGCCGCGATCAAGGCGGTTGCCCTTTGATCGACACCGAGAGATTTCAGCCATTGACCCTGTTCCGCAGGGCCGTGCACCGCCAGCATTCGGGTACGCGCGATATTCGCCAGCGTATGAAAATCAACATGGGCCGTGAGGTCGGAGGTTCCCGGGCTGTCAAACGGGCTGATCGGCATATGACCCTTCACCGCCTGCAGCGTGCTGCCAGTGCCCGGCTTGGCATAGCCATAATCGATGATCAGCAGGGTACCTCCCTGTCTCGCCAGACGATTGGCAAGATCGCCCGCCAGTTCCACACTGATCGGAGAGCGTTCCAATATCGTGCCGTCTGGAAATCCGATGGCGGTGCCGCTGATCTGGTCCGCGGCCGTTTGAGCGCGTGGAACCGGAACAAATTTGCTCCGATCCCGCCCAACCATTTGCTGGCGCCAGCCTTCAGAGCTTGCAACAAATTGCTCGATCGGCAGAGCATCGAAAAATTCGTTGGCGACAATCAGCAGCGGCCCGTCGTCGGGCAGGCTCGCAATGTCATCATGCCAGATGGCTTCAGGATGAAGCTGCTCCTGCTTGGCCTTCAGAACCGGGCTGGTCTCGACAAAGTGGACTGCGGGGTTGCACCCGAATTTGCGCATCGATCGCAGCGCGTCATGGGCCAGAGTCCCTCGTCCAGGACCCAGCTCTACATAGTGACAATGTTCGGGCGAGCCTTTGCGCAGCCACAGATCGGCGAGCCAGATCCCGATAATCTCGCCAAACATCTGGCTGATTTCGGGAGCGGTAACAAAATCCCCCTCTTCGCCAAGCGGATCCTTGCTGGCATAATAATGCGCATTGGCGATCGCCATATAGTCGCCGAGCGCGATCGGACCTTCGCGGTCGATCTTGTCCGCGATTATATGCGCTGCACTGGGGGGATCTGCTTTGCTGCCGTCAGGCAATGCTCTTGTCTCCGGCCACCGGTTCAACGCGTACGCGTCGGCCTTTCGCCGTCATCACCAGATACAGGCCAAGCAGGATCATCGGCACCGTCAGCCATTGGCCCATGCTGAATCCGGATTGTTCCACCAGCCAGGTGAGCTGGGCATCGGGCTGACGGAAGAATTCGACCGTGAAGCGGCTGAAGCCATAGACAAGCAGTCCGGTACCAACCAGTTTGCCGGGATGATAGCGGGCATCGGTCTTCCAGAACAGGAAGGACAGGATCACAAAATAGACGATACCTTCCAGCCCCGCTTCATAAAGCTGGCTGGGATGGCGGGGAACATCGCCGCCCATCGGGAAAATGATCGCCCATGCAACATCGGTTTCCCGGCCCCACAGTTCGCCATTGGCGAAATTCGCCAGACGCACCAGAAACAGGCCAAAGGGGACCACGACGGCAATATAGTCGCAAAACCTGAGAAAGCTGAGCTTCTCTCTTCTCGTCATCCACCAGATCGCCAGAACTACCCCCAGCGTTCCGCCGTGCAGCGACATTCCGCCTTGCCAGACTTTGAAGATGTCGAGCGGATTGGACAGGATAGAGGGGTTATAGAAAAATATGTATCCGAGGCGCCCGCCGACAATGATCCCCAGCGTGGCCCAAAAAATGAAATCATCGGCGTGACGGCGGGCCATCGGTGCGCCGGGTTGGGCGATCAGTTTTAGCAGATACCAGTAGCCGAGGAGGATGCCTGCCAGATAGCCGAGCGAATACCATTTGAGCTGAAAAAATCCCAGGTCGAGCGCATTGGGAGAGACGCCAAGCTCCTCAAACCGCGTGAATTGCGCTGCATTGGCCAAGATAATATCAATCAACTCTTTTCCCCGTGTGGTTTCCTGTCCATATAAAGGGAAATTCCCCTATACCAAGAGGGAACAACGGGAGACTTGAATAATGGCGACCTCTGAATTGGATCTGGTAATCGACAAAACGCTGGAGGCGCTGACCCAGCCTGGTCAGTTGCTGGAACTCGACACGATCAGCAAGTATGGCGTCGATATGCCAATCTTCAAGAACGCGCCGCAGAATGTTTCGGATTATTTCGCCTATTTCTGTCACCAGCACGCGGACAAGGAATTTCTGGTCGACGGCGACATCCGTCTGACCTTTGGCGAAGCCTATGCCGCTGCGCGTGCGCTGGCCGGCGGTCTGGTTGAAGGCTATGGCGTGCAGAAAGGCGACCGGATCGGAATTGCCGCGCGCAATTCGGCTAACTGGGTCATTCTCGACATGGCGATCACCATGGCAGGCGGCGTTTCGACCAAGCTGAACGGCTGGTGGCGCGGCGACGAACTGGCCGATGGTATTGAGGATGTCAGCTGCTCGTTCGTGTTCGCCGACTATCAGCGGGCCCAGCGGCTGGTCGAATCCAAGCGCAATCACGGTGCCGAACTGCTGGTCTTTGAACATGACAAATTGCCGCTCGAAGGGCTGAAAGTCATGTTGGAAAAGGGCGGTGGTGCAGAAACGCCGCTACCCCAAATGGCCGCCGAGGACAATGCGACGATCCTGTTCACGTCCGGGTCTACCGGAAAATCCAAGGGTGCCTATTCCGATCATCGCGCAGTCGTGCAGGGCGCGATGAGTTTCGTCGGCACGGTGCTGGTGCTGGTGAACATCATGGAAAAACAGGGCAAAATGCCCGAAGGCCAGCCGACCGCCATGGTCTGCGTACCCCTGTTTCACGTCACTGCCTCGGTGCCGCTGGTCTTGGTCAGCTATGCGATTGGACGAAAGCTGGTGATGCTCAACAAATGGGACGCGGAAGAAGCGATGCGCCTGATCGAAAAGGAACGCGTCACCTATTTTGTCGGTGTGCCGCTGATGAGCATGGAAATCTATTCGCACCCGCATTTCGACAAATATGATCTCAGCAGCTGTGTCACCATGGCCGCTGGCGGTGCACCGCGTCCGGTCGAGCATGTTCGCCGGATCAAGGAGAAAATGGGCGATGGCTATCCGGTGATCGGCTATGGCCTCACCGAAACCAATGGCGTCGGCTGCTCCAACCAGAATGAAAATTATCTCGCCAAGCCGGACAGCACTGGGCGGGCGACCCCGCCGATTGTCGATGTCGCGATCCTTGATGATGACGGCATCAAGATGGCGCAGGGCGAGCGCGGCGAAGTCTGTATCCGCACCGCGGCCAATTTTACCGGCTATTGGAATAACGAAGAGGCTACCAAGGACGCCTTTACCGATGACGGCTATTTCCGCACCGGCGACATCGGCTATCTCGATCCCGAGGGCTATCTCTATATCGTCGACCGCAAAAAGGAGATCATCATCCGCGGCGGCGAGAATATCAGCTGTCAGGAAGTCGAAGCCGCCGTCTATGCCAATCCGGCGGTCGCGGAAGCCTGCATTTTCGGTGTGCCCGACGAGCGGTTCGGAGAAGTGCCAGCACTGGTTTATCACACCAAGGACGGTCACAGCCTGTCCAAGGACGAATTGCTGGAATCGCTCAAGCACCAGCTTGCCCCGTTCAAGATGCCGGTCCATATCTGGCAGTATGACGAGCCGTTGCCGAAACTCGGTACCGCGAAAATCGCAAAAATCGTGCTGGCGAAAAAGCATCGTGACGAGCTGGCCGCCACCGGATGAATGTACGCGCCAATATCCCCGCAGCGCCGGCTGATCCCGCGACAAGGATCACGCGGCAGCGGGATATCATCAATCGGCGGGTGTTGGCCGACGAAATCGAGCAGCTGATCGCTGAACTTGGCATGCCGCAGGCCCGGCCAAAAATCCTGTCTCTGCTTCAGGATGCACTCAATAATGGCCGGGCGGAAATCAGTACGCGCTTGCTCAAACGCCCATCAGCCGGTCACGAAATGGCGGCGGCGCAGTCCTTTCTGGTCGACCAGCTGGTTCGCCTGATCCACGATATCGCGGTCTATCACCAATATCCGGTGGGCAATCCGTCGTCGGGCGAACGGATCGCGGTGATGGCCGTGGGTGGCTACGGACGCGGCGAAATGGCGCCGCACAGCGACGTCGATATCGCCTTTCTGACCCCGCACAAGACCAACAGCTGGACCGAGCAGGCGGTCGAGGCGATGCTCTACTGGCTCTGGGATCTCGGCTTCAAGGTCGGGCAGAGCAGCCGCTCGATTGATGAAATGGTGCGCATGGCAAAGGAGGATCTGTCGATTCGCACGGCCTTGCTCGAGGGGCGCTATATCTGGGGCGACACCGGCGTATATGAGGAAGCCAAGCAGCGCTTCTTCAACGACGTGGTTGCCGGAACCGATAGCAGCTTTGTCGCGCAAAAGCTCGCCGAGCGAGACGCCCGGCACCTGAAAATGGGGGACAGCCGCTATGTTGTCGAACCCAATGTCAAAGAGGGCAAGGGCGGGTTGCGCGATTTGCAGACGCTCTACTGGATCGGAAAATATATCCATCGGGTGACATCGGCGGCCGAATTGGTCGATGTCGGCCTGCTCACCGCCGACGAGTTCAAACGCTTTCGCAAGGCCGCCAATTTTCTATGGGCGGTGCGCTGCCATATGCATGATATCACTGGCCGCGCCGAAGACCGGCTCACCTTTGACTTGCAGCCCGAGGTAGCGCGGCGCATGCGCTTTGCCGATCGCCCGGGCAAATCCTCGGTCGAGCGGTTCATGCAATATTATTTCCTGAACGCAAAAGTGGTCGGCAATCTTACCGGGGTGTTCCTCGCCCATCTGGACGAAACGCACAATGCGGGAGTCCGCCGGTTCCTGCCGTCACTGACCCGCAAGCCGAAAAAGCTCAATGGCTTTGTCCTGGATCGCGGACGGCTCGCGCTACCGAATGAAAAATTCTTTGAGCAAGACCCGGTCCGGCTGCTCGAAATTTTCTGGCTTGCCGACAAGCACGGCCTCGAAGTCCATCCGCTGGCGATGCGGTCGGCGCGGCGGGATGCCAAGTTGATCGACAATAAAATCCGTAAAGATGCACGGGCCAACAAGCTGTTTCTCGATGTCCTCTGTTCGCCGCGCGATCCCGAGCTGGTGTTGCGCTGGATGAACGAGGCGGCAATTTTTGGCCGGTTCATCCCCGATTTCGGCCGCGTCGTCGGCCAGATGCAGTTCGACATGTATCATCATTATACCGTCGACGAGCACAGCATTCGGGCGATTGGCCTGCTGGCAAAAATCGGCCGGGGTGATCTCGTCGATGACCATCCCAACAGCACCGCGACAATGGAAAAATTGCAGAACCGGCGGGTGCTATTCGTCGCGACCCTGCTGCATGACATCGCCAAGGGCCGCGGTGGCGACCACAGCATATTGGGTGCGGAAGTCGCGATGAAGCTTTGCCCGCGGCTCGGCTTGAAACCGCATGAAACCGAACTGGTTGCCTGGCTGGTGCGCAATCATCTGCTGATGTCGGCGGTTGCCTTCAAGCGCGACCTTTCGGATTTCAAGACGATTCAGGATTTCGCCAGCCAGGTGAAGAGCGTTGAGCGCTTGCGCCAACTGACCGTTTTGACCGTGGTCGATATTCGCGCGGTCGGACCCGGCGTCTGGAATAGCTGGAAGCGTCAACTGCTGACCGACCTGTTCGAAGCGGCGCAGGAAATGCTGCTGCTCGGTCACAAGCAGCGTGGCCGCAAGGAACGGATCGACGAGAAAAAGGCGGTTCTGGCCGAGACGCTGAAGCTGCCGGAGGCCGAATTCAAGAAACTGGCCAAACGGTTCACCGATGCCTACTGGATCGCCGAGCCGGACGATATTATCGCTCAAAATGCCAAGCTCGTGCTCGAGGCAGGGGACACGGAACTCGCGGTTTTCGCCGATGTCTATCCCGAACGCGGTGCTACCCTGATAACCGTCTATGCAGCGGATCATCCCGGATTATTCTATCGGATTGCCGGGGGTATCCACGTGTCGGGCGGCAATATTATCGACGCGCGCATTCACACCACCCGCGACGGCATGGCGCTGGATAATTTTCTCGTCCAGAATCCCCATGGCAAGCCGTTTTCCGAGAAAGGGCAGATGGACCGGCTCAAACAGGCAGTGGCAGATGCGCTGGCCAACCGGACCAAGCTGTCGACCAAATTGGAAGCCCGGCCGCTGGCGCACTCGCGCGCTGGCGCTTTTGCCATCACACCCTTTGCGCTGGTCGACAACGACGCATCCAACCGCTTTACCGTTATCGAGGTCAACGCGCAGGACCGTCCGGCATTGCTCAACGAGCTATCCTACGCGCTATTCGAATCAAAAGTCACGGTGCACAGCGCCCATATCGCTACGTACGGTGAACGCGCGGTCGATACATTCTACATTACCGATCTGCTGGGCGGAAAGATTACCAGCAAGCAGCGGCTGAACGGCCTGCAAAAGCGCCTGATCAACGCGGCGGAACGCAAGACCGATAAGGAAACAACCTAGGGCAGCTTGTCCTTCAGCGCCGCCAGCACACCAAACGGCCCCGCTTCCTCTTCCGATTTAAGTTTTTCCCGCGCCACGATATCGGCATTGGGTCCGCGCGGAAAAGGGGGGAGCGCCAGATAGAGGGTCTGGGCAATCGCTTCGCCAAGGTCGATTTGCCCATTGTCATATTCGATAATGTCGCAATCTTCCTCGGTCAGCTCGATTTCTTCCTCGGTTCCTTCAATTTCCAGTTGGGGCACAAAGGCGATATCAAATTCTTCGCGCAGACGGACCTGAAAGCTTTCCCCGGTGATGGAGCAATGCTGTTGCAAATCGGATTCGAGCCGCCCGCGAAAGGCAATCCGCTCGTGGCCGGCAAGCAAACTATAGTCGGCGTCCAGAGAGGTTATCTTGGGCAAATCAAATCTCTGCGCCAGCTTGGCCCGTTCGTCTTCGCTTGCCGACAGCTTGCCGGTGCGCGGGGTCGATCCGATTTCAGATAGCTTGACGATATGGGAAAATTCCGGCTTTTCCATCATGCGCGCGTTCCGCTGGCCGGAAGTTTGCCCGCAATGACAGCATCTGTGGGATAATCTTGCAGCGCCGCATGATAGGCGGTCAATCGGTTGGCAAGGATGTCCAGCGCCGCATCGTCCGGTTTATTGCCGCGAAAAATATTCCGGACGATCGCTTCACGCAAGTCCGCTCCTTGTTCCAGCGCTTCCCGGTAGGCACCGACCCGACCGCCCAGCGCGCCCATCATGCGACCAACATGCTTGCCGACAATCATGTCTCCAATCCCGATCTGCCGCAACTGGCCGTCCATGTCCTTGATGAAAATCTCGGTCAGCCAAGCCATGTCCTGACCCCGCTCGTCATCCTTTTCCAGCCGGATCAGAACCAGCGAGAATATCGCGGCAATCATATCGAAACGGCCATCGATACTGTCCGGTACCTGGCCTTCTTCATACCATCCCAATTGCCGTCCCTCGCTGACAATAGCATTATACAGCGACTGCATTTTTGCATTCGGATTGTCTCGGGAGAAGATCTTGCTGAGAAAGGACATTGCTGGTTCCGCTGGTTGGATTACAAGTTTATGGAGGATCGGGTCGTTTGTTAAGTCTGGATACAGGGCATATTGATATTTATCGCGCGAGATGCAATGGGCGATGACGGGTCAGCCACCGATATGGTGCTGGCTGTATAGTGGAGAATGAGTTCGATGGTCGGCAATATCAAAAAACACGGTCTGTGGCTTGGGTTAATGGCTGGCACCATGATGATGGCGGGGTGTTCCCAAGTGCGCGGTCACCAGGGATATATTGCCGATGAGGTGCTGATGTCGGCGATTCAGGCAGGCGTTGATAATCGCCAGTCAGTAGAAGCATCGCTCGGACGCCCGACCTTCACCGGCCAGTTTGACGAAAATACCTGGTATTATCTGTCCCGCGACACTCGCCAATATGGCTTCAACAACCCGCGTCCCCGCGATCAGCAGGTGATGCGCGTGATATTTGATGCCGACGGCAATGTGACCTCAGTCGATCGCACTGGGCTCGAACTGGTGGCAAACATCAGCCCGGACGGCGACAAAACGCCGACCTTGGGCCGCAATCGCTCCTTTTTTCAGGAGCTGTTTGGCAATATCGGCGCGGTTGGCGCTCCCGGCGCGCAAGGCCCCAGCAACGATCGCACCCGGCCTTAGCGGCTTCGCCTATTGGGCCCTATTTGGCAATGCCGCTGGCGGCAAGCACCGCCAGTGTGACCAGTTCCGATGCGGTCGATGCCATGGTGGCGATCTGGACCGACTTTTCCAGTCCGACCAGCATCGGTCCGATCACTGAATCGCCGCCCAGTTCGCGCAGCAATTTTGCCGAAAGGTTGGCTGACTGCAGGCCGGGCATGACCAAAACATTGGCTGGCTGTGACAGGCGGCTGAACGGATAGTTGGCCGCCAGTTTGGGATTGAGCGCCACGTCGGGTGCCATTTCGCCTTCATATTCGAAAGTGACACGCCGTTGGTCGAGCAACGCAACCGCTTCACGCAGATTATCCAGCCAGCGGCCTTCCGGATTGCCGAACGTCGAATAGCTGAGGAAGGCGACACGCGGTTCGTGTCCCATCTGCCGGGCCACGGCTGCCGTCTGCTCGGCAATATCGGCCAGCTCGTGCGCGGTCGGCCGCTCGTTGACCGTGGTGTCGGCCATGAATACCGTGTGATGCTGGCCAACCATGACATGAATGCCAAAGGCAGTCCGGCCCTTCTCCACATCAATCACCTTGGCGACGTCGCGGAACGATTGCGAATAGGGGCGGGTCACGCCGGTGATCATGGCGTCACCCTGATCCATGGCGAGCAACGCCGAACCGAAGATATTCCGGTCCTGATTGACCATGCGCTTGATATCGCGCTCCATATAGCCGCGGCGATGGAGGCGCTCATACAGCATGGCAACCATATTGGGCACCAGCGGACTGTTGCGGCTGTTGTGCACCTCAAAACTTTCGGGATCGCTCACGCCCAGTTCCTTGAGCTTTTCGCGGACGCGATCATCGCGCCCGACCAGAACCGGCGTGCCATAGCCGCCATCCTGGAACTGGATCGCCGCGCGCAGCACGACATCTTCCTCGGCTTCGGCAAAAATGATCCGTTTCGGCGCAACACGGCAGGCTTGATACGCTTGCGTAAGCACCGATGTCGTCGGGTTGAGGCGCGCCTTCAAACTCTGTCTATAGGCGTCCAGATCCTCAATCGGCTTCTGGGCAACGCCGCTATCCATCGCTGCCTTCGCTACGGCAGCTGAAACCACATCCATCAACCGCGGATCAAAGGGAGCGGGGATGATATAGTCAACGCCGAAGCTCGGCGCCAATCCGCCATAGGCGACGGCGACTTCTTCCGGAACCTGTTCGCGGGCCAGTTCGGCAATCGCATGGGCGGCGGCGATTTTCATTTCCTCGTTGATCCGGGTCGCGCGGACATCCAGCGCGCCGCGGAAGATGAAGGGAAATCCCAGAACATTATTGACCTGATTGGGATAATCGGAGCGCCCCGTGGCGATAATCGCATCGGGCCGAGCAGCCTTGGCATCGGGCGGCGTGATTTCCGGGTCGGGATTGGCCATCGCAAAGATGATCGGCTGCGGGGCCATGTCCTTGAGCATTTCCGGTTTCAGGGCGCCAGCGGCGGACAGACCGAGGAACACATCGGCACCGTTCAATGCGTCGGTCAGCGTGCGCGCATCGGTATCAATCGCATGGGCGGATTTCCACTGGTCGACATCGTCGCGGCCGCGATAGATCACACCCGTCCGGTCGCACATCGTCAAATTGTCATGTGGAACGCCCAGGCTCTTGATCAGCGAAGCACAGGCGATCGCAGCGGCGCCGGCGCCGTTGACGACCACCTTGATATCTTCAATCTTGCGATCGGTCAGCAGGCAGGCGTTGATGATCCCGGCAGCGGCGATAATCGCGGTGCCGTGCTGGTCATCGTGGAACACCGGAATATTCATCCGGTCGCGTAAGGTCTGTTCGATGATGAAGCAATCGGGTGCGGCGATATCTTCCAGATTGATGCCGCCGAAGCTGGGCTCCATGATCTGCACCGCGTTGATAAAGGCATCCGCATCCTCGGTGTCGAGTTCGAGATCGATCGAATCCACATCGGCGAAGCGCTTGAACAATACCGCCTTGCCTTCCATCACCGGCTTGGCCGCCAGCGCTCCGAGATTGCCGAGGCCGAGGATGGCGGTGCCATTCGAGATTACCGCGACCAGATTGCCCTTGGCGGTATAGTCATATGCTTTTGAAGGATCTTCGGCGATCGCCCGGACGGGGACGGCAACGCCGGGAGAATAAGCGAGACTGAGGTCGCGCTGGGTCGCCATCGGCTTGGATGCGATAATCTCGATTTTTCCGGGCCGGCCATGGGAGTGAAAAAGCAGGGCTTCCCGTTCGGAAAATTCCAGATTGCTATCATTCTTATCGGCCAAATTATATCTCCGTATATCAGGTAGTTGACGGGCGTGCGCCACGCGGACGATCACGTCGCTTCCCAGAGGCTTACCCGCTTTGACGCAGGGCCGCAATATCAAGTAAATTTCGATAGGAATAGGTTCGTCGCTCTTTTATGTCTGGCTGCACTCGGCTATCGCGGCACCATGGCAACCCAGACTCAGGACGAAGCGGAAAAGCGGGCCAAAGCGGCCACCTCGGTACCGGACAAGGTTACGCCGATGATGGAGCAATATTTCGGCCTGAAGGAAAAGGCAGGCGATTGCCTGCTGTTCTACCGTATGGGCGATTTTTTCGAGCTATTCTACGACGATGCCAAGCTGGCGGCGGCGGCGCTGGATATCGCCCTGACTTCGCGCGGCAAAAACGCCGGTGATGCAATCCCGATGTGCGGTGTGCCGGTGCATGCGGCGGAAGGCTATCTGGCAAAACTGATCCGCGCCGGTTTCAAGGTGGCCATAGCCGAGCAGATAGAAACCCCGGCCGAAGCCAAGGCGCGCGGTGGCTACAAGGCTTTGGTTGCGCGGGATATTATTCGCTATGTTACTGCTGGCACCTTGACCGAAGACACTTTGCTCGACGCCCGCAGCGACAATATGCTGGTAGCGCTGGCCGAGGTGCAGGGCGAGATCGGATTGGCAGCGGCCGATATCTCGACCGGTAATTTCGAACTGACGACAATATCAGACGATGCGCTCGATGCGGAACTGGCCCGGCTGGCGCCCTCGGAAATCATCTGTCCGCCATCCTTGCTTCCGCGGCTGCACAAGGCAACCGGCTGGGCCAAGGAAAATTTCGACAGCACGCGCGCCGAAATGCGCCTTCAGGAACATTTCGGGGTGGCGACGCTCGACGGCATGGGCGAGTTTTCGCGCGCTGAACTGGCGACTGCCGGCGGCCTGGTCGCCTATGTCGATCATGTTTCACAAGGCCACGCGCCTTATCTGCATCCGCCTAAAAAACGCGAAACGCGTGAGTTCCTTTCGATCGACGGACCTACCCGGGCGAGTCTCGAGATCGACCGGACACTGGCCGGCGGACGCGAGGGCAGCCTGCTCCACTCTATTGATCGCACCGTGACGCCCGCAGGCGCACGCTTGCTGGCGCGTGATCTTTCCGCGCCACTGTTTGCCGAGCAGCCGATCAACCGGCGGCTCGGTCTGGTGCAATGGTTCCATGACGGTTCGGCGATCCGCGACGATGTTCGCACCGAATTGAAGGCGCTGCCCGATATCGGTCGGGCGTTGGGCAGGGTGTCGGCCGGGCGGGGGAGTCCGCGCGATCTCGGACAGATTCGGGACGGTTTGGCTGGCGCGCGAATCTTGCGCGAACGACTGGCGCTGGCGCTCGGTTTGCCAGAGCTGTTGGAAAATCTGCTCCCCGCGCTCAATGGCCATGGCGAACTGGTTCAACTGCTCAGCCGCGCACTGGTCGAGACGCCGCCGACCGAAATGACCAACGGCGGCTATATCGCGGCGGGCTATGACGCCGCGCTGGACGAGCTGCGCAGCGCCGGTTCCGATGGCCGCAAGGCAATCGCAATACTGGAGGCGCGCTACCGCGAAGTCACCGGGATCAATACGCTCAAGATCAAGCATAATGCGGTACTCGGCTATTTCATTGAGGTGCCGGCCAGGCATGGCGATAGCCTGATGGCCGAAAATTCCGGCTTCACCCATCGCCAGACGCTCGCCGGGGTAGTCCGTTTCAACTCGACCGATCTGCACGATGAGGCCGTCCGCGTGTCCCAGGCCGGTGCCCATGCACTGGCGGCGGAGGCGGCGCATTTCGAGGAGCTGGTCGACAAGGTTTTGGCCCGCAAACAGGCGATCAGCGAAAGCGCCGATGCGCTCGCCCGGATCGATGTTTCTGCGGCTCTGGCCGAACGGGCCTCCGAAGCCCAGTGGTGCCGTCCACAATTTGTCGATGGCAATATTCTGGATATCAAGGCTGGCCGCCACCCGGTGGTCGAGGCGGCGCTGGCCGCCAAGGGCGAGGCCTTTGTCGCCAATGATTGTGCGCTTGCCAATGAGGAACGGCTATGGTTGGTATCCGGCCCCAATATGGGCGGCAAATCGACCTTTCTGCGGCAAAACGCGCTGATCGTCATTCTCGCGCAAGCGGGCGGTTTTGTTCCCGCGTCCTCGGCGAAGCTGAGTCTCGTCGACCGCCTGTTCAGCCGCGTCGGCGCCTCCGACAATCTCGCGCAGGGCCGATCGACCTTCATGGTCGAAATGGTCGAAACCGCCGCGATCCTGTCGCAAGCGACCGAAAAAAGTTTCGTCATTCTCGACGAAGTGGGCAGGGGTACCTCGACCTATGACGGCCTGGCGCTCGCCTGGGCGGTGGTCGAGGCGGTGCACGAGACCAATCGCTGCCGCTGCCTGTTCGCGACCCATTATCACGAACTGACCCGGCTCGCCGACCGTCTCGACTCGCTATCCCTCCACCATGTCCGGGCTCGCGAATGGAAGGGCGATCTGGTGCTGCTGCACGAATTGGCGAAGGGGCCTGCGGACCGCAGCTATGGTCTCGCCGTGGCCAAGCTGGCCGGCATCCCGAAGCCCGTCCTCAACCGCGCCAAATCGGTGCTCGACAAGCTCGAGGCCGGCAAGGCAGAAACCGGTGGCCTCGCCGCCGGTCTCGGTGATCTGCCGCTGTTTGCAGCGAGCCTTGCAGAAGTCGAAGAAAAATCCGATAGCTTGCGCGAGGCCTTGGGCAAGCTCGACGTGGACGCGCTGTCGCCGCGCGAGGCACTGGACCAACTTTACGCGCTGAAGGCGCAACTCGAACAGGAATGATGACATGAAAAAATGGATATTGATTGTGCTGGCCCTGGTCGTCGTTGGCGGCGGTGCCTTTGTCTATTATGCCCGGAGCGCCAATGCCGAACCGTTGGAAATTGGCGCAACTGCCCCTGATTTCACCACAACCGGCGCGCTGGCTGGCAAGGAGTTTCAATTCTCGCTCGCCGACAAGTTGAAAGACGGTCCGGTCGTGCTCTATTTCTTTCCCAAGGTGTTTACCGAGGGATGCACGATCGAGGCCAACATGTTCGCCGACGCAACGGCCGAGTTCAACGCAGCGGGCGCCACCGTGATCGGCATGTCCGGTGACGATATCGAGGGTCTGAAGAAATTCTCGACCTCCGAATGCCGCGACAAGTTCGCCGTCGCCCAGGCAGATGACAAGATCATCGCCGACTATCAGGTTCGCATGGCGCCGGGCCTGGCGATGACCAACCGCACCAGCTATGTCATCGGCCAGGACGGCAAGATCGCCTTTGTCCACAGCGCGATGAAGCCGCAGGGCCATGTCGTCGGCACGCTCGAAAAAGTGAAACAGCTCTCCAAAAGCTGATTAAAGGCTTGCTTTTGCCGTTCGGCTAGACTGAAAGACGCCCATGACCGACCATTCACCCGATCCCGCCATGCTCGCGAAGGCGGAAACGCTCACCGATGCCCTGCCTTATATGCAGCGCTATGCGGGCAAGACCTTTGTCGTCAAATATGGCGGCCACGCGATGGGCGATCCGGCTCTGGCGCGCAACTTTGCCGAGGATATCGTGCTGCTCAAGGCAGTCGGCATCAATCCCGTCGTCGTCCATGGCGGCGGTCCGCAAATCGGCGCGATGCTCCAGCGGATCGGCGTGGAAAGCAAATTTGTCGATGGTTTGCGGGTGACCACCAAGGAAACCGCAGAAATCGCAGAAATGGTCCTGTCTGGCGCGATCAACAAGGAACTGGTCAGCTGGATCGAAAAAGCAGGCGGCCATGCGATCGGCATTTCCGGCAAGGACGGCGGCTTCGTCAAGGCAGCCAAGCTGCGCCGCACCGAACGCGACCCCGACAGCAATATCGAACGGATCATCGACCTCGGCTATGTCGGAGAACCGAAGACGGTGAACCGCCGCGTCGTCGATATGATCTCCTCGTCCGGCATGATTCCGGTGATTGCGCCAATCGGTGTCGGCGATGATGGCCATACCTATAATATCAACGCCGATACTATGGCCGGGGCCGTCGCCTCGGCGCTGCGCGCCGCGCGCCTGTTTCTGCTGACCGATGTGGCCGGCGTGCTCGACAAACAGGGCGATTTGCTCACCGATCTGGCGCCCCGGGCGATCAGCGAACTAGTCAAGGACGGCACGATTTCCGGCGGCATGATACCCAAGCTCGAAACCTGCGTCAAAGCGGTGCAGGAAGGGGTCGACGCAGCGGTCATCCTGGACGGCCGGATACCACACGCGATGCTGCTCGAAATCTTCACCAGCAAGGGTGCGGGTACGCTGGTCCGGGACGATTTTGAATCGGTTGATTAAATCGCCAGCTGTCTTATATATATGATACAGCAATTTATTGGTGGAACCGGCGACAAATCTCTGGCCGCTCTGCCAGAACATCGATAAAGGGTCCGCCATGGCATTCGCAATTCTTCAGATTATCTCGATTCTGCTCAACGTGGCGATTACCGTCATCATCGTGCAGGCGATCATGAGCTGGCTGCTCGCCTTCAACGTCATCAATTTGCAGAATGATATTGTCCGGGCGATCTGGACCACATTGGATGCGTTGACCGCACCGATTTATAATCCGATTCGCAAAATCATGCCGGATTTTGGCGCGATCGACCTGACGCCGATGGTTGTGATCATAGGTATCATCATCCTGCAGGATGCGATCCTGCCACCGCTGGCGCAGGCCCTGCTCGGTTGACCGCAGCGCAGATCATTGACGGCAAGGCGTTTGCCGCCGGTCTGCGCGAACGGATCAAGGACGCCGTTCCTGCCTTTGTGAAACAAGCCGGCCGTGCGCCCGGCCTGGCTGTGGTTCTGGTTGGCGAAGACCCGGCCAGTCAGGTCTATGTTGCCTCCAAGCATAAGGCGACCATCGCTGCTGGTATGGAAAGTTTCGAACATCGACTGCCCGCCGATGTCGATCAGGCAGATCTGATTGCCTTGGTCGAACAGCTGAACACCGATGAAACGGTGGACGGCATACTGGTCCAACTGCCTCTGCCCGAAGGTCTCGACGAAAAAGCCGTGGTCATGGCGATCGATCCGGACAAGGATGTCGACGGCCTGCACGTCATCAACGCCGGTCGCCTCGCCAACGGCGAAGAGGCGCTGACCCCGTGCACTCCGCTCGGCAGCCTGATGCTGCTTAAGGACACGTTGGGCGATCTGACCGGCCTCGACGCCGTTGTCGTCGGCCGATCAATACTGGTCGGCAAACCGATGGCTCAGCTGCTGCTCGCCGAAAATTGCACCGTTACCATGGCGCATAGCCGGACCCGCAACCTTCCCGATGTCGTCCGCCGCGCCGATATCGTGGTCGCCGCCGTTGGCCGCGCCGAAATGGTCAAAGGCGACTGGCTGAAAGACGGCGCCGTTGTAATCGATGTCGGCATCAACCGGCTGGACCCCGAACCGGGCAAGGAAAAGGGCCGTCTGGTCGGCGATGTCGCCACCGCCGAAGCGCTCGACCATGTCCGGGCGATCACTCCGGTGCCGGGAGGGGTTGGCCCGATGACCATTGCGGTGCTATTGCGCAATACGCTGGTCGCCGCATCCGCGCGCGCCGGACTGGACAAACCAAAGGGTCTCTAATGCGAATATTTGCCGCTCTCGGAATCGCACTGCTGCTGGCCGGTTGCGCCGCCGGCGGTGGTCGCCCTGGTGACCGTGAAAGCTATAATCGGGTCATGGGCAAGCCCGTTGCCAATCCCAGTGCCATTGTGCAAGCCGAGCTGGCGTTTGCGCGCTTGGCCCGGGAAGAGGGGCAATGGACCGCCTTTCGCGAAACCGCTGCCGATGATGCGATCATGTTCACCCCCGATCTGGTCAATGCGCAGCAATGGCTGAAGGGCAAGGCCGATCCGGCACAGGCCGTAACTTGGCAGCCACATCATATCTATATGTCCTGCGACGGCAGCACGGCGGTTTCCACCGGTGCCTGGCAGAATGCCAAAGGCGAATCCGGCCATTTCACCACCATCTGGCAGCAGCAGGATTTCGGTCAGCGCCGTCCGGACAAGAAGATCGAGTGGAAATGGGTTTTTGACGATGGCGAGCCGCTGGATACGCCGCTTGCGGAACCCGACTATGTGGAAACCGATATCGCGTCCTGCAAGCCCACAATTGTGGCTGGCACCGTGCCCACGGGCCTGACAGCGAAGGGTATGACAGCGACATCCCCCGATCGCAGTCTGGTCTGGCATGCAGCATTCACCGCAGACGGTTCGCGCGTCGTTTATGTAGATCTGGCACAAGATGATGGCAGCTTCAAACGGGTGCATGAATATAAGGTCCCTGCACCAACCTCATGATCGAACTTTTCATCTCTTCCTTCATCACCTTTTTCGTGGTGATTGACCCGCCGGGCTGCGCGCCGATTTACGCCAGCCTGACCAGCGATGCACCACCACGCGACCGCCGGATCATGGCAATACGGGCGATAGTCGTTGCCGCGGTCATTTTGCTGGTGTTCGCCCTGTTCGGGGAACAAATGTTGGGTGCGCTGGGCATCAGCCTGGACAGCTTCCGGATTGCCGGTGGCATCATGCTCTTCCTGATCGCGCTGGAAATGGTGTTCGAGAAGCGCACGGAACGGCGCGAGGACCGGGCGCAGGAGATTATCGAACAGCCGGAAATCGAGGATGTCTCCATCTTCCCGATGGCGATGCCGATGATCGCCGGACCGGGATCGATTGCTGCTGTCATGCTGCTGACATCGCAGAACGACAGCATCGACAACGCGATGATCATTCTTGGCGCGCTCGGATCGGTGCTCTTGCTGACGCTGATCGGATTGCTCGCGGCCGGGCCACTGATGCGGATCTTGGGTAACAAGGTCGAGGCAGTCATCACCAGGGTACTCGGTGTGCTATTGGGCGCGCTTGCAGTGCAATTCGTGGTCGACGGGCTGAACGCCAGCTTTTGATCCTTCGGGTGAGGCATTGCTCCCCCGATTGATCGGCGACTTTTGGTCGATCAGTCGCTGATCACCCCGGTTCCCTGTAGTAATTTCAAGGCGCGGTCCGCCAGCAAGGGATTGGTAATCAGGCGCCGGAGCAATTGTTCCTGGGTTTCATCCTTCTCGCTTCCATAGGTGGCGACCAGCCGATCCCATGAAGCGCGCGACTCCGGGATCCGGCCATTTTTGGCATAGACCATGGCCATGGCAATATCATAATAGGGGCCGACACCGGTACTGGACGGAACGATTTTCTCCGCGAATTCGAGCGCTTCCTTGTCTCTGCCTTCGGCCAGCAGCGTCAGCACCAGCGCCGTCTCGGCAACGATCGAACCGCGCGGGTCCAAAGCAATTGCCCGGCGCAGATATTGGATGGCAGCAGGATCATCACAGGCGAACAGATAGGCGCCGGTCTGGGCCTGGATGGTTGCTTCATACGGGTCCAGTTCAGCCGCTTTTTCGGCGAACTCCTTACCCCGACTGCAATTGCGATTGAAAAAACTGGATCGGGCAAGAGCGAAGTTTGCCGACGCATCTTCTCGGCCGCGAACCATCGCGCGGCGAGCATATTCCAAACCTGCCTCCGGGTCGGGCTGTTTGCCGGTCGCCTCTTCTCGCAAAAAGGAAAGGAACGAGGCTGCGGAGAGAATGTGGCTGTCCAGAGGGTCGGCGGCGAGCGATTTTTCGATGCATGAATTGACCACTGGCAACAGATCTGGATCGCGGTTGGCCCGGTAGCTCTCGAACCGCAGCAGGCAGGCATAGCCGATCATCGCATCATCGGGCAGGCGTTTGCGCTGGTCGGTAGCGATTACCCCATAAATGCTGGCAATGCGGCTGGCGATCGGCCCAAGTTTTTCGGGATATTCAGAGGTTGAATCAGGCAAAGCGATTGTTGTCGACCAGATTTTCTCGTTTTACACCAACGAGGTCAGCGAGAAAGCGACTTCCGGCCCGCTCGATCCGCTTACCAGTTGGCTTTCAAACAGATAGGCGTTTTGACCCTCTTCGGAGGTAAGGTCAGACCCGTTAGCGGCTACTAGGCGCACTTGCGACGAACTGGCGAAGGCATCTTCGAAAAAAAGCTCTATGCCAGAGGCACGGGCACTGGTTGATGCCGATGGTTCCTGCTGCGTGGCCGCAATATAAATTTTCGGCGGCTGCGCATAGCTGTCGGAAGCCATTGTTTTGCTGCCCGGATCCGGGGTTGCGGCACTTAGCCACCAAATCAATCCGATCGCCATGATCAGCAAAAGTGCGGCGAGTCCGATCATGGTCTGGCGGTCATTGAACCACCGAAGCGGGGCATTGGTGTTTGGCGAAGCGCCATCGAGAGCAATATTATCAAGGCCTGACCTGCTCAGCTTGTCTTCCGGTTTGGTCTCATCCACCTCAATCTCGACGGCATAATGGCCAATCGGGATATGCAAGCGCGTCGCACCACCGTGAGCCGCATAATGGGCCGCTAGCATCTTGCGCAGCCTGCCGACCTGCACGCGGGGATAGCTATCGGCCTGAACATCAAAATCTTCGGTGCGCCCGAGTCCGTCAACCGCAACCTGATAAGCTTTTGGCGGGTTGCCGGGATTGGCAATGGCCTCTTCCACCAGATAGCTCAACAGTTGTGACATGACTGGTGAGCGAATGAAGTCAGGCGATTGCAAAAGCGCATGGGTTTCCGCGCGGAGCAACTGGGCTCGCCGCTCATCCGAAATCGGTGAGGACATCATTCCTGTTTCCCTTTGGTGATATGGTTGTCAGTTCTGGTCAGATCCCGAAGCAGCAAAATGATCATGGGAATGCGACCCAGTCTCTCAGGCTGATCCAGCCATCGCTGCCAACGATAATATGATCGTGAACGGTCAACCCGAGTTCTTCTGAGGCCTTGAGCAGCCTACACGTGGCTTCGATATCACCTTCGCTCGGGCTGGGATCGCCGGATGGATGATTGTGGGCCAGGATCAGCGCCGATGCGTCCAGGGCGAGCGATCGTTTCAATATCTCGCGCGGATAGATGGGCGCTTCGGAAATCGTGCCCCGGCTGACGACTTCATCGCTGATCAGCCGGTTTTTGCTGTCGAGAAACAAGACGCGCACTTCTTCGACCGGCAAACGGGCCATCGCGACGATAAGATATTCGATCACGTCGGTAGCCTTGGACAGGCAAATGCGTTCCAGCATCTTGTCCTTTGACGATACGAGCATGGCTTCGCGCACCAGGGACAAGATTGCCCGGGCGGGATTGCTTCTGGTTGTTCGCGAGTCTGAGTGCAGGACGGCACCGATGGAACCGAATTCTGCGATCAATGACGCCGCGACGGCAGACGCATTGTCTATCTTGGCAAGGACGAAAAGTCGCTCCAGGATCTGTCGACCCCGAACCGCCGAAGGCGCTGCTGATGCCGGTACGTGCCGATGGTCAAAACAATGAGCATCGGATAGGCCCAGATGGCCGCTATCACGAAATAGGCTTGGGGAAGCAGCTCGGGAATGAGCATCTTTGGGATATGTGACAAAACTTGTATTATCTGCATTGAGCATATCCATATTGTCCAATATCTTTCTGCATTTAGCGCCAGCATTACAAATGCGGACAACATTGCCAAATCGGTGATCAAAATTCCGACCTCGGGTTGGGCAAATCTGTTTTCCGATGAAGAAGCCGCAATAACTGTCAATATCGTTCCGAGAACGAATATCATCACGGCCCGACGCTCGGGCTGCCCCCCCCTGATGGCCGAATAAAAACAAACGGCCACCATGAGGGCTAAAAAGAAATCGATGCGGGACACTCGGTTACACGACCAAATAAAGGATGATCGGTCAAGCCTCCCGCACTGATTTTAGGCGCTTTCTACGACGCGAAGAGGGTTCTTGACTGTTTCAGTGACCGATGCCTGTGCAGGAGGACATTCAAAAACATCTCCCCAGCTAACCGTCCGCAATCCGGCATCTTCGCGATCTTCCGCAAGATGCTGATGCGCTGCCACCACTTCCCGATAAGAGCGTGCCGTCTGAGCCGCCGCAGAGATCAGTTTTTCAGATGCATCCATCCCTGCGGTCAGGGAAAAGCGCGTACCCGGTGCAAGGCGGGCAGCAGCAATGCTGCTCATCAGTTCACCCATCTGGACCATGGTCAAATTCAGCGATTTTTCGACCTCGTGGATTTTTTGGGCAATGGGGCGGGCGGCTTCAATACGTTGATTCAACATGTGACTCTCCGGACGCCGGACGAAACCGACGTCGATTAGTGACCAAAATTTCAGGGACTAATTTGGGCTGATCAGCCTGCTCACCAGCATTGCGGCAAGGCAGACAAAGGCAAATGCAAAGGCGAGTTTGACCGACAGATCGGCAATCGC